>ENA-ORXT01000035-ORXT01000035.1-marine-metagenome-genome-assembly--contig:-NODE-35-length-184209-cov-8.385245_pt1 | contig 184209 bp, 141 predicted proteins | sample MGYA00237868_ERZ511482 | MGnify/ENA metagenome assembly ERZ511482
TTTCGGGGTTAATGGTGTCGATTCGGTGTGTGGGGTCACGGAGTCAGTGGCCGCCCGCCAGCTAAGTTTTGCGTTGGTGGCTTTCAGCGTCAGTGTGAGAGGTGGCGAGTTCACTAAGCACTTCATCTGGAAAGAATAGGAAGTTAAATGGATAGTATTTTTCACCGTTTAAAAGAGTTGGATTCAAACCCAAATTGGCAACTGATCGACGACTACAATCGCCAGTTTGGAACGAAGCAACCGAAATATCGCCTGATTGTAAATGAGCAGATTCGTCCTTGCTTTTTCAGTGGTGATGTTGAGTCAACGGGCAAAGTAGTTACGATAAGTTTGAATCCTGCCTACAAGCCAGGGGTCACCGAAGTTGAACAGGGGGGGATGGATTTTGAAGAGTGGTACCGATTTTGCCAGAACCGTTTCATGGAATACGAACGTGACGAAGATGTACACCTGCTCTTCAAGAATCTGTTCAAACTTATTGCACCGCCGTTGTCATGGAAATCCATTGACAAGCGAGAATATTTGCAGTCGAACTTGCTCAACCTCGACTGGTGTTACTACTATTCGGAGAACTTTCCATCATTCGATATTACAAAACTTCCGCAGAGCCTTCAACAACAGATAGCCGAATCCTTGGACAGAACGCTCTCATGGCTGATTAACCAAGTATCGCCACGTTACATTTTCGTCCATGGACGGGCAATGCAGTCTTGGGTAGAGCAGCATTCGGAAGACCTTGAGGCAGGCATTCAAGTCCGAAGCAGCAATGGCCCATGTCAATTGTTTCAGGGACGATACGTCAACAGTTCGGTCCGCATCTATTACTTGGAGCATTTTATCAACCGTGCCAATGCCAACACGACATTGGAGCAGTTGAACGAGTACGTAAACAGCGAGTATCAGTGCTGATAGCTCCGAAGTCTAGACACAGTGAGTACGATGTGGGTGCCAGCAGGGTTGGGGCGCGGCGTTGGGTTGGGATCCGCAAGTTGGTTGAGGCTGATATTTCGATGTCGGCGCATCTGATGTGACTTGGTCTGTTTGCTGCACAAAAGTGGCTTGAACCAGCGTGGGCGTTTGGGTGTGGTCTACTGTCGGCAGTGGTTTCTGTCGCCCGTTTCTGATCACGTTTTCTGTGCGGCGTATCTCAAATTATATGGTAAACTTATGCGTACTCGTGGTCATTAATTTAGGTGCTTGGCTTTGCGGGCCTGTCAGTAAAGTAGGTTGGTCAATGCGATTTTTACTGTCAATGTCGCCGCCAACAAATCATTCCAGAGGATTTTTGGAATTGGCGCGTTTTAGGAAGTTGCAGGGTCCTTGAAGTAGGTTGCGTCGGTGGATGTCACGGGGTCAACTCAAAACCTTTGAACTCAGCGTTATATGCAATTCAAATAGTAAGGTGCTTTAGCTAAAAATGTTTTTATCAAAGGTACTTTTGTAAACGTTGCTTCGGGTTTCGCTATTATAGTTTATCAATAGTCACTAATAAGCTTTGCCTATGTAAAAGACTTTGTTGGCAAAGCTATTATTTCGTACTGGCATTTGTGGGTAGCTCAATTTATAGTTCAGTTATTACTACCGTCTTTTACTTCTGGCCTTTGTATTTAAGTTCAGGTTTATCAGGCATATAACAAGGCATTGCAAAGGACTAAAAACAGCTGGCCGTTGCTCGTACCTCGCAAATTTTAGCCAGCTATACTTAGCCCATTAATTGGGCGTTAACTTTCACAACGAGGAATCATCATGAATACATACCCAAGAACATTCTCGCATATTGGAATTTCCGTTCCCGACGTGGAGAAAGCAGCTAAATTTTACAGTGATGTAATGGGCTGGTACCACATAATGGAACCCACAGTTATTACTGAAGAGTCAGATACACCAATCGGACAAATGTGTATCGATGTTTTTGGTAAAGGCTGGGGGTCATTCAAGATTGCTCACATGTCTACTGGAGATAAAATTGGTGTTGAAATGTTTGAGTTTAAAAACAACGAAACACCGAAAGACTTTGAATATTGGAAGACGAGTACTTTTCATTTTTGCGTTCAAGATCCTGACATTGAAGGACTGGTAGCAAAAATTGTGGAGCACGGTGGTAAACAACGGATGCCAATCCGTGAATATTACCCTGGAGAAAAGCCTTATAAAATGTGCTACGTCGAAGATCCCTTTGGTCTAATCTTTGAGGTTTATTCACATAGTTATGAATTAACATATTCTCAGGGTGCGTACTAAAAAGTTAACAAGTCAAAGCACGCGGACTTGGTAAAGCTGTCACCTTTTTTGTTCCAAAAAAGCCGCCAACTTCACCAAGCCGGTGTTTGAGGCGTTATATGCAATTCAAATAGTATGTTTGGTTTAGCTTTAAATGTTTTTATCAAAGGTGCTTTTGTAAACGCTGCTACGGGTTTCGCTATTATAGTTTTTCAATAGCCACTAATAAGCTTTGCCTATTTAAAAGACTTTGTTGGCAAAGCTATTATTTCGTTCTGGCATTTACGGGTAGCTCAATTTATAGTGCGTTTATTACTAACGTCTTTTACTTCTGGCCTTTGTATTTAAGTTCAGGTTTATCAGGCATATAACAAGGCATTGCAAAGGACTAAAAACAGCTGGCCGTTGCTCGTGCCTCGCTGTTTTGGCCAACAATTTTTAGCATGTGAATGAGGCGTTGGCAGCGTGGTTTTGTCTGCAAAGTGCGGTGGTCAATGTGGTCTGTGCTGTCCCTGCCGTCGCCAACATCCGCTGAAGTAACTACCCTCAGGGTGATCTGGACGCGATTGTGTCATGATGATTGCTCCTTTGAACGTGTTTTGCGGTATTTGCGGTTGGCGGCCTTCTGGGACAACATCTCAATTAACGCTGGCGAGGCGTCGATGAGGTAAATATGCAACTGTGGATGCTTGGAAACGAGGGCTGGTTCGATGCTTTTGTCGGATATGCGCCAACGAATCCATGCTGGCTCGGTGTTACAGACTTTGGCTAAACCACGGACGGTGAAGAGGCCGTCGATTTCGTCGGCGTGATGGGCATTGCCTGCGCGACGTTGCCACCCTTGCTTGAGTCTTAAGCGGAGGGCAGATACACGATTGTGTTTGCCTCCGTCAATGGTCACAAAGCCTTCTTGGTTCAGCGTGTCAGCAATACACTTGTCAGAAGTGCCTTGTTGCCAGAGATCATGAATGCGTTTAAGCATCTCTTGATAGCGGGGAACCTGTTCCCATCGCTTGGGCTGACGGAGGTGTGTGATGGTCGAAAAATGTCCTGAAACCCAAACAATCTTGATCTCGATTTGAGCCGAGTCTTTGGGGGTGAGAATAACCTGCGAGATTAGGGTGCGCAGCAGCTCCTTTTTCTGCTGATTCGGCAGTTGCGGCCAGAGTTGAGGTAAGGTCTGGGTAATATTACGGAACTGTTGCTGGAGTTGGGTCGAGATGGGTGTGGTTGTTATGGTTTGTTGGAAGGCTTGATATTTCCGTTGGGTTGAGTGTACGTTCTTCAAGGCATCATTCCAGCGTTTTTCGAGGGTTGATGCAACCAAACGGTTATCTGGATCGACCTGATTGAATTGGCGTTCGGCACGAAGGGCCTCATATTCGGCTCGCTGAATCTTTTGTTGCCACTGTTGGTCCAGCGTTTGGTGTTCCTGCCGTTGCTCTTCAAGCAAGACGACGAGAGCGTCTAGCTGCGCAGGCTGAATCGCCTCAAAGAAGGCGTTGACGACAGCTTCATCAATTCTGGGCGACTGGACAAAGAGACAGCTTTTGCGACCATGGAAGTCGTAGAGCTGGGAACAACTATACGTGGGTGTAGCGCGATAGCGGATGTGCATCCGGGAGCTACAACAGCCACACCGAGCGAGGCCCTGAAGTAAGGCATTCCCTTTCCGAGCCGCACCTTGAGCTGCGGTTCGGGACTCATTATAAGTTGTGGCATTTTGTGCCAGTTGTTCTTGGTTGGTCATGTACTGTTCCCAAGAAATATAGGCTGGGTAAACATCTTGCTGAAGATGAATCCACTCGTCCATAGGGCAGACCTGGCGTCCTGCGTTGGGAGAACCGAATGTCTGTCGTTTTGCATGGTTGACTTGGGTGCGACCGTGGGCAAAAGCGCCTGCATAGGCTGGATTCTTGATAATGGAATGAACCGCTGTATAGGCAGGCTTCTTCCAGAGCGTTTCGTTATGGTATGGCCCCCCAACTTGACGACGTGGGAGCAGAATGTCATGGTCGAGCAGATAGTGGAAGACTTTGCCACAACTGCCCAATTCAGCGAATTTATCCAGCACAAGCTGAATCGTGTGGCGCACCTGCTCATCAGGATCCTTGACGACGATGTTGTCCCGCACTCGTACAAGACCGGTCGGTAGTGGTTGACGATACTCGGCCCGCATGATTTTGTTCATACGGCCCGCATCCAGACGTTGACGAATGAGGTGGAGTTCCAATTCACTCATGGTTCCCTTAAGGCCAAGGAGCATGCGGTCGTTGAAATCCTTGGGGTCATAAACAGCATCATTATCGGCAATGAGTACGCTAAATACGTCGGCGAGTTGGAGGAGAGGATACCAGTCAGCATTGTTTCGGGCAAGTCTCGAAACGTCATAGCCAAAGATAATGCCGACTTTACCCGTGGAGACGAGGCTTAACAGTTCCTGGTAGCCCATCCGCCCGTCGCTGCTCGAACCGCTGATGCCCTGGTCGCTGTCAATGATGCGAATTTGGTCATCAGGCCAGCCCAGATATTGAGCTTTGTCTCGTAAGCGATACTGGTTGACCTGGCTTTCTGTATTCTCTCGCACCTGCTTTAGAGAGGATTGACGAATATAGACGCAGGCCAGCCGATGCCGGTGAGTGGTGAGGATTTTCTGACCTCCATTGATGGTTAGGGGTGGATTACTCAGTTGGCTCATGCGTCACCTCCAACTGTGCCTGATATGTCTTCAGGATCTGCTGGCAGACCTGAATGAGAGAGTGCAGCGTTTGCTGTTGGTGATGGGGCTCTAGCTTCGCCCATAGCTGGCTTGGTGTCGTTGGGGTATGGGCCTCCGGCGAGATCTGCTCTGCGTCCAGATTGGTTGGCTCTGGTTTCATGGTTGGATTCCTCTTCGTTCATAGCAGCAATTTTCGTGAGGGAATCCAACAATTGTCTCACAACCACTAGATTGAGGGGCAGAGGGAAGACCTCTGGTTTGTCAGCGCTACAATCGGTGACGCTAACCGGAATCCGTCGCCAGATATCTTTTTGTATTTCGACTGTACAGGTGCCTCTGGCTTTACCGTCGCCATGGAACTGAACTAGGCGCAATTTCTGTCCATACAAGGCATGGCGAGGATCGATTATGGTGACTGTTTCTACTTCGCGGGGTGATCTATTTGGGGTAGTCTCTTCAACGGGATAACATCGGCTCAACCGGACCGCAGGTGATCAGGGGTTTTCGATGTTGGATTCACGCTTGACGCGGGGTTCTAGTCGATAGTATCGTGTCCGCAGCTCTGCGGCCAGTTAGCCATGTGGTTGGGCTTCGCAGTCGGCTTTGAGAGGCTCAAAAGTGATAACGACGTTTCCTTTTTTGCGCCCTGTTTCGACATATCGATGCGCCTCGGCTGTCTCTGCCAATGGATAGCATCGATCAATGACCGCTTGCACCTTCCGCGCCTCAATCAATTTTTTGAGGGCAACAAGATCTTTCGTTATGGCGCTTGCTGACCGTACATAGGATGCCAACAGAATGGCTTTTTTGCGACCAAATAGTGATGTCCATAGCATAGGCAAAATCGTTGCCGCGTTGCCCGCATCAAGATAGAGTCCTTTTGGCGTTAGCGAGTTTTTGCATTGTGAAAAGGAACGTTTGCCGACCGTGTCAAAAATAACATCATAGGTCTCGCCATTTTGGGTGAAGTCTTCTTTTGTGTAATCAATAACGTGATCGGCACCCAGCGATTTTGCCAAACCCAAATTTCTATAACTGCATACGCCAGTTACTTCTGCCCCAAGGGCTTTGGCAACCTGTACGGACGCAGTACCCACTGATCCAGAAGCCCCGTAGATCAGAACCCTCTGTCCATGCTGAATATTCGCCCTATTTTTAAGAAAATTCAGGGCAGTTATCCCGCCTTCCACGACGGCGACCGCCTCCTCAAAAGCCATATTGGTCGGCATCGTAACCAGCGCCCCATCTTCAGGCATACACTTGAATTCTGCATATGCACCTAGCGTTGTTGCGCCAGTCATCCCAAAGACTTGATCACCCACTTGAAATAATTTAACATCTTTGCCAACAGCTTCAATTTCGCCCGCTAACTCTATCCCTAATATATTATTCTTGGGTTTGGTAAGACCGCTGAACAATCTGGCAAAAACTGGCTTGCCGGTTCGACCCGCAAGACCTGCAGTTGTTGCCGTTGTGGCGTGGATCTTGATCAGCACCTCGTAAATTTTGGGCATCGGTTTTTCGACCTCTTGGAGCTGAAGAACGTCCGGTGCGCCGTATTTTGTGCAGATAATTGCTTTCATAATTTTGTCCTTATAAGCTTGATTCTAGGGTTCTGCCACTGTTGAAATGACAGATAACTAAAGAGTGACCGCTCACGGCGGACGGACTAGCCTTTCCAACCGATTAATGCGTAACTCATGTGGCGACACCAGAACGGCCCACCGAACCGCACCGGCTGCACGTCATGCAGACCAGCATCCCCCAATATTTCGATGAGAACGGTTTCTTCCATGCAAGTTAAGCCCCATTGTAAATCGATAAGCGACCCCAGTAAGTTTGGTCGTGTCGTGATAATTAACAGCGGGGCATCTGGCTGTAACACGCGAACCATCTCCTGTATCCCGACCTGTGGCTGCGGCAGATGTTCAATCGTATGCGCCGCCATGACCATGCCAAACGCGTTGTCGGCATGGCAGAGGCTACGCACATCTTGCGTTCGCGTCTGTATGGGAATGCCCTGCTGGGCCAAATGGGTGCGAGCGACGGTCGCCATTGTTGGGGATGTATCCACACCATGGAGCACTAGAGTGCCAACGCCGGACTTGAAGAGCGCGGCACTTAACGCACCCGATCCAACACCACAATCCAAAACGCTGGTTGTGCGGCGGCTGGTAAAGTTGTTGCGCAAATCATCATGCAACTGCGTAAAGAGGCTCTCATACGCTTTGTCATAACCAAACCACTGAATCTTTTGCTGCCACTTATCGGCAATGGAATTATACTTTTCGACCAGCTCTTGCGCCGTTGGCCTGACGCGCTTAACCGAGAGTTGCCAAGTCAAAAATTGAACTTGCATTATGGATTCCTCTACGCTTCCTCTTTTTTCCATCGCCACGCGTACCAGATAATGAGCAAGAGGCCAAGAGTAGTTACAGCTCGAAAGAATATGTGATCAGGATCGGTCGGACCATCCGAAATAGTAAAGAACAAATTTAATGCACCTGCAGCAATGTTTACCCAACGATTAACATTTCGTCTCAAGAGTAGGGATAAAACGATCATTGCAACAGGAATCTCATGTACCAGTGCGGCGATGAGCAGCATGTTTTCAGTTATCTGAAAGCCACTCACGGTGCCAGTCATTATTTCCTGCAAGAATCCGGGCGTTATAAACGCGTGGAAATCCGCCCAAAAGAGATTAAACAACACGAATATCCACAAAGCAGAGAGTAGTACTCTCCGGTCTACTGGCATGACTTTTTTATCGGTTTTCATTTTTCTCCTTTTATCGTTTTCCTACAGATGAATTTCATTGACGTGTGCTTGAAGCGTTGCCTGCCCGCCGAGGCCGCCGTTTCTGGATGACCCATTCCGCCACAATGATGTTGATCAGCCAGCCAGCACCCATACCGATAGCCCGTGTCAATTCGCTCTGAATGGACGGATAGATCATCCAGGGCAGGAGCGTAAAGACCTGGGTCCCGGCACCGAGGGCGAGCGCATAAGCGCGTAGCATCCAGGCCCCGTGTTGCGTAAAGTTCCGCCGTTGGATGGCGAGAGCGCCCAAGACGATTGAAAGGGTCATGGCCACACCAACCAGCAGTCGTACCCAATAAAGGGGGCCGATGTCATACCAAGGCAAAGGCGAGAACTGGGTCATCCATAGACCGGAGAGAGCCACCACAAGTCCGCTGGGAATCAAGATTCGGCCAGCAACACGGTGCCATCCACGGTGTCGGCGACGAAAGCCCGGGGCGAACTGGAAGGCACCAAGGATCGAATAGATGATCACGCTGATGATGTGAATCACCACGGGTATCGGTGCCGAAGCGATACGCGCGCTATCCGGCAGCATTTCTATTTCTACGCCGCTGCCTAACTCTGCCAAACGCACGCTGCCCCCTACTGCTGGCACGAGGCTAAGTAGAATCAACCCTGTTGGGATGAGCCAATCTGCTGCTGATTTGTTTGTCGACGCTGGCGTTTTCTTAGATCTTGGTTTTCCCGCTTCTTGGGGCTGGCGCATATCGGAGACCCCATATTCTTCGTGGGCCATAGCTTGTGTATCTGAATTCATCGTTTGTTCCCTCTCGTTCTCTGATTGGTGCCAGCGTTATCGGTCTGACCGGGTTTGACGTGATTGACAGAAAGCAATGGCATCCCTAAATCACGTACTTTTCTAAGGTGGCCATATAACGCCGACTGATCAGGAACCTGACCGGTCAATCGCGTATCGCCGTTCTCTTCATGGGTGATGGTTAGGCCCATAAACCAGTCGCACCAGCGCTCATCGAGGTGTCCTTGGACGCGAATTTCGGTCAGCGCAGACTTGTTATGCCCCGTCGTTGGTACATCTGTTTTCTTCATGTTGTGCCTCGTGTATCCTTCCCTATACAGATCACGCTCTATATGGAGCAAGGCCATAGATGAAAAAACCAGTCCCCTTTTACATGAGTGGGTGCTTCTTATCTATGAGCGCTTGCGATATATTTCATTCTTTGGATTGACCAAAGTATACAAGTGTTGCGGTGAGCTGTAATCCCCACATGTGGGGAGATGGGTGGGGATTTATGTAGGGAGATGGTGGAATGGGACGATGGGGATGTGCGAGAAGGATGCCTGTTTCAACTGAACCTAAATCAGATTCAGCTCCTCGGCCCGTTTGACGGCAGCCCGGCGATTTTTGACGTTGAGTTTGCTGTAGATGTTCTTGGTATGGGTGCGGATGGTGCTCAATGCAACCACAAGCTCATGGGCAATCTCTGGCCCTGAAAGCTCGGTTTTAAGCAAGCGCAAAACATCAAGCTCGCGTGCGCTAAGCGGCTCGATGAGGGGGTGGGAGGATGAGGAAGGGGGTCCAACGAAAGCATTCGGGGATGGGGGAGGGGGTGACAAGGTGCCGTCTGAGCGTTGATGATTTTCGGTTTCAAATGCGTCCAGTAATTTACTGGTATAGCCTGGCATGATCTTTTGGGTGGCGGCTTCACGGAGAAGTTGCGCCATCGGGGGGCCTTCATTGACAAAGGTGCGGACGTAGCCCTCTGGCTCAGCCAACGTCAGGGCCTGCTCCAACGCGACAAGTGCAGCAGACATTTCGCCCTGTGCTTCGTGTGCAAGCGCCTGCATCACAAGGATTTCAATCACGCTTCCTGTCCGCCCTCCTGCTTCTGCCGCTTGCCGTAGTCGCGTCAGTAGCTGTAATGCCTCGTGAATGGCGCTATCTGCTTGGTCGTTTCTCTGCTGAGCATTTCTGTGTTGGGCAATGAGTACCCGCGCCAAGGTAATATGCTCGAACTCGCGTAGATAGCTGAGATCGTCATCAACGGACAAGCCGCGTTCACACACCCAGCCCAGCGCGGCAGTCAGCCGATTTTGCTTCACCCATACGCGCGTCTTCAACGCCGAGATGGGACGTATATCGGGCAACGGGTTGCGGATATAGATGCGTTCGGCCTTGTTCAGCAGTTCAAGTGCACCATCCCAATCGCCCACTGTCTCTTTAAGTCCTGCCTTCGCAACGCACCAGCGATAGCGCCAAACTCGGTCTCCAATTCGCTCACCCAGTGTTTCGCTTGTCGCTAAATCTTTTGCCGCTGCCGCAAGGTCGTTGCGCTCTCGACGCAATTCACTTACCCCAGAATAGACAGTTTCAAGTCCCTTGGGGCTTGGGTCGCCATGTTCAGCGACAAGCTGCAATGCATGTTCATATATCTCGGATGCTTCGCGGAGGTGACCAAGGATCACTTGTATATCCGCCATGACAAATACGCCGTCGATTGTATCAAGGACATTACCAGCTTTCTGCGTAAGAGCCCTGACATCGAGCAGAGTATGCTGGGCTGCTGCCAGATCACCATTGGCCCAGTAGGCAAGCGTTAGTAGCGCAGTGTTTTGTGCGCGTCGGAGATGATCGTCCTCTGGCAAGTGGTCAAGTGCTTGCTCTGCGTACTTCACGGTGCTAGGGATATCGCCAATGGCCTTGGCGTAATAGACCCAGGCGAAGGCCAGCGATGCCGAGAGAGAACGAAGCTGGGCTTGATTGACAATCGCTATGTCGGATTCAACTATGTCGGATTCAACTATGTCAGGGTCATCCATTGACTCTAACCATCGTTCTACATCTTCTAATCGACCTTTGGCGGCCTCCAGTTCACCTATGTCCAAAAGCGCCCAAGCATAGGCAACATTCAGTGTCGGCCGCGCGCGCACCAGCGCATCTGGCAGGACTTGGGCCCAGCCTAAAGTCGTTTTGTCGCGCGATCCCTTTTCTAGCGTTGGCCGTGCCAGCTCGATCAGATCTGCGGCGCGGGCAAAATCCTCGGCAGCAAGCGCGTGGCGGATTGCGTCGCGATATAACTCATGCTGCTCGTACCATGCATATGCCCGACGATGTAGGTTCACAACATCATCGGGGTGTGCCTTCGTTAAACGTACGCGCAGCGCATCCGTAAAAAGGTGATGGTAGCGATACCATTGACGTTGTTCATCGAGCGGAATGAGCAACAGATTCGCGCGTTCGAGATACTCTAAAATTTCTTGTCCAGCAGTAGACGATTGGGGTAGAAGGGCTTCACAAAGCGATCCACATAGGCGTTCAAGAATAGATGTACAGAGCAAGAAGTGCTGGATAGGTTCAGGCTGCTGTTGTAGAACTTCTTCCACCAGATAATCCAGCACAAAATGGTGGCTGCCGGAAAAAGAGTGGATAAAGCCGACCGTGTCTTGATGGCTCTGCAAAGAAATGCCTTGCAAAGCAAGGGCCGCCAATTGCAGACCAGCGATCCAGCCTTCGGTGCGATTTTCAAGGGCGGTGATATCTTCGCCCGATAGAGTGAGGCTCATTGCTTGATTCAGAAATTCGGCGACCTCACTCTCGGTAAAGCGCAAATCGCGGGCACGAAGTTCGGTCAACTGACCACGGGCGCGCAGTCGTGCCAAGGGCAGCGGCGGGTCTTCGCGGGTAGCAATGACAAGATGCATAGGCGGCGGCAGGTGCTGGAGCAAAAAAGAGAGTGCCTGATCTACCGCCTGAGATTCAATTAGGTGATAGTCATCAAGGACGAGGATGAAGTTTTCGGAAATGGCCGTAAGTTCGTTAATTAGTGTTGTTAGAACCGCGTTGAGCGGAGGCGGCTGGTTTGACTGTAATGCGCCCAACGCGGCTTCACCGAGTTGTGGAAGATCAGTAATCGTCGGTCGGGCGAGTGTGCGCAATGCCGCCACAAAATAGACGAAAAAGCTAGTCGGGTCGCTATGCTCCTCGTCTAGCGATAGCCACGCCGCAGGTTCTTCACATGCCGCAACCCATTCACTGAGCAATGTTGTTTTACCAAAGCCAGCAGGTGCAGAGATGAGAGTCAGTTTGCCTTGCAGCCCCACAGTCAGCTGTTCACTTAAACGCGGACGCAGGACAGCATAGGGTCGTGACGGCGGGATATAGAGCTTGGTGTTTAAGATCGGTGGGGACATCACTCAATTATATAGCACACGAATCCTCCCCTCCAATATAAGCAAACGTGAACTGCTCGATCAAAAACATGCAGCCCCGAATCCCACGCCTGTTACGGTCACAAAGCCGCTGTCCGGTCGCCCAACGACTTGCTTTTGCTAAGAAATTATCTGTAGAAGCCCAACATCGACTCAAGCTGACGAGCGGTAAAGTGGTCGCTCGCGTTGTAAACTGGTTGGACGTGCGGCAGGCAGCGCCGCAACCACTCGCTGCTTAGCCAGGTCGTTGCCGTCTTTCAGGTCAGTCGATTGTTGATTTGTGGGTTTGGCAAAATTGTTTGTGAAGCCTTTCGCTTGAGGCTAAATTTGTCATCGGATGCGTAGTTTTTGGCGAATGATTTTCAGACAGTGATTGATTTCTGGCGCGTACAATTTGCGATTAGCGGTTGTGGAAAAAACTTTTGGTGCTGATGGCGCTTAATATTTGAGGTCTGCTGTCGACGGTGATCTGCTAATTCCGTTTTAGAGCGTATCGGTGCTGCAAAGTGTCTCAAACTGTTTGGTAGAAAGCAGGCTTATTTGTCGCCGATGTAGTCAGTTTAGTGTGAGGGCGTGGGTTGTTGATGGGGTTGGAAAGACAAATTTGGTTCGGAGTCGCGAGTTAGTTGATGTTCAATTTTCAATTTCTGCAATCCTGATTCTGCGACATCTATTTGTCACACTGCACAAACTTTGAATCTGCGTGTGCATTCGAGTGTGATCTACTTTCGAAGGTGAAATGTTATGCCTATTTGGTATCATGGAAATGGGCAGAGAAAAGGTCGATTATGCCCGAGGACGTTAGAGAGTCCGAACCCGAGATGAGCCAAGTACTTTCCTATTTTCCATGATACATAGATACTCAATATGAGACATAAATCCGTCCCCGAAAAGGTCGATGATGATGCCCGTAGGCCAAGAGCCCGAACCGAGACCGACCAAAGGATACCTGAACAATGAAGAGAATGGTGGAGCTACGAGCCCGAATACCAGGTCATTAAGGGCATCTTCAGGTAAGTCTCAGACCACTATCAATTTATAAATGGAAAAGGCATTCAAGCATGAAAACACTCTTTATTGGCTGTGACATCTCAAAGAAAGATTTCGAGGCGACGTTGCGTGCTGACGATGTTGAGCAGAGCATCGGAACATTCAAAACGAATCCTCATGGCTACGGCGAACTACGGAAAGCAGTTGACAAATTCAACAAAGCTGACTATCAGATCCATCTAATTGCTGAACCGACTGGCACGTATCATTTAGGCTTCATCGCCTATGCATATGAGCAGGAGTGGGAGGTCTCATTACCCAATCCAGTCGTTATTCGGCAATGGGCAAAAGGGCAAGGTGTTCGCATAAAAACGGATAAAATCGATGCGCATACACTGGCCGCCTATGGATTCAAAGAGCAGCCTGCCGCTGAAAACTCCCTACCAACACATGTTGAGGAGCTAGATTTAATGCTTAAACGCAAGGATGACATCAAAAAATCGTTGCGGCAGGAGAAAAATCGCCTTGAAAGTTATGTGCACCGAACCACCGGCTCCGATGCAACTCATCAGAGCATTCTTGATGCCATTGCCTTCTATGGAGCACAACTCCTTGAAATTCAGGCTGCAATTAAGAGTTATCTGAAGCAGCATCAAGACCTTGCCAAACAACGCACTCTTCTCTCAGCTGTTCCCGGTATCGGTGAACAGGGCGTCCTTAAGATTCTGGTCTTCCTCTACCGATGGGATGCTCGAACCGCATCGTTGGGCAACGCCAATGGGCTGGTCGCTTTTGCCGGACTTGATCCAGCTTTACATTCTAGTGACACCTCTGTCTATCGCCGCCCGACTATCTCCAAAATGGGCGACAGCGAGATTCGGCGGACTCTTTATATGAGTGCCTTCGGTGGCATGAAGGCCAAAAGTTCTCCTCTTGTTGATTTTTGTCAACGGCTTCTTGAGCGCGATAAACCTAATAAGGTTGCTCTTGTTGCCAGTGCCCGTAAAATCTTAGTTTGGGCTTTTGCTGTCTTTCGCTCTGGCTTACCTTTCGATAACGCCAAAGCTATGCCCAAATCCCTTTAGCTCATTTTTTTTAAGGTTCAAAACCTTGACTTTAATGAGAGAATCTGGTTAATATAAATACACTAATATAGATAACTATGAGGCGTTTACAATGGGATTAAATTATTCAACAAAATCTTTGCTTAAGGTTGGTGTGGCTGTCTCAGGAGGACTACTGACTGCTCATTATGCCTACAGACTTATTGCAGGAACATAATTTTATAAATAATATTATTTCATTTCTTGTAGTGATATGGGTACTCCTATTAGTACTCATACTATTTACATTTTTAAATCGTCATACCTAGTATGATAATGAGGTCAGTGGTCCTACTTTTTCGAAGTTGGGTTCCCTTGTTTTGCAACTATGCTCCAGACTTCATGTCATCGATATGAGTGGGTTTTGGTCGAACGCGTATGCAGGGCAATATGTCCTCTGCTGTTGGGGCCAGCCTTTGAGTTAAACGTTCTACAAACATGACCTTGATCCTGAAAGTGCCGCTTGGCCTTGTCTTACTCATTATAGACACTCAGGGATCTGGTCTCTTTGGTGACGATGCCGGACATTGCAAAAGCCAAACTCCTACTTGATTCAAGGGCTGCTGGTTTCTATTGCTCAGTTTGTTCTATTTGTGAATTGAGGGTTCGAGCCGTAAAGAAAACCGCAGCAAGTCACGGATTTGGAAGTTGGTCACGGGTAAAGTGGCTTTTCAGTCTTCTCATCAAAGTTGTCAATTGTGACATCGTTTTTGGGTCGGGCAATTTTGCTCATCGGTGTGGTCTGCTCGTGGCCATGCCGCCGCCAACAAGTTACTCCAGGCGAACAAACTGATCTGGCGCGTTTTAGAGAGTTTCGTGGTAATCAATGTCGGTTCGGTTAGCAGAATCACGGGCTGAGTGACCGCCTTGCGCCTGACGCTTGGGTTAGGGCTAACCTACTTTGTGCAGCGAACGCAGATGGGGCGAGCCATACGCGCTGTATCGATTGATTTGGATGCCGCGGAGATGATGGGTGTTAACGTCAATCAGGTGATTCTGGTAACCTTTTTTATCGGTGCAGTTTTGGCTGGGGACGCGGGCGTGCTGGTCGGGATTACTTTCTTCAGTATCCGCCACACTATGGGATTTTTGGCCGGGTTGAAAGGGTTTACCGCGGCCATCATCGGCGGGATCGGGAGCGTGCCGATGACGTCTATCGGTGGTCTGCTGCTGAGATTGGCCGAAGCGTTTACGAGCGTCTATATCTCGATTACTTTTAAGGATGCGATTGCGTTTTTGCTGCTGGTGATCATATTACTGGTGCGGCCCACTGGGATCATGGGGAAGCCGATTGTGAAGAAGGTTTGAGCGGAGGCTATCAGCGGATTATGAAAGAGCTAAGTGACATTTTAGAATCGATTGGCGGCATACCAAATGCTGAAATCCAGAGGTTTGTAGAACTGACTAGCAGAAGCGAGGTGCCTAAAGGATCTTACTTTATTCGGGAGGGATGTAGAACGAATAGGCTTGGATTTGTTGAAAAGGGCCTATTTCGCAATCTGTATCTGACAGAAAACGGAGAAGAGTGTACCTTCGCATTCAGCACCGAAAATGACTTCATTTATGAATGTGAAGCGATGAGAACCTTTAAAGAAGCACAGTATTCTATTCAAGCAATAGAGAATTCAACAATACTCGAAATTGACTACAAAATATGGGTAGAGCCATTTAAGGATTCTGCTTGGTGGAATAAAATCTTACTCGACTTGACGACATCAGAATTGAGCCAAAAAAAGATCAGAGAAATAGAGCTGATGAAGTTAAACGGCCGCGAGCGATATTCGCATTTTTTAGCGAAATATTCTGGTATCGAGTCTAGAGTCAAGCAGCATATTATCGCGTCTTATCTTGGGATTACGGCGGAATCTTTGAGTAGAATCCGTAAAGAGATGAGATTGCTTATTTAGTTCTTACCATTTGATAATGAAATTATGCTCCTGATGTTGTACTGTTATTTGTGATACAGAGGTTTGGTTGTATCCAATCTACTCAAAATAATGGTAATAAAGGAGCTATCCAATGGATAATAAGAAAAGCATTATAGTTTTTGGCGCTACTGGAAAGACGGGACAATATGTATGGCAGAAAGCGGTGCAACAAGGCCACGATGTCACGGTTTTTGTGCGCTCGACCTCTAAGATTGATGGTGAAGCCAGAGTAAATATTGTTCAGGGCGATGTCTTTGACGCAGAGTTTGTTGCAAGCGCTGTCGCAAATCACGATGTGGCGATTGTCTGCCTAGGCAGTATCAGTCTAAAAGATAAGGCTACGCTAACCGCTGGCACCCAAAATGTGGTTGATGGGATGGTGCAACATGCCACGGGGGACCATGGTAGCGGTCGGCTGATTGTTTTGTCCGCGGCCGGTGCAAACGAAAGTTGGGCCCAAATTGGGTGGATGTCGCGCATCCTCTTTAAGACGATGCTGCGCAATGTTTTTGCCGATCACCATACCCAAGAAGCCGTCGTCACCGCAAGCCCTTTGGAGTGGACAATCGTCCGCGCTGCGATTCTCAAAGATAATCCAGAGACAGGGCAGTGCACGGTGAGCAATACGGCCAGGAGTGGGAACATCAACCGCGAAGACGTGGCAGAGTTTCTGGTGAAGCAAGTGACGGATATGAGCTACATACGCCAAGCCATCTCAATTACGGGTTGAGCAATGGATTGGGCAACTGATTGGGACCAGATTTTTTGTGAAAGTCACATCATTGGTTTAGTGGTTGCCGCGGCGGCTGTGGGGTCCGCAGAAAATTCGTGCATGGCGTTTGTGGCTCAGGTTTCGGACGCGTGAATCTTGCTTAAATCGTGGTTTGCACGTGGCAATCTTCACGAACGAACAATGGGGTCTACGCGGCGTGTCTCGATTTTGGGTCGAGCTTTGGCGATGTGGTCTGTGATATGTTGCTTGGCCTTGGCGAGAATCTGGTCTTTTAGGTGATGATGTCGGACATTGTCAAAGCCAAACTCAGTAGCTGATTCGAGGGTGCTCATTTTTATTGCTTGGTCTGTTCTGTTGTGAGATTTGACGATTCGAGCCGCAAAGAAAAACCTCACCAAGTCACGGTCTTGAAAGTTGGTCACGAGTTAAAGTGGCTTTTCAGCCTTGTCCTGAAGATCTAGGGGGTGACGGAACTTTTTGTAGAACCCTTTGTTGGGGTCTGAAACAACATAAATCCACTGCTTTTTACAATTTCATCCTTTTGGGAATGCGCCTGCCTGCTATCTTTCTTCTATTTTTTACTTCAGAACGAAATGCACCCCTGGTACTGGTAGTTTCAGGTATTGCGTTTACATGCAAGATCAGGTAAAATAATTTTATGTTTAATGAGGCGTCCGGCTGTCAGCAGAATATGTAGCGATTCAGAAAATTCAGGATGAAATGATTGCAAAATTGCCAAAGAGACAGGCAGATCGACTACAGTTACGTGTAGTTCAGGCTATCTTTGTTTTTGTCAATCTCGTGCTGATTGAAACACATCTGCCGGGGATGCTTTGGGTTGCAATTGGTGGAGTGTTTTGGGTCACCATGATCCTTCTGGCCGCAATTGGTGGCAGTTGGATGTGCGGTTGGGTCTGTTGGGTGGGGAGTATTCAAGACTTTATGGAACCCTTTGCCTCTTCTCGTATCCAACTCAATTCTCGATGGGGGCGTAACATTACTCTGGCTGTGCTCATCGGTTGGGTTCCATTGATTTGGTGGTTGATACCTGAAGCAACAACAGCTAGTTATACGCCTTTTGGAATCAATCTAGATGCTTGGACACGTCACCTGTTTCAAGTAGGATTAATGATTCTGGTTGCGTTAAGTGTGATGGTACTTGGCAAGCGCGGGATATGTCGTTATTTATGCCCTTTTAATAGTATTGTGCGGGCTGTTCGCCAAAGATTGCCCCATGCCTTTTTAGCCCCTCCCAAAGATAAGTCAAAAAGCCAAACCGGATGTGCCCAATGTGCGATCACTTGCCAAACGTCTGCCTCTATTCAGACAGAGCCGCGCCCGACACCCATTTCACTTGTCTTTAATGATGTAAAACACGATCAAAATATTTAAAGAAAATTAATTTAAGGAGGAGAAAACTTATGAACCAGAAGCGCGTATTACAGGGACTGTTAGTATTATGGGGCATTTGGACCCTACTGAACGGTATACTTTCAACAGTTGCTCAGCAAGCGGGAGCGAACTTGGTTGGATGGGTGCCAGTTCAAGGGTGGACGTCCGACCTTGTTGCAATGTCGCAGCAGTATGGAATGGTTTTGCTACTACTCGGTGCGGTCTATTTGATTACATCGACAGATCCAGTTCGCTATCGGCTCTTTATCTGGATCGTTATTGCAGAGCAGATTATCGGTATTGTTCTTTCTGCCTACGCGGCCTTTGGTCAAGCACAGATTACGACAGGCCAATTTATCACCCAAGTGGTGATTAACCTCGTCGTCCTCTCGCTATTTCTTATCTTGCGCCCCAGAGAGAATTCGGATACTGGTTATACAGCAAGCACTTTATCTGCCTAAATTGATCGATCCCCATTCGTTCTTGCCTCTGCCCTCTATTGTAAGGAGGCAGAGGCAAGAACGAACATTCATCTGACATATTTATTTCGTTGTTACTTCCTCAGCCACTAGTATCGGTGGCCACTTATCTTCATCCCGTGGATAAAGCCAGATAAATAAACCAATCAGAATTCCTTGGATTGTCCACTGCACCATTGCCCCAGAAATCGGTACTGTACCCACATACGTTTCATACGCTGCATTGATGCTACCCAGTATCTGACTGCTCAGTGGCACCCAAATGAGTAGTCGATAGCGACTGATATCTTTAGCTGCCAGCCAACTCGTTAGACCAAGCACCAAAAATGGAATGCCCTGTTGTTTCGTCATGTAGAGATCAAGGACGGGGTAGTCGAGCAACCACGATCCTACTTGAATAAAGATGGCAGAGGCAACGGCCCAAAACAAAAAGAGGATGCCAAAGCCAGATAGCAAGCGCTTCATTCCACGATATCGCTGGGGATCCACTGGTGCTTGTGCGTCGTCACCTCTCCGATTCAGGACAATTAGTGAAACGAAAAGCAATATTTCGCACACCATAATAACCCCAAAAGTGAATGTTGGTAAATCTCCAAGGAACCAGTCAGTTAAGGCCAACAGAGCCTCCGCAGCACGTTGCGCAATAATGACCCATATTAGTCGGCTATAGCGCACCGGATTGCGGGCAAGGAATAAGCATAGTAGAGCGGTCGGCAGCAAAAATAGGCCATATTGACGACTAATGAGTGGATCAATCAAAGGTAATTGCAAAAGCGAAAATGCAAGGGGCTGATAAAGCAAAAATAGAAGCGCGCGTATAAGTTCGCCGATGCCTATCAGTAATAGTAGTATTCGTAACAATGTAATTCGCATGGCAATATATCCTGCCGGTCATTATGTTGAGCTAGAAACAATACGAGACTGTCCCAAATTATGTATGAATGGTATGAAATTACTTAATCCGATAAAGTCATTTACACACTTGTAACACAGTCCCGGCTATACAGCACAAACCACGCCGACAGATCACAAGACGACGGTCTCATCTGTAAACACACAGTATGATTGAGTATAACACAGAAAAGCCCCCGCTATAGCTTGGACGCCTATCTTAGAGCGAGTTTGAAAGAGAGAACCTGAATCGGGGTGTAGAGATTGGAACTAAGAATACAAGTAGAAGACACATTGTAATTCTGAATGACAAAACCGATGAAATAGCCATCATTGTCTTGATGACTAAGGAACCACGAGCAAATAAGTTAGACATTTCGGACCACGGACATCCTGCCCGTCACTTGCTAAACAAAAGCACATGGTCAAGTAGAAATGTCTGAGTTATTTAGGCACTATTCCTGTACATAATAAATTAGTCGCTTGCACTGTCATTCTAGTGTATATGCAGCAAATGGCACCGCAATTGCTTGTTGATTGTCAAATCGTTGGCGAATTATAGCAAGATCGGGCGATTTTTAAAATAGCGGATGCATCTGGGGCGTCCCTACGGTCGACGGCGTTAAATTAAGCTCTAGTCGAGTCTAGTTGTTTGCGAAGCAGTCGTAGGAAGACACCCGACAGGGTTGCCCCTGATTGTTCCAACTAAGCCCGCTGGTCACGGACCCGTTGGGAGCAAGGGGTTCATCTTAACTTATCGGTCCCTATGCGGGTTACCGCAGCAGCCGTATATCACCATCGCGTCGCGTGATCCGTCGCGAATCCATCTCTTCGAGCAGAGCCTGCGCATACTTTCGACTTGTTTGAAACAGATCGCGAACTTGCGCAAGCGATATCGAACCATTTTCTCGCATATATCCTTGAATCTCATTAACCATTTCCACGAATGTTTCTTGCCTGAAAAGAATCCCATCCCCGATACGTATAAGTTGATCACTATCAATTAAGTAGTCCAGCAATTTCTCGTCTTCACCCAGTACAGCAAGGGTTTCATTTGCGTTTGGTGGTGCATGTTTTTTTGCATCAAATAACGCTAACAATTGTTCGATACGCTTTTGCTGTTGCTCGGTTAAAGTCGGTTTAAAGTAGGCAAGCCATACGACTGAATCGTTCGCCTCTATTTCTCCAGCGGGCAAGATTGCATCGAGGAGTGCATTAAAAAAGCGGACTGATATATCTGCAAAGTTAGTAATTTCCCTATAAGTACCTGTTTTGCTTTTTAAGCGATTACGCAATTCTTCACGTTGAATCCCTATCCGTAGGGGATTTTGCGAATGAAACTGTTGCAGCAATGTTTTCAGCGTTTCGTTTAACTGCTGCCATGTTCCAACAGAGAGATATGTGGCCGATTTCCCCAATTGCAGATCAAAGATTGCGCCGGCCTCTTGTAGTTCTTTGATAGCCTTTTGGGCTAACTCAACATCGAGTCCACTTTGTTCAATTAATTTTGGTGTAGCTAGAAAGAGATTGCGTGCAAGCACCTGCAACAAAATATTGGTAGGCTCACCCTTTGCCAACGTATTGAGACGCTCAATTACTTGTGAATCAAAGCGTCGCCAACGTCGTCGTGGATGTGGACTGAGGATTGTTCCCCCGCCGAGCGTTACGCTGGGAGAAGGTTGCCGTAGAATGTAGCGATCTCCTGCGGCCACGACCGTTGGCCTATTCAACTGTAATTGGAGCCACCCAGTTTGTCCAGGTTCTACTGTTTCACTTCCAAGCAAACGCAAGCGCGCTGAAATTTCGGTTGCGCCGCTAAAAAAGGTTACAACTTGGTTGTGGACCACTGCTTTTGATGCATCTGAAAGGAGTCGAAAATTTACATCGATAAGTATCGTGCTGCGTAGCGTACCGGGTTTCGTAATAACATCTCCGCGGCGTATCTCGTCTACTCCCACGCCACTCAAATTCATCGCAAGGCGACTGCCCGGTTTCCCTTCTTCAATTTGCTTGCTGTGCGTTTGCAAACCGCGTATGCGAGCCGAAATTCCTTGTGGCAAAATTTCAACCGGATCGCCTGTCGAAAATAGACCATCACTCAATGTGCCGGTAACAACTGTACCAAATCCACTTAGGCTAAAAATACGGTCGGCTGGAAGTCGCGGTCGCGCCCGGTCACGCCTTGGTGCGAGCTCTGCCAATGTCGCCGCTAGCGCACTTTTTAGCTCTTCTAGTCCGGTACCTGTGTTGGCACTAACGCGAATGATCGGCGCATTTTCTAGGCGAGTCTCTTGCAGCAATTCCACAACATCCAACTCAACTAGGTCAAGCCACTCCTCATCTTCAATTAGATCAACTTTGGTTAACGCAACAACACCCGCAGGTACGGCTAGTAGATCTAGAATTGCTAGATGCTCGCGCGTCTGTGGCATGACTCCTTCATCAGCAGAAATTACAAGCACGCACGCATCCACGCTACCTATGCCGGCTAACATGTTCTTGATAAAATCGATGTGACCGGGGACATCTACAATGCCAACAGTCTGCATTGGTGTAGAGTTTTTATTTGATACAGCCGATTTTTGAGAAGGTTTCGTTGATTTTGATGAGTGCTTTGCCGACTTCTCTACTGGGGATACTGAGGAGAGCGTCTGATCATCTGCGCTTTCTAAAATTGGCAGATTGATCCACGCAAAACCGAGATCAATCGTCATGCCACGTGCTTTTTCTTCTTTCAATCGATCGGGATCTATCCCCGAAAGCGCTTCAACAAGCGTTGATTTGCCATGATCAACATGACCTGCCGTTCCAATAACTCTCATCGAGGACTAACGATTTGTGGTGGGGTTTTCAGAGGAGTCACCTGTAACAACCCCGGGCGTGCGCCGAATGTTGCTCTGGCTTGCATAAAGCTCTTGATTTCGACGTTCTCGTTGCCAACCTTCCTCCGCATCTTTTAGCAGATCATCACGCTGTCGAACGGATTGCTGCCACCCCTCTAGCCAAGCCTGCGCGTTGCCCAAGAAATATTCGCTATAGCTCTCTTGTAGCTTCCATAGATGTTGTAGCAACGTTTCGTGTGTATTGAGTCCTTTATGCAAAGCTGGAAATTTTTCGACCACTTCGCGGTTATATTTGTCTTGTTCGGACCATAAATGCTCTTGTCGTAACTCTTCTTTGCGCCGTCTTTTATCGTATTCTTCGCGAAATTCATCCATTTCGCGGCGAATACGTTCTTCTGCAAGACGCTGTAATTCTTGAACCTGACTTTGCTCTCGCAGAATCAGATCCTTAAACTCTTGCATCTCCTGTACAGATCGTCGACTGGTCTCTATTTGCTGCGAGAAGCTCTGGATCCGTTCATACGTTTGGCTGACCAAAGATTTCTGCTCATCCATCGCCTCTTGCCAGCGTGTCATCACCTGTTCTCTGTCGACAATGGCCGAGCGAACCCGTTCCATAAAGGCAGCTTGTTCTTCGCGCAAGTGATCGACAACAGGGGGCAGCTTGTCTTGTTCGCTACCGATTTTGCGTAGGTTTTCCTCAATGATGCCAAATCGGCCTACAGCAACCTCAATTCGTTTAAAAAGCTCTACGGTTTCTTGCTGGAGCTGCGCAATACGTTTTGTATCGCTTGTACGTTGCTCCGACAAGAATGGTATTTGCCGTGTTCGTTCCTCTATCTCTTTGGCCAAATTACCAATCTGGTTGCGCACACCCATGATTAATTCAGACAGGCGCTCATCTTCCGATGCCCGAGTGTCTACGGCTTCCTCAACACGGGCAATTCTTGGTAGTTCGCGGCGCAACTCGCTAATTTCACGCGATAACATTTCACGATCACCAAGACGAGCGCGCTCAAGATCACGCTGTGCCTGCACGCGAGTTTCTTCACCCCGTTCCACGAGGGTAGCAATTTCTTGTCGAGAATTCTCGATAATGTTTTCAATATGCCCAAATCGCGTCAATTGGTTTTGGGTAGCCGCTAGCCTCGCCTCTAATTCTTGAACACGACGGGCCTGTTCTACGATATCAGATTCCTGACTTTCTATGCGCTGCTGCAGGCGCGCAATTTCTGCACGGTCTCGTCTATGCTCTTCATCGAGCCAGTTTACCATTTGGGCTAGTTGTGCAATATCCATCAGTTGTCACCTAGTTGAGTAGACTGGACGCGAGTTTTTATGCTGTCTGGCATAATATTTTGTCAAATGTCAAACAGCACCTAAATTCTCATCCATGTTGTGCGAAGTATACCATTATTAGCGGGGCAATGCATAATCGCGCTAAAACTAAGGAGAAAGGAAACTTCAACAGATGTATCTATCAGTTTGACCTCAACAACCCACGCTGATAGAATAAATAGATGCGATTACTTGCCTTTTATTTGTGGGAATATTTTGTAAATAAGTATCGTGATGGTTTATCTGGATTACCTGAAATTTTGTTTTGAGAAGGTTGAATAGAGAATTTAAATAATGCGAATTGGTGTCGATGCTCGATTGATACATCATCAACCAGCAGGTATCGGAAAGTACACCCAAAATCTGTTGCTATCATATGCCAAACAGCAAAATGACGTGATACAGGGCTTTGATTTTAATTTCCTCGTATTTCAGCACCGCCGCCACGTCAACCCCATTGTTGATCATTCTAACTTTGAACGTGTGACGCTTTATTCTCCCGTACAGACTAAGATCGAACGTTTTTCCCTACCCGTGGAACTGCTGTTACATCCTGTCGATCTGCTTCATTGCCCCGATTTTATTCCTCCGCGCTATAGTTCAACGCCTGCTGTTATCACGGTTCATGATTTAGCCTTTTTACATTGGCCTCATTTTCTGACTGAGTCCAGTGCAGCATATTATGGACAGATTGATCGCTGTGTTCATCGTGCCAAACACGTAATTGTGCCAAGCGAAAGTACAAAACAGGATTTGGTCCGCTTACTTGGCGTGCCAGATGATCACGTTAGCGTAATTTATGAAGCCGCAAATCCACGGTTCTGCCCATTGCCGCAGGCTGAAACGTATCAAGAAACTAAAAAAAAGTACAATCTGCCTCAAAATTACATTCTTTACGTTGGCACAGTAGAGCCACGCAAGAATATTGAAGGACTTTTACATGCATTTCGTCACTTGATAAATAAGTATCATGTGTCCGATACTGCGCTAGTGATTGCCGGTGGATTTGGTTGGCTTTATGACGAAATATTGCAGCTCGTCGAAGAACTTGATCTTGGCAACCTTGTCCAATTTTTGGGCCGTGTTCCTGATGATGCTCTTCACAAACTTTACGTTGGCGCGCGCTGTCATGTTCATGTTGCCCATTACGAAGGCTTTGGCCTGACGCCTTTAGAGTCAATGGCTTGCGGAACTCCGACGATTGTCAGCAATGTTAGTAGCTTGCCCGAAGTAGTCGGTGATGCCGCTTTACTCGTTGACCCAAATGAGGCAGAAGAGATTGCGATTGCCATGCACCGCCTGTTAACAAATGATGAGTTGCATGACGAGCTACGTGAAAAGGGTTTTCAACGTGCGGCCTGTTTTAGTTGGGATGAGGCAGCCCGTCAGACTCTTCTTGTCTATCAGTCAGTGTTAGAAACCATTCACGAACCTTTACCCGAAAGCTTAGCCAACCCAAACTCAAATAACCCCGATTTGACTGACCAAAAATTGACTAGATCCGACTCAGGTAGTTCCAATTCAAGTGCTCCCAATTCAGCAGAATGTGCTCTATCTGTCGAAAGCGATTCAGCGCAGATAGTTCCGGCTAGCGAAATAAACATTGTCGAAAATTAGAATGAGTAAGAAAATTCTATTCATCGTCCCCCAACTGCCATATCCTCCTCATCATGGTAGCTCGCTTAGAAATTATCATTTGATCCGTACATTAGCTGCACATCATACTATAGATCTGCTCGCTTTTTCAGTGCCAGAAAATGCTCTTGCCGCCGATAATCCGCTGAATAGAATTTGCCGTAATATTGCTACGGTCTCCCAGCCGACACGTTCAAGTGCATTGCGCATTCTTGACACGTTTCGAAAGCGTTTGCCTGATATGGCCTTGCGTTTGGAATGTGCCCAGATGCGTGCGTTAGTCTACGAATGGGCTGTGGAAAAGCGTCATCAAACAGAGTATGACATTGTGCAGGTGGAGGGGATTGAGATGGCGCAATATGGCTTGGCGATTGTAGATGCGTTTGAATCGTTGGCAGACGCCGAACAAAATACTACCGGGCATAGTGTCAAAAAAATCAATCGCCCGCTCTTTGTCTTTGATGACCATAATTGTGAATATCTTTTGCAGAAGCGCAATGCTCTCAATGATTTGCGAGTTCCACGCCGCTGGCCAGCAGCAGCCTATAGTGTGGTGCAATGGCAGAAGCTAAAATGGTATGAAGCTTTAATCTGTAAAAAAGCTGATGCGGTTTCTGTTGTAAGTCCAGCGGATCGAGATGCGCTGCTAACACTTGTGGGTGAGATAGATATTACAGTCATTTCTAATGGCGTTGCGTTAAATGAATATACGTCAGTCTTAAAAGGTACAAGCATAAACGCTTCTTCCGAGAATCATGCTGAATGTGAAGCGTCCTATCAGTTGCCGCCTAAGAAGCTGCTGTTTGTTGGTAAAATGGATTACCGCCCAAATGTTGATGCTGTTCTCTGGTTTGCTAACCAAGTGCTTCCGATGATTCAGCAGCAAGACCCATCTGTTCATTTCGAAATTGTGGGCATAAATCCGCACGAGCGATTAAATCCGCTACGCAATCGAGACGGTATTATTGTTGTGGGTCAAGTTAAATCGATTGTGCCTTATTTACGCGAGGCAACTGCTTATGTGATTCCATTGCGAGTTGGTGGGGGAACACGTTTTAAGGCTTTAGAAGCAATGGCCGCTAGTATGCCAATTGTAAGTACTCGTCTCGGGGTGGAAGGAATTCCTGTTGCCCATAATCAAGAATTGCTGCTTGCTGATACACCCCAAACTTTTGCTGACGAGGTACTGAGGCTGCTTGAAAACAGTGATGAAGCCGAACAATTACGCCGTGATTTAGGTACTGCGGGGCGACATTTTGTGGAAGAGCAGTATAGCTGGAATACGATTATACCTCGGTTAGAAGAAATCTACACACATATTCAAAAATAGAAAACAGATAAGGAAAAATGTTACTCTATGACGCTGTTGGGGATAATTGCTAAATCGTCAACATAAATTGCACCACGCTGTAAGGTACCATCATCTAATCCATCTACAGAAAGGGCAAACAGGGAGATGGGATACTGAATGGTGCTAGATTCACCTGCATTATTTCCAATAAGTCCGTTAGGCCAACCTCGTTCCAGGCTCAGCGGAGCAATCATTTCCTGCCAACCTACATGCTCGATATTGCCAAATGTAAATTGCCATATTTGATCGGTCGCGTCCATAATCCAGACGTGTAAAAATACACCCGAACCATCTCCATATACCTGCATACGAAGCGCATCTGGCTCACCTTCGATGCTGACAGTTCTAAAGAAGGCGAGATAATTCTGATTTGCAGCGCTAGCAGGAAACTCATAGATAAATTGTCCTGCATAGTCACCAGAATATATTTGTTGGTCAGATTGAGTAAATGTACCCCATGGTTGGGTTCCTAATTTCCACTGCCCAAACTCTTCAAAATCTACTATCGCAGCAACCGCTGTTGGAATACTTACTCTTGTGGGTTGTGCGGTAGCAATGGGTGTGGCTGTATCGGTTGGCTGAATCGTCAAAGTTGATTCAACCGTATTTGTTGATGCTGCAGTGGGGGTAGGAGTAACAGTGTTTGTCGATACAGCGGTAGAGGTAGGACTAGTGGTATCTGTCGATTCAGCAATTAGGGATGCATCTGCTTCGTCTTCTGCTTCGGGTGTAGAGGTTCGGAATGAGAACGGTGTACTTGTTGTAGGTGGTGATAATTCATCTGAAGCTTTCACTGTGACTGTTGCACGTGTAGACAGCGCTTGCCGGGTTGCCGTTTGCAGCGGAATTGCGGCTAACAGTTCTCCTCTGTTTTGACTTCTTATTGCTTCGATTCTACTGTTTGTCTGATCATTTTGCAGAATTGTGCTTGACGAAGTAAGTGCGAAGCTGTTAACCACCCTCTCAAAATCAGCGCTAATCTTATCATTGATTTCCGACTCTACAACTAGCCCAAGAATATATGCTTTCTCGTCTCCGCTAATTGTATTTAGGGTCAGAGTCACCTCCTTGTTTAACCAAACAGCCCCATACTTTTGCTGAAAACTGCCATTTTCGATTCTTTTACTGCTGTTTTCGATGAGCGCCAGATTGTTAAAGGAATTAGCATTGCTTTCAATATATTGTTGAATCAATAGCTCTGGTGATCTATCGGGATCAGGTGTATCCATATCTCGCACAAATATACGTGCAAATGGATCGCTTGAATCAAAATTTACACTTTTTAAAGATACGTTGCGTCGCCAAAGTATTGGCACTTCAAGAGAAAACCTATTCTGTGGGTCGAGATATCGATTATAGGGTGCAAGCCAATCAGAATTTATAGCGGATGTATTTATTTCTCCTGACTCAGATTCATTGAGAAGGGGATCATCTAAATCTGTATTATCAATTTCGTCTATGTCAAGCTTGTCTATGTTACTTCCAACGCTATTACTTTTGTTACTGTTAACCGCGTCGGAATTTTCCAAAATATTTGCAACGACCTCATCCACTACAGTATCTAAGCCTGAATCGCTTAGAGCTACTTCTGCATCTATAGCGTTAACTTGAGTTCTTTCCGATGTCTCTTGAATCGACGGAAGAATCGAGAAATCTCTTTCTAGATTTGTAGATCCGGATGTTGCTATCGTTTCATTACTTGCTGACTGATTCGGCGCTTGGTTTCCCAGCTGTTGCTGCGAAAGTAAATAAATCGATATAAATGAAAGGGCAGTAAAACCCACTAACATCGCCAATAATAATGGCATTTTGCTATTTTTATTCTTTGATGGCATTTGCATATTGAATGGATCGTATGGAATTTGCTGATTGCCTTGTGGGGATGCTGTGTATGCGTTCGCGCTAGTAGATTCCGTTAGGAATTCGTATGCTGCGGCGCTTGGCATCCATGTCTTCCCTTCTTCTACTGCTTCGGCAAACGAACGCGCACTTCCATAGCGAACTGGTATATCTTTAGATAGCGCTCGATCGATAGCATATGAAATGCCATCTGGTATATTTGAAACAGTTTTTTCTAAAGATGGCGGAGTCTCATAAATAATTTTATATAGAAGTTCATGGTGACTTGGTGCATGGTGAGGTAATCGACCGGAAAAAAGCTCGTAGGCGATAACAGCCAAACTGTAGATGTCAGAACGATGATCAATGTTCATCTCACCCCTTGCCTGTTCTGGTGAAATATAATCTAGCGTACCAATCGAACCACCGGCTATTGTGAAAATTGATCTAGAATCATTTGTGTCGGCGTGCTTTGCAAGGCCAAAATCTAAAATAGATATACGACTATCTTCACTGTAAAGAATATGCTCCGGCTTAATATCTCGATGGATATATCCCCTGTCGTGTATATAGGCGAGTCCTGATGCAATTTGATGGAGTATATTTATTACTTCATCAATCGGAAGGGCGCGATCTTCTTGGGCAGTCAAGTAGCTTGCTAGCGTTCTCTCGGTAATAAATTCAAATGCAATAAAATGCTGTTTATTAGCTTCGCCAACTTCGTACACTGTAGGAATATTATCATGGCTAAAACGTTTGATATTTTCGCCTTCCTCGATAAACCTTTCAAACGCAGCGGTCGAATTGGCTCCATCAGGAACAAAAACTTTTAGCATTACATCTTGATTTTTGTCACCATTTGTAGCACGACAGACCGTAGACAACAAAGTCTGCCCAATTATTTTTGTTACTGTATATGGTCCAATCTGTGAGTTAGGTAGTGTCATTTCTATACTGTTGTGGTTTTCGCTTTAATACTATATTGCAACCAGTTTATTTAATATGCATATGCTGGATATATTCTTGATTTGATTATTCGTATCTTCTCAATATTCCGAGGCAGATAGTGCAGACTGAGCTTGGCACTGAGCATTTTGCTAAAGTGAAGTCGAAGCGGTCACCACTACCTATACGGTTACAAAATAAAATATATGGTAACGGCCCGCGAGCTAATCTAGAAAACTTGTGGGACCTGTATAATTATTTTTCTGGATTACTAAATATGTGATACAAACAGATAATAACGGTAGAGTTTGTTTTATCTCTACCGTTATTATCTGTCTATTTGTTCTTTTCGTAATGAATAATACTTGTTAACAAATTATCACGGTCTGCATTGCTCAATTTTCAATAAGTGGCAAGAAAATAGAGTTAGTCTGAACGAAACTCCGAGATGTCGGATTTTCTACTGTATTCAGCGATATACTACTCAACTGTCCATTGTAGAACCATGAAAGAGTCGCACCATTATTCGAGATTATGACCCCATCTCCTGGCTCTGTTGGTGGCGTCCCATTAATATCAGTAATTAGAATTCGATCCTCTGTACTTCTTGTAAAGTTATTGGGCGGCTGCACTGTTACTACTTCGGCTGATGCCCCATAATCTTTAATAATAATAGTTTGTTGAGCCGATATTGCAAAGCCCAAAGATACCGTAGAATAGGGAGCAAAGGTTTGCAGATCCCATTGAAGTTTGTTTCCATCTACTGTTGCACCATCCGTGCTACCAATATATGTTGAGCCAACTGGTAATGTTACACGAGCCCTTGCATTGGGCAATGCAGGAGCCTGATTTGTAATAACCATAGTATAGGTAATGGGAACATTGGCTTCTGCTGCTGTTGGCCCCATGATTTCTATTTCAAGCACTGCGTCTTGTTGCAATGGTGGGGGGATAGGCTTTCTACGAACGGTATAAGAGATGCTTCCATTTTCGCTTGGATTTAATGTCCCAATATTCCACGAAACTTCAACTCCATCCGAACTAGCCATCACGTTTGCAATGGGTGAGCTACTAACAGTAGATGTGACAAGTTCGGTATTTTCTGGAATAACCGAATTAATATTTGCATTTGATACCGTTAATAAACCATCATTCTCATACTCTATTGTATAAGTAATCTCTTCACCTTCCGCAACCCAATGCGATGGTTGGGTTGAAATTGTGGCAGATATCGATACTGGCGGCGTAGGTGTAGGTGTTGGCGTAGAAGTCGGTATAGGCGTTGGCGTATTTGTTGGTGTTGGCGTTGGGGGCACAGCGGAATGATAAACGCTAGATTGTACACTATTGTTAGAGAAGCCACCGATCACATAGACATAATCAGAACCATATTTGTCCACCGATACTGCTGCAAAACGATAGAGCGATTTGGGGAGCGAAGGCTCTGCTGCCCAACTTCCAATGGATCCATTACCACTTATTGTAGCAGAATAAACGGCACTAAATTCAGTGCTATCATCAGCGCCACCTATTAGCAGCAACTTCCCGTCATGTATAACCACTCGGTGGTAATAAGCTGCTTGGGGGAGTGGCGTTGTCGTTTGCCAAGCGCTAAGTGTGCCATTGGAATTAACTTTTGCGTAATAAACCAAAGATTCTGCAACTTGATCGAATCCACCTGTCACATAAACATATCCATTATGCGCTGTCACTGCATGTCGGTAAAGCGTGTTGGGCAAACTAGTCTCACTGCGCCAAGCACTTAGATTTCCATTTTCACCAATCACTGACGAATGGACTGTATCCAATGCGTTAAAGCCATTTCGTCCACCAAAGCCATAAATGCGGTTGCCAACGATAACACTTCCGTGCAGATCGATACCACGATCGGGCCGTCCATCTGTCGGATAGTCTCGCTGAACATTAACCCAAGGCCCAAGCTCCCCATTCGCCATAAAGGCTGCGCGATAGACAATCTTCTGTACTGGAGGACTCCCTTTCCAGCCACCTATAACATAAATATGCTTATCGGTAGCACTTGCTGTATGCAAATATAGTGGCTTAGGCAATGCACTTGTTGTCGTCCATGTAGATAGTGATCCATCTGCATTAATTCTGGAGCGGTACACCTGCGAAGTAGGTGCCCCATCCGACTTGCGCCCTCCGATGAGATAAAGATTATTGTTATGCTCAATTACGTTCAAAGAGCCAACTGTTATAGGCAAGGAAGTAGTTGGAATCCAATTATCAATCGGCACATAATTTGATGTCGCTTGCAGTGATGGCGATAAGAACCAAAGAGTAATCCCCATCACAAAAAGTCCGAATGCCGCAACGATAGTGCTAATAGTCCGGCTCGGCTGAATTTTATTTGTTATTTTTCTAAGTTTTAAAGTGTTCATAAGTAATCTTATTCACCTGAGGTACCACCTGAACTGCTACCGCCGCTGCTGCTGCGCTCAAATCTGATTTCGCGACCATTACCGAGTAGTTGAATACGCTTATAAGGAGATTTCTCTACCAATAGTACACCAGCAAAATAAATGCCTGGTTCCAGTCGATTGCCCAGTGTATTGTCCAATTTTTCTAAATCGGCCTGCACGAAACTATTAGATGTTGGCTCTGCCAAACCAAAGCTTTGTGTCATCGGATTTTCATTTGGTTTCCAGAGAACCAGCTCTAAACCTTGATTTGCCTGTAAGATTACATTTGTTGACCATTCAAATCGATAATTACCAAAGACAGTTGTTGATTCAGATGGATTCACCATCGATAGAGATGCATTAGCCCCTTGGACATTGACCTGTATACCTCGTGTCGGCGTCGGTGGAATGGGCGTCGGCGGGACAGGTGTTAGCGTTGGTGGAACGCGCGTCGGCGGAACAGGCGTCAGTGTCGGCGGAATGGGTGTCAGTGTCGGCGGAACAGGCGTCAGTGTCGGCGGAACAGGCGTCAGTGTCGGCGGAACGGGCGTAAATGTAGGCGGAACGGGCGTCAGTGTCGGCGGAATGGGTGTCAGCGTTGGTGGAACGGGTGTCAATGTAGGCGGAATGGACGTATTTGTATTGGTTGGCCTTGCAGTTAGCGTTGCTGCGATTCTCGTTGAAACGACTATAGCCTGTTGTGCTCTGGTTGCTTCTAAATCAGGCGTATTTGTCGGTATATTTGTTGGTATCGAAGTACGCGTTGGGGTAGAAGTATTGGTTTCTGTTGGTATGCTTGTTGGTGTATCAGTTGGTATGGGTAATTCTGTAGCCGTTGCCCTTCTTGTTGGTATGGGAGTTCTAGTTGGTATAGCGGTTTGGGTTCTAGTTAGTGTAGCTGTACTTGTTGCCACGCGCGTACGAGTTGCTATGCGCGTACGGGTTGGTGCTGTTGTGCTTGTCGCTTCTAGTGTGCTAGTTGATTGTGGCGTATTCGTATTAGTTGATTTTGGTGTATTAGTTGGTTCAGTAATATTCGTGGCATTTGCACGACTTGCTGGTAGTGATGGCTCAGTTGCCTGCGCTGCTTCGCTTTGTCCAGACAGAGGAGTTTCAGATGCCCGAGTCACTCTTGTTGCTAATCTAGTCTCAACTAGCTCACGAATGGCTGTTGCTGTAGCCGCTTGATTATTGCCTACTAATGCTGACTCTGATGTAACAACAAAAGCGGTCGACGTTGGATCTAATTGGGCAATGGTTTCCGGCGTGCCCTGGCTTGTAAGCGTTCTGGTGACCTGCGCAACGATTACTGAAGTCGATGTTGCGGCGGCTGTTTCTGTACTAGTTGCTGTTGCGTCCCCTGCTTCTATTGTTTCAATTAATTCTGGTTCGGGCGTTTCCAATTCGACTGGAACTGTTTCAGCCACCCCAAGTTCAGAATCGTCAGATTCTTGAGTACTATTGGGTTCTCTGGTATCTACATCACTAGGCGCATCATCACTAAACGCATCATCACTAGGTGTTAATGTCGAAGTAACCTTGGGCGGAAGCGCATTAATATTGTTGCTTTGACTCGTTGCTGTTTGGTCGACAACATTTACCTGATTATTTTGGCTATCGTCAATCGTCAAATTTTCTAAAATGGAGGTTGGTACAACCACAGCGATAGGATCTATATCTGGTAAGCCGCCTCTACCTGAAAGAAGAAACCATGCAATCCCAACTAAAACCACCATAAGCCCAACTGCCGCCATGCCTAAAAGTGGTGAACGACGCCGTGCAACTGGCACAACGGGCGCATCAACCCCCTTCCATCGCATTAGCGCTATGGTTACATCTTCACTTCCACCACTTGATGTTGCTGTACTGGCAAGTATTTGTGCTGCTTCGCTGGGGGAGTAAGAATCGACAACGCGTTGAATCTCTTCATGGCTTAATACATTTGTTAGCCCTTCAGAGCAGAGCATAACCGTATCGCCAGGTTGCAACAAAAGGCTATCAACCTGCGCTTGTTTGCCTCGAAGTGAACCATTTTCTGAACGCGTTAGTCCATAGATCTTTGAATCAACTTCAATTTCTGCATTTGCACCGATGCTTCTGGTAACTGTATAACGATTTGGGTGTTCGTACGCCTCCTCCTCACTTAAAAGTTCGCCAGTAATAGCATCCTGTGCATATGTATGATCTTGGGTTAGTACACGACACTTGCCGTCACGCAACAAATACGCTCTACACGTTCCAACATGGGCCACAAATAGCGTTGCATTGACAATAGCCGACACAATAACAGATGCTTGCGCGCCGCGAAGAGTTTCATCCTCTTTTGCAGTTTGGCAGACTCGCGTATTAGCCCTTTGGATGGCATCTGCAAGTCGTTCCGGGATAGATGTAACCTGCGTCTCTGTAATTGTCGAATAAAGCGTCTCTACTGTTAGCTGAGACGCAATTCCACTAGAACTGCTGCTCCCGAAGCCATCTGCAACAACAGCTATTCTAGCTGTAAGTAACGTTGCACCTTCTTCATCGGCCATATAATAGGCCGGAAAAATTAGATACGCATCATCATTTGTTGTTTTTTGAAAACCTGGTTCTGTGGCATGGCCAACTTCCAGTTTTGTATCAGTTATTGCAGCGTGCAGCATTTAAAGACTCCAACAGCAATTATCTCTATTCTTTAATGACATATCATTATATTTACGGCAATATTAAATTGTTTGAATACGAATTGCCGGGTTAATGATTGTCCAGTTTGTATAATATTAACCAAAAAATTAATATTACAATTATACATTACTGGTAATGATTACATGTAATGGTTATTTATATGAATATATTTAAAATAACGAAAATTTTATACGCAACAACACGCTCTAAAAAGATGATGACTCTCAATAAAACAGACGTTAGATATTAACTTTAGGTAACGCCTAATATATTAGGCAATATGCTACCGCAAATATGCCACAGTAGTATGTAAAGAATATGGCTCTTCGGGCTCTCATGTGATTGACAGTGTCACCAATCATCGTAGGTCCCCATGTCGAGTGCGTCGCACTGTTCGGAGAGTGATTCGAGCTAGAACCCATTGGTGAACAATGCGACGCACTCTGCCAACCACATGAGATCCGGTTGAATTAAGAATATTAAACACAAGATTTTTTAATTCTCTATTTCTGCTTTCAAAGCAAACTAGCAAGCTAATCGCAACAAGCAAATTGTAATAAACAAATTGGCTATAACGAGTGATTCTCTATATTGAATTTACCAGATCCACAAAATTGCTGTTATTACAATCTCATAACAGTCGATTTTGATAACATAATTTCATCAGGAAAAAGATCGGCTCTTTGAGACTTATTGAAACCAGTTATGGTGCATATCCCGTATCACGTGCGACACACTCTGCCAACCATATGAGATCCGCTTCAACCACAAAATTTTAGTTCAAGTGGCTACTTTGCACAACCCTGACTTACCCACTTATCTGTGATTGTTGGATTTGCACGTAGCAAATTGAATGTAGCCACAGATTAGGAGATCAGCATAAGAAAGTATATGCTTGCGACAGTTAATATAGGCTTTAAAATGATGGCTCATATTGGTATGTGGCCGAAGTTTCCCATATCTTTAGAGGAAAATCGACACAATAGCATTTTGCCAGCCATATGAGCGAAAATGATTATAGTGGATTACTCAATGTGGAAGTTTATACTGTAAATGGTAGGGTTTGATGAAACAAAATACAGAAGTAGATCCAGAAGAATCTACAAATTCTGACGGCAAAAGTGATAAAAAAGTTATACGTCGAAAGTATAGTAGACCAAGTGCTAATACAACTAGTGCTAATACGACTAGTGCCGATACAACTAACAAAAAAAATAAGGTAAAAAGCATTGTAGCAGACCGAAAAGATAAAAGTAATGCAGCTGACGTTAATAAAGACGTTGTCGAGCCTGATGACGCTTTACCCGAAATAACATTTGAAGAATTACCAGATTCGTTGCGTCAGGCAGCTACCAATGCCGGGTGGACGAAATTAATGCCCGTACAGGCGAAAGCCATCCCCTACGTGATTGCGCAGCGCGATATATTGATCCAATCACGAACTGGCAGCGGCAAAACTGGTGCCTTTTTGCTTCCGATTCTAGAGCGAATTAACCCTAAGAAGAAAGAGTGTCAAGCGCTAATTTTGGTCCCCACAAGAGAACTGGCAAGGCAAGTGGCAACAGAAACCGATACTCTTTTTGCTGACTCAGGTGTGCAGTCAATTGCTATTTATGGTGGCGTTAAATATGGGCCACAGATCGACGCAATCGAAAATGGCGCGCAGCTTGTGATCGGAACACCCGGCCGAATTTTAGATCATTTATTGCGCCGCACCTTAAGTTTGGATACACTACAGATACTCGTTTTTGACGAAGCTGATCGAATGCTCTCGATGGGTTTTTATCCGGACATGCGCGAATTGCAGCGATATCTTCCCAAACGTCGCTTTACCGCATGTATGTATTCGGCCACATTCCCTAGCAATGTGATGCGTCTGGCGAATGAATTTTTAGACGAGCCAGAATTTTTGAGCCTGAGCCGGGATCGCGTTTACGTTTCAGAAACTGATCATATCTCGTACGAAGTGCCATCACTGAAAAAAGACCGAGCGCTTATTCGGTTGATCGAAGTCATCAACCCTACAACTGCAATCATCTTCTGCAACACGAAGGCAAAAGTCCATTATTTATCGGTTGTACTACAGCGTTTTGGGTATGATGCGGACGAGTTGAGCGCAGATCTGAATCAGGCCGCGCGTGAAAAGGTGCTAGAACGAATCCGTTCCGGAACATTGCGCTTTTTGATTGCAACAGACGTTGCCGCACGCGGAATTGATATCCCAGAATTGTCGCACGTCTTTCAATATGAAGTGCCCGAAGATCCCGAATCGTACATCCACCGTGCAGGTCGAACTGGGCGCGCTGGCGCAAGCGGCACAGCAATTACGCTAATCGAAGACTTCTCTGAACGGGTGAAGATGGACACAATCGCAAAGCGCTTTGAGCTCGAACTGATAGAAGCCACCTTACCTGATGATGACGACGTGGCCGAACAAGTCTCGGAGCGGGTGACCGTTCTACTCGAAGCCCATCTGCGCAATCGCGATAAATTGCAAACGGAGCGAATGCAGCGCTTTATTCCGCTTGTGCAAAGCTTGGGTGAAAGTGAAGAGGGGCAGGCGCTAATGGCTATGTTGCTTGATGACTTCTATCAGCTATCTCTGCACGGCGCACCGCCCCAACCGATTGGCGCACCTTCGAAGCGCCCAAGCGGCAGTCGAACTACTTCGAGTAATTCTCGCTCAAGCGGCAATCGCTCTGACCGTAGTCGATCCCGTGGATCTAGCTCGGATGACGGACGCTCGGGAAACAATCAGCGTAGGCGAAATCGGCGCCGGCAAAAATAGTAGCGAATTTTGGTATAGCCCCAAAATGAAGAGACCCACAATGTCCATGACATTGTGGGTCTCTTCATTTCAAATGGCTCGCTCTATGTACAGCTTTTACTTCACTTCAAAGATTGCTTCAACCTCGATAGCAAAGTCAAACGGAATCGTCATCCCTACTGCGCTGCGTGCGTGCTTGCCAGCTTCGCCAAATAGTTCGAGCATCAGATCGCTTGCGCCATGAATACAGCCTGGAGTATCGTCAAAACCTGGCCCCACGTTGACCATGCCCAACAACTTTACCACGCGCTTAATATTGTCGATGCTGCCCGTCAAGGTGTGGACCGCTTGCAGACAGTTCAGCGCCGACATCTTGGCCGCCTCGTATCCCTCTTCAACGCTCAAATCTTGCCCAATTTTTCCCTTGATTGCTTTTCCACCCCATGCAGAGACTTGGCCCGACGTATAGACAATATTGCCTACCTGAACCGCATGTAAAAAGCGACCTGTATTCATCTCGATTGTTTCGAGCGTGTACCCCATCTCTTTTAATTTTGCTTCGTATGACATTTCTTCTCCTCTTTAAATTGAGCCTAATCGTATTAGCCTAACCGTATTAGCTGGGTTAAGACATGATCTCCGCGCGGCGGAACACGACGCGCATCGTTTGCGGCATTGGTCGTTTCTACACAAACCATGGTTTCGTACCCATTATCAGGAAAATCACCCATTTGTTTTGCCTTATCGACCCACGGATTCCACACAACCGTACTTTTGCTGCCGAGTTTATCAACGTATATTTTTCGCTTTAAAGCTTGGTCGTCAATAATGCATTCGTCCATGGTGTCCAGATAAACGCGATCGGTCTCTTCGAGAAATGGAATTGCACCATATTGCGGAAACTCTTTATACCCTTGAACCTTATCTAAATAAGTGCGTCCAGATAAACCAGTAACCGCCACCTGAGCAATATCGCCAACATTAAAATAGGTATGTAATGCCTGACTAATATTGACGCCTTCTGTATGATAATTGTGCGTAACGAGATCAACCTGTAGCTGTCGCCCAACCGTAACGTGCAATTCAAGCATAAATGGATGCGGCCACAATGATTCTGTTTTTGCGGAATGCGTCAGGCTGAAACTTATCTTTGTGCGCTGGCCGGGCAGCGCCATGGTTTCGCTCACGCTCCATTCTGCCGTACGCGCAAAGCCGTGCGCTGGTTGATCCGTATCGGTTGGGTGATCGCCAAACCACGGCCAAATTATCGGTATCCCACCACGAATCGCCTTCCCTTGGCGAAACTGTGCTGCCTCGCTCAGCCATAGAACTTCCTCTGCACCCTGTGGCTGAAAAGATGTTACATGCGCACCATGCAAATAAATTTCGGCTGTACTATGCCGATTTGCAATGACCGCTTTTGGCATTCCGTTATGGCCTAAATGGAATGTAACGTGCTGGCTGATTCCAAACGTATCGTTTAAATTTTGTATCATTATATTTTGGGTATCTTAACTTTGCACACGTATATGGGTCTCGATTATCGGTCTCGATTACCTGCGGCTGAGTTCAACATACTTTGCTAAAAAAGACTGGATTTTGGGCGAGTGGATGTGTACAAAGCACAAAAACACACTTTGCTACTAACTTGATACAAATGAGGTCGTGCCGGGGAATACAACGCGCTCTTATCACTGACGTTTAATCTTAGCGCCTCACCTTGATAGTTCCAAATAAGCAACTGCTTAGATCCTGAGCGGTGAAATTTGCGCTTTTAACAACAAAAAAATGTTGAATTACCGAAGAAAATCGGGCAAATGAACTTTTTGGTCAACGGTATTTTCTATTAGCTCGCGTCCGCTTTCTTTCTTGGTTCTGACTTTGCCAAGTTTGGCGCAAACAAAAGCAAAACTCTTCAACAATCCTATACGGGTAGTAAAATTTTTTTTGCTCCTGCCAGCAGAGTACGAATGCATTTCTGCCGAGTGGCGGGCAAACCGAGCCGGAATTTGGGTCCATAAGCACAGAGCGCGCCAACAACGGCACCGCTCTGATCAAAAACCGGCACCGACACACCAATAACCCCCTTGGCAAACTCCTCATCAGTAGCCGCATACCCATCTTTTTGTATTTTTGTTAATTGGCCTCGTAAATTCTTTGGTTCGATAATTGTTTGCGGTGTAAACGCTACAAGTGTTTGTCGCAAGTACGCGTCGATAAACGCATCGCCTGCAAAAGCCAATAGCACCTTCCCTGGCGAAACAGCATGGAGCGGTAGCTGTTCGTTTGTCCAGTCACGCACTTGTATCTCTTGTTGGCTTCTCACATTATCTAGATAGATCACTTCATCTCCAGAACGAATGCAGATTGCCGCCGACTCGCCCGTTGCACCAGCTACCTCGTGCAATATCGGGCGCGCCAATGCTGGCAACGTTGTATGTAATGGTTGATAACGAACCCAGCGGATCGGCTCTAGACCGATACAGTATCGTTGATCCATAGTTCGTGCCACAATCTCGCGATTTTGCATCGTTGTAAGCAAGCGCGAAACGGTACTTTTCGCCATACTCATTTCCTTAGCGATGGCGTTAACGCCGATTCCAGCTGGGTGTTTTGCCACAATTTGCAGAATTGCAAATGCTCTATCTACAGAACGAATGGTTGACATCTTGTTTCCTAAGTGCTATTATCTGTCCAAATTTGTTCCACTATATGTCTAGTTCCATTGTGCGGAACATCTTACCTGTCTTTCTCGACATCTGCAAACTCCCCCCACTTTTATAATACCTAAATTCGTGTTCTGTCCTCAGAACGTCTCATTATCGGGAGATCCTTTTGGCAAAAAAAATCATTATCACCTGCGCGATCACAGGGGCTTCGTTTACGCCAACCATGTCGCCGCACCTTCCCTATACACCAGAAGACATTGTCGAGCAGGCCGTGGATGCGCACGCTGCGGGTGCGTCCATCGTTCACCTTCATGCACGCGATCCGCAAACGGGCGAGCCATCTGCGGATCCGGCGCTCTTTCGCGACTACGTGACGCGCATCAAAGAGCGTACGGGCGATGCAATCATCAGCCTAACCACAGGGGGCGCAACCGGGCAATCAATTGAAGATCGCTTAAACGTGATCAAAATATTGCAGCCCGAAGTTTGCACCTGCAACCTGGGTACGCTCAACTATGGTGGCTTCCCCATGATTCCGAAATATGCGGGCAACTGGAAATTTGACTGGGAAGAAGAGTTTCTGGAGATGACCCGCAGTGAACCATTTACCAATAATTTTTCAGATATCGAATATATGCTTAAATCACTGACTAACGAAACTGGCACCCGTTTTGAATTCGAAGCGTATGACATTGGTCATCTCTATACACTGGCCTACTATTTGGAAATGGGGCTGGTCAAGCCACCAATTTTCATTCAATTTGTGATGGGCACCATGGGCGGCATTGGGGCCGATGTGGTAGACAATCTCGTGTATATGCGTCAAACCGCAGACCGACTGCTTGGGACCGACTTGGAATGGTCGGTCCTCGGAGGCGGGCGCTGGCAGATGAATGCAGTGACGGCTGGCGCTTTAATGGGGAGCCACGTGCGCGTGGGGCTAGAGGATAGCTTATACTTAGAGAAAGGTAAGCTAGCCGAGAGCAATGCGCAACAGGTAGAAAAGGTAAAACGTATTTTGAGCGAGCTTTCTTTCGAGACGGCAACCTCTGCCGAAGCGCGCGCAACGCTCGGTTTAAAAGGTATCGACAATGTGGCTTTTTAACACTCCTCAAATACGGAATCTGGAACACGAGGTCAGCATCACGAGCGTTAAGTTGAGGGTGGGCGCTTTGGGACTACGGACATCCTGTCCATTCCCTATATTGAACGAGCAATATACCTGTTGCCCAACTAGAGCCACTAACTTAGTTTCCACAGAGATTGATCTTGTCAGATACATACTGGATCCACAATTATGCCTCACAAAACCCGCATTTGAGGATGCTCTCTCCACTTATTGGAATGCTCCTGCTTCTAGGGCGAGGGAGGCCGTTCATGAGTAGACCCGAACCAACCAGTGTAGAACGCGTTGCCATCATCGGCACGGGCGTGATCGGCAGCGGCTGGGCAGCGCACTTTTTGCGTCACGGCATGATGGTCACTGCGTGGGATCCTGCGCCGGATGCGGAGGCGAGGCTGCGTCAACGAGTGGTAGATGCGTGGCCGATCTTGGAGCGTATAGGGCTGCACGCCGATGCCTCATTAGAGAATCTGCGCTTTGCCGATTCGCTATCCGAAGCTGTGGCCGATGCTCAGTTTGTGCAGGAGAGCGTGCCCGAACGGCTGCCGATTAAGATTGATACTCTGAGTCAGATCGACGCGGCGTGCCCACCCGATACGGTGATCGCCAGCAGCACATCTGGCTATTTGATGACAGAAATGGCGGTTGACTGTCAGCGACCGGAGCGACTAACCGTTGCGCACCCGTTTAACCCACCTTATCTTATGCCGCTGGTTGAAGTGGTGGCGGGCAAGAAGACGAGCGATGCATCTCATCAGTGGGCGGTGGATCTGTACCGCACCACGGGCAAGCAGCCACTGAAGTTGACCAAAGAGGTGCCGGGCTTTATAGCGGATCGAATTATGGAAGCAGTCTGGCGCGAGATCCTGCACATGATTGACAACGATATGGCAACGGTCGATGAGATTGACGCATCAGTGCGCTACGGGCCGGGGCTGCGCTGGGCAATTATGGGTCCGTTGAGCGTGCTGCACCTTGGCGGCGGCGAAGGGGGCATGGCGCACCTGATCCACCAATTTGGGCCGTCGCTCAAAGCCCCGTGGACTTTTTTAGAAGCGCCCGAACTAACAGATGAATTAGCAAATAAGGTAATCAACGGCTGCCATCAGTTGACTGAAGGCAAGCCAATCCGTGAGTTAGAGAAAGAACGTGATGAGCTACTGATCCAGATGATCGAACTGCTAGATCAGAGCAATATTTGGCATTTGGGAGAGAAAAATAATGAGTGAACGAATTCCAACCCCCGATTTTGAAACGTATAGTATGGAAATTCCGTTGTCAGCAGCGACGGTGAATAATGGTACGGTAGATGTGAAATGGGCGGACGGTCATCAAGCACGCTATCACCATTTGTGGCTGCGCGACAATTGTGCCTGCCCAAACTGTATCGACAGCAAATCGCGTGAACGTGTACACTCGATTTTGATAATCCCCCATAAAATCCACCCCAATTTTGCAGAAGTAAGCGAGCAGGGAGGACTGAAAGTTCATTGGTCTGAAACTGTTGGCGGGTGCGCGGAAAGCCATTTTCATCCAGGCTGGTTGCGTACTTTCGACTATTCAAACAATGTGCCAGCAGAAGAGAGTTGGGCAATCGAGACGTGGGATCAATCGCTGGAAAAGAATTTGCCTATTTTCGCAGCAGATGGTGTCTTCAACGATGAGAATGTGCGCTATGATTTCTTGACCACGATTCGCCGGATCGGGCTGGCGATTGTGACCGATATGCCCAAAGATTTAGAGGTGTTCGAGCGGATATCGTCACAGATTGGTCTGTTACGCGACATGAACTGGGGGAAAATTTCCGAGATTGTGGCAAATCCTGATGGTGAGTTTATTGCAAACCGTGGCTTTGCATTGGACGCGCACTCTGATGCGGCAACGCGTGAATATATGCCCGGTTTCCAAATTTTTCAGTGTGTCGAGAACCAGTCGGTAGGTGGCGAGAATTTTTGGGTTGATGGATTTCGCATAGCCGAAATAATGCGTGCAGAGTATGCAGATGAGTATGAATTGTTAACAACTGTACCGTGGGTGCAGGCCAATCGTTCGGTAGGCACACACTATCGCTGGAACGCACCGGTTTTCGAACTAGATAAACATGGTGAAATCTCATCGGTGCGAGACACGACTTGGCTGCGTGAGCCATTGATTGCCGATTTCGAGACGGTGCCAAAACTGATGGCTGCTTATCGGCGTTATGCAGAACTGAAATCGCGTCGCGAAAATCAGGTCGAGCGCAAGTTGGTGGAAGGGGAGGTGGCCTTTGTGGATAATCGGCGTGCGCTGCATGGGCGGCGCTCGTTTGATCCGACGTCGGGGCTACGCTATATTCGCACAAGCTATGGTGAACGCGAGGAGCTGCTTTCGTCAATCCGCATAATCGAGCGGGCGCGGGCGGAGCGGGCATTTGGGGATAAATAATAATAAGCATAAAAAAGAGGTGAGCGTGTTTACACGCTCACCTCTTTTTTGCTCATTTATGTGCTGAGCTTTATTTGTCTTTACGCTGTTGTAGTTCGCATATTGCTATCACGATGGCGCATGTAAAGAATTGCCGCGGATCCAATGACGCAGATGGCAGAGATGAGGTGGACCACATTAAAGGGTGTCCCTTTGAAGAACCATGAATCGGTCCGAATAAATTCGATGAAGAAGCGGCCCAATGGATACCATATGAGGTACATCAATAAAATATCGCCCGCTTTAAGCGTTTTTTCGAAACGACGCGAGAGCCAGAAGATCAAGAAAAACCCGACAATATTCCAGACCGATTCGTAGAGAAAAAGTGGATGAAATCGAGTCGTTTCTGGATAGGTAATGAGATCATTATATGGCGCAATGCGATGCGAAGGCAGAATATCCAAACCAAATGGTAGCGTTGTGGGCGGGCCATACAATTCTTGATTAATAAAATTGGCAAGACGTCCAATCGCCTGACCGAGGGGTAAACCTAACGCAATGCCGTCTAAAAAGGTCAGTAGCGGGATCTTACGGATTTTGGCGAAGACATATGCAGCGATTGTACCAAAAATTAGACCACCGAAGATGTGAATTCCGCCTTCCCAGATTTTAAAAATATCTAGCGGATTGGCAAGATAGGTTTCGAGCCCACCCGGCCCACGCGGCGACTGAATAAAGACATAATAGAGCCGAGCACCAATCAGCGCCGGGATGAGAATGACGACAAACATGTCCCACATGTCATTGCCATCTTGGCCTTTACGATCGACATATCGACTGGCAACGGTTGTTGCTGCAACCATGCCAGCAACTAGTAAGATGCCATACCAGCGCAGTGCCAGTGGGCCAATTTCAAAGATTATTGGATCTAACGGTACTTGCATTATTTCTTCCTTCGCTTTTCTGAGACAATAGTTCGCTTAAAATTCTTCTCTATCAATCCAAATACCCAAGCGCACGCAAACGGCTATTCATTTGCGGATCATCCTCTTCCTCAGTTATAGATTCTGTTCGTTGCGTATTGCTTTTGAATTGGTGCATCTGAGTTAGCAACTTTTCTGCTAACTCAACCGTCTGCTTTGGCTTTTCTGGGCTAATGTTGTTGAGCTCTGCGGGATCCTCTACATAGTTGAATAGCTCACGATGCTGACCACCGGTGATAATTAGCTTATGTTGATCTTGCCAGACGGCTAAACGCTCTTGATCACAACGATGCTTTTTATATAGATCCGGCTTATGCTTCATCATCAGGTTGAGCACGTTGTTTGGCGTTTGGGCCTCGGCGTAGACGATTCCCTTATCTGCGTCGTTTCCGGGTGTCTGTGCCAATGTGTACTGCTCTTCATCTTCGGTTGCGACACCAGCCGCAGTGAGGGCCGTATGAAAAAGCCTGCGCGTGGATACAGGATGCTCTTGGATTGTGCCGCGCGAGATGTTGCCACTTGGGTCACGGATGATGAGGGGCACGTGCGTCAACTCGCGGTAGAGCGAAACTGTGTGGCCAATCAGATGTTTCTCGCCCAAATGCTCGCCATGATCCGCAACCACCATGACAAGCGTGTTGTCCAGCGCGCCGCTACTTTCGAGTTGATTGAAAAAATTCCCTAAATGCTCATCTTGAGTAGAAACTTCGGCATCATACATGCCGTCGAGTATGGCTTTGTGTTCGTGCGCCATTTCGCTAGCAAGCGGCGTTAACCATCCAAAGACATCGCTGTTAAAGCGGCGTAAATACTGTAATTCCTCGCGACTTTGTAAAACATTGGGGGCAAAGCGGTCGATCATTTTACGACTTGGGTGAAAGGGCATGTGGGTGCCCATCAAATTTACAAACGCAAAGATAGGTTGATCTTGCTCTGCCTGTTTGCGCTGAATCAGTAGCTGCGCCGTATCGTTGAGCGATTTTCCTGTATTGCCTTTAAAGCTCAACGCTGTCTGCCAAAAGGGAACCATCAGCGGCGAAAAAGCAAACCAGAGCAGGGCGTCGGATCGCGCAAAAGAGTCCTGCATTTTATGGACCGTATTGCCAAGGACACGTTTGAAAACCTGGCGGTATCGATCGGTAATTGTGCGGCGTACGCCAGCCTGATTTGGGCGCGAGGTGAGCAAGCCACTATAGTTTAGAAAGCTCTGAAAGCCACGTCGTAGCCCATTATTAACAACTCCAACAAGCGGATTGTTACAGTAGGCTGCCGTATAGTATCCTTCCATGCTTAATCGTTCGGCTAATGTAGGCAACGTAGCGGGCAACATCGAATCTGAGTGTTGTGTACCGTGAATGGATGGATATTGGCCCGTGAACATAGATGCATGTGCTGGTACAGTCCATTGTGCTGCGGAAAATGCGTGTTTAAACAGTGCTGAATCAGCGGCTAGTTTATCAAGATAGGGCGTGGTCTCCTGCGCATAACCATAACAGGAGAGACGATCCGCTCTTTGCGTATCTAGCACTATCATCAAAATATCTGGGGCAGACAAAACTAAGCTCCTTTTGAACAGTCCTTTTGCCATCTTAAGCAGGCAAGTGGGTTTGAGATACCAAGTCAACGTCATTGCTAGTAGAGCAATTTAGGCCATTCTAAAAAATAAACTACAGGGCATGGCCGCAAGCTAAAACAGAAAACGCTGAAATCCCTACAACTATTTTCTGGTTTAGCCTAACCTAAGATGTTGAGTGTATAGCAGAGTTTGGATAATTATAATGTCCCTATAGCAATATGACCTAAACTTAGTAGATAGATTGCAGCCGTAGGATAAACACACCACAATGTGGCTACTTCTCACTGTGGCTGATACTCTTTGTACCCGTTGCGCTTATAAATAATGTATGTTTCACTACCATGGTTGTTTAATTCTGGTAGATGTCACACCGAAATTGTGATAAACTGTCAAGTATCCAACAAACCACATCTGTCTCTAAACTTTATTTGTTTGCTATCGTGGGATTGGGGATAGGTGTTTGCGTGAAAGTGTTTGCGTGAAAGGTCATAACAAATAAAAGTATCGAAAAAGGTAATCTGCTTGTGGATACAACGCCATATAGTCCTAAAGAATCAAATGATAGTGATATAAAGAACGGAGAGTTAGCGAGCTATGATTTAGTTGGTTCGAAAGTTATGCGTAATTTTGCTCGTTTAATTTCGAATGTAGGCAGCCCACCCATTGTGGCATTTGTTGCAGTGCTCATAAGCGTATATACACCACCAAAAACTGGCTTGACATGGGTGAGCATGGCGTTTGTTTTTATTGCTGTAATCTTGCCGATATTCTATGTTGTGGATCTGGTTCGCCGAGGGAAGGTCACAGATTTCCATCTGCCCGTAAGACAAGAGCGAATTGGCCCTTTCTTTGTTACATTTATTACTGGGATCATAGGGTGGGCTCTTGTACTGTGGCTCGATTCGCCCCATGCTCTCAAACTGGTCGCATTGATTAACGTGATCCAAACGACGATGCTTATGTTGATTACAACCCAATGGAAAATTAGCATCCACAACACAGCCATTACAGGACTAGCGGTCCTCGCAATTTACCTGTTGGGGGGCGCGGCACTGCCGATAATTTTGCTTATCCCGCTTATCGGCTGGTCTCGCGTCTATCTAAAGCGTCATTCAATCGAACAGGTGATCGGTGGAACGATTCTAGGTTTGGTACTTGTACTAGGAGCGATCTTCTATTACGGGCTTCCGGCATAAAATTACATATGTACTTATTTAACACGGTTGACGGGATCATCAATAAGGGACACGATATAGCGTGCCCCTACAAGTTTAAATCATCTTTTTTCGAACCAATCTGACAGAATTAAGGACAATTACTTCTGCCCAAATAGGATCTTTTTCCCTTCCTCTGTTACCGATGGGCCTTTATTAACCTCGTCTACCAGCGCGTACGCGCGGATCGTGGCAGGGCGCTGGTGAATCTGCTCGAACCAGCGCTTTACATGTGGAAAATCATCTAGTGCAATCTGCTGGCGTTCGTGCCGCTGGATCCACGGGTAACAGGCCATATCTGCAATCGAATATTCGCCAGTAATATAATCACTATCCGCGAGCTTTGTGTCTAGCACCCTGTAAAGCCGCGACGTCTCATTCACATAGCGATCAATCGCGTAGGGTATCTTCTCTGGTGCGTAGATGCCAAAATGGTGATTTTGCCCCGCCATCGGTCCCAACCCCCCCATCTGCCAAAAGAGCCATTGCAGCGTATCGACTCGTATGCGCGTATCGAGCGAGAGAAACTCGCCCGTTTTATTCGCCAGATAGAGCAAAATTGCGCCAGATTCAAAAATAGAAATCGGCTCGCTGCCAGATTCCGGCACATGATCCACAATCGCTGGGATCCGATTATTGGGCGAAATCTTAAGAAATTCTTCCTCAAATTGCTCCCCGTTGCTAATGTTAACTGGCAGCAACTTATACGGTAACTCTGTCTCTTCCAAAAACATCGTAATTTTGTGACCATTAGGCGTGGTCCAATAATAGAGATCAATCATCAGTCTTTTTCTCCTTTTGGCAGCTACCACTCATACCCAGGAGCGCTGCGCCCTAATCCATCATACAGATCCAAACAGCGATTGAACCACGCCATCACCGGATCATCCTGCACCAGTAGCTTCGCCGGGCTAATCGAGCGCGACCACTGGAGCACGCTAAAAACTACATAATCCGCATAGGTAGGCGCTTCTCCACCCAGAAACAACTTTTCTTTTAAAGTCATCCGCAGCGGCATCAAACTCTTTTGGAATTCATCAATTCGATCATCGCGCCCAGCCTGTACCTCTTCCAATGTACGCCCAAAACGCGTCTCGCGCGTCTCGCGGAAATAATCTTGATCTTTCGGATAAAGATGCGCGTGAATGTCTGCAACCACAAGATTAATCACCTGTCGCGACATTGTACTTGCAGACCAGTTGCGCATGAACTCCGTTAGCTGCCGCCCACCTTCACCACTAAAGAGCGATGGCTTCTCTGCATATGCTTCTTCCAAATAGTTGGCAATCGCCCAGCTATCACCAACTACTTTGCCATTATCATCAATCACCGGGACCGATTTTTGGTTGCCGTCCGCGATGAGTGGAATGTCGGTAAAAGCAGTGGGTTGCGTATCAAAATCAAGTCCCTTATGTGCAAGCGCCATCTTCACCGGCCAGCAAGCCGGGCTAAAGCGACGGTCATCTTGGCCTGCCAAATCATACAGCAAAATGGTCATCTTCTCTTCTCCACTAATTTGGATTTACTCATCATCCTGCTTTAACAAATCATTGGCGATACAGCCTTCTCTTCGGCCTCAGCCTTCTTTGTAGCCTTCTGCTTCGCCTCATCGACCCATCCAGCCACCATCCACCGTAAGCGCCGTACCGTGGATATAGTTCGAGGCAGGAGACGCCAAAAAGACCGCAGCGCCAGCAATATCTTTCGGATCCCCCCAGCGCCCCGCGGGAATGCGCTGCATAATCGACTCGCTGCGCACCGGATCATCTTGCAGCGCCTGCGTATTATCCGTGCGAATATAGCCTGGCGAAATCGCGTTTACATTGATCCCCTCACCTGCCCACTCATTTGAAAGCGCACGCGTCATACCGAGGACGCCATGTTTTGCCGCCGTATAGGCTGGAACCGTAATCCCGCCCTGATAGGACAAAAGCGACGCGATCTGAATAATCTTGCCGCGATATCCCAGCAGATACTTCTGTTGCAGCATTTGTGTGCCTGCGGCTTGCGCCAAATAAAAACAGGCATTCAAGTTGACCTGAATCGTCTCTTCCCACTCTAATGCACCAAACTCGACCGCGGGCGCACGTCGAATAATCCCGGCATTGTTCACGACGATATCCAACCGTTTGTATGCCTTGATCACCATGTCGACTACTTCATCCATTGCGCCTCGATCCGCATAAGTCATATCGAGTTGGATAGGAAAAAACTTCTTCCCCGTTGCCGCGACCAATTCCTGCGTCTTCTCAAAATTATTGTTGTACAAGCCTACAATGTCCGCACCCGCTTCGGCCAAACCCACGGCAATTGCCTGCCCAATCCCGCGTCCGCAACCCGTTACCAACGCAACTCTATCGCTTAAATCAAACATCTGGCTTGGAGCCAGCGCTATATTGTTCTGCTGCATCAATCCTTTCTCCTTTAAAAATTTCCGATTTCCTATTGTTCGTCGACTGGTAACCCGGCCAGCGCCATAATTTTCAGCGCATTGGTCGTTGGGCAGGGTCCAGATCGAATCGTATAATCAAAAATCATCTCGCCATCCTGAACATCGTCGCGAAAATGAAAATTCTCAATTTGCGGGGCCTCATCCGCCAGCTTCACAAGCTCCAAATCGTGTGTCGAAATAGCACCCACACCATGCTTGCCGCTTAACTCTTTAATAAGCGAGCGACTGCCAATCAACCGTTCGCGATTATTTGTGCCGCGAAAAATCTCGTCAATACAGAAGAAAAGCGGCAACGATTCTGGATCCTCCAGCTCAATCAAAAGCGCCTTCAACCTGCGCACCTCAGCATAGAAATACGAGATACCATCCGTCACCGAATCAGTCACTTTAATACTAGTAAAAATGCGATAGAGCGGCGTACGCAGCACCTGCGCATCCACTGGACTACCTGCAAAGGCCAGTGCCAAATTTACGCCCATCGCCTTCAAAAACGTACTCTTGCCCGACATGTTCGACCCAGTCAGCAGCGCCACATCACCCAATTGGGCGAAAGTAAAATCATTGCTCACCTTCGCGTGTTCTGCCTCAACATCAACCAGCAGTGGGTGGCCTAGTTGGCGCGCTTCGAAGGCAAAAACTGCCCCACTTTTCGGCTCTGCCCCAGTCGACTCATCTGCGCAGGGAGCCGAATCTGCCCCAATAATGGGCATAGTATAATGTGGGTTCAAATAGCCTAAATTCGCCAGAGACAAGAGTGCTTCGACCGTAAACCATCTGTCCAACCACGTGGGTAGCGATTGCGCCAACTCGTGCCGATAGCGACTGAGCAGGTACGCAAAGAAGATGTCCCATGGCACCAGGACATTCAGCAAAACCCAGATCAACGGATTGCCGCGAATCCCCGTCGCGTTCACAATGCGATCCACTTTGCGCAAGTGCTGCGATGGTCGATTCTGCGGATCGAGAAATGGTTCACACAGTTCACGCAGTAGCGGTGTGCTGCGGTAGCTATACCCCTCAAACTGCCGAAAGATCCTCGAAAGCCGCGTCAACTGTCCCTGTAAATCAGTTGCCTCGGTAAACATATCGCTGCCTGCCAACGCACCCGTATCAACCATCAGCGTATAAAACGAAAAAAGAGCGTAGAGACCTAACGTATAGGGCCAATAGGCTGGCCCACCAAAGAGCCAGCTATAGATAAAGAGCACAATATTGATCAACGCAAGCACGCCTAACAGAATCAAGCGCCACAACAAAGACGAATCTGCTGGCCCAGCCTTTAGCCACAAAAGTAGCACATTTGCATCCCAAACTGGTCGATCCGTAAGAAGGACTGACTGCATGGCCGCTGGCTGCACCTCTGTACCGTTGGATTCATCACTCGCTTCTAGCGCGCTCTCAACTTTGGTTTGGCGATTTGCCCGCAATGTATTCAGCAACGTTGCTTGAGTGGACGCACCGCGTTGAATCTCTGCTTCAGCCGCAAGCGTGCCGTTCACGTGTAATCGATTACGAAATAGCGAGAGGGGCATTAACTCGGCCACAAGCCGCTGCCGCCACGATGCCATCTCTGCATCGGGTACCGTAATTGTCAACCAATCACGTAAGCGCTCGCTCGCCTGTTGCGTCACCGTCGTGTCCACCAGTCGATGAATTGAACGTGGACCCACAATATCTAGGTCTGCCTCAAAGGGATGTTCGTATCGGGGACCAAAAATGGCCAGCGGAATCTCTTCCCACTCTAGCCGCATCCGAGCAATCTGCTGTGTAACAATCTGTTGCAGCACTTCGATCTGCCGCATGTGCGTATCAATTTTGCTGTGGCAGAAGATGGTAAAGGTAAAGAGCGACCCTAGCAGAAGCATGAGCAGCGCAAAGAGCCACGCCCCAACGCCAAAGAGCGCAATGGTGCTGAAAATAAGAGTCCCCAAAAAAGCAAGCACCCTGGCCCATGACCAACGATTGCTGATCTGCCCAAGGTGTTCCAGTCGAATGGATAATTTGTCTGCGTGTCGTTGCAGTACTCGCAGTCGATCTACTTTTGATATCTCCAAAGTTTACTCTACTTATTAGGAAAACATAATCATAAATTATTTGCTAATTCTGCCAAATTGGGTGGGATATCAATTGGTTTAAGAAAGATAATTTAAATCTTTAGGGGTTACGATATATCGCGCCCCTACTCGCTCGCTACCTATTGAGCATTCCCCACCAAATCCGATTTTTATTGGCAGAAATTTATTGACAGGGATAGATCGCCAATGCGACAGGCGAGGATTCCGATGCAATCTCACCGCCAGGACTCAACAACAGCACGCGACCGATATATGAACCAGCGCTTAGCGGCAGATCGAGTGCAATCTCCCAACTCTTATTAATGCCCACACGCGTTTCGCCCACTATTTGTTCATTAAGCAGCAGTTGAATAATCCACCCAGGCATGGCTGTCCCATTAAATCGCTGAGTGCTCAATCCAGCGCAAGATGCCGAAAGCCTGGAGGCAGTTTGTGGCGAATTGATGACTGGGAATACTAGCGCAGTTTGTATACTTTGCCCAGCGCCAAGTACGGTGAAATTAATCGGCGTAAAAGTGGTCTGCATTCCGTTCTGTTCATCAATTTGCGTAACAGAGAGTTGATGTTCACCAGGCGGTAAAGGGGCGGGTATGCTAAGCTGCCAGCGCCCGTCCGCGCCCGCCTGAACTTCTCCAATCGTCCTAGTCTGATAGACTGTAAGCCCATCAGCTCTACGTCCTGTGGATTGTCCATGGTTCACAATAACTGTGGATCCTGCTGCAGCTGTGCCTTGAAAGAATGTGGCTTCGTTTTGAGTGATTTGCTGACCCTGCGCTGGCTTTGAAAGCGTCACCGGCATGGCAGGCGCTTGATCCTTTTTCCCATAACTTGGTAAGGGTTGAATCGTATTATATTGGTGTGCGACCGTTGGCGTTGGCGTAATAGATCTCTCGGCATCAGTTTTTAAAGCATCTTGCCCACCTATTTGCACGGCAATACCCTCTAACAAAGCTCCATCAGAAAAAACAGTATCGGAGGGAGCTGTATCAGAATCGTTTTCAGGCGTTGTGGCTGAATCGCTATTTTCATCTGATTGACTGGATCCTAAATCTGGCGGCGAAATGTCCTCAAATGGAGTAGAAACAGAACCATCCGGTATTTGTGGCATCCAAGAGGCCCAAGAACGCTGCCGATAAATTGCCCCAATTAAGAGGAGCAAAAAAAGTGGAACAAGCAACGCAAATTTTTGGCGATCTAAGCGCCGCTCGAAATATGGCCGAACAGCAGTTGACGCTCTGTCGCTCTGATAATTATTTGTATTGTAAACTGTACTCTGCCTTGCGCTGTGTTGAGTTTGCATTATGAACGAACGTCTGCTGCTTTGTTAAATTTTAGAGACTGCCCCAAATTTCATGAGTCTTTCTAGCGTGCTTTTGCACGTTTCTTCGCCTCTTTTGACCATAGCCCAAAATCTAACTTGTTTGAACCAGAAGCGTCCTCAAAAATGGCAGTCAGGGTCGACTCTTTTGTGCTGGCTAGCTGCGCAAACGAAGCGATCCCCTGATGATAGAGACGCCACATGTGTGAAGGCGTAAGACCATCAATGTCGCTTAAATTGCTTGGCATTGGGCCAGAGTAGGTTGCGCCAACTCGGCCATTTTCTTTGGCGAGTGTTTTTGCTTGCCGTATCCACTCCGTTACATCTTCATTACTGCGTGGCTGGGTCGCGGCTGTAATAACCTCTGGCTTACTTTTGCTCAGTTGATCCCACGTATAAATGCCACTAGCATAAAGCCGTTCTTGGAACTTTGGCCCAATCCCCTTGACTTTACTCAGCCTATCTGGGTATTCGATTTCGTCTTTACGAATAATGCTTTTTTGGACACGATGATTCGTTTTGCTAGATCCTGCTTTACCAGATTCTATTTTATTAAACCCTTTTTCACCCGTGACTTTTTTATTAAGTAGATTGTGCTTCACTGCACCATTGCGATGCACTGATTCTTGCAGATTTTTTGGTGGAAAATCTGCAAGGGCTACAGCGGAATCAAAGCGACGCTCATTACCGGCTGTGTCAACTTCCCACGGCGGATCGCTTGAATGATCAGCAGGGGGAAGTTTTCTCTGCATAAGTTTTGATACAGTGGGAATGTCTCTTTCGGTATCAGCATAAAAATCAACATCTACCGCTTCATCAATTCCTGATGCTTCATCTGTTTCTAGGTCATTCCGCTCGAAATCTGTATCGATTACTTGCTCGCGATTAACTGACTTTATATCACTAACCGGAATTACATCACTTTGTTGCTGGCGTGGTTCGGCGTGATCGGACGCTGGCGAACCATACTGTTCATAGTATCGAGCAAGCGCTGAGTCGGATTCTCTCGTGCTATCAATATTATTTGCACTGTGATCAACTGGATCTGTTTGCCCTTGCGGATCTGCCTGCATTTGATTATGGATGGATTCATCGCTAGTCTGCATATCTTTTGGTGGGGCAACACCAAATGCCGCATACGAGTTATCTTCATCGACAGCGTCATCAGCCGATTGATTGGCTGCCCCATAAATAAAACCTTCATGCTGTGATTGATCATCGCTCGCGTTTTGTTGCGCTATTCTTGTCGCCTCAATAGTATCACGCCACTCAGGCGCTTCTGTACTTACTTCTGCATCAGGGCTTTCATTATCTGAATAATCATCATCGGCACATGAATAGCCATTTACATAGTCATCCGCATGGGTATATGATGGCTCGAATTCTGTTTGCCGTTGGATTGCTGATTCGATGTGGGACCCAGTAGTTGATTGAGCACTCATACCATTGGATATTATTTCTTCTATATGACTTTGTTCTACTTCTGCTCTTTCATACGCTAATGAGGATACCCGTGATGAATTTCTTGATGAAATATCAGCCTCCATATTTTCTGTCGGCTGTGGCTTAGTTGGCGCATGTATGCCGTTTTCTTCGCGTATACTATTCTCTTCGCGCACACCATTCTCAAAGAAATCCTGCTCATCAAATGCAACAATTTCTTCGCGCACAGTGGAACCACCTAATGAAGCCAAATCTTGTGGAGTGGCTGTAGCATCGTCTTGATATTTTGCTGGCTCTACTCTTGTTCCGCGGTACTCTTCATTTACTGACTCTGCGCTAGCAGCTTGTCCTCGTGCCGCTGCTTCGGGCGGGTCCGATCTATTCCACCCCACACTTGTGGGCATGGCGGTAGGAGTCGCGGTGCGTGAATTCCCCTCGGTACGACGTGCCTGAGGTACGGCAATTGCTTGTTCGCCTTCGAGTCGCGCGGCACGGCTTTGAAAGTTGTCTGTCTGCGTGCTGCCCGCGCGTGTGCTGTCTATTTGCACACTATCTATTCGCGCGCCATCTGGCTGCACAGACGAACCGCCGGCTGACATAGTCGACGGCGTTGTAGATGAATCGCGCATATCTCTCATGCTGTCATGAGCATCTGCACGACCAACCGCACCTTGAGCAAGTTGATTTTGGAGTGTCGTAATTTGGTTTTCTAGATGAGTTACTTCGCGATTTTTCCATGCCAGTCGCTGCTTACGATAAAAGAGCCACTCCCATAAATGAGATGTGGCAAAACCAAGCACAAAACCGCCTAGCAAGAACCATAGTAAATCAAACATAAAGGATTCGATGTCTCCTGTATAGCCTCAAATCGCCTCGGCTTTACTTCGACGATGTTTAAGCTTGCGCTGTTTAGCTTGCGCGCTCTGTGCTACTAGATATCGACAAAATACATAACATCAGCTTATACGATGCCGATGTCAAAGGGAGTCAGCGTATAATACAATGGACCACGAGACCTGTCAACGAGACCGTTGTCCTATGCATCATCAACTCTTAATGTTCGAGTTTCTGTAAGCGAGATGTGAGCATCGGAAGGTGAAGACTAGCTGGGTACAACCCGTCTATCGCGTGTGCGTCACACTAGTCTCCGTGAGAGCGAGCGCCCTTGAAATTGCACACTAGAGCGACGTACACAAATTATCTCCATGCAACTCACTCCAACTGCGTGCACCTTCCGATGATTAATTCGACAACGTTAGCAAGTTTGATGAGTGCAACCCCAACCATGTGATCTATGCCTAAGCCTTTGTCCCTGTTACTTCGCTGGATAAAAATTTCTCGTTTCACATAATTAAATAGGTGTGATCAAATCAACGCGCTAATTTCTCTCTCAGAAACTTAACACACTGTGGCACCTGAGCCTCGCTGAGACCATGCAGCTGAATCGGCCCCATGAATTCTACTTCGCGTAGACAGCGCAAATAGTGATCATAATCAAGCAGCCCGGTTCCCGCAGCTAAGTGACCGGCTTCGCCGTCGCGATCCAGATCTTTGGCGTGAGCCAGAACAATGTCAGTACCAAGCAGATTGACTGCTTCGCTAATGGTACGCTGCTGGTTGGGAAGTTCACCTTTGTGGTGAATATTGGCTCCGTCGAAGACCACTTTTAAAAAGGGCGAGCGGATCTCGTCGAGCAGCATACGCGCTTTGAGAGCCGAATCGACCACGTTGGCAACTTCTGGCTCGAATGCCAAGATCATGCCGTGATCCTCTGCCATTTCGGCTGCTTTTGCCATCTCGCGGACTAGATCGCTCCACGCGGATTGTGAGTGATTGTCGGGGTGTGGTCGCCACATGTTATCGGTATTGCGTGTGCCCGTGCAAAGCGTAACAACGCTCGTGCCAAGCGCGATGCAGCCTTCCAATATCACACCCAAACGGCGCAGCCCGTCGGCCCGTTGCGCGGGATCTGGATGGATCATGTTGTAGGTGCCAGAGATGGACTGCATAGTGATGTTGCGCTCGACCGTGGCGGATCGAATGCTGGTTAGCAACACATCATTTAGCTCGTCGGGCATGTCGGGCAGGCCAACGCAGAGCGTGTTGAATTGGATGCCTTCAATCTCGTGTGTAAGGATTGCGTCGAGGATTTCTTCGTAGGTATCGTGCGCGAATGTGCGCGCAAAGATTCCGATTTCCATAAAGTTTTTCCAGTAGAGTTAATGGAGGCTAATCGCTTTTCGCGCCAACAAATTTATCGATTTGGCCGTCAAATTGGGTAATTTATCTCTCGCGGTGACCGCTGCATCTGTTGCCGAATTCACCAAATTGCGTTGCTCGCCGAACGTATCGAACAGATCAAAAAAAGGGTGTATGTAATTACATTTTATGTCATTATACAAAGTATTCGTTAAATCACAAGACGCGTAGAGGTCGTTTTTTTCTATTTAGGAAGGAACGGCCTTTTACACGTCTTGCAATGAATTGGAATAGGCTAAATCTTCTGCGATTTCAACCGTGTTTGTTCGCTCTTTTGACTCGGCGCGATAGGTGCGGAACCAAACAGTTCTGCCATCTGGCGTAAAGCTCCAGTTGAGAACTGTACCCTCTATTGTCCATGTTGCCTCAGGTATAAGCGACTGTATCGACTGATCGACAGATGTTGATGTGGCGGTTGGGATAATGGTTGGTTCTAATGTTTCCGTCGGCGTGTTTGTCAGGATTGCGGTCGCTGTTGGTATGCCTGTTGGCGTATTTGTTATGGTCGATGTGTTCGTTCATACTATTGCGATTTGTCAATTATTCAAAATCAATCTGCAAAAATGGAAATTTATACGGTATACTAATTCATACGCATTGGAAATTTCTATGATGATGCGCAAATAAACTAGATACGTTACAAATAATTCGAGGATTTTAATTAATGTTAAACGAAGAACAAATCTCATCTGTTGCTGCTTCTTTGAACGAGAAGATCAACATTCCGATGATGTCTGAAGAAAAAGAACAGTCGATGCTAGAGAAAGCCGTTGGTATGATCAATGGGCAACTCTCCGTGGTCACAGCTAGTTTACCCGAATCGGCGCAAGATATTCTTAGCCGACTTGGAGATGGCATCTCGGAAGAGGAAGCAGCTGAGTTAAAAGAAGCGTTAGTTCCTGCTCTTAACGAGAAAGTTGACATTCCATTTCTTAACGAAGATCAAGAAGCAGACATGCTGATCGCACCCGTTGTCGATATGATCATCAGTACTGTAGGCAAAGTTACTGGTTAAAAAACGATAGATTTCCGGACGTTCTCGTCCACAAAATAAACTATGGACGGGGACTCCGGAGACAAAACTTTATCTGCTCGCCTAGAGCCCATCACCAAAATAAATATGATAAACCACTTCTATACAGAAATTGCCCACTCGTTTCCCCATACATATCTAGCCGACGATCTCGCATCGATTAGCGTAATGGGTTCGGGCAACTTGCCCTCGTGGTTCGCCGTATCGGATCTCGCCACCGCATCCATTGCCACCGCTGGGCTTATGCTCTCTCGACTGATTTCAACAAAAACAGACAGTCAGTCACACATAAGCGTGGATCGGCGATTGGCCTCCTTTTGGTTCAAAAGCACCTTGCGCCCCATCGGCTGGGAAATGCCAGCCGTGTGGAACAAGGTAGCCGGAATCTATCGCACAACTGATGGATGGATCCGTTTGCACACCAACGTGCCCGCCCACCGTGCCGCTGCGCTTTCTGTTTTGAGTGTACCCGAAGATCGCGATGCCGTGACCAAGGCCGTTGCGGGCTGGGAGCGCGAAACATTAATGAATGCAATCGTCGAGGCTGGTGGCTGCGCCGCGGCACTAAACAGTATCGACGAGTGGCAGCAGCATCCGCAAGGCGCGGCAGTTGCCCAAGAACCGCTGATCCACTGGGCTGAACACGGTGCGATCTCGTCTGACCGTAACACGACACTACTGGATCCCAGTCGCCCGTTGGCTGGTCTGCGGGTGTTGGATCTAACTAGAATTTTGGCTGGCCCCATATCGACCCGATTTCTTGCCGCCTATGGAGCCGATGTATTGCGCATTGATCCACCCGGCTGGAATGAACCTGGAAACATCCCCGAAGTCGTCTTGGGCAAGCGGTGTGCTTGCCTCGATCTGCGTCAAACGAGCGACCGATCAACCTTCGAAACGCTCGTTCAGCGCGCGGATCTGCTTGTGCATGGATATCGACCGGGCGCACTAGCCGGGCTAGGCTATGGACCCAATACGCTGCGCGGCATAAATCCAAGTTTAATCAACGTTTCGCTCAACGCTTACGGCTGGACCGGACCGTGGGCCACCCGCCGTGGATTCGATAGCCTTGTGCAGATGAGTAGCGGCATTGCGGACTTTGGGATGAAGCAAGAAGATGCTGGCTCGCCCATTCCTTTGCCTGCGCAAGCGCTTGATCACGCCACGGGCTATCTGCTGGCGGCCGCGGCCCTACACGCACTGCACCGTCGCCAACAGGGCGGGACAATCTCATCCGCGCGACTTTCTCTTGCCCGTGTGGCGCATCTGTTGATCCCAACTCGGTTACAGCAAAAAAGCGGTGGATTGACCCATGAATGTGCAGCAGATCTGGCCCCGGATATTGAAGAGACTACATGGGGCGACGCACAGCGCATCCGCTTTCCGCTTGCCATCGGAGGCATCGAGGCAAGCTGGCCCTATCCGGCTCGGGCGCTCTGTTCAGCCAAACCAATCTGGGTTTGATATATGCTTTGTTTGCGCATACGAACAATCAGCGAAGGGGGAAGCTGTTGATAGTTCGACCACCCCAGAACGCTTTTGCTCGCACTTGGCATCACATATTTGGGTTCTTCGAACCCATCTACCACAAAGCCTGTCTCGAACCCAATGCGTAAGAGCGTACTGATGGGTCGCTCGAAATAATAATGGGGAAGTGCTTCACCGTGTATGCCCGTCCCCAAACCCACCTCTTCATCTAAATAACGCGATACCTGCACCGCATAGACCGCTTGAAGCCGTCCATCCACATTTTCCTCATATGCAATGCGGCGTGCGCTCGCGCCATTAAAACAAGGGTGCGACATCGAAAAGACAAAACGTCCATCCGGTCTTAACAGCTTAAAAAGCGCGCTGAAGAGCGGCTTGATCTCAGCCATGTCCATCAGTGCATTATTGCAAACCGCTGCGTCAAATAGAGCCTCTTCACCAACAGCTAGCAGCGCCTCTTCATCCGTTGCATCCACTTGATCATAGCGTATCCGCTGCGCAATTTCGGTCCCCGCATTTTGGGTATGAGCTTGCGCTCGCTCCAAAAAGACCGAGCTCGAATCGACTGCCACAACCGTTACGCCCGCAGCCGCCATCTGGCGCGAAAATTGACCGTTCCCGCAGGCAACATCAAAGAGCCGTTCCCCGGGCTGCATCGCCAGCAGATTCGTTACAGTTGGTACAATTAACAGTCGATGGAACTCATTGCCACCTGCGCCGATTGTTTCATCCCACAGAGCTGCTTTTTCATTCCATCTCTCTTGCGAAATCTGGTTTAGTTCATCTATCGTACGCGCGTTTAGTGCTCGGTCAGATGCCATTATTTATCGGTTCCTTTACATCTTGCCTTGTACCTGTTCACCTATTCTGGTTATCTGTCCAGTGAGCACGCCCTCGTGTGGGTTCGGAGCCAGAATCAGTGGGAACGCAGCCGCACGAGGACGCGCTCACTGCTCACTTTAAGTAGGTTTTTGCCTGCTAGGTGAACGGTTACCTTCCCTTTTACCATATGTCTTTTGTCGTGGCTATAATTAATAGATACTGTGCTAGAATATTGCGAACGCTAAAAATATGCAAGGCCGCCATGAGTAAAGAAAAAATTAGAAAACTACAATCGCTTGCATCTGATCCATCTGCGCAAGTTATGCTTGCGCTCGAATTTCTGGCAGAAGTGACAACCACACCAAAGCGCGGCCGCAAAGTCCCCGATCGTGAGTTAACTCAGTCGATCCTGCGCGTATTGATCCGCACACCGCACGCTGATTCGCGACTGCCACTGCTCGACCTGTACGCACGCTATGCCCAAAATGGCGTCAAGTTTGATCCAGGTGGCTATGTGCGCACCTCTATTGTAACCGCCCTGCGCCCAAATTTAGAGCCAGCTGATCACCAGCTACTTGCCGCCGCCGTAACCACCTACGAATTTCCACCACCAGAATTTAAAGAAGAGACCGCACTTTTGCGTGGGGCCGCGCTAATTGCGCTTAACGAGCTTGATGATCAGCTAGCCCGCTTCCACGCTGCGCGCCTGCTTGCCGATGAATACACCGATCCCATGTCGGGCGAACCTGCGCTCTCTGCCGCACGCGTTTTGGGCACACAAGGGGAAGATCTGCTGCTCTATCACTATGCGGCTAAGACCGAAAGCGCAACCCGCCCCGAAATACTTTCGGAAGCCCTGCGTAACTTGACCGATCTGCCAGAGGCATTGCTGGCTGGCCTGATCGAGCGACACGGCGAGTCAATACACGATGTTGTGCTGGCCGGATTGTTTGATCTACTGCTGCTGCACGAAACGCCGCTTGAACTTCGCCCAAGCAGCCGAGATTTTATCAATGAGTTTATGCGATCCACCGAGCAGTTTGATGTCTATCACTACTTGATTTCGACAGCGGTTGCCCAACTTGCACGCGGTAATGAGTCAATTTGGGCTGATTTGAAAGAGCACATGGCAACGGTCAACAATCGCGAAAAGGCAGGTATCTTGCTGAGTACGTTCTCTTTGTTAGCGCATAATAGCGACGTTGCATCGAATCTTCAAGCTTTGGAGGAGCGTATAGTGAGTAGATGAGCGAGAGAAATAGCTGGGTTGATTAGTACAAGCAATGGGTCACACATTGGATTAACAACTTTGTAGCGAGTCTACTATATCTATTACCACATCAAACAGTATTGAACCACAAACTTATGGATTAACATGATAAAAATTCGAAGACACATCGGGCGATATACGCTGCTATTTTCAATCACAACGTTCGCACTGCTGCTGTGCTCATCTTCCTCTATCAAGCTTGCCTCAGCACATGGTGAGCGCTTTTATTTCCCCTCCGATCTGCCCGCTTGCAATGCACGCACAATGGTTTGCATGGAAGGAGTCGCCACCTTCGGTCCGGCTTCCGAAACCGTCGCGAATGTCGCACCCGCCTCTTTTGCCCCGTCCATTCCACAGAATGAGCACAACTGTGTGGATGGCGCAGGGATACCAAAATCCTGTTTTGATATCGGGCCATTCGAGTATATGCCCCAAAATTTGATGCTGCAGAAAGGTGGGCTGGGCGCGGCGCAAAAGCTTAGCGCGATTGGCGAAACGCCTTGTGTAGACGGCCAAGCCGAAGCACCCGACAGCACATTCCCCTGCTCGAATGTTGATCTACTCGCATTTATGCCCCTCAATGAGATCGGTGGTGGAATTGGGAACGATATTTGGGGATGGACAGCGCCGGATGGTGGCGAATATGTGATAATGGGGCGTCGAAATGGCACATCGTTTGTATACATTAGCGACCCGACAAATCCTGTCTATTTGGGTGACCTGCCCACGGAAGATGGAATAACCTCTTTGTGGCGAGATCTGAAAGTTTACAACAATCACGCATTTATCGTTGTAGATGATTCCGTTCGTACCACTCGGTCCCACGGTATGCAAGTTTTTGATTTGACTCAGCTTGTTGATGCGGCAACAAACACGGCGGCTTTGCCAATTTCATTTACGACAACAGCCGTGTATAAAGAGATCGATGCCGCGCATAACATTGCGATCAACGAGACCTCTGGTTTTGCCTATATTGTCGGTTCGCGTCATGCACCCGAGGATGCAATGAAATGTGCGGGTGGTTTGCACATGGTTGATATTACAACACCTACTGCGCCCACTTTTGCGGGCTGCTTTGGAGACGATGGCTACACACACGATACGCAGTGCGTCATCTACGATGGCCCCGACACCGCGTACCAAAATCGCGAAATTTGCTTCAATTCGAATGAGGATTCTCTAACGATCGTTGATGTCACGATTAAAAACTCGCCTGCTCAAATTGCAAAAGCCTACTATCGCAACTTTTGTGAAGAAGGTGACGAAGGGGATTGCAATAACAATGGGGGCTTTTTGCCTGCTTTCTACACGCATCAAGGCTGGTTGACCGAGGATCATACGTATTTTGTTCAGAATGATGAATTGGACGAGTTTAGCCTTGGCATTAATACGAATACTTATATGTGGAATGTACAGGATTTGGATAATCCAAAATATATTGGCAATTACACTGCCAAGCTGGAATCAATCGATCATAATTTATACATTAAAGATCAGTATATTTACGCAGCCAATTATAGCAGTGGCCTGCGTATTTTAGATGCTTCCAACATTGCCGCCGCTAGCTTAACCGAAATTGCCTACTTTGATACCTATCCTGCTGATAACGCGGTAAATTATGATGGTGCGTGGAGCAGCTACCCATTCTTTGAGAGTGGCGTCGTGCCGGTTAGTACAATCAGAGAAGGCCTCTTCTTATTGCGACCAACTCTTACGCGCGCACCCGGTACGGTAGAACCGCCACCAACTGATGGTGTGAAAATTTACATGCCCGTTATTCGACAGTAGTCTGCTGGCTATAAGTATAACTTGGGCTTTCGGGTTCCTCACGCTCTGCGTGGGAAGAGATGCTTGGCACTTTGCGCCTTGGGGCGCAGAGCGTCTGCTCTTTCATTTCACCCCATAAGTTATAGATACGAAGGTAGAGAGCCGCATTCGTGGAATGCTCGTCCGACTACTGCTGTAACTACGTGTACCTTCCGATGCTTTCTCTTAAATATTTATCCTTACAAAGCGAATGTAATTAAAAAGAGGGGCAAGCTCAGAAGCTTGCCCCTCTTTTTAATTACATTCGTATATTCTCTGGAAATGCTTTTAATAAACGTTATCGTTCGCGAACTCTGCTGGCACATCCTCAGCGCCAGCGTCGCTCATATCCTTGAAGATATCATGCACATCGCTGCCGTGGAACCGAGCCGTTGCGTTTGAGGGATTCAGCGGTTCGTCGTAGAAGAACGCGGGTAGCTCATCATCGGCATCCGTAAAGCCAGCCGCTTTGTTGAACTGGAATTCCAAGTCCAGCGTCTCGCGCCCCATCTTGTAAAAGAAGGTTGGATCCAAATCCGTGCCCACCGCATCGTTGATCGACTCGGCGAAGAATTCCACATTTGGATTCGTTACCACACGCCCAAAGACGCAAAGCCCGAGCGAATCGGTGGCGGCACAACCAATCTGCGCTTCCAGACTTGCCTTCATCAACTCTGGCAGATCCTTATCCTTTGACTTGTAACGCGGCACATTCCCCGCAGTATGATCCGCACCCTGCGCGGTCGTCATCATCGAAATACCCGTCACCTCGATCACGCGTGGATCATATGCGCTGATCGCCTGATTCTTAATTACCGGCACACGATGCTGACCGTAATGCTCGCCAACCCGCGCCGTACCCTGCGCCCAAAGCTTGCCATCCTCCGTGCCAGTAAAGAGCTGCTCGAAGACATTGTCCATAAACGCGGCATCGCCAAACTTCGCTAGTCCGGCGTCCATCAACACCGCAATCATCGCGCCGGTCTCAATCGTGTCAATCCCCAACTCGTTACAATGTTGATTCATGCGCGCCAGATCGTCAGGATGCTCTAGCCCACAATTTGTGCCCAGTAGCGCCAACGTTTCATATTCCACCGGCGACGTAACTTCGTTCCCATCCTCATCGGCATAGACATTGCTGCACTGAATAATGCAGCCGGGCATACAAGCGTGTGTCTGTTGACCGCCGCGCGCGTTGTTCAACTCGGTGATAAAGTTGCCGCCCATCTTAAAGACGCCATCTTCCGTCGTCTGCGTGCCAGCCGTAAAGTTATTTACAGGAATACCGCCAATCGTATTGGTATAGTCGGCCATGCCCATGGTGCCAACCTGCTGGAAGAAATTTGTAATCACTGGATTCTCTTGCAGCTTTTTAGCATAGTCGCGCACGTTGGACATTGTTTTCTTGCGCTCGTGTAGCTCGGGCATCTTGGCAACATCCATCACAATTGCCTTGACCTTCTTGTTGCCCATCACCGCACCAACGCCACCGCGTGCAGCCAGCCTCGAAGGCCGACCATCTTGGTCCGTAAACGCAATGCCCGCCAGCAGACCTTCGTACTCGCCAACTGGGCCACACATACCGATGGCGATCTTTTTGCCATATTTTTCCTTGAGCATTTCGGCCGCTTCAAAATTCTTCTTGCCCAAATATGGTGAGGCATCGTCAAACGCAATGCCGCCATCCGCTTGTAGATGGACGACCACCCACTTGTCGGACTGACCGTGCAGCGTAAGCCCGCAAATCTCAAGCCGACCTAGAGCATAGCCAAAGGTTCCACCACCGTTTGCCTCTTTAATGCCACCCGTTAACGGACTTTTACAGCCAACGCTCGTACGATTGGCGTTAGAAAAATTGGTGCCAGCAAATGGCCCCGCCGAGAAAATTAGCGGATTGTCTGGACCCAGTGGATCGACCGTAGCAACGCCCGCATCGAGCAATGTTTTTGCAATTAAATAGCGGCCAGACTTAACCAACTGTTCGCCTTCCCACAATTCTGTGTCAACGCGATGTTCGTTCAAATGAATATTGAGGTATTTTCGTTGCAGCATGAACTTCTCCTTATGCTTTTATAAAATTATAGGGGGACACATACACTTCATTTTACCATAGCTTGTAAAAACTGATATCTCCTTACTCAGTGTCACTTAACTATTGTTCGCGCGCTGGATCCAGCAACCACGCGGTCAACGCGCGGATCTCTTCTTCGCTCATGCTTTCTGTATAGGTTTTCGGCATAACTCCACCCACATAGCCTTCATTAATGTACGCATCCGGCTCTACAATACTGGTATAAACATATTCCGCCGCATCCTGCCCGTCAACCCTATCGCTAGCAGTTTCATGCAAATTGCCCATGTGTGGCCCAACCGGACCGCGCTCATCTGCCGTCTGATCCATCCCTAAATTGTGGCAGGCTACGCAGGCATTTGCCGCCCACAATTCACTACCTGACTTTCCACTATATGCTATCTCATCAGCTTCACCCTCAGCTTGCGCGTCATCCTCCATTTCAGAAGAATCTGCCTCTCCTTCGCCTTCTGCCTCACTGTCATCTGCTGTGTCTACATCTGCATCTGCGTCAGCCTCTGTCTCCTGAGCCGCACTTGAGTTGGGGCTTGGCAGTGAATCGGGGCGCGACGTGTCGGCGGCGGCCACGGTTGGTGCTGTCGTGGGTTCTGCCTTATCCGAACCACCGCAGGCGCTGAGCATGATTACTATGGCTATGCTGCATAGAATGATTGTAGTAACTGTTTGTATGGGGTAATTATCTTTGTTTTTCATATTTTCTCGTTTGGATACTATTTTTTCTAAGAGTGTCTCTGTCAGATTTGATGGAATATTATAGGTGCTCACTGGACCCAACTTAGCAATCTCCACGCTTAAGTTTACATTTATAAATGGAATATTAAATGGAGCGATTTGTGCCAATTACCAATACCCGATCAACACACCCGAGTTCTCCTCGACCCAACCGGGCGTAGAGCGCATGAGCGTAAACGAATCGGGTTTTGTAAAACGCAGGGCGCGCCGTCGAAACCAGCGGAAAAGCTTCTCGTGAAGCTCGGCGCGGATCTCGGCATAAGCTGGATCCCCGCCCAGATCCACATGCTCTTGCGGATCGGCCTCCATGTCATACAACTCGGGCCGATAGACCTCGTGTAGAATATACTTCCAACGCTTTGTGCGCAACATGGTCGCCCGCGCGTCAGGCACCGATAGATCCAAGTGATGGCGGACGGTCAGCGTACTATAATCTTGCTCGCAGATCACAAAGTCGCGCCAATCATCTGGCGTCCGCCCGCGTAAGAGGGGCAGCAGAGAACGTCCTTCCAACCGTTGCGGGTTTGGTTCGCCGCCAGAAAATTCCACAAATGTTGGCACCAAATCAATAGACTCGACCAGCTCGTCGCATACTGTGCCGCGGGTTGCATCTGCCGCTGTTGATGGATCGTAGATAATCAGCGGCACGCGCGCCGATTCCTCGTGGAACCAATATTTGTCCACCATCCAGTGATCGCCTAAATAGTCGCCATGATCGCTGATGAAGACAATCATCGTCTTTTCGAGCGTGCCATTGGCGCGCATCCATGCGAGCAGCCGCCCGATGTGGTCGTCAATCTGTTTGACAAGTCCCATGTACGCCGGGATCACGGTCTCGCGGATTTCGTCAGTCGAAAAGCCTTCATCGTTGCAATACTTTAGAAAGCCAGCATAGACGGGGTGATGCGGATTGGTGCATTCTGCCTCGGTTCGATTGGCCGGCAAAATCTGATCGGCAGTATACATATTGTGGTAGGGCGCAGGGGCAATATAAGGCCAGTGCGGCTTAATATAGCCCAGATGCAGACACCACGGTTGGTCGCCATGCTTTGCTTCGTGTTCCGAGATGAAATCAATTGCGCGGCTGGTCATGTATGGGGTTTCGGTATGCTCTTCGGGCAGGTTGGCGGGATATTTTGCGTTGCGGTTGTACCAGCCGCTGACGACATTCCCTTCGTCATCGACGCCGGAATTGGCAAAGGTGTGCCACGGATTTTCGGCTTCGTAACCCAACGAATGTAAGTATTGATTGTAGCGCGGTGGTGCCGCGCCACGTGATAGCGGTTTATCGGGGTGGATTCCCGAATCGTGATCAAATGGCTCGAATCCGCTTTCGCGTAGCAACGTGTATTCGTCTGATAGGAGGTCGATACCCAATCGTTTTGCCGTGACCGGATCCTTGAATGCATCGGTCTTGCCTGCAACGGCTGTGCGTACGCCAAGTGGTGCAAGATAATCGCCGATGCCAAGCTCATCAATGCGAAGAGGGTAGCCGTTGTGCCGCACGCCGATTGTGCTTTGATAGCGGCCTGTGTAGGTGCAAGAGCGCGACGGTCCGCAAACGGGGGATTGGATATAGGCACGGTCAAAGCGTACGCCATTGTCGGCCAGCCAGTCGATATTTGGCGTTTCTAAGTGGGGATGGCCATAGCAGGAGAGGTAATCCCACCGCAGTTGATCGCACATGATAAAAAGAATGTTTTTTGCTTGTGTCATATTATTCATTCCACTCCACCCAGAGGGTTGTCGGCCCGCATGGGACGTATCGGGCGAGTATGCGTATTGTTGACCCTCTACCAGCCGCATTGACGGTAGGCGTTTGGTCAATTCTTCTAAAAATATTTTTAACTCTAGCCGTGCCAGCGGTGCGCCCAAACAGTAATGATTACCGTGCCCAAAGGAGAGATGCTGCCTAGCGTTTTTGCGCCGAATACCAAACGTTGAGATATCTGCTGACCATTTTATATCGAAGCAATGAGTTCTGCCTAACTCGCTTGAAACGACTGCCGTCGTAATTTCTAGCCCAACCCAATAGAAGAACTCACTGCCTCGTGCAAAATAGACCAATCGCCTACTAGCTAGTAAAATTGACGCAACAGCCCCGACAAGAAAAGATAATGAATTGGAGAGAAATTATGCCACACGTAATTTTAGAATATTCAGAGAATCTCGATTTCGACGTGCAAGAATTTTTTCGCGAGCTATTTGATTCGCTGGTCGAAACGGGCAATATTAATCTAAAAGGTCTGAGAGGGCGCGCGCTTAAGCTAACCGAATATCGTATTGCTGACGGCAAGCCCGACTATAAGATGGCGCACGTTACGATGACTATACGGGAGGGGCGTCCGCTTGAGGTAAAGGAAGAATTTGCCAAGCGCATCATGGCACAGTTGGAAAAAACGTTTGGTGATCATCTGGAGCATGGATACATTGGGTTGTCAAATGATATGAGGGAGCTTAAAGACGGCATCGCTCTCCGAACCAGCACTATTACGCCCGAAGTTGTTGCCATGGATTTGTTGGCTTAGGGCTCTTGTATATATCTTTTCCACTTTATAACCGTTCGACTCTTATTAATTCAACTTTTATTACTTCAATTTTTATTACTAGGAAACCTATCACTATGGATCTCGGAATTAGCGACAAAAAAGCAATTGTTTGTGCTTCATCCCAAGGTATCGGGTATGCCTGCGCGACCGCGCTAGCACATGAAGGCGTACAGGTTACGCTCAATGCTCGCAACGCAGAAAATCTTAAAGCGGCAGCGGATCGCCTCGCGACGGATGCAGGTATCCCTGTTGCGTGGATCGCTGCGGATCTGACTACGGTCGAAGGTCGCGCCGCAATTGTGGCAAGCTGTCCCGACGCCGATATTTTGATCACCAACAATGCTGGCCCCAAGCCAGGCACCTTTCAAGATTGGGATTATGATCGTTGGCTCAGCGTGTTAGAAGGCAATATGCTCTGCCACGTCTTTATGATCCAAGCGCTGCTGCCGGGGATGCGGTCGCGCAAATTTGGCCGCATTGTCAATATCACATCGGCTATGGTCAAAGCGCCGCGGCCTCATCAAGGTTTGTCGACTGCAGCTCGGTCGGGGTTGACCGCGGTCTGCAAAGCCATCTCTAAGGAGACGGTGGCCGACAATGTGACGATCAACAATATTTTGCCCGAACGGATCAACAGCCCGCGCACCAAGTTTTTGGCCGAGCGCATGATGGACGAGCAGAGCATTACCTTTGACGAAGCAATGGCTAAAATTGTTGCCACGATTCCGGCTGGCCGAATGGGCAAACCGTCCGAATTGGGTGCGGCCTGCGCATTTTTGTGCAGCGTACAGGCAAGCTACATTTGTGGGCAAAATTTGCAGTTGGATGGGGGCGCGTACCCTGGGCTAATTTGAGGGAACTATATATTATGACAAACCATTCTCAACCTACCTCCCTTTCTATTTATCAAACCAAAGTCAAGCCCGAATGGATTGACTACAATGATCACATGAATGATGGCTACTATGTGGTTGCGTTCACGGTGGCTACAGACGCAGTGCAGGATCATATCGGCTTGGATGAGGCATATCGCAAGTCCACAAATTGTACGCTTTATACGGTGGAGGCGCATGTAACGTATTTGCGTGAGGTGAAGGTTGATACGAATCTGCGTTTCGAGAGTTATGTGCTGGGGGTGGATACCAAGCGTTTGCATCTGTTCCACACGATGATTAATGCAGATGAGGAGTATGTGGCGGCAACGCATGAGTTGATGTTGCTGCACGTGGATCAAACAATTGGGCGGACGGCTCCGATGCCGGAGGATATGTTGGCACGGACGCAGCTGTTGCGCAATGAACATGCACAGTTGGACTTACCCGATCAGGTTGGGTCGAGGATTCAGTGGAAATCGTAGGGGCACGATATATCGTGCCCGTCCCGTCGTGCGGGAAAATGGCCATATTGTTGGGGTAGTTAATGCGGGGGCACGATATATCGTGCCCGTAGATTGTTTGCCCGTACGATTGTTTGCGCGCCTTGAGAAATAGAGCGCGATTATCTATCGCTTCGTGTATGTGAGTAAAGAAAAAGGGTTTAGATTGTGAACTTCACAATCTAAACCCTTTTTCTTTACTCTCGCTATTCCTTTTGTCGCTCTCGACGTTTCTCCTTATTTCTTTTGGTGCGCTGTTTTGATTGGCTGATTTCGCGGATCTGCGCGAGGCAGTACATACCAGCCCCTGCCAACCAGCCATAGGCAAAGCCGATGCGCACGGCTTGGTTGACGATGGGTTGTGTGGTCTTGAGTTTGGCTTGAGCGCTCGGTGGATCGTCTGGCGGTACACCTGCTGATAGCTCCAAGGTGGATCTGTCTGGTGTGGACGGGGCTACCGGTGAAACGAGTGTTGAGTGTTCGTCCGTCAATTCAGTATATCCATCTACGGACGTTGATTCGGCTGTGCGGCTCGATTCGCCCACGTTAGGGACTGTTCGCTGTGCATCACTGTCTGGGCGAGGAGATGGCGGATTGTACCGAACGGTTGTTTCGGTTTTATACAGAATACCGTCGTCGGTACGCATGTAGAGCACAGGTATGCCCCATTCGAACGAGTCTGTGTCTTGCAGGTCGATGCCTTTGCGCGCTTCGGATACCGCGGTGTCGACAGGCAGACCAAAAGCGAGCGCTTGGTAGAAGGAACGGGCGCATTCAACCGCAGCTTTGTCGCTGAAGCGGTGCTGCATGGCGAGCACGGCGGGGATCCCTTTTTGCACGAGCGTGGATGCAGTGCCAGAGACGAGATCTGCGCGGTCGTTGCTGGCGCTGTTACAGGCGTTGAGCAGGACAAGGCGCAGGGATGAGTGATCGACAAGGAGCTGACCTAGATTTGTGGCGGAGAGTGGTGCAGCTTTTTGGTTGGCGTCGCACAGAACTATGTTGCTTTCGGTATGATTGTGGTTGATACCACCGTGACCGATGAAGTGGAAGATGTGCCACGGACCTTGGTACATGGCTCGTTGTAAATCGCGCCATGTTTGGCCTTGAAGCCACGTGATTTCGATTAAGCCGCGTTGGCAGAGGTCCTGAGTGGCCGCGATGATGCGTTCCTTTTCGTGTTCGATGGCTAGCGGTTGTAGATCAACCGGAGCAGCTATCATAACGAGGATTCGCAGCGGCAGCGGTGCGATAAGTGGACGGGGTGGGTGCGGTAGTTCCATGTAGCGTACGATGGGCGTCCGATTGGAAAGTGCAAGAAAACGCTCCTGCCGATCATCGTAGAGAAATTCCCACGGCAGCGTTGCCACTTGTGGATCGTTTATACGCAGCTTTAGGCGTAATCCTTTCTCTTGCTGTTTAGCGCGTTCTTGGCTAACGTAGTATAGATCGCGAATGTCGCCGCTGATGAGCGCATCAAAAAGCATGGCACCAAAGCGTTCGATTGTGCTGCAAATTTCTGTTGAATCACTTTGGTTGTTGACGTGCTGTGTGAGCGCGTGCTGAATGTTTGCTTGTTCAATGTGGAGCGCGTCTGCGTTGAATGGAAAGATCATTGTTTGAGATACCTCACCAGCTGGTGAGGCGACGACGGAGACGGGGTAGAAGCCATTTTCATGTGGCTGAATGCTCACTTCGAAGTCTATATATTTTATCGATGCCTGATTGACTAAGATGTCCGTGCTCTGTTCTGATAGATAATCTTTCGGCTGATGCTCCGGAGATTGGTTTTCGTCAGTTGCGGCGTCTTCGCTACATTCTGGCGTGCTGCATCCTGGCGTGCTGCATTCTGGCGCAATAAATTTTTGTGTGGCAACGAAGCGCTCGGTTGATCTTTGTTTAGACATACTTCTGTCCCCTTCTGCCAAGATGGGTTTCATCGTTGTATCGAAAAGATCTGTTCTAATATTTGCTATCTGAGTTTTTGTTGCTTGAGTTATAGTACAGATTAAAATACAGCGCAGAACTTTCCTAGACAATTGTAGAATCTCGACAAGTTGTGTTGTGCTGATTATGTTTAATCGCACAAAAAATAAGAACTATTTCCTTTCACAATGGGGTTTTCTTTCGTATCTTTTTGTTGATAGTTGGGCGCAAAGAATTTGTATTGGTCTATTGCTGCGGTGAGTTTGGGTAGATTTTCGCAATAGATTCTTTACATTGCTATAGCTTAGCAAAAGTTTTAGGAGTGAAACGTCCTTACTGCTACTTTACGCGGTCCAAATTTAAACGGTTTGGGTACGGTTGGTCTGCTATAGCATACTATTTTCGCTGTTTTTGCCTGCAGGGCACGATTCGATTCTACTGAAATTTAGATTCAGATCGTTGGATCTTCTACAGCATGGTGATACACTACGGGGTATACTATTTAGGCTACATTCTAATCAGTGTAAGAAATAGGGCTCTTTGAGGAATTATTGGGGGAAGCCCGCTTTGGTTTCGATACAGCCCCGAAATACTGGGGCCACTCAACCGGCGCTACCCCACAAAACATCAGAGAACCAGAAATAGTAGAAACAGGCATTTCAAAACGATTTGGAGAAAGAATTAATGGATTATTCATTTTTATTAGCGTTACATAGTGGTTGGCGCTATATTGTACTGGCGATGCTGGTAATTTCGATTGTGCTGCTGCTGGTGGGCTGGTTAACGGGTGGCAAGTGGAACAAGTTGGTAAATGGATTTAGCATGTTTACGCCGATTGCGATCGATCTTCAACTGATAATAGGGCTGATTCTGTGGTTTACACGACCGGATATAATGTCTGCTTCGCGCTGGGGTGGCAATGTTTTAGAACATTTTGTAACGATGTTGATTGTCGTGGTTCTGGGGCATGTGGCAGCAGTGCGGATTAAACGTGCGTTGGATGATCGATCGAAGTTCCAGAATGGTGTGATCTATTTTGGGTTAACGGGAGTGATTGCTGCGTTGGGTGTTGCGCGCGTAACGGGCGTACTCTAGTGACTATACCTAACAGAAAAGTTCCGTACCACATCTCAAAGAGCACAGATGGGACAGAACTTTTCTAGGAGCTATAACTATGGTTGCGCTGAGCGCAATGACGGTGGCCGAATTCGAGCCTTATATCCACATGCTGCTCGAAAGTTATGCGGCGGATCACGTTGCAGCTGGCAATTGGGATAAAGGAAAAGCGCTGTCGAAGGCAACTGAGCAGACCAATAAGTTAATGCCCGAAGGCGTCGCAACAAGTGGACATTCATTATTCATAGTAACAAGTGGACATTCATTATTCATAGTTGAGTCTAACACAAATAGTGAGCGCGTGGGGGTGCTGTGGGTTGCGGAACAAAATCGAGGTGGCAAGAAATCGCTATGGATTTACGACGTGGAGATTGACGAGCCATTTCGGCAGCAGGGGTATGGATCCGCTGCGTTTGTTGCGTTGGAGAAATTTGCCAAAGAGCGTGGGGTGGAAGAAATTTCGCTACACGTCTTTGGCAGTAACGCAGCCGCACGCGCGATGTACACGAAGCTCGGTTTTGGCGAAGTAGATGTTGTGATGAGTAAAAGTTTATAGATCCTCAAATTCGATCATTCGCTGGCTGAGTAGCCCGGGCCACGTCGCCTTTTTGAGGTTGATATAATCATATGCAAAGATTGTGCCGCCACCTGAGGCGGCTATTTTTTTGTGTTGATGGCTGACGATAATCATCTCCATTTCGAAGCGATCCTTGCGCAGTTCGATAATGCGTGTGCCGACAGTGACTGTATCGGGAAAGGTAAGCGGGATGCGATAGCGGCAGTGGATTGCACCGAGGATTGGCCCGACGCGATGTTCGTCGCGGTAGGTGATCAAGTCGAGTGCGTTGAAGTAAGCAATGCGCGCGGTTTCAAAGTAGGTGAGGTACATTGTGTTATTGACATGTTCGAGCGCGTCCATATCGCGCCATGCAATGACGATGTCAACGGTAATTTTATAGTCGGTGAGCAGATGTGCAATTTCGGGATTCATAAGTTCATACAACCTTGTTCGCTAGGCTGCCACCCACAACCGCGGAAAGAAATCACTATCCAGTCGATCCCCTTCCTTGTGACCAGCGGCCTCGAAGATTGCGCGTTCCCCCTTTGCCCAATCACCGCGGTGACGGATGATTCCATCTTCAGCCGTCATGCGCAGGGTGAAGCGGCTGACCGTCTTTTGTGGAACTGCGGTACACGATGCGTGCAGCGTGCGCATGTCGAAGATCAGACAGTCGCCCAGATCCATATCGAACGAGACAATGTCGTACTCATTGCGGTTGGCATTAATGTCTGGCGGCAGATCATAGTAGCGGTCGTTGATCCAGCCCGCACCCTGCGCGACTTTGTGATCGCGAAAGAAGACGCGCATGAACAATTTATCCCACAAATGAGAGCCACGTACCAGTTCGATCCCCTCGTTGGGGCTGCATTTTTCGAGCGGCAGCCACAGCACGCACATTGTCCCTTCAAAATCAAAATAAGCGAAATCTTGGTGCCACGGCGCACGCGATGCAGCACCCGCCTCGCGCATAAACCAATTGTCCATTACTAAATTGATCTGCGACGCATTCATTAACTCGCCTGCGATCTGTGCGGTAGGCGAATCGCGTACAAAGGTCTCGAACTCGGGGAAAAGCGACCATGCCCAAAAATCTTCAAGGTAGCGCGCTTGGTCACCTTCTTGGGTGCGGGAGTCAAAATGGGGGCTTGGATTCTCTAAGTCGCTTGCAATACCCGCCCGCAACATTTCGATCCAGTTCGAACCGAATGCGTTGCGCAAATGCACAACGCCATCTTTCTTATAGGTTGCAATATCCACAGCAGATACAATGTTGCCCATTGTTGGATCCTTTCGGTTTGAATTGCTGAAAATGAGGAAAATTATAGACGCTCATATAGAAGGTGAACTGAAAATTGGAACATTTGATATTGGAAAAGATGACCAGTTTTAACCATATAAAAACACGAGCCAATGTAGAAGTTACGTGAGTGTATCACAATATGACTTAGTTGACATATGACTTAGTTGACGAGGTAGAACATTATTCGGGCGCAAACAAGAATTGCTATCTAGTGATGAGAGACTGTACCACAAAGTGTGTAAATAACTCTGTCTGCTTAAGTAATCTGACGCCATTTACACATAATCCGAGACAATCTCGCCGAGGACGTAATCTGTCATCACAACCTTTTGCACCTCGTTATTCACCAACCTATTTTTGACAACTATTTTTAGCCTCTGTTATGCTTGAGGCGTGCAGAATTTACGATGAATTCTTACAGTAAGTTTTGTCGTTATGCAAAGAGGCATACTTCACCAATTTGTTTTACCTTGTAATTACCCCCGCACCAAATTTCTACGTTAAGCACAGAGCTACAGTACATAATCTAACAATACACTACAACAATTCGTAATCAATTCATATCTTGTTTTATCGGCTCGTGCTAAACAGACCAAAAGTTCAAAAACAGGAGAATAAAATAGTTATGCCCGCAAAACGTTTATCTGTGTTGTTGGTGGCTCTTTCGCTAATGTTAATCGCATGTACCACCCCGGCTCCGACAACTGCAACCACGAATGATAGCGAAACTGAATCATCTCCCCAATCTTCAACTGAATCATCGGACAGTGGATTCCAGGTCCCGACCATTGAAGAGGACATGTTTAATGTAGCATTTGTTTACATTGGCCCACACGATGATGGTGGTTGGACCCAAGCGCATGATTTGGGTCGTGAGTATGTAGAAGAGAATGTGGAAGGTGTTCATACAGCCTATGTTGAATTAGTGCCAGAAGGTGCCGATGCCGAGCAAGTAATTCGCTCGCTGGCGCGCAAAGGCTTCGACGTTATCTTTACAACCTCATTTGGCTATATGGATGCATCTGAACTGGTTGCAAGCGAATTTCCCGATACAGACATCATTCATATTAGTGGATTTAAGTCTAACGGCGAGAATTTCGGTAACCTCTTTGGCGCAATGGAGAGCATGAAGTACCTTAACGGTCTGCTTGCTGGCTCGCGTGCGATGGTTGACGGCAACCCAAAGTTAGGCTATATGCCAACTTTCCCAATCCCCGAAGAGTTACGTTTGGGCAATGCATTTGCGTTAGGCGTGCAGCAGACTTGTCCAGAGTGTACGATTGATGTCCGCTGGATGAACACATGGCACGATCCTGTTAAAGAACAAGACGCAGCCAAATCCCTCTTTGATGCGGGTGCGCAGGTTGTTATGAATGGTGCAGACACAGCCGCTGCTGCGCAAGCTGCGCCCGACGGCAAATGGGGCATCACCTACAATTATATTGGGAGCTGTACGAGCGAAAAATGCCTTACCGCTGGATACTGGAATTGGGGTATTGTCTACGCCGATATTGTCGAACGTTCGATGGCTGGTGAGTATGAAGGCATCTCCGAGTATTTTGATGTAGACTCCGGCGCAATGGGGATGTGGGGCTTTATGGAAGGCCAAGAGCCAATGCCCGGCATTGCTGATCTGCCCGAGGAAGATGTTCAACTGGTGCGCGACACATTAGACGCAATGCTGGCTGGCGAATTTGATCGCTTCGACGTCTTTGCTGGCCCGATTATCGACAACCAGGGCAACACCGTTGTGCCAGAAGGCGAGTCGCTCGAACAACTCGATCTCGATGGCTTTTCGCAATTTGGCAGCCCATGCGAAACGTGCATGTACTGGTGGAACCAAAACTTTAATGCTGAGCTTCCCGAACTCTAAACTTAGTTTGTTCAGGCGTCATATGAATTTTGAATCTTGAAATTCATATGACGCCTTCGTTCAATATAGAACCGTACGTGTAAACATTAAGCGTAGACGCTGTTTTTAGGTCCAGTGAGCATGCCCTGTGTGGGGTTGCATTGGGACATAGTAGCATGGGGCGTGCTCATTAGAACGGCTTGAGTTTACACCTATGAATATAGAACTGATTCAGGACCTGCTGAATAACCAAGTTGCTTATATGGAAGGAGCTCTCAGGTACGAGCAACAAAATTAGCATTTCAATAAGGAGATCTAAATGAAACTCAGCTTCAAAGGATATACATGGGGCCTTGCTGGTGCAATGGTGCTCGGCATGATCATTGCTGCCTGTACCGGTGTAGCGGGTCCTGTTGCAAGCGAAGCCGAAGAATTGACAGAGCAGACAGCCGCGGTTGTCGAAGCGCCCGTTGAGCAATCTTTTTCAACGCTAGATATTGTGCGGGAGCGCGGGGTTGTTAACTGCGGTGCTGGCACAGGAGCTAACCCTGGCTTTCGATTTATTAGCGCAGATGGCAGCTGGGAAGGGTTTGATGTAGATTTTTGTAAGGTTATTGCTGCTGCTGTGCTTGGTGATGGAGAGGCATACGAACCGATTATCACAACAACAACCGCTCGATTCCCCATGCTACAATCTGGTGACCTTGATCTGCTGAGTAATGGTACAACATGGACAATGAGCCGCGATACAGCATTAGGCTTTAATTTTGCCCCAACGACCTTTTATGACGGGCAAGGCATGATGGTACGCGCCGATTCGGGCATCGACTTGTTGGAAGATATGGATGGTGGGTCTGTCTGTGTACGAACAGGCACCACAACAGAGAAAAATCTAGCCGATGTAATGAGTAAATTAGATATTGAATATGAAGCCGTTCTCTTTGAAGATACAGGCGATACGACCCGGTCTGCTTTTGAAGAAGGTCGCTGTGATGGGTATACGACAGATAAGTCAGCACTGATTTCTGCCTCGACACTCTTTGATGATCCAGCTTCGGTTAAGATTCTATCGGTCGTAATGTCAAAAGAGCCATTAGGGCCGCTCGTCCGCCACGGCGACGACAACTGGTTCGATATTGTCAAATGGTCGGTCAACTGTACGATTCAGGCTGAAGAGCTAGGCATCACCTCGGCAAATGTTGAAGAGATGATGGGCAGCGACGATCCTGTCATTCAAAATACGCTCGGCGTAATCGGTGATCATGGTCAGAATATGGGTATCGAAAATAGCTTCTGCGCTGACATCATTGCGCAAGTTGGCAACTATGGTGAGATCTTCGAGCGCCACTTGGGTGCTGGCACGCCATTCAACCTAGAGCGCGGCACAAATGCACAATGGACTGACGGTGGTCTGCTTTACTCACCACCATTCCGTTAAGTCGAAGTTGATGTAGAACAACTGTATTAGTCCCTTACAGAAAATTAGCTATACACAAAATACTTGTGCATAGGGTATATCCCATAAGCATGTTCACGTGCGGTATCGTAGCCAGTAATATAGGAGCGATACCGCACTGGTGCATCATCGCCTTAATTTTTGGGTTGCCTCTTACGTGTGGAGTGGGCATTAGAAGGTACAAGCAGTTGGAAGGATTCGCACCGAAGCCAGAGCATTAGAATGCCCTGCTTTTACAGGAAACCGGCCAAAAGACCGGTTATGCAGATGGGTTTGGTGCATTCTAACGTAGCTTCCCATAGCAGACGATAGTTTCAACTGTCGTTAGATGCGGCTTTACGAGCACTTCTGATACCATTACCCGAAATAATTGGCAAATGAATATTATATTAACTTTCTTTACAGTACTTTTCACCACCCCTCAAACCCTTCATGCTCAATGATCTTGTTCTGCTAAACGACTGGCACCCCGTTGCCGCCCTTGAACAACTGACGCCCAACCAACCCTTTGCCGCGCGTTTACTCGGTGTCGATATTGTCATCTGGCAGAGTGGCGACAACATTCATGCCTGGCAAGATCTGTGCATTCATCGCGGCACTCGACTATCGTTGGGCACAATTAAGGACGCCTGCCTCGTCTGCCCCTACCACGGCTGGACCTACAACAACGATGGTCAATGCGTTCACATTCCCGCCCACCCTAAACAGACACCACCCGAAAAAGCGCGCGCCAATGTCTATCGTGCACAGGTCAAATACGATCTGATTTGGGTCTGCATCGGCGAACCGCAGTACGAAATCTCGAACTTTCCCGAATGGGAAGATGAATCGTATCGCAACATTCCGTCGGGGCCATACGACTTCAACGCTGCCGCACCGCGTGCCATTGAAAACTTTCTCGACGTGGCACATTTTCCCTTTGTCCACGCAGGCACACTGGGCGATCCCGCGCACCCTGAAATTACTGATTACGAGGCTTCGCATAGCCAGAGCGGAGTGGTCGCTGAGGGCATCGAGGTCTGGCAGCCCGACCCCGACGGTACGGGGCAGGGCGCAACAATCACCTATACATATAAAGTTCTGCGCCCATTGACTGCCTATTTTTTGAAGACCAAGGGACCAACTTTCGCCGCGCTCTATGCTGTATGCCCTGTGGATAGATTGCGCACGCGCGGCTGGATTTTGATGTCCATGAATTACGGCTTCGAGCAGGATGCTGACGGGATCCGACAATTTCAGGACACCGTCACGGGCGAGGACATCCCCATAGTAGAATCGCAGCGCCCCGAACTGCTGCCGTTGGATCTTCAAGAAGAATTGCATCTACGCAGCGACCGCGTGGCTATCGCGTATCGACAATATTTGCGTGAAGTAGGCGTTACATTTGGGGTAGCATAAGGAACAAATGAATAAAGCAAAACTTGGTAAAAAAATTTACGAAATCTCCAATATCAAAGGTGAATTCACCCTTCGCTCTGGGCAAATCGCCACCGAGTATTTTGACAAATATCTCTTCGAGGCGAACCCGACCATTTTACGCGCCATCGCTAAACAGATGGCCGACATCCTTCCCAAAACGTTCGATCAGCTAGCTGGGTTGGAAATGGGGGGGATCCCCATCGTCACGGCCCTCTCGATGAAGACGGGCGTCCCCGCACTGTTTGTGCGCAAAGAGGCAAAAGAATATGGCACCTGCAAGCTGGCCGAAGGTGGCAATGTCGACGGTGCTACGCTCGTGATCATCGAAGATGTGGTCACCTCGGGGGGGGCAGTAATCGATGCTGTCACCGAACTACGCCAACGCGGTGCAACAGTCAATCAGGTCTGCTGCGTCATCGACCGTGAAAGCACAGGCCGCGAAAATCTAGAAGCGCTCGGGCTTACCTTCACTCCCCTCTTTACGAAATCTGAGTTAGAAGAATATGCCCGCATAGGTTGAAGATTTAATTTTTTACTTATTCTGTCAAGTGAAAAGTGAACATGCCCACGTGCGGCTTACGCCCATTTCACCTGCTTATGGATAATCACCGAATTAGTCATCTTGACACTAAGATGCATCCTCAAAAATCCCCACCTTTTCCCAAACTTGTAGTAAAATGGGTGCAAGATAGAATCCCTATTCTTAGCTAAAATTGATTATAATAAAGGACCGTATTCTGTGGCTAGTTCAATAAAACAACCCTTGGCAGAAGTTTTTGGGTTCCCAAATAATGATCTATCAGACCAAGCTGAACGATACCGACGCTTAAAGCTTTGTCCATACAATAATCGGGTTCCTAGTTGTACAAAAGATAAAGCAAATGATCCCCTTGGGGTATGCAGTATTTATCACGACAAAGTTGAATTGAATGAGCCGATCATTACTTGCCCCATCCGCTTTCGACAGGACTGGATAATTGCAGAAGATGCTGCTCGCTTCTTCTTTAATGATGAAACATCATGGACCTCATTATCTGAAGTGAAGCTGCGCGACAAAAATGGGCAGTCTGCCGGAAATATCGATCTTGTTTTGGTTGCCTATGATGAGCAAGGAAGAGTGGTAGATTTTGGTTCATTAGAGATTCAAGCTGTCTATATTTCTGGCAACGTAAGGCGACCTTTCGAGTATTACATGTTGGATCGAGAAAATTGCCAGAATATGGATTGGGGTCAGCTTGCAACCTACTATCCTCGTCCAGACTATCTATCCTCTTCGAGAAAACGACTCGTACCACAGATGTTGTACAAAGGCGGGATTCTAAAAGAGTGGCATAAAAAACAAGCAGTTGCTATTCAGCGATCATTTTATGAAACGCTTCCTCAATTGCCGGAAGTGTCACGAGAAGAGGCTGAGATTGCGTGGTTTCTTTACGATTTAGAGCAAGTCGATAATCGGTTTCATCTGACTCTTTCGCAGACAATTTATACTGAGTTCTGGCCCGCCATTAATACAATAACCACACCCATAGCGGGCGATGTGGTGAATTTTGTAGAGATATTGCAAAATAAACTTGACGAAAAGCAGGATGGCAATCCACCAGATGCACCTACGATAACAGATCTGGTGCTATCATGACGATACAACCATCACTTTTTGAGAATTTGGATCCGCAAGGAGATCTGCAAAAAGAAGTAAAGGACTCTAAATCTGGTGTTGTTAATGTGACATCTGTACCAATGCGTAGTCCGTTTCGATATGCTGGTGGTAAAACTTGGCTGATTCCAAAGGTACGCATGTGGCTAAATAAACAAGGTGGACCAGATAAGGAACTGTTTGAAGTATTTGCAGGGGGAGGGATTGTCAGCTTGACCGCAATCTTCGAAGATCTCGTTAAAGAGGCAACGATGGTTGAGTTAGATGAAGGTGTAGGTGCTGTCTGGCAAATTATCACGGGCGGGAATGCATCTTGGCTGGCAAACAAGATAATGACATTTGATTTAACAGCGGAATCGGCACGTGAAGCAATTTCGAATAGCACAATCTCGTTGAAACATTTAGCATTTGCGACAATTGTGAAGAACAGAGTAAATCGAGGTGGTATCTTGGCAGACGGTGCCAGCTTTGTGAAGCATGGCGAAGACAGGAAAGGAATCCATTCAAGATGGTATCCCAAGACACTTAAGCGCCGAATACTTGAAATAGATAGAGTGCGAGAACGTCTCAATTTTATTCAGGGCGATGCGTTTGAGATATGTAGCAAAAATGAAAAACGCAAGGATGTTGTTTATTTCATCGATCCTCCATACGTAAAGGCGGGAAGACGTCTTTATCGATATTCAAAAATCGATCACGCTGCATTGTTTGCCCAAGCGTCACGCCTCAACGGTGATTTTTTGATGACTTACGATAACAATCCTGAAATCAGGAGTTTGGCTAAAACTCATAGTTTTCAGATGCGGGAGGTAGCGATGAAAAGCACGCACCACGCCAAAAAGAAAGAGCTGCTTATTGGTCGTAGCCTTGATTGGTTAGACACCAATTTGAGTGAAAGCAATTAGGACTCATTCATGACCGACCAACCTCTCGCAGTAGAAATGACCGATATTGTCGTCCGTTTCCCCGGCGTGCTAGCCAATGACCGCGTTAACTTTGACCTGCGTCAGGGCGAGATCCACGCGCTGCTGGGCGAAAATGGCGCGGGCAAAAGTACGCTGATGAACGCGCTGGCTGGGCTGTACAAGCCCACATCGGGCATCATCAACGTAAATGGTAAACCCGTCTCGTTTAATTCCCCGCGCGACGCCATAGCCAGCGGGATTGGCATGGTCCACCAGCACTTTATGCTTGTGCCCAACCAGACCGTCACCGAAAATATTCTGCTTGGCCTCGATACTCCTCGCTTCTTTCTCAACTTGCCAAAGTACAACAAAAAGATTCGCGAACTGCAAGAACAATTTGGCCTCTACGTCGATCCCGACGCCATGATCTGGCAGCTTTCTGTGGGCGAACAGCAGCGCGTCGAGATCCTCAAAACGCTCTACCGCGGAGCCGATATCCTAATTATGGATGAGCCGACCGCCGTCCTCGCGCCGCAAGAGATTGAAGAGCTAATGGGCACCATGCGCTCGATGGTAGATCAGGGCAAGTCGATCATCTTTATCAGCCACAAACTACAAGAAGTGGCCGCGATTGCAGATCGAGTCTCTGTGCTGCGCAAAGGCGTTGCAACGGCAAGCGGCGTAAGCATGGATGGGGTCACGCGTAAAGAATTGGCGCAGCTTATGGTTGGTCGCGATGTGGTCTTTGGCGTCAGCAAAGAGGCGCAAGAAGCGGGCTGCGTAGTGCTGGCTGTAAACAATGTGAGCTGCAAAAACAACAAAGGTGTGCCTGCCTTGCGCGGTGTTTCACTGACCGTGCGCAGCGGCGAAATTTTGGGTGTGGCGGGCGTTTCGGGCAATGGACAGAGCGAACTGGCCGAGATCATCACTGGGTTGCGCGAATGTAGCGGCCAAATTCTAATCAATGGCGATGATGTAACCAACGCACCACCCCTCGTAACAATCAACAAGGGTGTGGCGCACGTGCCCGAAGATCGTACTCACGTGGGCAGCGCGCCCAACATGTCGATTACCGAAAACACAATCATGAAGGATTACCGCGAGAGACCCATCAAGCGCGGTTGGGGCATCAATTTTAGCCACGCACGCGACCGTGCAAAGACGTTCAAACAACAATATGACATCGTTGCGCCTACAGTCCAAACGATGGCGCGCAAACTCTCTGGCGGCAACTTACAAAAGGTGATATTGGCGCGTGAAATCTCTACACAACCCAAGATGATTGTTGCGGTTCAGCCAACTCGCGGGCTCGATGTGGGCGCGATCGAGTCGATCCAAACACTGCTGCTCGAACAGCGTGCGCAGGGCACAGCTATCTTGCTTATCTCCGAAGAGCTGGAAGAATTACTGGCCTTGAGCGATAGGATGGTGGTCCTATATGATGGCCGCATCATGGGTGAAGTCGATACTGCGGTGGCCGATATTGATGAGATTGGGCTGATGATGACGGGTGAGAAAACACACTAATGTGTCGACATGATCATAGGCTCAAGGCGCTGGTTTCAGCGTCAGCAGAAATCATGGAAACGCTCAGCGTTTGTAAAGAGTGTGCGCTGCCGAATTTTTATTTGGCTGGTGGTGCGGTCACGCAATTGATTTGGAACTCGTTGCTTGCAAACCCGCTTCTAAGTGGCGTTAAAGATTTTGACATCGTTTACTTTGATTCGCATAACGCCATCAGCGAAACAGCCTATACAAGAAATATCACGAGTCAACTAGCCATCAAATTCCCGTTGATGTGAAAAACCAAGCCAACGTCCATATATAGTATCCAAAGAAATTTGGTCAAGTAATCGACCCCCATTTGAGCGCAGAAGCAGGAATACGCTCTTGGCTATCCGCATTTGCGATTGGTCTCACAATAGATGATGCTGCTGAATTGCGGATCTATGCGCCATATGGTCTTGCCAATGCGTTTGCCATGCGTGTATGCCCAAACAAAATTGCGATGACGGAAGCCAGCTATCTGCAAATCACTCAAGGCTATCAGTTACGCTGGTCACAGATTCATATCGAACCTTGGGGTGTCTGACGAAATGTCCTATTACGAATATTCTTTCGGAAAAATGATTGAATACATAGTAGATGGTAAGAATGTCGCGGGACGTCCGATTTAATCTATCCTAAAATATGCGCGTGACTTCTTGCGCTTAAATTACCGAGAAAATTACTTATGTCGAAACAACGGTATGGAGAACGTCATAATGATGGCCGACAGTTGTTCTGGTCGGTCGAACGCCTATGGTCTCTGGCCGAAGCACTTCCTGTCGAAGATGTAGCGATAGATGATATTCAGGGGCCGGATGAAGTCACCTGGTTTTCTCCTGATGGTCCGCAGCCTACCTGCAGAGAAATTGCCGCACACTGCAAACGTATAAACCAAGTTGACTTAAGCTACCCCATTTTGCTTACAGAAGATTTCAGAGTTTTTGACGGAATGCACCGCATCGCCCGCTCTATTATGGAGGGGAAAACCCACATCAAAGCAAAGCGGTTTCTAAAAAACCCTGAGCCAGATGAGCGCATTGAACCATAGTAAACCCATCGCAAACAATTATGCCGATAACCCTATCTGTCGAAAAACGAACCGAAGAGCTGCCCCGCTGGATGCCGCTGCTGATCTCGCTTGGCGCGGTCGTCCTTGCCTTTATCCTGAGCGGCATTGTCTTCACTATGATCGGGGGCGAGCCGTTCCGCGTGCTGCGCTTCTTTTGGCAGGCTACTTTTGGCGATTGGTATGTCTTTTCGGACACACTGGTCAAAGCCACGCCGCTAATTTTGGTGGGGCTAGCCTGTACCATTGCCTTCAAAATGCAGTTGTGGAACATCGGTGCCGAGGGACAATTCTACATGGGGGCATTCGCCGCGAGCGCGGTCGTGCTGGTGCCGATTTTGCCGCCCGATACGCCCAAAGTGATTTTGCTCAGTGTTATGTTCATCTTCGGCATGATGGGCGGCGCGATCTGGGGCTTTGTGCCGGGCTATCTCAAAGCAAGGTATAAAGTTAACGAGATCATCACCACGCTGATGATGAACTATATTGCGATTCAGTGGAATAATTACTGGATCTTCGACCGCTGGAGCGATGGGGGCTTTCAAATGTCACCCACCTTTGACCGATCTGCGTGGCTGCCGCGGCTGGCCGACTATGCTAGAGAGGTGAGAGCCTTTGCTGGCGTCACGCTCCATTTGGGCGTCGTCTTTGGCATCGTCGCGGCCATCATTCTCTGGTGGATTCTGGCGCGCAGTCGCTGGGGTTACGAGATCAAGCTAATCGGCGACAACCCCAACGCCGCGCGCTATGCTGGGATCAACATTACGCGCAACGTTGTGCTGGTGATGATGTTCTCGGGCGCGCTGGCTGGCTTGGCTGGCATGTCCGAAGTAACCGGCGTGGTCCACCGCCTGCAAGAGCAGATCTCGCCGGGTTATGGCTTTACGGGCATCATCGTTGCGTGGCTGGCAAAGCTCAACCCGCTAGCCGTGATCCCGGTGTCGATTCTTTTTGGGGCGCTCATTGTGGCGGGACGCGAAATTCAGCCATCGGGTTTGTCTCAAATGCTGCAAGGCTTCATTCTGTTTATGGTCATCAGCAGCGATGTGCTGTTGCGTTATAGAGTGAAACTGATTCGTAATTCGTGAATTTTGTGGTTCCATCAAATTTGGTGGAGACGTCAATAGTTGACGGTATCATCAATACTGGGCACGATATCGTGCCCCTACGATTACGAAATCTTAGATAATCTACCAAATTTGTAACCCGTAGCACAACAGCATCGATAACCAATTCACGCACGACGCACTACGTGACGTAACCTTATCATTCAAGCAGCACAACAACTCTCTAATCGAACAAACCCTATGGATCCCATAATTATTCTCCACGCCGGAATTGCAACCGGAACCGTCCTGCTTTTTGCCACCATCGGCGAGATCTTCACCGAGCGGGCGGGCATCCTCAACTTGGGGATCGAAGGCATGATGCTGCTTGGCGCGATGGCTGGCTTCAGCACCGCGCTCAACACCGGCAACCCGTGGCTTGGCCTGATCATCGCCATGATCGTGGGCGGTATATTGAGCTTGGCCCACGCACTCGTGACCATCCACTTTCAAGCGGATCAAGTCGTCAGCGGGCTGTCGCTCACCTTTCTGGGTACTGGGCTGGCAACCGTTTTAGGCGAAGGGCTTTCGGGCCAAGTCACGGCAACCCCCGCGCTCGTCGATGTGCCTTTCCTTAGCCAAATTCCTATGCTGGGCCCTATCTTTTTTGGTAACCATAGTCCCTTAGTATTTATTGGCTACCTGCTTATTCCATTAACGTGGATCTTCATTTTTAAAACGCGTCCGGGGATGCATTTACGCGCGATCGGCGAAAAACCAGATGCCGCGGACGTGATGGGGATCAACGTCTATCGGCTCCGCTATTTGTACGTCTTTGTTGGCGGCGCGTTGGCCGGGTTGGCCGGTGCGACGATCAGCCTATCGGTTTCGCCGGGGTGGTACAGCGTGCAGACCACCTCCGGCCAAGGCTGGATCGCTGTGGGGCTGGTCATCTTTGCGCAGTGGAATCCCGTGCGTGCCGCAGTTGGCAGCTACTTGTTTGGCGCACTGCGTCGCGGCATCTTGGATTTACAAGGGCCACAGACTATCTTTGGTTTCGACAATCCGCTCTACTTTAACGCCAATTTAGGCTTCTTCCTCAACATGCTGCCCTACATACTCGTAATTCTCGCGCTGGTTATCGGATCACAAGCCGCGAATCGTAAACGTTTGGGTGCCCCCGCCGCGCTAGGGCTACCTTACATTCGCGGCGAGCGCGGATTGTAGAGTGAGACCAATCACTTTACCGAATCAAAATACTCTGGTGGCTTTGACCCGATATACTTCAACACCTTCTCCACATCATATCCGGCCTGATCCAAAAAATCGAGCAGGTCGATCATCACCCAATTCTCCACCAATTTTAGATCGCCATTCCGCTCCTCGGCGCGCCAAAAATCCATATACTTGATCTGCATATCTTTGCCCGTCGCTGGGATCCCCAAATAGCTCCCATCGTGCGTCACCTGCTGATAGCCCTTGGCGGCAACATAATCACCCTCGGCAATGCGGATCTCGTCGTTGGCGTCTTTGTTTGGGAACGCGTGTAAAAACGGCTTTTGATGCTCTTCTTGAAAGGCCTTTAAACTCGGTTTGGTACCAATGCCAGCCGGACCGTACCAGTGCATATCGTCGCTCCAGTACGCGTCCATTCCACCAATTTCATGATTGTTTAACCCATTCACCATATTAGCGACCAGATCCTTGGCTGCGTTGGGCGTATAGGCAACCTCTGGCGCAATGCCAGCCACAAACGGAATGAGATCCGTATGGCCCAGCAACTGCCGTATGGCCTGTGATTCGCCAATGTGGTACCAGTAATGCCACGTCTGACGCAGCAAATAAGTGCCGATGTTTTCATTCAATTTCTTGCCGCCAGACTCGAAAAATTTTCCCATATCGTTATCGGTCAACGTGTCGAGATAGCGATCTGCCGCCCCCGCAATCGCCTTAAAATCAGCCAGCATTTCAGCCATCGACGGCGTAGATGCAGGCTTGCCAAATGCACAGGCACTCACTGCCTCCGAGACAGTTTTATCCTGCGCTATCGTCACCCATAAACGCTGCTCAAACGCGGCCAGATGTCCCACCATCCAACTAATCGAATTCATCGGTTCAAAGCGTTTTTCGCCTTCCTCCTCTGTAATGCCCTCTATACCTGCTAACCAATAATTGCGCGCATTTCGCAGCTGTAGAACTAATTTTTGGGTCATGAGCTTTCCTTTTTAGATGCTGAATATACTTTATCCTAATGGGATTGGCTGCCATCAGAAATAGCATAAGAGATCTTGGGCCATTCCAAAAAAACAAGCATGCGCGGAGATGGCCTTCTCTTGCGCTGTTGCACTCGGTTTACTGCAATGTACTTTCAAGGATATCGACAACACGCGATGCGCTTTTCCCATCCCAAAGAGGCGGTATGGATGCTTTCTCTTGTTTCGGCTGCCCGACTTTTTTTAGCGCCTTTAAAACTTCATCAGTCTCAAGCGGCAGGAGTTGGTTTGTTCCATATTTAATTGTGGCGGGTCTTTCTGTAGAATTTCGTAGAGTTAGACAGGGGATACCAAGAAAGGTTGTCTCTTCTTGGATGCCGCCAGAATCAGTAATGACTGCTTTTGCCTTTCCCATAAGCGACAGAAATTCAATATACCCTTGTGGCTCTAGCAGCAGCACATTCGACAATGCTTCTAATTCCGCTGCCAAACCGTATTCGATAAAACGCTGCCGGGTGCGAGGATGAATGGGAAAAAGAATCCGCTCCGATATAGAAATTTCTTTTAATAGTTCGAAAAAGAGCCTAAGATTTTGCTCACTATCCACGTTTGATGGACGGTGCATTGTCATCAGGATATATTGGCCTGCGTCAACGTTAAGCTGATCCACTATTGGGTTCTGTGCAGCGAGCGGCTGGAACTGCACAAGCGCATCAATCATCACATTTCCTACGAGAAAAATTTTGTCGGCGGGTATCCCTTCTTTGGCAAGATGGCTCAGTCCACTCTCCTCGCTGACAAACAGAAAATCGGATAATTGATCCGTCAAAATACGGTTGATCTCTTCGGGCATAGCGCGATCCCCGCTGCGCAATCCAGCCTCGACGTGGGCAACAGGGACGTGGCGTTTTGCGGCGACCAAACTACAGGCAAGAGTCGAGTTCACGTCACCCACTACTAAAACAAGATCGGGCCTCTCTGCGTCTAGCATTTTGTCAAACGCAAGCATGATGCGCGCGGTCTGTTCCGCATGATTGCCGCCACCTGTACCCAAATGAATGTATGGGTCGGGCAGGCTCAGCTGGCGGAAAAAGATGTCGCTCATTTTTGCATCGTTGTGTTGACCAGTATGAATGATGCGAGATGTGAAATTTTCTCTGCGAGAGAACTCTTGATGAAGCGGAGCGACTTTTATAAAATTTGGTCGCGCGCCAACAATATTAAATATTTTCATCTAGCGATTGCCCTCACGTTGCTGAGCTATTTCTTGAATAAATCCAAACGCCACAGCGGCTTGAGAAAGAATGGCAAGCAGCGTATAGAGTATCCGTTTTTGTAGAGATTCGCGTAGCCAAAGTGGATGGAGCAATAGCCCAATGTAGAATTGTGCCGCCGCGATAACGGTGCGTTCTTCGCTTTTTGCATATCCTTGTCTACGCTGCTGATGCACATAAAATGCACCTCGACCATAATTGGCGTTTTGTTGCCAAAAACTGCGTAACGTCATTCGGTGTAGATGCAAAATCTTGGCCTTTTCCGCCTGTTGAATCGAATAGCCCTCTGCTAACCAGCGGTCGCAGAATTCTCGATCCTCGCCCGCAGCGAGCGGAAATTCTTCGTTGAACCCACCTACCCTATTAAAGGGCGGCAGGGCCAGCGCAATATTGCTGCTTGCCAAAAATTGCGTCTGACGACCTTTAGATTCTTTACCCTTCACTTCTTCTGCCTGATAGATGTACGAAAGAATCGACTGACTTACGGCTGAAAATGGATTGTGGGGCAGCGCGTTCTCCACACATCCACCGACCAGCGCATCTGGAATGTTGGTAAGGTGTGCAGAAATGATGCGCAACCAAGATTGCGTCGGAACACAGTCATCATCAATAAAAGCCACAAAGTCACTCTTGGCGCTTTTGGCTCCATAATTACGTGCGCTTGCTGGCCCCTGATTAGGCTGACGCAGCAGATCAATACAGAGCATATCATCAAATGGGGCGATGCTCGGTGATAGATCGGCGCTTCCGCCATCATCTACAATAATGACGCGAAACCGCTCTTTTGGGTAGTCAAGCTGCACGATTCCCTGTAGACAGAGCGCCAGCAGATCGGGCCGATTATATGTGGGAACTACGAGGGTAAAGGAGGGTATCGCATCGACTTTTTGCACTGGATTAATTGCTCGCTCTTGTTTTTGGCGAGAACAGATGCGCGTAAATATCCCGATAGAGGTCGACCGTTTCTCTCCAAGAAAGATATCCTCGGGACCACTCCTGTGCATTTTGCGAAAGCCGCTGCCTTTGTGCAGAATCACGCGCCAGGCTGACAATTGCCGCTGCGAATTTCTGTGTAGAATGGGGCGCAACAAGCAGACCACGCTCATCATCGAGCAGCATCGGGATGTCGCCAACGCCGGTGCCAACAATTGCGCACCCGCACGCCATCGCCTCGATTACCTTTAGCGGGCTGGCATAGCGTGTGATGGAGAGATCAAGGCGCGGCACGACAAAGAGATCGATTAGATTGAGATAGCGGACAACATCCTCTTTGGGCACGCTTCCGGCAAAGGTGACGGGCAGCTTTTCCTCTTGCGCACGACGCTCTAACTGCGCTCGCTGGGTACCATCTCCAACCAGTAGGAGATGACAATTTGGAAGCTGTTCTTGCAGGCTGGGTAGCAGATCAAGCAGCGTCTCTAATCCTTCATAACGCAGCATATTGCTCGTTGAGCCGATGACAAATTTTCCATCAAGTTCAAGCGCGCCAATCAGTTTAGGCTCTTTTTCTTGTGGATAAAAGGCAGCACAATCAACACCGTTTGGCACGACGTGGATTCGATCTGCCTGCTCTGAAAAAGTATTGGAGAGTAAATCAGCTAGCGTATAGCTAGCCGCCACGATGCTATCGGCAGAGCGCAGATACTGCTCGAAGTAGCGACGCAGAGGCCATTCAAGCAGCGCAGCAGAGCGCCCTACCGTTTCGGAAAAGACGGCACCCGTCAGATCGAAGCGCACTTCGGCAATAAGCGGGAGTTTGCGCTTTTGAGCAACAGCCGCGGCCGCGCGACCCATGCCTGATGACCAGTGACAATGAATCGCGTCAATCGACCATGTCGCGCACAGACGATCGATCTCGCAGGCCAAGTGCGCGGTGTCGATGTATGACCCATATCCCTTGCGCACCATCTTTTCGCGCGCGGATGGCTCCAGCAAGGCAACATGATTTGGCTGATTGGGCAGCTGAGTGACTTCGCTATGCCCGTACATATGCTGGCGCGAACTAACGAGAACAAAGGGGTTCGCGTAGTCTGAAGTAGCTTGTGCAGTAAGCAGTGCCCAACTGCGAATTGTGTAGCCAGCAACGCGCGGATGCCAGCTTTCTACGATGTGCAGCACGCGCGGTTTTTTACCGTCAGTCATGTTTTTGATTACATTTTCGCTATGATACTGAATCACCGACTGGTCTCTGCACTGCGGATGGGTTCATCTTCTACAAGCGTCGAACGCCACGCTTGCTCAATCGCTCCCAGCGTTGTGATCTGCCAACCCTTCTGCTGCGCCCACTCCAGCATCGAGCGAAAAACAGAAATTGTTTCTTGATCCCGCATAATGTCCAGCGGATCAAAATAGACGGAGGCGAAGCGGTCGGCCCACGCTTTTTCCAACATACGTCGCCAGAGAGGAAGTAGCTCATCGAGCTCGTGCAAGCCCGCACCATTGACCCGATCCGTGGGGCGGCGAATAGTGTCGTACGAGCAAAAGGGCGACCAACGATGCTCGGGGCAAGGCGTCAGCGGAATCATCAGGACCGGATAGTTTTGCGCCATGTGAGGATGCGAATAGTGAAGCTGTAATTCGCCTGCCATTGGATGCCGCGTAGGGAAATAGGGCACGGCCAGTGGACCTCGGTTCGCCAGCGCCGTGCTGATGTAGCGCAACTCTGGCATCTGCTCCACAGCCTGCATCATGCGCGGGGCATCTTTGAAATGGGGCGTTCGAAAGCCAGCAGGTTTTACGCCTAACAATCTCTGAATACTTTCCTGCGCTTGTTGGATCTCTATCGCCATCTCGTCCACAGAAAGATGCCAAAACTCATTATCGGGATTCAAAACAGGATTGTCTGGGTGCGACCAGGTGTGGTTGACAATTTCGTGACCCTTCTCCACAGCATAGCGATACGGCTCCGGATCCGCTTCGACCAGCTTGCCGATCACGCACAGGCTCATGCGCACCTGCGCCTCGTCGACCACTTCTGTCAATGCAACCAAGGCATCCGTATCGGCCTGATAATCTAGATCAAACGAGAGCGCAAGCAGCGGCGGTCCCGACGGCGTCTGAACGTTTTCTCTCTCCAAAGTTCCCCACAGATTGCGCTGCGAAAGAAGGGTGGAAAGCGCGACAGGATTTTGTGAGAACGCCGCGCTCACTCGATCAACGGTTTGAATTGTTTTGTAGGCCACGCGGCTGAGTGGGCCACGTGGTTTGCTAATATAGTTCATAACTTGACACTCGAAAATATCTCTTGAAAGAGGCCGCGCCCGATTCGGTCAAGCAGCCCCTCATTGTGGATGATGCTGGTTACGTGCTGCCACGCCACCCGTGGGTGCGCCAATGGTGCATCGGAGCCGAAGATCAGCTTATGCGGCACCTTTTCTGCTGCATAGCGTAGAAACTCTGCCGTCCACACGCCCGAGGTGTCCAAGTAGACATGTTCACAACGCTGAGCCAACGCAACCGCGTCGCGTAAGAGTGGCTCGCTACATGGAAAGCAGCCCAAATGCGCAATGATTAGCGGACTATGTACATGGGGCAGCACCGCCTTTTCGATCCACTGTGGCTCGGAATAGTGCCCGCCATGAATCAGAACCGGTCGCTCAAATTCGGCTATTGCATGGAAAAGATCCTTGCTAGGCAACCCGTCGAGATGTGGCAGCAGCTTGACACCCGCAAAGCCGCGCAGATCGTCAATCGCATCGAGGTCCGGTGCGCGTCCGCGGACGTATGTGGAGAGCTTGCGGCGCACCATCCACAACTGACGACTGGTCAGCGGCAGCGTGCGCCCACCCACGCGCGCAAAGGGCAGCACCCGCCCCGAGGTTGTGGACGCCCACTCTCGCAGCTCTCGATTGGCCGCTCGATAGCCATCGTTACGCATGGGGGCAAAGGCACAAGCACGCGCAATGCCCGATTCATCCATCAACGCTATGTACTCATCGCCCGTCAAATGAGGATAGTAAAGTTCACCCGTATCGCTTGCCCCCAAATGGACATGACAGTCAAAGATCGGCGCGGTGTCCTCATAGGAATTCAACCGAAATGTGCGCTCCACGGTGCTGCTCATCGGCTATCCTCACTCCCGATTTTTTTGAGATCTAAAGGTCGCTCGAAAGCGTGCTGCTCGATCCACCTAGCAAAGAGAGACGCAGCGTTTGTGTAGCCAATTTGCTCCAGCAGCAGATCGTCTCGAATGGCGCTGGCAAGATGATTCCACGCGGTGGACGGGTGCATCATCGGCGCATCGGAGCCAAAGAGCAGCTTGTGCGGCGCGCGGTTGGCGGCGTGGGTAATAAAATTTGCCATCCACGCCCCAGATGTATCCAGATAGATCAGTTCATAGCGTAGCGCAAGGTCGAGCGCTGAATTAAGCAGGCTGGCATCACCGGGAAAAGTACCTAGATGGGCGATGATGAGCGGCGTGCGCATTTTGGGCAGAATCGTCTCGACTATCCACTGCGGTGGTGAATGGATGCCGCCATGTACCAGCACCGGCACCCCCAATTGCGCAATCTGCTCAAAAGTTTCAGCTTCCGGCAGACCGCTCATATGCGGAATGAGCTTAACGCCCGCATAGCCACTGAGATCAACCGGTTCTTCTTTGCGCGACAAAAGCTGACTCCGTATGCTCTGCCTCGCCTGCCACATCTCGCGAATGGGACGCGGCCCACTCTTGCCACCAAGGCGGGCAAAGGGCAGGATGCGTCCACGCGCCGCGGGATTATGCGTAGCCCACTGCTGTAGCGCACCATTTGCTGCGTAGTAATCCCCAAGTAATGGTGGAAACGCACAGGCATAAGCTGTGTTGCTGGTCTCCATCAGTTGCAGATAGTGATCGCCACTTTGGCGTCCGAAACTAAGTCCTTCGGAATCGGTCATGCCGATATTCACATGCACGTCAAAAAGTGCTGGTGCCTCGATGGGGGAAAGGCGAAATATCGCTTTAGCCATGGACGTCCCTCCGCTCTAACGTTTGTCGCGGTGGCTCTAACGCTTCCGGCGTTTTATGCATATCCACGACCTCTTCTGGTCTTTTATTTGCCACTGTTTCCTTGGTTAATGTTTCCTCTACATCTGTTTTCTCTGCAGGCACTTTCTCTACCCAATCGTTGTTGTCTTCGTAACCTAAATCAATTAAAATTTGGGGTAAATCTGGCAGCGTTTTTAGCACTGTACGCAACCGTTCTGCGTGACGTGGCTCTTGCCAGCGTCCCAGCGCACTCGCGTCGAGTGGGCGCAGTCCGCCCAACGCTCCTTCTGTCATCGAGTCGCGTGCGACCGTTTGTGCGGCAATTTCGTTAAAATTGGCGAACGGATGGATCACCCGCCAGCCGATTGCGTCGGTTAAGATTCGCTGCACCTCTGCGGGCTGCGTGATCAAATCTTCATAGCGCACCAGCGTTACGTCGTTGTCATGTTTATAGCGTTGCATCAAACCGTAAACGCGATGCCAGCGTTCAGGCGTTACGTAATAGCCGCGCTCATCAGGGTACGCTTTGTGGATCGACGTTAATACATCACGCGGGTCGCGCAGCGTAAAAACAAAGTGTGCATTGCCTGGATGCTGGTCATACCAGTTGCGTAGTGCTGAAATATGTTCTATATCTGCGGGTAGCTTTGTTAACATGTAAGAATGCTGGCGATTGGCGCACTCGGCGGCCCACAATCCCTCAACCTCGCCGCTAAAGACGAGCATATCATCAACGCAACATTGGGCCATAAGCTGCAATAGCGTTGACCCCGCTCGTGGAAAGCCGCAGATGACAACGTGCGTTTGCAGCGGACGCAGCCCAAAAAGGCCGCGGTCAACAGCTGTGCGCATCCCTTTTTTAATGAGGCGACGTAGCGGTGACGAATTGACAGATTGGTGTGCCAGAGACTCGCCGCTACCAATATCGCTATCAGCATCTTCACCAATGGGCTGAACACCTTTCCGTTTGGTTTGCTGCGCATGTCGTTTTGCCGCGGCATAGACCTCCACATAGCGTTCGATTTCGCGCTGCCAGTTACGCTCTTCGATCCCACTGCTTTTGTCGCTCCGACTTTCATCGACACGCCAGGGCGAATTCACAAAGTCTACAATTGCATCGGCTAGTGCATTGTCCTGTGGTTCGAAAAAGCGCACGCCTTTCTGTTTGCCCAAAAGCTCTCGTGCCGCGGGCAGATCAGAAACCAGCATCGGCAAGCCAGATGCCAATGCCTCCAACGGCTTGAGTGGCGTTGTGTCGGCAACAACTGTAGCCTCGCCGCGCGGCACAATGAATAAATCTAAGCCATGATAGAAGTTGGGCATCTGGCTATATGGCACAAAGCCAGGCAGCTCCACCACATCGCTTAGCCCCATCTCCTGCACTAGCTCATTTATCCGTTCCCAGTCGCGCCCAGTGCCTGCGATGATCACGCGTAGCTTGCGGCCCGCTTTGTTAAGCGCTGTGGATGCAACGCCAGCAGCCCGCACCAGCAGATCTAAATTTTCGATTGCTTCAAAGGTTGTGGCGTATCCAATAGTTATAGTGGATTGGGGAGTTATATCGGGCGACTCTGGCAAAGGATGAAAAAGCGTTGTATCCACACTGTTGCGCACAACGAAGAGCCGCTCTGATGCTACATTGGCCGCCCGTAACCGTCGCGCCAACCCATCGGAAATGGTTACGACTGCATCTGCGGCACGTGCAACGCGCATCTCTAAACTGTTCTGGTAACGCCCGCGCAGCAAAAAGTAGGGGTTGCGTGCGTCCAAATCATAATCACCATTGAAACAGCGCACTTCATACACAAAGGGTAGGCCACGTCGCGCTGCTACTTCTTGCGCCACTGAACCAATAAAGTGCGGGTGGTGTGCATGGATAATGTCTGGTTGGAGCCGCTCGACAATACTGTCTAGCTCGCGCCGGAACATTTCACCGCTGTGAGGCGTAAGGCCCATTGATGGCCGCTCCAAATGCTGAAGCAAACTTTCTTTTTGAGGCTGTGGTTGTTCCGTAATGGCGCGAATTTGATTCTTTGGTCCCCAACCGGATACCGTAAAGTTGGGATCGCTGCCTTTGGCAAAGGGTGCGTAGGGCGACGTCGCAACCGTCACGCGCAACCCTAGGTACTTCTGTTGTGCGGTTGTCAGTCCAATGCTGCGTACGGTATAGCCATCAATATAGGGCCATCCATAATTAAAAACGTGTAAAACGTGCATGTGTTAGAATCTCATCTGCTATAATGTTAATCGAACTGCGGCCTGCTCTGTCCATGGACAGTGGCGGTGCGAAATTACAAGGCAGATACGTTGCTGGCACCACTCAAGCAACTCGCTTTGAATAGCGGCCTCTGTCTCCATATCCAGCGCGCTGGTTGCCTCGTCAAAAATAATAAAGTCTGGATTGCGCAAAATTGCTCGCGCCAGTTGAATAATTTGCCCCTGACCGGACGAAACGCCCATACCATTTGGCCCGATAATCGGTTCTTCGATAGGAAATGGGTTCCCCGCACGCGTTAGGTTTTGAAAGAATTGTGTCAGCCGTTCTTCATCATATAATTCAGTATGATGCGATTGCGTATCATACATCCCGATATCATCTCGGTTGCTATTTTTGCCACTAAGAAAGAGATTGTCGCGCACCGATCCTTCGATTAAAATAGGCCGATTACCCACATAGAGAATGCGCCCTGGCTCCAGCAGTGATGGTGACCATTCCAAGTTTTCATTTAAATAAACACGACCGCCCGTTGGCTGTAGAATACCGGCGAGCAGCAATGCTAGCGTTGATTTGCCCGCGCCAGTTTCGGCCGTGAGCGCCGCAAGCTTGCCCGATTCGAGAACAAGGCTGGTATCGCTCAGTATATCGGAGCCAGATTCGTAGCAGAAAGCGAGATCGCGGGCGTCGATTTGGTGTAGGGAGTCAGGCAAATTGCGCTCTGCGTTTGGCGATTCGGTCTGCTGCGCCAGCCGTGGATCGGGTGGTACATTCCAATAGGCGCGCAGGCGCTTGCCACCCGTTGCCGTTTCCGCAGCGCGCGCGGCATAGTCCCCCATTTGCGCAACAGATGCCAATAGCTGACCCAGCACAAACAGAATTGCAATCAGACTGCCAACTTCGATCTGCTCGTTTACAATAAGCCAGCCACCCACAAAGATGATGGCAATGAAGGCAACCGCGTTGAGCATCAAAATCGCCGAGCGTACCGTGGCGTTGATGCGCGCCTGCGCCAGCGAAATTGTAACGAAGGCGGCGTGCGCTTGCATGAAGCGATGCACGAAAAAATCGCCAATCCCGAACTGGCGCGACAATACAATGCGATCTACCTCGACCACTTCGCGCGCTCGCTGCGACAGATCGGCTAGCCGCGCAAACTTCTGGCCGGTAAGCGCCATATGACGGCGTAAAGCAATAGTAATACCGACAGCAAACATTATGCCTAACAGCGCCATCAGCAGGAGTAGCGGCGGTGCCAGCCAAAGCAGTAGCGTCACCGAGGCCAGCAGCCAAAAGCTCAATACGACCGTCTGCGATAGGCTCTCGACCAGAAACGCATAGGCAAAGGCCACGTCGGTCATAATGATTTCGCGCAGAGCGGCCATTGGCACGGCGGATAGGTCTTCGTAATCTGCGCGATGAATGTTGGCCGTTAGCCGCTGCACGCCGCGCTCGCGGCAGGCCAGCACGATGCGTTCTTGGGCCACTTGCCGCCAGCGTACAAAAACGAAACTCAGCACGATTAGAGTCAGTGCCAGCCAGATTTGCGTAAGGTTGACGCGTGCTGCGCTGCCCGTTGCCGCGGCCAGAATATTGCGCCCAACAAGCGCGACGCTTACCTGCGTTGCCACCTCCCCAAGCGTAAGGATAACGATGGTGGCGGCAGCGCGACGCGGCTGGGGCACTTCGGCCAGAAGCAATCGCCATACTGCTTGTACGTCGCTTAGTCGCGTCTCAGAGCGCAGAATTTCTTCGATGGTAATCTGTTGGCGTTTCGTCATGGTAAAAGAGCGTATAATAGAGTCGTGAATCGCATCCACATTACTCTGTGCTCGATAGCGTTAGCACCGCATCGGTAAGGCCGAGCTGATGCTGCAAGTAGCCCAAACCCAGCGTGTGCGCTTCGGTCAGCGTAGGCAGGCGTGCATTTGGCAGCGAGAGCGTAATCTGATTCACGCTGTTTGCTCGCCACGCCGCTGGTTCGATCTCAATTGTTTGTGCCGCACGCTCTACATTAAAGAGTATAGTGCCCACCGGCACGTCATTGATGAACATGGCAACGTGCTGCTCTCCCCAGCCGCGCGCGGCAAGCGTGAGGGTAAGCGGATCGTCTGGCACATCGGTAAGCCGAAGTAGAACATGTGCTTTGCTACTTTCGCTCCAGTATATATCGGGCGCAGCCTCCCACCAGCCGATGAAGACAGCTTCCTCAATCATCTCGATACTGTTGGTCGGTGCGAGCGGCCGATCAAAGGGATTGGGCTGAAGCGAGAGACCGACTCCGCTGTTCAGACCGTGCTGCGCATAGTAGAGTTGACAGATGCGATTTGAACTGGGCAGAACAAAAAATTGTGGACAGCGCCAATCGAAAATTTTGCGCGGAAAGTATTCGACATTTGGACGCTGATTCCACAGAACCGTATGCACGTTGAAGAGTGCCATGCCGCTGTTGATGAAGATTGCCAGAGCCCCCAACGTCAGGAATGCGCCAGCGACGGATCGCCGCCAGTGCGGGCGCGTTTCTAACAGGGCCCGCCAGAGAATAAAGGTGAGCAGAGCAAGTGCAGGCAGGGCATCAGCAAGAACGCGAGGACCAAATGCGTGACCTCCACGCCAACTGTTGGTTACCGCGACGAGCGTAAATTGCGTCCAAAACCAAACTATGGCGAGCCAAAAAAGCGGCTCCCTGCGCACGGTGCGCCACAGCAGCGGGACGCCCGCCAGCGTTAAAAATAAAAAGGGGCTAAATACCAGCAGCCCACGCGAAGGACTAAGTAGAGAACCATAGAGCGTAATCCAAAGCCCCTCTTCCCATTGATAGCCCTCTCGCATCTCGGGCCAACTCTTCACCACCCACCACCACGCTAATACAACAGCCATAATAATCACGATACCGGTTACCCCCCAAGCTATTGCTTGCGGGAGCCATTTGGCAATTTGCGATACGGTATGCGCAAATCGATTCCAGATGAGTTTATGGCTGGCCCTTCTAGATGGCAGATACAAGAAAATAGCAACCGTAATGGCCAGCGTTGCCAGCCCGACCTGCCAAATTACGTTTGGTTTGAGCATAAGCCGGGGGTAGAGAATGTAGTAGTCGGGTAACCAAAGGCCAAGCTGAAATTGATACAGCATTGAATAGGGCAGCAGCAGCGCAAAAAACGTGGCAAGCGTTGCGAATGGCGCGTAAGGCTGCTTACGCCAGACGCGCCATTCGTAAACCAACACAATCGGCAGCAGCAGCAGCACCGTAGGTCGCGAGGCAAATCCAACAAAGAGCAGAGCACCCAGCCAATACGGCTGCCCACGGGACCGATCGGCTCGACTCGTCGACAGAGTCAGCAAACAGCCGATAAAGATGATGGCGGCAACGTTAATACTCCACAGCGCCGTGGCAATCGTACTGATCCAGGCACTGCCCGACACAAGAATGGCGCTAACGAAAAAGCTATCGCGGGCAGGAATAAAGCGGCGGGCAAGTATGCAGAGCTGCCAAAAGAGCATTGCGCAACAGAGGGCGGAGAGCAAATTTTGCAGACGATTGTTGTCTGCTACTTCAACCATATTCATCCCCGCCAAATTGGCGAGCCAAACGGCTGGCAGCGCGAGGAAAGACACCCCCCACGGGTAAGCGTAGTAATAGTGCTCGCGCCAATAGCCAACTTGGTAGGGCTGATGTGCAATCTGATCGGCCAGCTGCTCGATGTACGGATCAAGTGTGAGCGTTCCATGTTCTAGCAGCACCTGACTGACGATGAGACTGAAGTGCGAGTCGGTTGGAAAGTAATTGATTGGCGAGAAGAAGGCAAGACAGAACACAAAGAGAGAGCCAAGCAGCGGTGCAGTCACACGCCAAGTTACAGTCAGTGTCCCGATGCAATGAATTAAATTTGGATGATTCGTCTGCTGCGCTGGCTGTGCAATGATGGTCATGGGTAGGGTGTGGGTTGGGACAGTCGCTGTGGGTTTGAACTCTGCTAAAGTTTTTTTGTTCATGTCTCTTCGGTTGCGAATTCTTCATAGTACGAACGTTCGGTGTTCACATCCCACAGATCGTGCTTTTCGCCATTTAGATTGCGGGCCGCAAGTAGCGCGGTCAACATGGAATGATCCTGATTATTGTAGCGGTGCATTCCATTGCGTCCGACAGTTTGCAGATTGTCGAACTGCGTTACATAGCTGCGCAGTGTTTGTACATGGCGCAAATAATCCCGATCATAAACGGGATAAGCTCGGCGCTGCCGAATCACAGTAGCATCGATCACATCGATGGTATCAGCCAAGCCGAGCTGATCGATTTCGGCGGTAGCTAACGTACGCAGTTCATCCTCAGATTTCTCCCAGATTTCATCACCTACGCTACAAAAGTATTCCATGCCCAAGCTTGTTTTTGATTGATCTGGAACCATTTCGGGGCTCCAATTTTTGAAGTTTTGGATGCGCCCGACTCGCACGTTTGGATCGTGAATATAAATCCAGTTATCGGGAAAGAGTTCGGCTCTGTCAACAATCAATACGACGATGAGAAAATCGCGATATTGTAGTGCATTCGCTGCATGAAGCACCTCTGCTGGTGGTGCTGGATCGAGCCGCTGGATCAGCTGTGAAATCGGCATACTAGAGATGAGCTCGTCAACACCAATCGTCCGCTCTTTTCCGTCGTGTTCTACAGTTATCTTGGTAATGCGCTTGTTGCTGTGCTTGACGGCAGTGGCGCTGGTGTTGAGCTGCACAGTGCCGCCGCTCTGCTCAATCTTTTCTTGCATCCGTTCCCACATCATGCCCGGACCTAAGCGAGGATATTGAAATTCCTCGATGAGCGACTTGGGACCATCTGTATTGAAGAGCGCATTTGTAATCGCCGTGCGCATAGAGAGACCGCGAATACGTTGCGCCGCCCAATCAGAGCGAATGGCGCTGCACGGAATCCCCCAAACTTTTTCGGTATAGGTTTTAAAAAAAGTGCGATAGAGGCGGCGTCCAAAGCGGTTTGTTACCCACTGCTCAAAAGTTTCCTCTTCGCGGTAGGGTTTCAACTGCCAACGCGCGTAGCTCGCCATGATCATTAGGCTCTCTTGCAGACCGAGATTGCTCAGCGTGTTGCCGATCCGAATTGGGTAACGATAGAATTGACCGTTATAGTAGATGCGAGAAAGGCGTGGTCGCGTCAGCAGATCTTCGCTCAGTACTTCGTGCCAAATCTTTTCCACCTCTTGCACTTTTGTGTAGAAGCGATGTCCGCCGATGTCGAAACGGTAGTCTTTGTACGTTTCGGTGCGGGCAATACCACCAACAATCGAATCGTGCTCGATAATCAAAGGCTGCCTGCCCTGCTTCACAAGCTCGTAGCCCGCGGTTAATCCAGCAGGCCCACCACCGATAATCACAATTTGATTCGCATGATCAACGGTGCAATCATTTACCATATTATTGTGCGACATTTTCACGCCCATATAAATTACCAGAAGACGCGAAAACTGTTTCGATCCTATGGTGAATTAAAGCAACCGCATATGCACTACCGCTGTATAAATAGTAAAACCAGTGCCATAGGATTGCATATATCGTAAAACGAGCACCCCGCTCGCGCAAAAAGAAATCGTACAGCCAGAAGTTTAACCATAGAAGAGGGAAAGCGATCAGTGGCAATAGGAGCAAGAAAGGGGCCCACAGAATTGAAAGCATCAAAAGGCAAACTATGCTAAAAACAAGGGACACACTAATCCGCTCGCTGAAACGCAAGTTCAGGTCGTTGTCGAGCCGTCCTTCAGATAGCAAGAGCCGCGACCACGGAAGCGCTCTCTGCATAATATCAGTTTGTATAATTGACTTGGCACGCCACTCTTTGAGATGCTTAATCTGAATTTCTTTGCAGAGATGAATGGTATGACCTGCATTTACAAGCCGATAGCCCAGCTCAATATCTTCGATTGACGGTTCGACAAACGCTTCGTCAAAACCACCAATTTCGTAGAAAACGGTGCGACGGATCGCGCCACATGCACCCCAAAATGTATTTGCGGAACGGTTGGATTGCTGGTGTGTCCAATGATGAAGAAGGTTGCGATATTGGGAAAGAAAGTTTGGCGCGCCGGGCATTGCATCGTACGAGCCGATGAGTGCATCTAATTTTTCATTCTGCTGAAAGTATTGTTGTATCTGCCCAATAGTATATGGGTATATTTCAACATCGGCATCAACAAAAAATATGAGGTCGCCAGTCGCCGCACGTGCGCCTACATTGCGCGCGCGGGCCGGGCCAGACTGGCGTGTAAGTTGAATGACTCGATAGCCATATGTCTGCGCTATCTCTGCGGATTTATCGGTCGACGCATCGCAGACCACAATTACTTCACTGGGCTGAGGTGACGCATTTTGGATTGCATTGAGGCAACGGCAAAAATTCTCGCCCCCGTTGTATACTGGAACAACAATTGAAACTGTTGGTACAATCATAGTGGGTGGTAGAGATAGATTGGGTAGTAAGGATAGATCTGGTAGTAAAAATAAATTGGGTAGTTTAATTGGGTTTGACAACAGAAGCCTTTGGGTTGGCCTAGCGCGGATAAACCGCAATAGCGAATGGTAAATTGTAAACGGTGAGTGAGAAGCGCCGACACTCAGAGGTGAGCTTTTTCATTCACCGTTTACAATTTTCTTGCTGTAAAAGCACAGATTTTATAGCAAAGGTACTAGTAGGGTTTGCGTCCTAGGGAATCGGGCAAATGAACCTTTTGAGTCAACGATATTTTTATCAGCGCCCGTTCGCTCTCGTTTGCATCCCTTTTTGGTTTTGCCCTTGTCAGGTTAGGCCATTCCAAAAAAATAAAAAATAGAGTATAGCCGCAAACTACTTCAGAAAATCACTGAAATCGATATAATTAATTTTCTGGATTAGTCTCACTCCAACAGAGCAAATGTACCGAAAGCTTCTTCTCCTTTGAAAACTGGCAAACGCTCACCAGACCTCCAATTGTATAGAACGATGCGCCACTGATTATCTTGATTTTTTATGATAGGCACTACTTCTTGTGGCAAAACAATTTTATGGTGACTACTAACAATGTCTTCAACTTTCCAAAGAGCAGGTGGGTAATTCTGCTCTTCCCCGGGTGCACCATCATTCTGTGCAAGAATATTTCCAGTAGAATCAATCAATTGCACAGATGCGGAATAATTAAAGTCGGGTATCTTTAACGCTTGCCAGGTGAGTTTGACAGATATAACTTCGTTTTCGATATTCAACTTATAATCGCGTAAAGCGATTTGATCTGCGAATCTATAGTCAACTTGGTTTGACCGATTCCACAGAACGTACTTGGGCTCCGGTATAATTGCGTATGCAGGACGAATTACGCCCCAGAGAGCATAAATAGAAACTGCTACAAGCAAAGTCGTCAATAGATTAGCTGTCGCGCGGGCAAACCGCTGTGGCAAGATCTGCAAAAGTCCGATGCTAAAGAGCAATCCTGCTGGAGCAATTACAATAAAGAGATAGCGACCCTGATACCACGAGTTAATAGGGTGCGAACTACGCCACATCCAAAGAATCGCTGCTTCTTGGACTATCAATGCAAAAGCAAAAATGGCTATGATAATAAGAGTTTGCCGCTGGTCTTTTTGCGATATCTTTGATCGCTCAAAGAAAGAGCGGATGGCAAGAGAGAGTAAACCGATAAGCGCACTTGCCGTCAATACACAAAAGAAACCGTATATCCAGTTAGGTAGCGGAACCGTCATCCAGCCAAAATTTCCCCAAAAGGATGTAAATTGTTTCCACAGAAATTGTTCTATCGTTATCCACGCCCCCCAAATAACCTCAACATCGGCCCCACTTGATTCCGCAATCGCAGACCAGCCAAGTGGATCACCATAAACCGTCCAATTTCGGACAAGCCACCATCCTGCTATCACCAAAAACGATAGCGCAATCGCTCCGGCACCATAAAAAAATTGCATAAGCGATTTTAGGCGAACCGCACTGCTTAGAAGAGCCACGCCGATAACTGCGCCCAAAACAAGCGCACTCGTTTTTGAAAGAGCGGCTATTCCCCACCCAGTGCCCACAAGAGTCCACTGATAATACTGCTGTGGCTGGCGCATGGCGTAAATAAGCTGCAAAAAGAGTGCAGACGCAACAAATGCCACCAAGTTATCGTTATTGATACTGCTGCTAATAGACAAAAATTGCGGATTGAGTGCAACAACAGCAGCACCAAACAGCGGGATCGCCTGGCTTTTTGGAAACAGTAGGGAACCCATCCGCCACGTAATGAAAACGGTCGCCGCACCAAGAAGGGTCGATAGTAATCGCGAAAGACGAACAGCCAATACTTGTCCGCGATAGGGAAAAGTTTCCGCGCTACCGTGGCTGCTGATCATAATGCTGGAACCACCACGCCATATAAAATCGTCTTGCACACTAAATGCTCCTGTTGCACTGTTCACATCAGTAGGGAATGTCAACAGGCTGAGTAGCAGATAATAAAGTGGCGGCTGAAATCCCTCGGCACCACCAGTTACAGGGTAGATTGGAAAAGTCTTGGTATTGTGTAGATGCTGAATATAGCCAAAATGAGCAGGCTCGTCTGGTGCCTCCCAAATTGGTACAGAAATGTTGTATGAGAGCGCCAAAATTATATAAATAATTAGCAATACAGCCAAGGGCTTATATGGTTTTTCCCATACGGATAGCGACGTCATCAACAGCAATATAGTATAACGTGGTTAATTTGTCGAATCGCAGTTTATGTCGAGCGCTGACTATCTTGAGCTGACGGACTAACTTACCTTATGGACAGATATATTCACTTGACGGGCGATTCTGTTTGATGATATTCTCAGCACAGTTTTTGCAACCCATCTTTGTTTTTCCATCGATATTTCGCTCATGAAACAGTCACCCTCTTCCCAATTTATTACCATCGACGGCAAATCACTCGAATATGCATGGCACGGCCCGCCGCCCGATGAAGCACCGACCTTGATCTTTTTACACGAAGGATTAGGCTGCGTTGCCATGTGGCGCGACTTTCCCGTGACGTTAGCCGACGCGACCGGCTGCGGCGCGTTGATCTACAGCCGCACGGGCTATGGTCAATCGGATCCGTGCGAGCTGCCGCGGGCCGTCACATTTCAGCACGATGAAGCGGTGACCGTCCTGCCCGCGCTGATCGACGCGTTTGAGATCCGCGATGCAATTCTGGTCGGGCATTCGGATGGTGGCACCATTGCGCTGATCTATGCCGCAAGCGCGCATGGTCAAACGCTGCGGGGGGTGATTACAGAAGCGGCGCATGTGTTTAATGAAGCGGTTTGTGTGGCAAGTATTGAGGATGCGGTGGAGCTTTACGAGGAAACCGACCTGCGCGCGAAGCTGTCGCGCTATCACAAAAATGTGGATGTGGCATTCCGCGGCTGGGCAGATGTGTGGCTGCACCCAGACTATCGAGACTGGAATATGGAGGAGTGGTTATCCCAAATCAAGGTGCCTTTGTTGGCAATTCAGGGGAAGAAAGATCAGTACGGCACAGTTTCTCAACTCAGGTCAATCGGAACGCGTGCCGGTGGCCCAACCGAAACGCTACTGCTAGCCGATTGTCGACACGTACCGCATGTAGAGCAACGCGAGCAGACGCTTGCAGCGATGAAAAGGTTTATCGATCAGCTACTCTTTAATCTCAATGGTAACCGTTCAGCCTCTCCCGCCGATTGAGTACCCATGGCTGTTTGTAAGTGTATCGAAACCAAGCGGGCCTGAACGGTTTACCTCCAAAGATCTTCGACTGTCTGTCGACCAACGGCCTGCATCGACAAATCATGCCCCGCCTCTAACAACGTTTCCCATAGATAGGCTGCGTACGAACGCCCGCCGCCAATAATGTATGCGGGCACCGTTTTGCCATCGCAGCGCAAGAGCAGCTGGCGGATTTTGGCAACGCTGCTCTGCTTTGCGGTCAAATTTGAGAAGTGGCTCTCATGGAAATCCAATCCGCAAACGCGGCTCAGGCACGTGGTCGCGCTTGGCCCGATCAACAGCAACTCCGCTCTCGCATCCGTCGCATCCGTCACCGTGATCAGCCCAGTTGCGTTGGCTGCCGCCGCATTGAGCGCGTCGATCAGCTTGCTTTCGCTGCCCGTGACGCCGCTGATGTAGAAGCGGTCACGCCGTAAGCTCGCAATATACAGCCCCCAATCAGCCACATGCGTTACCTCATTTACCGCCAGCATTGATCCGCTTAACGTACTTTGGAGAAGCGCGGCGGCACCATCACCTTCCACCATAATTTTGGCTCGGTCCGACAGATCGGCAAGGCCCACATGAGCGGTGGCCGTGGCCCGTTCATCCGCTGCCGATCCAATTGCACGCGCCACCTGCCAGGTGTCGGTCGAGACGATTGTTGCGCCTACGCTTGTTTGTATGTTGTATAGGGGGCTAAGTCGTGTTGGTTGTGGATTCATTTGGCTTTACTCGATAAAATATATACAGGCTAACAATTGTAGGGCATAATGTATCGTGCCCCTAAGTTTTGCATCGGCTCTCTGGGATACGGACGCGATCTATGGCTTACAATCCATAATTCAACCCTTCAGCCGCCCGCCGCTTGGATCCAAAAACGCGCCGTGATGTACCCGCGCCCGAATTAGCCCACCTTCACGCCGGATCGTGAACTCGCGCTCGTCATCCTCGGCCATTGCAGTAGGCAGCCAGCAGAGACCAATTACCTCGTTGAGCGTGGGGCTAAAGCGGCATGAACTGATCCAGCCCAGAATTTCTAGCCCAATTGGGTACGCATCGCTGACAGGAATCTCGCACACGATCTGTAGCCCCTCTTCGGGTATAATGTCGTGCGAGATCATTTTGAAACCGACCAACTTCTGCTTGACCCCATTTTCTAGCGCACGCGAAATGGCGCGCTTGCCCAAGAAGTCGGGCTTCTCCATCTTTACGGCCCACGCCATATCCGCCATCAACGGATCGGTCAGCGGATCCGTGTCTTGCCCGACGATGACGTGGCCCTTTTCCAAGCGTAAAATGCGCTGCGCCTCGACGCCAAAAGGCAGAATGCCAAATGCTGCACCCGCATCCATCAGTGCCAGCCAAAGATGCAGCGCCATGCTCGACGGACAGTGTAACTCGTACGAAAGCTCACCCGTAAAGCCAATGCGCATTAGGCGGCAAGGGATACCCACCATCGTGAGATCGAGCATTCGCATGTATGGGAAATTTTGGTTGGATAACACCATTTGATCATCAACCAGTTTTTCCAACAGATCGCGGCTCCGCGGCCCGGCCAAATTAAAGGCAGCTTTACCCTCGCTGACGCTTGTCACGTGGACACCCTCGCCCCATCCAGATTGCACCCACCACTGGATCCACTCGTAAACGGTGCCAGCGCCGCCCGATGTGGTGGACATATACCATTCATCTTCGGCAATGCGTGCGGTAACGCCATCGTCTATGATGACACCCTCGGCGTTACACATGACCCCATAGCGCACGCGGCCTACCTTTAAGTTACTGAAGCGATTGATGTAAATTTTGTCAAGCAGCGCGCTAACGCCCGGCCCGGTCAGCTTGATTTTGCCCAACGTGCTTACATCGATCAGACCGACGCTTGTGCGCACGGCATTCACTTCGGCATGTGAATCACCATAGACTTCAGGCCGCATCCACTCGCCCGCCACCATCATCGTGGCTCCATTTTCCACATGCCAATGATGGATCGGCGAATAGCGGACTGGCTCCATCATCTGCCCCGCGAGGTTGCCCAATTTGATGGGGCGGGCGGGCGCACGCGAGGTTGTCTTGCCCGTTTTGGCAACGCTTGTACCATTGATTTCGGCCAGCAAGTGGATCGTATTATTGGAGGACCATTTGCCTTGTGACGGCCCTGTCGAAATTTTGGTGTAGCGCTTCATCAGCTCGACGCTGTTATAGCCCTCTGCCGCGGCGTAAGCCACATCGGTATCGGTGACATCCTTATCGAAGTCCACAAAACGTTTAGCATTCGAGTCGCCAACCATGCGATAGATCGAGGTTGTGCGCCGCGATTCTTCGGCCTTGCGCTCAGCCAAAAGTGCGCGTTCAGCTTCCGTGGCCCCCGCCCCGTGACCAACCGCAGCGGTTGCATCGCGGCCCGCGAGATCGGCTTCGTCTAGCCCAATGAAGAGTGCGTGCGTCCCACTGACGCGCCCCGCAAGAAATGTATTTGCGGGCACAAGAGTTGGCAAAAATTCGCCCATTTTGTCGTCATACTCAAAGCGACAATCGGCCAGAAATGGCAGATCGTATCGCGGTGCCCACGCTGTGCTGAGCGCAATGGCATCGCACACAATTTCGACCTGTTGCGTGGGATCCACGAGCGACGTGAGCGTTGCGCCCTCAACTTCTGTTTGCCCGTAGGCCGCGCTCACCGCGTGCTGCCAATGGATCGGCACACCTTCCGCTGACACTGCTTCGATTAATGGATCCGCGTGTTCGGTGCGCGTGTCGGCAACGCCCGCCACGCGCACGCCCGCTGCCAGCAGATCGTGCGCCAGTTGCCAGCCGTCCTCGTTGGCCGTCATCACTAAAATATTTTGGCCGACGCTGGTCGCATAGCCGTGAAGCAGACGCTGCGCGGCACTGCCCATATGCACGCCGGGCAGATCGTTATTATCAAATAAAAGGGGTTGATCTTCTGCGCCGGTGGCGAAAATTGTGGCCCCGCCCCGTACTTTGTACATCCGTTTGCCTTGGGTGGCAAAGAGCCAGTGCTGCTCAAATATGCCGCTGACCAGTGTGTTTGTGTGGACGTGGATGGCGGGCGTGGCGTGGACTTGGATGATAAGGTTAGCCAGCGTTTCTGGGTGCGCTCCGCTGTAGGCCAAGTGGCCGCCCAGAAATGGATTTTCGTCGAAGAGCAGCACGCGGATGCGGGGGGCTGCGTTGGCTGCGCTGAGTGCCGCACGCAAGCCGGATGGCCCAGCGCCAACCACCACGACGTCGGCGTGCAGATATTGTTTGTCGAAGCCGCTCTCGTAGGCGGCGTGGATATCGAGCGTACCCAGCCCCGCCCCCTCGCGCATAAGCTGCTCGTTGGCGCGCCATTCGCTGCGTGGATGGATGAACTCTTTGTAGCGGTAACCAATCGGCTCGCTTTGATCCATCTGCTGCACGATGCTTAATTCTTTGACTTTGTCATATAGTGGCGCGGTCTGTGCGGGGTCGATGACCATGCCATCCTCGACTGGCAGCAGCCACATACTTTCGCTGACGCGGTTGCCAATTTGCACCATGGCGTCGGTCGAGTGTCCATGGGCGTGGAGGCCACGGGGTCGATGATGTTTGAACGATTTTGCCACGGTGCGCACACCGTTAGCGGCAAGGGCCGAGGCGATTGTGTCACCTGCGTACGCGCTGTAGTCATAGCCAGCGTAGGTGAAGCGGATCGGGCGACTGCGGTCTATTAATTCGGCGGGTTGTGGGGCAAGCCGATAATTTGTTGACTCTAATTTTGTGGAGTGCGCGCTCGTGCTGCTCATTTCGATGGCTCCCAAAATGTGGTGCGCTCGATCCCGTTGCTGCCTGTGTGGCGTTCGGCCACAAACCATGTCGAGCAGCCGTGGCGGTGATACCACCATTCTTTCTGCACGCCGAATTTGTTATTTTGCATATAGATATAGTCGGCCCACTGGGCGTCACTCTGCTCGAGTGGTTGGGCCGGGCGTAGGTTGTATTCGCCACCGAAGCGAAATTCGCTGCTGTTGCGCTTTCCACAGTTTGGACAATTTATGGTGATCATAGTTGTTTTTTTATGTAAGGGTTGCGGTTAATTGTGGGGTTAGCAATGTTGGCAATTCCATATGATTGATAAACGTCATTTAGCCTTTCAACCTTTCTCTAATGCCCGACCGAGGCCGCGCCCTTTTCGCCGACCAACTCAAATTCTTCGAATCGCGAATAGCGGAACGGTTCCAGCACATCTGGTGTCTTGTTTGTGGCAATCAATTCGGCCATGCGCTTGCCGCAGACGGGGCTCGCCTTGAAGCCCCATGTGCCCCAGCCCACATCGACCAGAAATCCGTTAACTGGTGTAAAGCCCATAACGGGGCTAAAGTCTGGGGTCATATCGCAGATGCCAGCCCACTGCCGCACCATGCGCACATGTTGTAGCTGTGGAAAGAGTTCGACCATGTGGCCCATTAAATTTTCGGCAAAGCTGAGTGATCCGCGCGACGAGTAGCTTGTAAAGGGATCAACCGATGCCCCCATCACTAATTCGCCGCGATCGCTCTGGCTGATGTACGCGTGTAGGCTAGCTGAAACGACGATCGAATTGAGGAAGGGTGCGAGCGGTTCGCTGGCACACGCCTGAAGTGGAAAGGTAGAGATCGGCAGCTTGACACCCGCCATCTCTGCAATGTAGCCACACCAACCCGCTGTCGCATTGAGCACAATGCCCGCTCCGATAAATCCGCGGTCAGTTTCGACACCGCGCACCTGATTGTTTTCGACGCGAATGCCGATCACTTCGGTCAACTGGTGAATGTGAACCCCATATTGCTCGGTCTTTTGTGCATAGCCCCACACGACTGCATCGTGACGAATAATGCCACCGGGGGCATGATAAAGCGCACCGAGGATCGAGTAGCGTGGATGGTTGCTCACATCCAGAGCGGGGCAGATCTCTTTAATTTCGTCTGGGGAAACAAAGCGAGAATCGACGCCGCAGATCTGGTTCACTTCCGCACGGCGGCGCGAGGTGCGGACCGCGGCATCGGTGTGGGCGAGGGTAAAGTGTCCACGCTGCGTAAACATGACATTGAAGTCGAGATCCGCGGCCAGATCGTCATAGAGTTTTACGCTTTCGTTATAAAAGGTCACGCCTTCGGGCGTCAGATAGTTGCTGCGGATAATGGTGGTGTTGCGTCCGCTGTTGCCGCTGCCAATGTACCGTTTTTCGACTACGGCCACATTCGTAATGCCGTGATTCTTGGCGAGGTAATAGGCGCAAGCAAGCCCATGCGCCCCGCCACCGATGATTACGACATCGTAGCTTTTTTGCAGCTCTTTGGCGGTCCACATTGGGGGTGGGGTGCTGCCGTTTAAAAAGAGATCGCTTGCGTTCTTTCCGGCTGTGTGAGGCATAGAAGGGACTCTTTAAAATAATGGTTCCCGAGCAAATGGTGCTCGGGAACAAGGTTTGCTCATTGGCGGGGGATGAGCCGTTTACACTCTGTTTACTGTGCCAGCGCTTCGATCACACCAGCATGAGATGGACCAGCGCTCACCACAACGCCGGTGTTATCATTCATTGTATAATCCGAGAAAAAGTCAAGCGGCTTGCCGTGCATATCCGTCACGCGACCGCCAGCCTCTTGCACCACCAAACTCCCCGCGGCGTGATCCCAAATCTTTTCGGCATAACCGGGATACTTGGGCGAAGGCAAGCGCAGGTAAAGCGCCGCGTCGCCGCGCGCCACCGCACCATACTTAGCTTGGCTATCCATGCGCAACGGATCGCGCGTAATGCCCGCCGCTCGCGCCAGCGCCTCTTGCAGATCGTGATCGCCGTGACCAGCTTCAACGCTTTCGACAAAGCGTAGACCCGCATCATCATTTGAGGTTGTCTTCACCCGAATTGGTGCAAAGTCCGCATCCGCCAACGATGCCATCTCTGATCCTTCGCCGCGTACGGCAATAAAAAGAGAGCCAACCGCGCCATCTGGATCGTCCAAGCTCAATGGCAGGGCCGGGCAAGCCATTGCCGCAACCTGCACTTGACCATCTTCGATCAGCGCCAAGGCAATCGCATATTGATCATTGCGCAGAAAGCCCTTCGTCCCGTCGATTGGATCAAGCGTCCAGAACCGATCCGCAACCGCGCCATTCCCCGCATCGATCCATGTGCAGACATCTTCATCCGTTGCCTGTGGATGGACCTGCTGCACATAGCCCTTCACACGCGCCAATTGATTTGCGTTCTTCGGTTCTTGTAAATCCGCCGAATCTTCTTCGCCCACAATCGGATCGTTGGGAAAGGCAGCCTTGATATGCTGACAAATAAGTGCCTGCGCGCCAAAATCTGCAACCGTCACTGGGCTTTTGTCGCTCTTTTCTAACGCACCCAGATCCACCATCTCTGCCCGCACTTGAGAACAAAGCGAAGCCGCTTTAATTACGGCTTCAATGGCGGTCTGTTTTTCTTTCTCGTAGCTCATTTAAATCGACAACTCCATCTACTATGATTGTTAGTTTATATGTTTACTGCCATTATTCGTGCTTTACAATCTGCGACCATAGCAGGTTTTTACTGTTATGTGTGAGAGCGAGAAGTTACAATGGTCTTATAAGAGGGTGGCTGGTTAACTCTCGCCATCGATCTTGCATAATTATCTACCCACGCGCCCTGCGTACCGCCTCTGCAACTGCCGGAATCACCTCGTGCAGATCGCCGATTACGGCATAATCTGCCTTGGAAATAATCGGCGCTTCTGGATCCGTATTAACGACCAGAATCTTGTTCGATCCTTTGCAGCCCGCATAATGCTGGATCGCACCAGAAATGCCGCACGCAATGTACAACTCGGGTGAAACCCGTGCGCCCGTCTGCCCAACTTGATCTGCGTGTGGACGCCAGCCTTCGTTTGTCACCGCACGCGAGCAGCCAACCGCACCACCTAGCAGCCCCGCTAGCTCATCCAAATTTTCAAAGCCCTCGGTACTGCCCACCCCCCGTCCACCGCTCACCACAACATCCGCATCGGTCAGCGACACTTTATCATTTTCTGGCTGAACTCTACTTGTGATCCGCACGCGCAGATCTTTCTCATTTAGGCTCGGCGTCACCTCGCTGACTGTGCTGGTCATAGCCGAATTTGCTTGGGCCGCTGGCCACGCCAGCGGTGCGACAGAGAGAAGCTTGGCCGATCCGTGCAGCGTAGCCTCTTCGAGCAGGCTGCCACCCCAGCGCACGCGCATAACCGTGTAGCCATCGGCACCAGACTGCACGTCAACACAGTTAGCGGCCATGGGTAAATTTGTCTGCGCAGCCAAGTGGGCCAGTATTTCGTTGCCTCGTTCACTGCCCGGTGCCAACACCACTTCGGGCGAGCTGTTCTGCATAATCTGCCCGAGGCTGCGCGCCCAAGCCGACGGTGCAAAATCATCCAGCTGATCGTGCAGTACCAAATGGACATTGCCCACGCCATAGGCACCCAGCGATTCCGCAATTTTGCGCCCGCTTTCGCCAATTACCACTGCTTCAAAGTTGCTGCCGTTTTCTTCAGCCAGAGACAGCCCAACTGTCATCATTTCTAACGAGGCATCGTTTAACTTACCTCGATCCTGATCAATGAATCCAATAATCATTGTTACAACAACCCCATCTCTTTTAGTAGTTCAACAATTTTTGGCGCGGCCGCAGCCCCTTCACCGAGGATCGTTGCCTCGTTTGCCTCTTCCACCGGCACGCGCAGCCGTAGCTTTTGTAATCCCTCATCAATTGGTTGCGGCGTCATGCGCTTGATCTCGGCTTTTTTTGCTTTAAGCCGACCGCGCATGGGTGGATAGCGCGGTAGCGTAATGCCTTCTTTTGCCGTAAAAACTGCTGGAAGCTCCACCTCAAAAACTTCCCAACCACCGCTGCTGCCTTCGCGCTTGGCAATCGCTTTGTTGCCCTCTACCGTCAAATCTTTAATGCCACTTACGCACGGCAGATCAAGCGCTTCGGCCACGCGCACGCCAATCTGATAGCCACCAGAATCTGCCGACTCATTGCCAAAGAGCAGCACATCAAAGTTATTGCCCTCGGCTCGAACCGCTTCCACAATTGCGTTGGCCGTCGCCATGGGTCCCCAGTCAGAGCCATCTGTTTCCAGCAGAATCGCATCGGTCATACCCATGGCCAGGGCATAGCGTAGCTGCTCATCTGCCTCGCCCGATCCAAGCGTTAAAACTGTGGCATTTCCGCCATGTTCCTCAATCAACTGGATTGCCGCCTCGACCGCACATTCTTCGTGTGGGCTCACTGCAAAACCAAGATGGCGCGTGTTCAAATTTTGTTCGTCATCGGTCAATGTCATGCGCGCACCCGGGGCCGGAACGCGTTTTACGCATACTAGTACGTTCATTGTTTAATCCTTAACACTTCATCCGGCTGTCGTCCGCATCAAACAACGGCGTGCTGCCCGCAACCGCTACGTTGATCGGATATTGCTCACCTAAATATTCAACCAGTAAATCTGTCCCAACCACCGCATAGGTCGGCGGCAGATAACTCAATAATAGATGCTTGCCCACAGATGGACCCGACCCAGCGCTGGTGACATACGAGCGCCGTCCGCGCGCGTCCTCAATCGGTTCGCCATCAGCAGTTAAGATTGGCTCGTTACCCATCATATAGCGCTTTTCGCCCGTTGACGAACTGTTATCCTCAACCGTCAGCGTACACAAAATCGCGGCTGGATCTGCGCTGCGCGCCTTCATATATGCCTCTTTGCCGATGAACTCTTGCTTCTTGACCTTGGGTCGCGTCAGCCCCGCCTCCACCGGATTGTATTCGGACTCTAGCTCCATGCCGAAGGCACGATAGCCTTTTTCGAGCCGCGCCGTCGTGCCGTAGACGCCGATACCAACGGGCAGAATGCCGTGGGGCTGTCCCGCTTCCCACAACAGATCCCACAAAAATGTGCCTTGCTCGAAATTTGTATACAGCTCCCAGCCCTGTTCGCCCACATACGAAATGCGGAAAGCCAGCGCACGGATCTGCCCAATTTGAATCTCTTTGACTGAGCCGTATGGGAAGCCCTCATGCGACACATCATCCTCTGTGATCGATTCCAGCACGGCGCGAGCGTTAGGTCCCCACAGTCCAATCGTAGTCAGGCTCGAACTGCGATCCACCAACTGGACAGAGCCATCCGTGGGCATATGATCGGTGAACCACTTTTTGTCGATGTTGCCCGTGGCCCCACCAGTGATCACGCGGAAGTGCTGCTCGCCCAGACGCATAATTGTGAGATCACCCTTGAATCCACCATGGTAGTTGAGCAGTGGTGTGTAGACAGCCCGCCCTACTTTGACATTCATTTGGTTGACGGCCATTTTTTGCAGATAGTTAAGCGCGCCCAGCCCCGTAATATCGAAGATGGCAAAGGCGGTCAAATCGACCATGCCGACGCGCTCGCGCATGGCTAAATGCTCGGCGTTAATAATGGGCGACCACCAGCGCGATTCCCATTCGGCGGTGCGCGGCATCACCTTGTCGCCATACTCATCCAGCAATCCTTTGTTCGATTCGTACCACTGTGGGCGCTCCCAGCCAGCCGTCTCGAAGTAGACTGCACCCAACGCTTCGGTGCGCGCGTGGAAGGGGCTAAGGCGGATGTTGCGTGAAGAGGACCACTGCTCGGCAGGATGGATAATGCTGTACATTTTGTTGAACGACTCGGCAGTTCGTGCGTTAACGTGTGCTTTAGAGCTGTTGTGATCATAGACGCGCGAGACGTCTGACGTTGTGACATCCATTTCGGGCGTACCATCGGTCATCCACTCGGCAACCACACGGGCAAAGCCAGGACCTTCTTTGATCCAAATTGCGTTGGCCGACCACAAATTTTTCACTTCGGGCACTTCGCCAATCATCGGGCCACCGTCGGCCGTCAGCGACATGAGACCGTTAATCGCGTAGCGAATGCCCACGTCGGGGCGATCTAAAATGTCGGGCATTAGTTCGAGCGCAGTCTCTAAACTTTCGTCGAAATCTTCGTCCGTAAAGGGTAGCTCGGTTGGGGTGAGCGATGCTTCTTCGTTCGATGGAATTTCGCTCGGTTCGTGGCGGATGTACTTGTGCATGTACGAGCCGATCTCAAGATCGTTGCCGTTTTGGCGCTCGTACATGTTCATATCCACGTCGCGGATTAGCGGATACTCGATCCCGCCCACGGTGCCTTCGAACATCTTGATGGGACCCGCCGTGCAGAATTGATGAACGATGGGGGTCAATGGAATGCGCGTGCCAGCCATTTTCGCCAATACGGGTGCCCATACGCCGCAGCAGATCACCACATATTCTGCCTCAATAAGGCCCTGATCGGTTTCGACACCCGTAATTTTGCCATCTTCGACGGTCAGATCGTTTACCTCGACATTGGCGTGAACGCTGAGCGCATTTTTGTCGATTGCATATTGGCGCATCTTTGTGCCCGCATCCAGCGGATCCACCACGCCCGCACGCTCGCTGTAAAAGCCACCCAAAATCAGATCTGTATTTACAAAAGGTGCCTTCTCTTTAATCTGTTCAGGGGTGAGGATTTCACCATGTTCGCCCCACGCTTTGGCCGATGTAACGCGGCGCGTGATCTCTTGCATCCGCTCTTCGGTGCGCGCCAGTTCGATGCCGCCGACCATGGTATATGTATCCAGCTTGATATACGTTTCGATGCTGTCCTGCGTCAACTTGCACATCTCTTTCGAGTGGTCAACGGGGAAGATGAAGTTCGACGCATGGCCGGTTGAACCGCCGGGGTTGGGCAGCGGTCCTTTGTCGATCAGCACCATTTCTGTCCAGCCTTTTTCGGCCAAGTGGTAGACAAGGCTATTGCCCACGATGCCCGCACCGATGATGACAACTTTCGCTTTTGTTGGAAATTGGCTCATTAAACTTGTTTCTCCGTAGGTTTATTGTACTGATATGCTTATCCATCCTCTTTCGTCATCACTTGGGTTTGCTCTGTCCTGATTTGTCTCGAGCCGCTTCCACTAATTGATCAAATAGCGCCTGCTGGGTTGGATCGGTTGCCGCGGTCTTTTCGGGGTGCCATTGGACTGCCAACGCCCATGGGTGATCGGTCACTTGCAGCGCTTCAATAATGCCATCCGCTGCTTGGGCCACAACGGTAAGACCTGCGGCCACATCTTTAACGGCCTGATGATGTCCAGAGGTTGTGGTGACTTCGGCTGCGCCCATGGTTTGGGCAAGCTGCGATTTTGGATCGATTGCCAGCGGTTGATTGGCCCAGAAGCCGCTCTCGTTGCGATGAATGTCGGTTTCGATGATGTCTGGAATATGCTCGTAAAGGGTGCCGTCCAACGCTACGTTTAGTACCTGCATACCGCGGCAGATGTAAAGAGCCGGTGTGTCGGGGTTGTTTGCAAGTTCCTTGGCAAGTGCCAACTCGGTTTCGTCGCGCATGGGATCCAGCTTGGTTAAGCTAGGGTGTTGGGCATTCCCGCCATACCGTTCTGGGCTTATGTCTGAACCACCGATAACGATGAGCCCGTCGGTGGCGTCGATCCAGCGCTGCCAGTTGGTTTCGCCCGGGGGCAGTAGCACAGGCACGCCACCCGCGCGGCGCACTGCATCTACATATTCGGCAGGGATGCAATAATACTCGTCATAATGTTCGGTGGCAAGGTCGCGTTCGTGGCGACCATAGGTGGTTAGGCCGATGATTGGTGGGTTCATAGTTGGTGACATTAAATGTGGAAACTCGCCGCAAACGCGGGATCCATAATAGCGGGGCGGTTCATGGTGAAATCGCTAATTGGATATTGGGTCTGTCCATCGATGGCCATTTCGCTCAGAATTTTGCCCATTAAGCTAGAAAACTTATAGACATGGCCCGCGCCATTGCAGATGATAATTTGGGGGTGTTCTGGGTGGTGATCGATGACGAAATCTCGATCCTTGGGCATGGTGTAGAGGCAAGTTTTTGTGTAGAGCTTGGGGCCAATAAAGCCGGGGATGTACTTGGCGAGCCAGTCGGTTAGCTGCTGCTCTTTCGCTGGATCGCCCTCGAATGTGCGCGTGTCTGCCGTGACAAAGTCACCCGATGCGTCGATTGCGCCTTTGGTGGCAACTTCGCCATAGACGGGAAAGCCGTAGTAAACGTCTTCGCTGTGGTTGATAAAGATGGGGAAGTTGCCAACCGCGAATTCTTTCAAGTTTGGCGTGGCATAATAGGTGACCTGCTCTTGAGTAATGGTCAGACTAAAATTGAGGTTGACCGATTCGAGTACGCTGTCCATCCACGCACCCGCGGTGATGACGAGCTTTTTGCAGGTGAAGGTGCCGTGATTTGTGATCACATCGACGCCGCCATCGTAGGGCTCAAGGTTGATTACTTGGGTGTGGCCGAGGATGGTTGCACCATGATAGCGCGCGGTTGACACATGTGCTGCGTTGCCCTTGGCCGCATCCGCGATGCCTGTCTTCCCTTGCCATAGCGCGTCGATCTCTTGGTCGAATGTGAATTGGCCGTAGCGCCGCATGGTCTCATCCGCGCCAAAACGTTCGTATGGAATATTGGCGGCGTCCATTGCATCCGCGTAAACCTGAACATCTTTTGCATAGGGTGACTCTGCGTCGGCCCATTCGATGCTGCCCGTATTGGTGACGACTTTGACCGCTGATTCTTCTTCCAACGTTTCCCACGCTGTGTAGGTATGTGGCGTCAGCGCGGTATACTTGGCGTCGTGGTAGGTCAGCCGGATGATGCGTGAGTGATCCTGTGAGCCGCCGTTGTGGTGGCCAAGTTCGAATTGTTCGAGGCCAAGGACGTCGGCACCTGCCCGGCGAGAGAGCCAGTAGGCTGCGCCGCTACCAACACCACCGCAGCCAAGGACGATATAGTCGTAGTTTGTTTTCATTGATTCCTCTTTCGATATTAGGTTTGGCGAAAATGTTGGGTTTAACTTAAAAGATTAGAGTTGCAAATAGCGATTAAACGAGGAAAACGCGTAGGGATATGAGGTCAGCGCTCCGTGATGCTGCCATCGTCCCATTGTACCCGTTCGCAGTCCTCGTATCCGCACAAACGAGCATATAAAGGCAATGTGTTTTCGTTCATGCGGACACGAGGACTGCGGAATTTTGTCACGCGTTGTGGCCCTGCTTTTTGACGCCGACCTCATGTCCCTACGGACGCGTGATGTGAGAGTTCTGCCCACATAATATATGGCCAATTGCCTGACGCTTTCCGCGTTACCAAAACGATTGGACCGAATCATGATCCCAATAGCGCGGATCCGTCGAGTCGCTGGCGTACTGATTTTGTTGATAGTGACCTTGGCGCACGCGGTCATAGGCGTTGCCGTAATAGCCATTGCCTTGGTAGACATTTTTTTGACCTGCTTGACGTTGACTTGCATGGCGATTGCCTACATTTTGACCGGAGCGCATAATGGTTGGCATCTTCATTTCGACTTGGGACATGCGTTGACGCAACATGTCACGCCGGGCCGAGAGCGGCATGGGACGACGCATTTGGTTTGTGCGACCATTGCGCGTAGCCATACGGGAGTGGGGTTGGATTCTCCGTGGCAGCACGTTTTCGTCGACGCCTAAGCGATTGCGGTGCAGGTCGCTCAGTTTGCCGGTGAAGCGGGCGGCATTAAAGAGGCTGATCTCGTGGCGCGTGTCGCGACGTTGTGCGAGATCGGCCATGATCTCGCCGATGACGCTGGCGAATTTGTAGCCGTGCCCGCTGAAGCCTGCGGCAAACGAGACTTGCGGACATTCGGGGTGCAAGTCGATGAGGAAATGTTTGTCGGGCGAGTTGGTGAACATGCACGCCTTCAAGCTCATGGTCGGTCCGGTGCCGCTTGGGAAGTAGCGCGAGGCAAATTCGCGCAATGCTTCTTCGTCTTCGATGGTCGGTTCCCAGCTAAAGGAGTGGGGATCGCCGTGTTCTTCGAAGTGATGGTACATGCCAAATTTGAAGCCAGGCACGCCAAAGACTGGGAAGCCGTAGTAGCGCCCTTCGTCGACAAGTAGGTTGAAGACGGGAAAGTTTTTGGGCTTAAAATGTTTGGGCTTCTCGGGTTGCAGCCACGCCAGCACCTGTCTTTCGGGTACGGCCAAACCATCAAGCATCGGCAGCAGTTGCGAGTTCCACGCGCCCGCGGTGATGACGAGCGAGTCAGCTTCATACTCTGCACGGGTGGTGATCACACGCACGCCGTCCCCCACTGGTTCCCAGCCTAGCACCTCTTCACGGCCATGAATCTCAGCTCCGTGCGAGATAGCGGCATTCGTAAAGGCTACGGTGCTGCGCTCGGGCACGAGAAATCCGCCATCTTTTTGAAAAAGTGCCAGATGATCGTGGGGCAGTTGGTAGCCGGGAAAGCGCTTGGATAGCTCTTTGCCAGTATAGACTTTGTGGCGAATGTCGTGCTCGACAACCGATTGATGCGAGCCTTTAAAGACCCATGAATCGGCTGGCCCCGCGTCGATGGATCCGTTTTTGTGCAGCAATTTTTTGCCACATTTACGCTCAATGTCGTCCCACAATTCGTAAGCACGTTTGAGCAGCATAACGTAGCTTGGGTGCTCGTAATAGGCCATGCGGATAATGCGCGTGTAACCGTGGCTCGACCCCAGATCGTGGGGGATGTCAAAACGTTCGAGGCCGAGTACGCGTTGGCCGCGCTTGGCCAGTTCGTAGCAAGTTGCGCTGCCCATGCCGCCGACGCCGACGACGATTGTGTTGAAATGTTTGGAGTAGCCGTTCATGATTTCTTGCGTCCTCTGCGGCTACTTGATTTGGCGGCAGGCGAGTTGGCAGGTGCGGATCGTGGCGCGGCTGCGGGGGTATCGATGGTGCGCGATCCGGTTGCGCGCGTTCGTGCGCCGGTTGGATCGAAGAAGGGGGTATTTGTCACACTGGCTAGAACGGGGCGACCGTCGATGTTGACCATGATATTTGCGCCAGGCCATGAGTGGGTGACGCTAACGTAGCCAAGGGCCAACATTTTTTTGACGCTGTGGCCTTTTGCGCTGCTGGTAATGTAGCCGATTTGGCTCATGCCTGGTGTTTCTTGATCAAAGAAGTCGCCGGCTTCTGCGCCAGAAAACATCTTTTCTTTGAAGCTGGATATGTCGGCAAGGCTGTAGACGGCATCGCCATGGCGTGCGGGGATCTTCGAGTCGAGCGTCATGCCGACCCAGCGATCTTGCAGGCCCATATCTTGCAGCGAAAGCAGTGCCTCGCGACCAATGAATTCACGTTTTTTGAAGTCAATCCAGCGTCCCAATCCGGCTTGGAAGGGGTTCTGCGTGCCGTCGATGTCGGGGCCAGCAAGGGGCAGCGCTTTTTCGATGCGCAGACTCTGCATGGCCGAGACGCCGTAGGGCATCATGCTGTATTCGCGTCCGGTTGCCAACAGATAATCCCACAGCACGGCGGCTTCTTCGGCGGGCACGTAGAGTTCGTAGCCAAGCTCGCCGGTGAAGCCCGAGCGCGAGATGAGGATTTCGGTTTCGTTGATTACGTTTGGCCCGAAGCGGAAGAAACGCAGATCCTGAAAGCTGCCTGCATCGGCGACGACGGATGCGAGGTAGTCGCGCGAGCGCGGCCCCTGCACGGAGAGCAGCGCAATGGAGCCGGAGATGTCGTTGACGTATGCGCCGCGCATGGTTTGGGCGTGCTCGCTGATCCAGCGGAAGGTGTCTTTGCGCGGCGCACTGCTGGTGATGATCATAAAGTGTTCGTCATTGAACTTGTACGCGGTGAGATCGTCGACGATGAGTCCGTCCTCGGTACACATGGTCGAGTAGCGTACTTGGCCGGGGTGCAGGTTGTAGACTGGTGCAACCATGAGGCGATTGAGCAATCTTTCCGCGCCGGGGCCTTTGATGTCAACTTGGCCCATGGAGGTGAGATCTTGGAGCCCGACGTTGGTGCGTGTGTTTTCGTGTTCTTCGACGGGGGAGGTGTAGGTGAGGGGGAACATGTAGTCCCCGCCACCTTTGACCATTTTGCCAGCGTGGCTTACGTGGTAATCATGAATTGGCGATCTTCTTTCGGCCATACTATTCGGACTCCGTTGCTGATGGTTGTGCACTCTATAATGCAGGTTTTCTTGAAATCTTAACCGCAGATTACGCAGATTTAACTGCTTATCCTTGATGCTTTGTTAACTCTTCTTTGAGCTCTGCGACTTCTGTTTCGAGTTGCGTAATTCTCTCTGACTCTGCTTCTCGCTGCTGCATCCTGTCAAGGGCGCGGTTAATATTTAATTGCAAGTTTCTTACTTTTACCGGCTTACGAACGTAATCATCCGCGCCATCCTGCATACATTTGACAACAAGCTGCTCAGAAGAAATAGTGCTGGTCATGATGACGCCGCAGGGCTTGTTCGTTTCGCGAATTTTCTTCAATACGTCCAGCCCGTCTATGCGCGGAATCACAATGTCGAGCAAGACAATATCGGGGTTTATGTGATTGAACACCTCAATGGCCTGTAGCCCATCAGTTGCCTCAAAAACCTCATATCCTAATGACTGCACTAAGGCTTTTGTATTTGTCGGATTTGTTTGCTTGTCTTCAACTACCAGAACTTTTTGCTTCGCCGTGTCGCTCATTGTGTTGTTCCTCAATCTAATTTTCCACGCAATTTCTTAAGCTCGTCGCGCAATCGTTCATTCTCAGCTTCGAACTCTTCCAATCGTTTGGCTTGCTCTTCCAATTGGATCGACTGCTCTTCAAGCGTTGGAATCGGCTCATTCGTTGTTGGATTAACCAAGCGCAGTAAGTGCTTCTCTGGTCGCAGAAGCAACCCCATCTCATTGCTCAATAGACAACCATCTTCGTCAAGCGTCATCTCATTGTACCGACCATCGACAAGTTCATAACCTTGCAGATTGGGTTTCAAGTATTCATCGAGCGGATCGAATAGAATGTATTCTTGAACGCCAAGAAGTTCATATAAAGCCTTCTTCGTAGTTAAGTCATCCCAACGCGTACTTTTTGAAGTAATCTCAAAGATAATATTGGGTTGCTTGTTATCCTCTTCCCATAATTTATAGGTCCGCCTGTCGTGCGGTGCCACATCTTTGACGACAAAAACATCGGGCACTTTGTAGACGCTGGTTTCACCTTCTTCGTAGTAGAAGAGTAGATCCGCAGCCACGTAGACTTGTTGGTTGCGGAAGAAATAGCGTAACGCTTGACGTAGATAGAGTATGACGGCAATGTGCCAATCTGTTTCGCCTATCGGTTCACCATCCGATTCTGGATAAATTATGGTTTCTGGATAATAAACATCTTCTTGAGATTTTGTTTGAATTAGAGACATCTGCTTTTCTCCTCATCGGTCTACAAAAATAGTCGGTCAAGAATCTATCTTGGCACATGGCTACAGGCAATGAGCTTGTTTAGTTTGTTGCCAGCGGAATCTGTGGACAAGTTGCGTTATAGAGCGTGACATTACCCCCCGTGCCCGCGATCCACACGGTTCCTAATGCTGGATGCCGTACCTGATACCACTGACAATCCGCTGCTTGGCCAACAAGCGCAAAGGTTGTGCCCTTATCGGCAATGCCCTGTAAAGCGTAGCTCGCACCTGGGCCAGCGTGGATCCGTATCGGGTTGCCTGTAACGTAGGCAAGCGGCGGTGTCGGAGTGGCTGTCGGAGCAACCTCGACTATTGTCGCCGACTGAACAATACTCTCGACTGATACACTGTTCTCGACTGCTGAACTGTTCTCGGCTGCTGCGCTGTTCTCGACTGCTGCACTGTTCTCAACTGCTGCACTGTTCTCGGCTGATACACTGTTCTCGACTGACACGGTGCTGGCTGCTGATATAGTAAGCGCTTTGGTTTTGGCTATCTCTATAGTTGGACTTTCGGCTGATTCTTCGATCATTTTGACAATTTTGTCAATCAAATCAGACTCTTTGCTACTTGTCGCTCGTTTGGCTGGTTTTTCGACCACTACGGTACTCTCCAACGACTCTGACGTGTCCGCTACAAAACTATTCTCTTTTGGCTTCTTTTCGGTTGGAACATCTGCCGTTGCTGTCTCATTTATCGACCTGGCTATACTGCTTTCCGGCAGACTATTATCTATCGGTGGCAGCAATTGGGCCTGACATCCGATAATAACCACTGACACACTCATAAAAATAGACACTGCAAAATATGAAAAATTCTTACGCATAATCTCTACACTCCTTTACTCTATAGTAATTGTTTTGACTACCTTTGATCCAAAAACACGAACGGATAATCCGCTCGTTGTACCAAATTCATCAATGCACAAATTAATAGACTGGAATACTAGATTTCGTGCGTAGCTGTCTAACAATTGAGGTCTTTGACATATTTGTATGGGAATGGCCCGCTTTAGCTTCACTTCGACAAGCTTAGTGCAAAGCGATAGCGCCACTGCGCTTTCTAGCTGCATACTGCTGCACTCAATCGGCGCTATCCCACAAAACATCAGAGAACTTCAATCTGTTGCGAAAGCCTTGAGTAATGTGCCTATTAATGCCTTCCTTTTCTATGGTACACCATTGTTGACGCTCCGGTTAGTTGTTGAGACACGAACAATTTTCAGCTCTTAACTTCCGTTTATCCAAATCCTAACGCCTTTTTACGTCCCTCTACAAAGGCTTGTAGCTTCGCATCGACTGCTGAATCCAACGCAGGTGCTTGGTACTCGGTCAGCATTTTCTTCCACTTTCGATTTGCCTTGATTACCGTATCATCACTGCCGAGTTCGACCCACTTTTCGTAAGCTTCATAATCCAACACATCTGCATCCGCACGATGGAAAGCTGTACGGAAATTGCGCATCGTATGCTGTGTGCCCAAAAAGTGACCGCCCGCTTCCACTTCTTCAAACGCGTCCGTGGCAAAGCCTTCATCGGTAAAGTCAATGCCCTTGGACATTTTGTGATACATACCCAAGAATTCATTGTCAATGATGAACTTTTCGTAACCTGACGCAAGACCGCTTTCCATCCAACCTGCCGAATGGAGAACGAAGTTGGTCTGCGCCTGAACTGCTGGCAGCATTGTCTGAATCGACTCATAGCCCGATTGCGCATCAACTAGCTTAGAGCTTGTAAAGGTGCCACCCGTGCGGAACGGAAGGTTGTAGCTGCGCGCTATTTGCCCCAGTGCAAGAATTGTCAATTGGCTTTCGGGCGATCCAAAAACAGTTGCGCCGCTCTGCAAATCCAAATTAGTCATAAACGAACCATAGATAACGGGACAGCCGGGGTTGATCATCTGTACAAGCGCAATTCCCGAAAGGGCTTCGGCATTTTGCAGCGCGAGCGTTCCAGCAATGGCCGCAGGCGACATGGCACCCGCCATCAGAAATGGTGTGATAATCATGGCTTGACGCGCTTTCGCATAGACCTTCATGCAGCCGAGCATTCGATCATCGTGACGGCGCGGGCTGCTGACGTTGATCAGGCTAATGGTGGCTGGATTCTCTTGCATGGCTTCTTTACCAAATAGAATTTCGCACATTGCGACTGTATCTTCCGCATTCCATGGCTCGGTTACCGAACCCATAAAGGGCTTATCGCTTAATTTCATGTGCGAGTAGAGCATGTCAAGATGACGCGTGGGCACAGGCTCGTCATTTGGCTCGCAGACCGTTCCACCCGAATGTTGGATGTACTCGCTCATATATGCAAGCTTCACAAAATTTTGGAAGTCATCAAGCGTACCCTCGCGTCGGCCCCGGTCCAAATCGTACACAAAAGGGGGGCCATAAACGGGTGCAAAAACCGTGTGATTGCCGCCGATGACCACATTGTTTTCCGGATTACGCGCCATCTGCGTAAATTGGCTTGGCGCTTTGGAGACATGCTCCATTACCATGGTCTCATCCATAAAAACGATGTCACCTTCGACACGCGCGCCGTGGGCTGCCAGAATTTCGCGTGCCTCTTGATCATAAAAGGCAATACCCAACTTCGAGAGAATATGCATCGACTTATCATGGATAAGTTGGACATTCTCGGCGTTGAGAATTTCGTATGGGGGTACGTTGTGACTGATCTGTGGGACCTGTTTCTTCGCAGGTGCTTCAGCTTGGCTACCGCGTTTTTCACGACGGCGGCTGCGCTCTTCACGAGTTGTTGCAGTCATGCGGGCATAATCTCCCAAAATTATCGAATTATCTAAATTGTATGATTATTATGTATATATTTTGTTGTTAAGATGTTATAGGCCAAGCAGCGCTAAAAATGTTACTTTGTGCTGTTGCGGAATATAACCTAAAAAACCGAGTTGATCTCTTTCTGAAAATGGCTAACGTGGTTGCGCATCAGCATTGATGCCCGCTCTCCATCGCGCTCTCGGATGGCTTCGACTAGTTCTGTATGTTCCTGAAACCCCTGCGCTAGCCCTGTAATCTCTGCGATAGACAAATTCCACAGTCGCTGCACGTGGCTATAAAGACGTTCGGCCGTTTCGGCTAAATATTCATTACTCGCTGCCTCGGCGATCAGTATATGGATCTGGCGATCAGCCTGAAGCAATTGTTCATTGTTTCCCTTATCGATTAACACCTGACTCTCTTGGAGCAATGTGTCGAGCGCGTCGATCTGCTCTTTTGTGGCACGTTCTGCCGCAAATTTTGCACCCAATGTCTCAATCTCAATCCGTAGCTCGAAAATTTTATGCAGATCCGAAATGTTGAGATCAGCGACAATCGTTCCTCGCCGCGGCAGGATAACGACTAAATTTTCTATCGATAGGCGACGAAGAGCTTGTCTTATAGGCGTTAGACCTACTTTTAACTCATCTACAAGTTGAGACTCGTCGATAACTGATGCGGGTGGCAGTGCTAACGAAATAATTTTTTCTTTAATACGATGATAAGCGATATCACCAAGCGAATCACTTTGTGCTCTCCGTTTGGTAGATGCTGCAAGCATAGATGTAGGTAGCATAACATTCAAAAAGGAAATTAAATTCTTAGTATTTTAGCTCCCCAGAAAAATTCCAATCTCTCCTTTGGAAACCCCCATTTTTGCTTTTTGAAATGAGGTACGGAATTTTTCTGGGTAAGTATAGTTAATTGATGAAACTACACTGTAGCTGTAGTAATGGTAGACATAAAAGTATTTTATACGAAACCGATAAAATGCATCTGAAATTTCAGTTTAATGTTACAGAGTGGTATAGTATCTAAATACCTGATACCTGTCAAGATTATTTGATGCATAATCTGTAGTTGTTTTGCATGGCTATAGACACGATAGCTATATAAATTGTTTTAATGTACCACATTGTGGGACAACCTATTATTTGATTTGCTTCAGTTATCTATGGTATGCTTTTTAGCAATGAGTCCTCAAATCCTTACAATTTATAATCAACTCCCCGATAAGATTGCGATCCCTACTGTGCAATCTTCCCTTTTTGATTTCCACACAATTTTTGCCACTATCGATTTTTACAAAATAAAAATTTTTTGTAAAGCTGCCACTGTAAATTAGCCGCCCCTTATGTGACTATATCGATGTATGACTATACATATTATGGCGATATCGAAAATATCATCACGTAAGAGATTTGTTTGATTGGAAATTGTATATTCAGCTATCTACCACAACATTTAATTAATAATAATGAAGAGGAGATTTATGTCAGAAACAAATTTTACACCAGAACAAATGGAAGAGATTCACCCACTTGTGCCTGGTCTTGTTGATCAACTTAAGCAAGGTCGAACCTCGCGCCGTGAATTTTTACGAACCGTAACATTACTTGGTGCATCTCTAGGGACGGCACAAGTGCTAGCAGCATGTGGCGCAAATACCGTTAGCGTTGGCGAAACCGCCGCAGAGCCCGAAGCAGGCGATGAGACTATGGTCGAGACGTCCAGCGAAATGGTTGGTGGCGTCAAGCGTGGCGGCATCATGCGTACGGGTACGCAGGTCAAAGCAGTGGATCACCCTGCACGTTTCTCGTGGATTTTCGATGCGAACCAGTTCCGTCACGTCTTTGAGTACTTAACCGAGACAGGCAGCGACAACGTTACCCGCCCATATCTGCTAGAAAGCTGGACGCCAAACGAAGATCTAACCGTTTGGGATCTAAAGCTGCGTGAAGGCATTATGTGGACTAATGGCGAAGAGCTTGTTGCGGAGCATGTCAAGTTTAACTTTGGCGAATGGCTCAATCCAGACACAGGTTCATCGATTCTTGGTCTGTGGGAAGGCTTCTTGGACATTGATGGCGTTGAAGTAGTCGATGAGTATAATCTGCGCCTGAATCTGCAAGCACCGCTGCTGGCTGTGCCAGAAAATATGTTCCATTATCCAGCCTGTATTATGCACCCAAGTTTTGATGGTGACATTACTTCTGGCGCAAATGCGAGCACAGGCCCAATGGTATTGAAGGAATTTGTAGTTGGTGAACGTGTCATAATTGAGGCTCGCGATGATTACTGGCAGATGGGCGCAGATGGCGAACCATTGCCCTATCTCGACGGTATGGAATTTATCGATCTTGGTGACGACCAGACAGCAGCAGTAGCCGCACTGCAGAGTGGCGATATCGATCGCATCTACGACGTGCAGCCAGATTCGTTCTTGGCTCTAAAGGGCAACGACTCGATTACTATCGAAGCAATTGGTACCGCAGCGACTCGTGTTCTGCGCTTCCGCGTGGATATGGAACCGTGGACAGATCAGAACGTAATCAATGCCGTTAAAATGTGTCAGGATCGCACCGCAATTCTGGCATCTGCTTACTTTGGTGAAGGCTTGGAAGGGTATGATACCCATGCTTCTCCGGTGCAGCCAGAGTGGGCACCAATGGAACTGCCAGAGTACGATCCAGAAGGCGCAAGAGCGCTGTTGGAAGAGGCTGGTGTTGAGGACCTTGAATTTGACATCTCAATCGGAACCGGCTGGAACGATATTGTCGCCTATGCGGAAACATTGCAGGAAGGGGCAAAGGCTGCTGGTATTACAGTCAATTTAGCAACTATGCCAAATTCAGCGTACTGGGATCTATGGACAGAAACGCCCGTGGGTATTACAACTTGGGCACATCGTCCGCTAGCCGTTATGTTGCTGCCGCTTGCGTACATTAATGACGCTAATGGCGATCCAGTACCGTGGAACGAAAGTCGCTGGCATGATGATGAATTTGCGACACTCTTGCAAGAAGCGCAAGGTACAGCCGATGTTGAAGCACGACGTGCATTGATGGTAGATATTCAGCGTATTCAGCAGGAGCGTGGTTCGGTTGGTATTGCCTACTTCATTAACCGCTGGGCAACCTACAATCCAGGCTTCCAGGGCATTGTAGCGCACCCAACTGATTATAACCTCTACCGAGAGGTTTGGTACGATCCTGATCAAGATACACTTCGCGGTTAATATAGCGACTGATATATTTAGTCTATGCTTAATTTTCGGTTATCTATAATCGAAGATGTAACTGTTCAACCCTCCTTAGTTTCGATACACCCACTAACATCTGTGGGCAATCAACCGGCGAGAGGGACTGAACGGTTACTCGAAGATGTTATTGGTATTGCCAAGCAATGCTGGCAATCTGTATTTCAGACTGTATGATGCACTAGGTAAAAAGAGCGGGATACTTTTGTAGAATTCCTATAAACGTATCTCGCTCTTTACGCTACTTAATAGCGAACAACAATAAACGTATTATTGTGCCTGCCGTATCGATAATTATGCCGATGTAGCAGGCATTTTGTTTTGGTCTATTTCGCAAAAATTAGAGCCTAGTTTCAGTATTTAGAAAATCGAGAACTTTTATGCTTAGCTTCCTCTTACGCCGTTTTGTTTTCCTTGTTATTACGCTGGTTTTTGTGTCGATTATGATCTTTTTGATCACCGAATTGGCTCCAGGTGATATTGCCGTTAACACGCTTGGAAACACTATTACTGAAGCACAAAAGCAATCCTTTAACGCGCAAAATGGTCTTGATCAGCCACCACTAACGCGCTACATACGCTGGCTTGTAGGAAGCGATTGGCAAGCGTCGCAAAATATCGGTCACCCCGTCCAGCGCGTTTACAACAACGCAAACGAACGTTATAGCTGGTGGGTTCAAGGGCCAGACGGTACGCTTTACCAAAACTTTACCGACGATGGCGAAATAATCCAGCGCCGTGTTTTACAGCCGGACGGATCATTTATCGATACTGTCTCTCCAGATGACCAGTGGACAACAAATGCAGACGGAATCGATATCTTCTGGGGTATCAATCCAGATAGTAGAGGCGCTATGTGGGTGCGTGGCGACGATCAGCAAGAATGGGTGATCACGTCGGCTACATGGACCAGTGCTGCCGGTGCGCCGCGACAGTATATGCCGCTTCAACGTGGCCTGCTTCGTGGCGATCCAGGTGTCTCGTTTAAGGATCGTCGTCCCATCTCCGAAACGCTGCCGCGCCGTCTATTTAATACTGCAATTTTGGCCGGGCTTGCCATGGCATTTGTAATTCCACTTGCGCTTGTACTAGGTCTTATTGCCGGTTTGAACGAAGGAAGCGTGCTAGATCGTTGGCTCTCGATTTCGAGCCTGATTGCTACCGCAACACCCGAATTTGCCAGCGGCGTTTTTATCATTCTTATCTTCTCTAGCTGGCTTGGTTGGTTTCCGGGTGCGGTCGTTATGAACAAAAGCAGCGCCCTCTTTGATCGACCCGAAATGCTTGTCTTACCCATACTGACCCTAACTTTAATCGAGCTAGGTTATGTGTTGCGCATCACGCGCGCCAGCATGGTAGAAGTAATGCGGACCAACTACATCCGCACCGCAATTCTAAAAGGACTACCGTGGCGGCGAGTCGTCTTCAAACATGCATTGCGCAACGCTATGATGGCACCAATCACCGTTATTATGCTGCACGTAAATTACTTCATCGGTGGGCTTGTGGTGGTCGAAACGCTCTTTGGTTTCCCTGGGCTGGGGCGGTACATTCTCGAAGCCGCGCTCTTCAAAGACATCTTTGCCATCGAAGCGGCTGCCATGCTGCTTGTTGTCATAGCGGTCGGCACACAGCTACTAGCCGATATTATCTACACCTATTTGAACCCGCGAATCCGCTACTCTTAGCGTATGCCATTGATGAGCAGTTCGTATACCCTAAAATCATAATTCGTAAATTGATGAATTTTGTCTTGTTAAGGATTGACTATGGCTGTAGCAAATCAGACAGCAGAAGGAATAGAAGAATATAAATCCCCAACCATTTGGAGTAAGTTAGGCGGTGGATTGGGGTTAGTCTGGCGATCGCGCGTTGCGACTGTTGGCTTTTTGATAGTGGCATTTTGGATCATTATGGCCCTTTTTGCCGATAACTGTCTTATTTCACCTCAATGTTGGATCGGGTCAAACGATTTCGAGCCAACGCCGCTACTGGCGCGCTACCCACCTCTTAAGCAATTTGCTGGCGACAATTTACAAGGCCCTACCGCAAAACACTGGTTGGGTACCGACCGATCTGGGCGCGACCTTTATGCTCGATTGATACACGGATCACGGATTATTCTCACCGTTGCCCCCTTTTCAATCTTAATCGCGTTGATTATTGGTGGTGGATTGGGGGTTATCGCTGGATATTTCGGTGGGATAATTGATGAAATCATCATGCGCGTGCTGGATGGATTGATGGCCTTTCCGCAAATTTTGCTCTATCTGGTGATTATTGCAGCACTAGGTGCCACTGTATTAAACATCATCATTGCTATCACACTGGCGGGTATACCAGGGATCGCGCGTATGGTGCGCGGTCTCACGCTTGACATTAAAACGCGTGATTACGTTGCCGCAGCCCAAACGCGCGGCGAAAGCGCAGCCTATATTATGCTCGTCGAAATTCTGCCCAATGCCAGTGGCCCCATCATCATCGATGCAATGTTGCGCGTTGGATATGCAATCTTTGCGATTGGTACACTCGGATTTATTGGGCTAGGGCTACCACCACCATCACCCGATTGGGGGAGTATGGTACTTAGCGGAAGGCGGCTTATTCAGGCTGGGCACCCGTGGGAAGCATTGTGGCCATCATTAGCAATTGCGACTTTAGTTGTAGGACTAAACTTAATGGCAGATGGCCTGAACGAAGAAACTCAGCGGTATCGATAAAAATATGACACAATCTACCTTAACTTTCTCATCCGACGATTCTTTAACCACCTCCAACGATAGTGATTTCGTCGTCAGCGTGCGCAATCTTGGTATTGCCTACGAAACGCGAATGGGCGATATAAATGCCGTGCGCGATGTCTCATTCGACATTGGACGTGGCGAAACTGTTGGCATTGTAGGTGAATCGGGCTGTGGCAAAAGCACCCTAGCCTATGGCATGGTCAACTATTTGGGGCGCAATGGCCGCATCTCTAAAGGCGATATTATCTTTCAAGGTGAATCGCTGGTTGGCCGCTCTGAAGAGGAGCTACGAGCGCTGCGCGGCGATCGGATCGCCATGGTCTTTCAAGATCCGATGACGTCGCTGAACCCTGTATTGCCTGTTGGCGAACAGATGAACGAGGTGCTAACGGTACATCACGCTGTCTCTGAAAGCGATGCACGTAATCGATCGATCGAAATGCTTAAGCTCGTCAACATGCCTGACCCCGAAAATGTGATGCAGCGTTTCCCTCACCAAATTTCTGGTGGGCAGCAGCAGCGCATTGTGATCGCCATGGCCATGCTCAATAACCCTGCGCTACTGATTATGGATGAGCCAACCACCGCGCTTGACGTGACCGTCGAAGCTGCCGTGCTTGATTTGGTTAACACATTGCGCAAAGAATTCGACACCGCAATCATGCTCATTAGCCACAACATGGGCATCATCGCCCGTGTGGCAGATCGTGTCGGCGTTATGTACGCAGGTGAGCTAATCGAAATGGCCTCGGTCGAAGAAGTCTTTGCCAATCCACGTCATCCATACACGCAAGGATTGATCCGCTGTCTACCCAAATTGGGCCGCGACAAAGAAAGCAGCGTTCTCTACCCCATTCGCGGGCGCGTGCCATCACCAGACGACCTGCCCCCAGGCTGTCTCTTTGCACCACGTTGCGACTACGCGCGCGACACCTGTAATGCACAACGCCACGAACTGCGCGAACTTTCATCTGGCCATGTTGTGCGCTGTCTTTATGCCGAAGAAATTGTCGCCGATGATTGGACTCCACCCGAAGGAATTGTACCGCTTACGCAATCCTCAACCGGGGACGAAGCACTAACAAGTGCCCTTCTGCAAGTTCACGAAATGGAGACTTATTACGACAACGGTCGCGATGGGTTATTTGGCAAGCGCCAATATGTAAAGGCCGTTGATGGTGTAACATTCGACGTTTTCCGTGGCAAGTCACTAGGCGTTGTTGGCGAATCGGGCTGCGGTAAAAGCACGCTCATTAAAACACTCATCGGTCTCGAAGCAATGACCGGTGGCGATGCCGAGTTTATGGACAGCGATATCGGTGGAAAAGTGCGCGAACGCAGCATGGACCTTATCAAAGATCTGCAAATGGTCTTCCAGAATCCAGACTCGACCATGAACCCCAACTATATTGTAGGAAAGCAGATCGAGCGTCCGTTGAAGCTCTTCCGCAACTTAAGAGGCAAAGCGCTGCGCGAAGAAGTGGTGCGCTTGTTGCGTGCGGTTAAGCTTGATGAATTCTATTACGACCGTTTGCCGCGTCAGCTAAGCGGTGGCGAAAAGCAGCGTGTAGGCATTGCCCGCGCCCTCGCCGGACGTCCAGATCTGGTTTTGTGCGACGAGCCAGTCTCCGCATTAGACGTATCCGTCCAGGCTGCGGTTGTCAACCTATTGTTGGAAATTCAACAAGAGTTTGACACGACCATGATCTTTATTGCCCACGATTTAAGCGTAGTGCGTTTTATCTCGGATTATGTGGCTGTAATGTACCTCGGCCAGATTATGGAAATCGGTCCTTCCGCCGCCATCTACGATCCGCCCTATCACCCGTATACAGAGGCATTACTATCGGCTGTCCCTGTACCCGATCCAACCGCAGAGCAAACACGCATCCGCCTAGAGGGATCGGTACCAAGCCCGGTAAACCCGCCCAGTGGCTGCCGTTTTCACACGCGCTGTCCACGTCGCGATCTGCTACCAGACGGTGGCAAGATCTGCGAAAACGAGATCCCACCGTGGCGCGATGCAGGTGATGGACATAAGATCTTCTGTCATATTCCTTTAGAAACGTTAGCTCAGATGGATCCGGTGATTAATACAAAAAGCGAGATCATATTAGAAGCTAGCAGTGCAGAATCGCAAGACGTTTATAAACATAAACTACCAGACACATTTTCATAACCAATCATTCTTGCCCATCAACTCCAGTCTATGTTTTACGACATCATCGTCCCTTCCTGTCTGCCACTTGGTGCAGTTAACCTAAATCGTGATGGCGCACGCCATATTGCTATGCTCTGCGTGGCGTTGCAGCATCCATCAATCCGAGTAGAAGCACAACCTAACAAGCAATTTCTTGTCACCGGTGGGCGCTCGGATGTAGCGGCTTCGTATCTAGAAAGAATCTATAAAAAGCACGCTCTGACTACACCTGCAGAAATAGAAATCGAACAGGCGATCCCTGCATACATGGGGCTTGGGTCACGCGCGCAAATGGGACTTGGCATGGCAACTATTGCGGCGCTAGTCAACGGGCGAGATCGCACCGATGTTGAATTTATTGCGTCTGCTCTCGGCTTGGAGCCCACTCAAAATATCAATATTGCCGCTTCTATGCAGGGTGGATTGCTGTTGGTTGATGCCGAGCAAACCGCAAATCAGGCACCACTGGTCTATCAACGTGCGGAGCTTGATAGCGATGAAAAGAGTGCATGGGGTTTTGTATTGGTTCTACCGCGCGTTGCAGAACACCCTGAGACTTTTGAAGTTGATCGATTAGCGGCATTAGTTCATGCACAGGGTACATCTACTGACGACAGCGGTCACATTGTTGAAAAGACGCTCTATCCAGCCGTTGCGCAAGATAATATCGAGACCTTTGGGCATGGCTTGATGGAGTTACAACGCGCAAATGCCAATGCACTCTCGGCCATGAATATTGACACATCTGCTTCATTAGAGGAGCAGAAAATTTTTGACATTATGCGCAACGAAGGTGCGGTTGCATGGGGCAAGAGTCCATCCGGTTTTGGCCTCTACGCATTGACCCGCGGCGCACGTTCGACTATCGAAATGCGCAAAGCCCTACGCACCATTTTTGATTATGACCATGGCGATATGTTGGCAACTATTTCGCAAAATGCAGGAATCCGAGTCATCGAGAAAAAAGGCACGCTGCAAAAACGGATCTCATGATTAAGCCGCTTGTGTTGACAAAAATAGACGATTGCTGCTGAGAGCCGACGCTCTTGGCAGTTTCTGTTTTAGATCCAAGACGATCCAACTATCGAGCCCCAGAAACGTTCTCTCCCATCTCTGCTCTTTGGAGTGTGATACGGAATTTTCTGGGTAAGTATATAAATTTGGATGCGAAGGGTTATCAGTGGAAAGTACATGTAGCTGGAGAGAGCGACATGGATGTGCACCGTGTGCACCGCACTGGTTCGCTGCTTAAGGGACACATGATTCTGCCAGAAACCAGTGCGACGCACACTTTCTCACGGGAGAGGCAGGATTAGCGTGCGCGCAGATGAGACTTGCGTGCATCGCATTGACCAAGACTTGAGCCGAATGTCCAAAATTATTTGGTTAAAGCGGCGCATGTGGGTTGTGCCCAACTAAATGTACCTTCCGGTGTTTTCTCCAACCATTTGAATTGCTTCACAAACTTATCGAGGCAAACTATGCCAGAATATATTATCGACGGCGTCCAGTACGCCAACTGGGATCGCGAAGTATTCGAACAGATGCGTGCTGGCGACGTAACCTGCGTCCACGTGACTGTCTGCTACTGGGAACAGACGCTCGAAACCATGCGCAATCTTGGCGCGTGGAATCGACTTTTCGAGCAACACGCGGACTTGATCCGGGCTGTGCGTACAGCAGACGACGTGCGGGCAGCCAAAGCCGAAGGCCGCACCGGAATTGTCTTTGGCTTTCAAAACTGTACGCCACTGGATGGAAACCTTGATTTCATCGAACTTTTTCATCAGATGGGCGTGCGCTTTATGCAGCTTACCTACAACAATCAAAGTCTGCTGGCAAGTGGCTGCTATGAAGCCAAAGATACAGGCTTGACCCGTTTTGGCAAACAAGCTGTGGCCGAAATGAACCGCGTCGGTATGGTGATCGACATGTCGCATAGCGGCGAACGCAGTACCCTCGAAGCGATTGAACACTCGACCCGGCCCATCACCGTTTCGCACGCCAACCCCACCTTTTTCCGCGATGCGCTACGCAATAAATCGAACGTTGTGCTAAAATCTTTGGGAGAAACCGGTGGTATTTTAGGCTTTAGCCTTTATCCCTTCCACCTCAAAAATCATTCGGACTGCACGCTGCCTGAGTTTTGCCAAATGGTCGAACAAACTGCCGACCTTATGGGGATTGATAACATCGCTATTGGCACCGATCTGTGCCAAAAGCAGCCGCTCTCGATTTTAGAATGGATGCGCAACGGGCGCTGGACTAAAGAGGTCGATTACGGTGAAGGATCCGCTGCCGATGCAAAATGGCCCGATCCGCTGACTTGGTTCGCCAACAATGCGGATTTCCCCAATATTGTTCAGGGGCTGCGCGATCATGGCTTCGACGAGAAAGATGTGGCAAAGATTATGGGCGGGAATTGGCTACGTTTTTTCGAAGAATCTTTTGAAGGGCAAAAAACATGAAGAGGTGACAGGGTGAAGAGGTTGTGGGTGTCCAAATAGCGGAGGCTGAGCTTGTACAATAGCACAACAATCAAAACCGCAGCGGATATAACGCACCAAAAGATTACCGCTACGGCTTCGACCACTGCATTTCGCTTCGCTCCGTGCGAGGCTCAGCCTCCGCTCGTCGGACTACTCAACTAGTTGGATTGGATAGCATTGTGTCCCCTCACCCTGTATCTCTTCACCTTATCAGCAGTTATTCATTGCACCAACACACACAAGACCAACATGAGTCGACAAACCACACAATCCCTACAACCCACCCTCCGCTTGCCAGAAACCGTTATGCGGCTAGAGAGACTGGGCGCTTTTCACCAAACACGAATCAGCTTCGTGCGCAGCCTCGTACGAAAAATGGCCGCTGACGCGTGGTCCATAGAACGGGCTCGTTTCGAACTCGACAATGAGGGCTACGGCCTCTGCATCTATCGAGCCATGATTGACGGGAAAGAACAAAGACCCAACGAGGTCTATTCGCTCATTATCTTTTCCATGTATTTAGACGATGAACTGCGCAGCGATCGCGTGATTGCCGAAGCGTGGGATGTGGCCTTTTGTCTCTTTGAGGGGGACCCAAGCGAGGACGAGTTGGCCGAACTGCGCGCCAACCTGCCCAAGCAAGAAGCGGGTCGCTGTTGGCCCAAAGTGCTGGTGCTGTCGCGGGCCAATAAAAGCGTGCGCAACTTTACGCACGTGGTCGAAACATTGGCGCAGGGCAAACAGCCCGATGCCAGCAAGTTGGCGAAAGTTGGCTACCTCTATCGCACAACCGCCGTTTACGGCAACGGGAAATTTGGGCTGGCTGATTTCGAGAAAGTACAGCAGCGAAACGCTTTGGCGGGTAGCTTTCGGGCACAGATGTTTACCGTCTACATGCTGCGTCAATTTAGCATCGACCAAGCAAACTACATGGCCTACGTGTGCAATCCCGACCAAGCCGTACCGCTGGACAAAAAGCTGGCGCGCTACCTTGGAATCGGTAACTCGACCGGCCTCGGCATGGCCCCATTTTTGGTCAGCCATCCGCTGCTTATCAATCAGTGGATCCTCATGCGCGAGACCGCGTTGGCGCGAGCCATTGAAGCCGGAGTCACGCCCGCCCACATTGACCGCTTCCGTCTGCTGGTTGCGCGAGCGCGTGTCCACGTGGCCGAGATCTTTACCGATCACGCACCGCAAGCGGCCAAAAATGCGCAAATGCTGCGCGAGTTGGGCGAACTAGCCATGTGGACAATCCAATCGTGGCAGCAACTTGTAAACGACGCTGCGAAAACGTGGAGCCTCGAAACGCAGGAGATGATCCACTCGATCTTGATCGAACTATATCCCGAGCTTGTGGACGAACTGGGCGAGCAAATGGGCGTAGATGAAGTATACGACGTGACGCCACAGATGCCGCTGGTGCAATTGCGCTCGCTCATCGAATCGCGCTATGCGTGGGCGCTGGCCGTCGACTTTGACGATCCGGTCGAACAGACGCTCTTTTGGTATCGATCTGCAGAAAAAGAAGAGCCGCGCATCGGCCAACGTTTTGAAGAACCGGGCGCAGAAAAAGAGATCCAGCTTGCGATTGGTCGCGACGTACGCGACTGCTACGATCTGCTCTGCACCGACTTGGCCCAACACCCCACCGCGCTCACCTGCGAATTTCTGCTGCGTAACCCGCAACAGCGTGGCATCGTGCGCCGGATCCAATCGATGAGCGCGACAGATTATGGCGATATCCAAGATAATCTACTGGCCGAATCGTGCCTGCCCATCCACCTGCTGCGCTGCAAACTCTCCTTCTTTGGCGCAAGCAAATTTGACCCAAAATCGTCACTTTGGGTGCGCATTACACTCTTTCAAGGTGCGCCACTAATGAGCGAACTGACCCCAGCCTTTACCGATGATTGGTTCTTGCCAACCATGCCAACAGGACCTGATATTTGATGCTTACCGCGCCTCAAATTTCTTTGTCTCAAATCGTTGTTTCGCATAACGAAATTGTCATGTTCTGTCGCAAAGCACTTGAAGGATTGGGCGTTAGCGTGGGCGAAATGGAAGATGCCGCGGAAGCAATTGGCTGGCTGGCGCTGCATGGTATCGACGCCATTGTCCCATTTTATCAACTCCTTACCGAGCGACCGCAAATCTCCTCACTTCAGTCAATCGATGCCGCCACCTTTGACGGAGCCGGTAATAGTTGCCTATTCATCGGCCCAACTCCGCTCGATATCGGATATGCGCAAGCGATAGCTCAACAACAAACAACGCTTAAAATCAAACAGTGCCGCCATCCACTATTTTTGCTTGCCTACATGATCCGCTGCGCGAGGCGCGGTGTGAACTTAGCCGCACGCTGGTACGAACCTACTTTGCACCTCAGAACGATTGTTACTATCGACGCCGGTGCGTCATTCCCCACAATTAGTCAATACCTAGCAGATGGAGAAAAAGAACCCCTGCTGATCCCCTCGCGCGAAGTAGTCGATCTCACACTATCTTTTGCAGCGAACAGCCCACTGGTGGCAGCCGATCTGCGTGCGCCGCGGCAACAGAAGGAGTTGATGGAAACATATTCGCCCGCGCACTTTGCGGCACAGCGCCGTCACCACATCGAATCGGGCATCTGGGTCGACGCAGCTACGTGGGCGGCAGTGCAAGAGATCGGCAAATTGGTGCTGGTCGAAGCGACGGAAAAGTCTCGCCAACGCGGCGCAGGGGAAGCGGCGTGAGCGCTTTGACTTATTTTGTGGACCATTTGCGGAATGTGAGTTTCTCCCTTGTTATCCGTTGCAGTCTACAGATACCGATGTGAAGCAATCTCACTGTATACAACCTCACATGTCGGTTTTGTTCGTATACCCATAAAATTCTATCTCCACTCAGCCAAACGACATGATATTTTCGATTTGCCTGATCCCCCGCTAATTCTGCCAGAGTCAGCAAAATTTAGGAGCAACCCATGGATTTATTTGACTTTATTCACGACCTAAAACGAAGCGACATCCCTGACAATGTATGGCATCAGGCCAAGCGCTGTCTGCTCGACACCATTGGTGTGGCCGTTGGCGGCAAACAGACGGAGCTCGCGCATATTATCTATAACCATGCGGCACGTGCCTTTGGCGGTAACGATACCGCGCTCTGGTTCGATGGCCGACCCGTTTCAATGGTTGGTGCAGCACTGGCGCACGGCATGGCAATCGACGCGCTGGACATGCATGACAGTTGCCGCCCGGTCAAGGGACATGCGGGCGTGGCGCAAGTTCCCGCAGCGTTGGCAACCGTTGGGCTGGATCCAAGCGGCGACATCAGCGGCGAAGAGCTGATCACCACGCTGGTGATGGCCTACGAAGTGTCGATACGCGCGGGCACCGCACTCCACGCTACCGCGTGCGACTACCATACATCTGGCGCATGGAACTCGCTCGGCACCGCCGCAATTGTGGCACGCCGACTAGGCCTTAGCCGCGAACAAACTCGCCACGCGTTAGGCATCGCGGAATACCACGGGCCCCGTTCGCAAATGATGCGCTGTATCGATCATCCAACCATGGTGAAAGATGGATCCGGTTGGGGCGCGATGGCTGGCGTCAGCGCGGGCTTAATGGCCGCAGATGGCTTTACGGGCGCACCCGCAATAACGGTCGAGGCTGAAGATGTGGCCCAATATTATGAGACTTTGGGCAAAGATTGGTCACTAATGATCCAATTCTTTAAGCCGTACGCCGTCTGCTATTGGGCGCAACCATCGATTGCTGGTTCGCTCAAGATTCAAGCCGAACAGAACGTCGCGCCAGCCAACATCGCTGCGATCCGCGTCCATGCCTTCCACGAAGCCACGCGCCTTGCCATGCGTCATCCAGCGGATACCGAACAGGCGCAGTACAGCCTACCCTATCCAGTAGCCGCGGCGTTGGTTCATCACAAATTAGGCTTAAATGAACTAAGCGGCGATACGCTCACCGATCCGACGATCCTGCGCCTGGCCGACATGGTCGAACTAGTAGATGATGATGAGTACAATGCCCAATTCCCGCAAGATCGCCTCTCGCGCGTCATTATCGAAACCACCGACGGCGCAACGTATGACTCTGGCACCATGCAGGCCAAATGGACCGACGACCCCACCGACAAGGAACTCACCGACAAATTTCGCGAATTGGCGCACGATGCGCTGCCCTCGAATCGTGCCAATGCGCTTGAATCCGCACTGTGGATAGCGGATGATCTCGACACGACGGCGACTCTGGCCGATCTGCTGACGCCCCTGCTTTAGGCTGCAACTAATCAAATGTAGCAAATTAAGACTATTTTGTTTTACAATGCACATATCATGTTTATAAAAACGGTCCATCTTGAAAATTTCAAACGCTTTACCGATCTGTCGTTGGATTTGTCGCGTCTTGAGCCGCCACCGAAATTGGTCCTACTGATTGGGGCTAACGGCAGCGGAAAGACGTCGATCTTTGACGCATTTAGCTTGCTATCAAAAACTTCTGCGAAAGATGGACATAGCTTGGGGGGTAGTGAAAGTTTCTTTGAATATTACAAGAAATTTAACTCAGAAAATTTTGAGACTCGTATAGAATTTACCCAAGACAAGTATGTCGAACAAGTGAATGGTAAATTTTCGACAAATATGAGCGCTACAAATGCTTTCTATGGCCGTAGTGCGCTGCGCCAAATACCAAAGCTTCAAAAAAAGGGCAGAGTTAACGGTATTAATATCTCTGCCGACCAAGATCGTCCTGAGCGATATATTGATCGAGATGAGCGCTTTGAAAACGATATCGACGCAATTGCACTGCGGATTTTAGAAGAAGTCTTTGATGCTGATAGCTTTGATTCGCGACAGCTACGCGAGAAATTTATTGAGCCGCTAAATGGCAGCCTAAAACGAATATTTGGCCCTGAACCTGCGACATCATTAATATTGGAAAGGTTGATACCCTCGCTTCAGAACGAAGTCGCGGATATTCGATTTAGAAAAGGAAACTCGGATATCCACTATGATCTGTTAAGCAGCGGTGAAAAAGAGGTTTTTAACATTCTGCTAAATCTCTTTAATCGGCGCGAATTTTATACTGATTCTATCTACTTTATTGATGAACTTGATGTTCATCTTAACACTGCGCTGCAATACACATTGCTTAAAGAAATCGTCGAAAACTGGATTCCCGATGGCTGCCAATTGTGGACCGCCAGCCACTCACTTGGGTTCATCCAATACGCACAGGAGACCAACCATTCGGCAATTCTCGATTTCGATCAATACGATTTTGATCTGCCCCGTACACTAACACCTGAGCCAAAAGATTCGACTGAAATATACGAAATTGCCGTTCCCATAGACGTACTTCCTGTTCTTTTTGAAGATAAACAGATTATCTTTTGTGAAAATCAGGACGCGCTGCTTTATCAGGGGTTAAAGCTCAGCCAAAAAGTTTTTACACCATTAAAAGACAAAAATAGCGTCTACTTTAAAGTGAAGGACTATTCAGGGTTTTCTGGCTTGATGGATCGAGATTACTTGACTCCGGATGAAATAGAAAGAATACATGAAAAATATCCAAGGTTGTTTATATTGGATTTGTACTCGATCGAGAGCTACCTATATCATCCACAAAACTTTATGGAAGCGGTCCCCGATTTTGATATAGATGCGTATATGGCTGAGTTATTAAAACAAAAAAACCAATGCTTGCTCAAAATTGTTGCAGGAATACGACAGGCCCGCGGCGGGTATCAAGTAATACACAAAGACAATGAACCAAATATTGCTGCTAAAGATGCCGTTGATCAAATAATTGAAGCACTTGAAAGCAATGTTTTCGAAGAATTTTATCCATATTTTGATATGAAGACCGTGTTTGATCGGAGCAGCGTGGAGCATCACAATCGATCAAAAGCTCAGCTCGCTCGTACAAACTGGTTCCGCAACCAAATTAGTACCTTGCTTAATAAATAACTCCACCTCATCATCCCCAAACTAATCCATAAGAACTCTGTTGGTCCATGGCCACTAACCTAACAACATTGACTGATCCTACTGGGCTATTGATATTCCTAAGAAAAATTGAGCTACCTTCCAGCTCACCCCTATCACTACCTCGCTCTCGAATCACTACCGCTTGTTCCATCAGATGGCGCGCCCCGCGTCACGGTCCGGTGACAATGGGCTGCGCGTGGACCATAATGATCATGGCCCAGATTGGCCTGCTGCGTGTCGATCTGCTGCACAATTTTCCTTACGTCCTATGTAAGCTAACTACTAGGATATTTAACTCTCTGTTGTTATAATAAGAGCGTATGCGTGACATAACGGATCAAATTTTGCTCATCAAAGTTTGCCTATATCAATATGCGGCTGATAATGTGCTTCTGCACGCAGATATATCACGCCTTTACGTTAGTTGAAAGCAATATTTACAGTTTTAAGCACGAGAAGGAACCTCGATGAAATCTTATAACCCAACTAAACTAGCCCTCTTGGGGCTGACCCTGATGCTGTCAATTTTGGCTGCGTGTCAACCTATACCGACCGATGAAACTGCAGTGAATGAAAATTCGAATCCTACTGATTCAGCGGAAAATGCAGTTACAGCAGACAATGAACTTTCGCTACAGTTTGCGTTTAAAGCAGGCGGTGAAGAGCTACGCTGCGGTGACGAATATGTTTTAGGATCGGCCGGTACACCTACTGTGATTAACGATATGCGCTACTATGTATCGAACGTTCACTTGATTGATGGGGAGGGCACTGCGGTTCCCTTTGAGCTAACTCAGGATGGCTTGTGGCAGTATGAAAATGTAGCACTGCTCGATTTTGAAGATGCTACTGCGGGCTGTACGGAAGGTGGTACGACCGAGGTAAATACGACCGTGATGGGTACTGCCCCAGATGGCGACTATACGGGTATCATGTTCGATTTGGGTGTACCGTTTGAACTAAATCATTTGGATGTGACAACAGCTTCATCACCGCTAAATGTAACATCTATGTGGTGGAGTTGGAGTGGTGGATACAAGTTTGCTCGCATCGACATGGTGAACGAGGCGACCCCTTGGCTGATCCACTTAGGTAGCGTCGGCTGTGATACAAGCGACCGTACTGTGCCGCCTGCGGAGGCTTGCGCACATCCCAACGTTTCTACAATTCAACTTGCTGATTTTGACCCAGCTTCGAATGTGGTTGTTGCTGACCTTGCCATGCTGCTAGAAAATGTGGATCTCAGTCAGGCGGTGCCACAGCCACCAGGTTGCATGTCTGGGTTAGATGATCCGGACTGTGGGAATCTGATGCCTGCCTTTGGTTTGACTTGGCCGACAGTGGAGGAGGTCGCGACACAGAGTTTCTTTCGTGTTGAATGAACCAGTGTCGAATAAGCTCGCATGGGATATATGCGTGTTGAGTAAGGCCATTCCCAAAAATTAACTATACAGTATGGCCGCAAGCTACTCCAGAAAATCGCTAAAATCCGTATAATTATTTGTAACAGTTCACCTTACCTCTAAAATTGGCCGATCTGACCCCAAAACAGGGTGAAATCAGCAAATATACCGCTACTCAACCACTGTATGTAGTGGTTAAAAATATTGGACTACTACTTTTTCATACAAGGTGAACTGTTACAAATTATTTTTTTTGTTTAGCCTAACTATGTACCATATAATTTCGAACATCGCTATGTTTGTGGCTGGTGGCGTACACTTATGGATCGCTCCAGAGCACTATGCGCACGCACCCGCTCATGGCATTGCCATGGCTATTATTGGCCTGCTGCAGGTAGGTTGGGCTATAAAATATACCCGCCTGACTACAGCGGGCGGTATGCTTACTGGTGTTATTCTTTCCGGTGGTGTGATCGTGCTATGGGCCTGCGCTCATTGGATAGGGCTTCCGTTTAGCGGCCATGCCCATAGCATAGATTGGTCAACTATTGTGACGTTGATCGCTGAATTGTTTGCACTGGCTGCGCTGCTCTACTTCGGTAATCGAGCCGCGCCTATTGTATGGCGAAATATCGAGCTGGGGAGAGGCCGCATCTCCCTGCTCGGTACGGCCATAGTTGCTGGCGTGCTGGTCTGGAGCATGGGGATGGCTAGTAGTAGCTTGTTCTCTCCATCGGATGAGCATGCAGATCACGCTCACGCTCATGATCACGGTCACGAGGCAATATCAACTACAAAACTTCCCTCTCAGGATGCAGCACAACCTGAGGGATCCGACTATGAATGGGCTTTACCACAAGGTTTTCCGCTGCCGCGTGTGCCTGCCGATAATCCTATGACCGCCGCCAAAGTCGAGCTGGGACGTTACCTTTTTTACGACGAGCGCCTTTCCGGCAACGGCACCCAATCATGCGGCAGTTGTCATCTGCAATCGCTGGCATTTGCCGACGGTCATCAGTTGCCAACTGGTTCGACAGGTGAAATGCACATGCGCAACTCGCCGGGATTGGCTAACGTGGCCTATAACGCAACGCTCACCTGGGCTAACCCTATTTTGGATGAGTTAGAAAAACAGATTGTCGTTCCAATGTTTGGTGAGCTTCCGATAGAACTAGGCATCACTGGATATGAAGCGGAAGTATTCGAACGGTTAACCGAGGATGCGCGCTATCAAGAGCTATTTCCGGCTGCTTTTCCGGATGATGACGATCCGTTTTCGATTGGCAATACGGTGAAAGCATTGGCTTCCTTCATACGTAGCATGATTTCGGGAAATTCATCCTACGATCAGTACGTGTATGCGGGCGACAAAAGTGCGCTTTCCGAATCCGCCCGTCGCGGCATGAATCTCTTTCTGTCAGAGCGCTTCGAATGTCATCACTGTCATGGTGGCTTCAACTTTTCGGGATCAACCGTTCACCAAAATAGCACCTTTGTTGAAAAGGTTTTCCAGAACAATGGTCTCTATAACATCGGCAGTACAGGAGCCTATCCCCAAGTCAATCCAGGGTTGCACGAGTTTACCAGAAATGAAGACGATATGGGGCGTTTTCGTCCGCCTTCACTGCGCAATGTAGAGTTGACCGCTCCCTATATGCACGACGGCAGCATCGCAACGCTGGAAGAGGTTATCCAGCACTATGCCGATGGCGGTCGTTTTATCGAAGATGGCGAACATGCAGGCGACGGACGCCAGAGTCCGTACAAGAGTGGTTTCGTACCGGGGTTTGAAATTACCAATCAGGAAGCTAACGATTTAGTGAATTTTCTCAAAAGTCTGACCGATGAGCAATTCATTTCCGATTCTCGCTACAGCGACCCCTTCGTGGATTGAGAGTATAGTCAGAATATAATCGTTAGGACAACATTTGTTTTCCCCTTTAATAGCTAAAGCGATACAATAGACCCCATCCCCAAACTCAACCGCATCCCCATTTAATCATCTGGAGCGACCATGAAATTATTCGAGCAAATTAAAGATATCGACTTCCCTGCACCGCTGCCCGAGACGCTCTTGCACGTGCGCCAAACTTTCGACGCAACCAAGATTGAGGATATCCCCGCCGCAGCGCGTGATGCAACTGACAAGCTGATGACGAAGATGTCGCCGGGCGATACGGTGGCCGTGGGAGTCGGCAGCCGCGGGATTGCCAACCTGCCCCTCGTTGTCAAAAACGTGCTGGACCGGCTGACCGAAAAGGGAATGAAGCCATTTGTGATCCCGACGATGGGCAGCCACGGTGGGGCAACGGTCGAGGGGCAGATGGATGTGCTGGCTAACCTTGGCGTCACGCCCGAAAGCATGGGGGTTGAGTTCCGCCCGACGATGGAAGTCCAGAAGATCGGCAAGATTGTGGATGGCCCAATTTTATACCAAGACGTGAATGCGGCGGCCGCGGATCACGCGATCCTAGTGAGCCGTATTAAGCCTCATACTGACTTCCGTAGCCATTTGGAAAGTGGACCGTCGAAGATGTGCGTGATCGGCTTTGGTAAACAATTTGGCGCATCGATTATGCATACGGGCGGCGTGCCTGCTTTCCAAAAGTATCTGGCTCCAGCCGCACGCGTTTATGAGACAAACACGAACTTTGCCGGTGCGGTTGTGTTGGTCGAGAATGCGTATGACGAGACCGCGATTATCGACGGGATGACGCCAGCCGAGGTGGGGCTGGATCGTGAGGCCGAGTTGCAGCAATTGTCAAAGGATATGATGCCCAGCATCCCATTTGAAAAGGTAGATGTGCTGGTGCTAAAGGCCATGGGCAAGGACATTAGCGGCGCAGGCATGGATCCAAACATTACGGGTCGCTTGATGCTGCCGCGCGAGCCAGAGGTTTTTAACGGGCCGGATTTGGCGATTATCAGCGTGCTGACGTTGACGGAAGCCACGCATGGGAACAGTACGGGGCTTGGTTTTGCCGATGTGACGACTTTTCGCGTAGCGGACGAGATCAACTGGCAGGTGATGTACATGAACGGCATTACTTCTGGCATCTTTGGCGCACGCCGCAACCACTTGCCTATGTGTATGCCCGATGATAAACGGGCGTTGATGACCAGCCTACGCATCTGTGGTCAGCCGCAAGCGACCGCGCTGATGGTTTTTATGCACGATACGCTAACGCTGGACGAGATGTGGATCAGCCCGAGTCTGCGCGCCGAGGCAGAAGCCCATCCGCGTGTAGAAATTTTGGAAGAGGTCGCGCTTGGTTTTGGATCCGATGGTACCATGCAGAGTCCGTGGACATTAGCGCCGTTTGATGTGTCGATGGCGTTGAATGGAACGAATGGGTCTGCTAGCGCATTCTAGGCCATTCCAAAAAATAAAATATACAGTATGGCCGCAAGCTACCCCAGAAAATCTCTGAAATCCATATAATTATTTTTCTAGTTTAGCCATAAATGCAGAGACGCAAAGAGCGCAGAGGAAAGAAGGAAAACTTAGTTTTTGTTGTTCTCCTTTGCGCTCTCTGTGTTAGATACTGACTTTCATGGTATCCACCAAACTCGACAGAACTAGCGAAAGTTTTTTTTGATTACTCGCCTCGTTCAATTCGACATTGATAGCAATTATTCGATGCTGATCTGACATGAACATAGGCTATCTCTGGCTTTGCTAACAAGCGCGAGGCTTCCTCTGCCATCGTCTCTGTGGGTACAATTTGTCCGCTGCCATATACGATGCGATTCTCTTTACTGTAGCCGCGAATCAGCAACTTTTCCCACGTTAAAAACATGGCTGGAATTTTGTCCAATTTCACGTAGGCTGGGCAAGCCTCTGCATGAAGAAATATTGGACCCATCTCTGCGTAGGGTTGAACGTTGGGAAATGGTCGATAGGCTAGAATGAGGGATGGCTCACCGGCTGGAATTTCGGTCAAACAGTGTCGACAGGGTACGCCGTCGGAGACGTGGTGTTCTGGGTGCTGTCCATTGGCGTCGAGGCCACCATTTTGTAGTTTGGCTACAGTTGCCGTCGGGATAGGGTGAAAAGTGATTGAGTTCATTTGTTCCTCCATGATGATCGATTAATTTTTCTACTGAATCTTACCCCTGTTTCTGCTAGAAAACTATCCGATTCTTGCGTTTAAAGTAGACTGCCCATGCAGCGTAAGCTTAATGGAGAATCTTATTTCTAGAGGAGATATTAGATGTCTGAAGAGCAAGATTTTGTTACCCATTTACTCGAACTTTTAGAAGATTTCCCCAATGTGACTGCTAAGCGCATGTTTGGAGGCTATGGCATTTTTCGCGAGGGGTTGATGTTTGGTTTGGTGGCAGATTCGACTTTGTATCTCAAGGTGGACAAAGAGAACAAGCCCGATTTTGAAGCGCACGAATCGGAGCCATTTATATACGATGGCAAACGCGGCAAGCCGATGGCAATGTCCTACTATCAAGCGCCAGAAGAGGTACTCGATAATCCCGATGATATGATTGAATGGGCGGAGAGTGCGTATGGTGCGGCGCTGCGCTCGAAGAAACCGAAGAAGAAATAATATTTTGGGTGTATTTAAAATGATGGACAATTGGCCGGATCACGAAGATAGCTGGGCAATTATCTTTGCCACGACTCCACAATGTGCGATCAGCTATTCTTGTGTCCGCACTGACGAAATTGCTGCTTTGACCATCAAATATCCGATAGCGATAGACGCGCAGACAGCGGATGATTCGATAGAATTATGGCGATCCCATGGATCGCCAACCACATATCCCTTCGACTTAACCCATCTACCAGCGTCCCGAGCCACTACCCATTTCGTCCAAATTCATCTTAATATCAAACTGTTCACGGATCGCCCGATCTTGTTTGGATGTCACATAGTCGGGATAAACCTGCATCAACTCGGTTACCTTCTCGCGCGCCCGTTGCCACATATCTTTTGCACCATATTCGGCCCACTGCGCAGGCGTGACACGGTCCCCCACCACAGGATAGAGATATTCCGTTTCCATCACAGAAACCGTTTGCGCCGTGCCGAGGAAGTGACCCGCGCCCTCGACGACAGCCGCGATCGTGTCGATCCCCAGCGTCTCTTCTGTCACCTCAATCCCGCGGATCGCGCGCATGACCGAGCCGATTGATTCGTCGTCGATCACAAACGCCTCGAATGAGCAGCCTAGCAGACTCGCCAACATACCTGATGATTCATAAATCAAATTCGCACCCGCCAGCCCGGACATGGCGTTGGGCAGCGCGTTTTCGTAGCCCGATTGAACATCGGGAATCTTCGAATCGGGCATACCACCCGCAACGCCGCTGGGCAGATTATAAAAGTTGGCGAGCTGCGCCGCGGCCGCGTTGAGCAACCCACCTTCCGCGCTGCCGCCCGTCATCGCGCCGGTGCGTAGATCCGACACAAAGGGCCAGTTGCTAAAAATAAAGGGGTAGCCCGGCTCAATCAGGTTGACAAAGGCGAGCGCGGCCAGTGTTTCGGCAAAGGTTTGCACAAGCGTGCCCGCCAGCGTGGCCGGGGCCGTCGCGCCGGATTGACCCGCTGTAATCGCATTAATGGGGAATCCATATTTCATCGCTTCGACAATCACGCCCAGCGCATCGGCCCCGTAACGCAGGGGTGGCACAATCGGGCTAGTGTGCAGCTTGCAGAAGGGGCGCGCTTTAAACTTACCCGTTCCACCCGCCACAATGTCAAAGAGCGCAACCACAGGCGCGACATTTTCGGGCAGCGTAATGGCTGTGCCAACATGTTTTTGTGTGCCAGCCATCAGCGCATACGCAGTGTTGATATCCAACGCGAGCGGCTGCGTCAGCTCAGTGGCGATCACCGACCGGGTGAACCAGTTGACATTGGGCAGTTGATCCACAAGTCGCGCAAAATCGTAGATGTCCACGAGTGTCGAGTTGCGATAACCGCCCGTCTTAAAATCGAGCACCGAGATCGCCGCGCCACCCGTGCCAAAGTAGACCTTTTCTTTGGCGATCTCCAAATCATGTTTCGGAGCGCGTCCGTAGAGCATTAGCTCTTTCGCTGCACCGTCAATTAGCTTTTCAATTAATCCGCGCGGGAAGCAAAGCCGCCCTTTCTGGTTGATCCATGCACCTTTGACCGTGGCTAACTCGATCAGCAGAGCGCCCGGATCGCCCATGCCAATTTCTTCGAGCACGTCGAGCGCAGCGGTGTGAATTTGTTGCACTTGTTGCTCGGTAAGCGGCCTATATTGACCACCGCTCAATCCTTTTTTAATCGGCGAAGGACGGTTCCCGTTGCTGGCGAGACGCTCCGCGCGTTTGGCCGCGCGCGCGCGGCCCATTCGTGGTGTGCTCATAATTGTTGCTCACTGTGAGAAAGTAGTTTGACGATTGCTGTTTATCAACTTGCGGTATAAAATGAACGGGGGACTCTTCTATCAACAATTTTCACACACAAAGGCATAAAACAACTAATGGTTCAGAAGATATAATTTAACCACAACAAAAAAGGCAAACTATGTTGAAATTACAGCTCCCGTTACCAGAGCTAGCGACGCACTTCCAGCTCGATCCAGATATCACGTTTCTTAACCACGGCAGCTATGGTGCTTGCCCTAAGCCTGTCTTTGATGTTTATCAAAACTGGCAGCGCGAACTAGAGCGAAATCCTGTTGAATTTATCGGGATGCGGCTGCCCGATTTACTCACTGAATCGCGTAACAGATTTGGCCCCTATCTTGGCTCAGATCCAGATAATATTGTGTACGTGCGCAACGCAACGTTTGGAATTAACATTGTTGCCCGCTCGCTCAAATTGAATCCTGGCGACGAAGTGTTGACCACGAACCATGAATATGGCGCGGTCAATAACACGTGGCAATTCAACTGTGATAGACAGGGAGCGGTCTATGTCAACTGCCCCATTTCTCTCCCGATTGAGGATCCGCAAGATGTTGTCGATCAACTTTGGGCTGGTGTGACAGAGAAGACCAAAGTTATTTCCATCAGCCACATTACGTCGCCCACCGCGCTCATTATGCCCGTTGAAGAAATCTGTAAACGAGCAGGAGAAGCAGGAATTACCACTGTGATTGATGGCGCACACGCACCCGGTCAGATTGATTTGAATATGGAGGCTATTGGGGCAGATTACTATTCGGGTAATGCACACAAGTGGCTCAGTAGCCCAAAAGGGGCCGCATTTCTCTATGCCCGCCCAGAGCGGCAAGAAGCACTGGATCCGCTGTCGATTAGCCATGGCTGGCATCGACCAAACTCTGATAATTCGCAGTTTCTCGACTATTTCTCCGCCACAGGCACAGATGATCCAGCGTCCTTTTTGAGCGTGCCCGCAGCCATTAAGTTTCAAGAAAAAAATGACTGGCCCAAAGTCAGGGCTGCCTGCAATGCGTTGCTCCGAGAGGCGGAGAGCCGAATCCTTGCTCTTTCTAATCTACCATCTATCAGCCCGGACTCTATGTTTTCGCAACTGCGGGCTATTTCTATTCCTGGCAAGGCGAGCGACTACATTCATTTTTGGGAAAAATATAAGATCATCGTGCCGATTTTCGAATGGAATGGTCATACGTTTGTGCGCGTTTCGGTACAGGGGTATAACACGCCAGAGGATATCGATAGATTAGTTGATGCGATTGCGGATGTGGTGGGTCGATAGTTTTCGACATAATATTGGGCGTGCGGATGGATCCATGGATGCGGTTAAGTCGGTTGAGGGTATGGCTATCGAGCAGCGGATGTACAACCTGATGGTGGAAGTGGCGCGTACGTTCTTTGTGGATCACGGGGCGAAAATCTCTAGTGAGTTATCAGCATTATCATGATAGGGTCGCTTATGAAAACTGAGAAATTAGATGTTAGTAACGACATGCACTTGTTCATCTAAGTAGTGATGAATTAACAGTGATGAATTAATAATATTGAATAATGCATTGAATGAGATCTGTCATGATATAAACATCCCTGCTGTTGCATTATGGCTGACGGGCCACAGTCACTTCGCGCATTCGTTCAAAGACATCGATCCCAAATTGGGCGTATATATGGAGCAGATCCACCAGCACCCAGTTTTCGCGAATGAGACCATTTTCGCAACGCCAAAAATCTAGGCTGCGCATAGTCAACTCTCGAGCGGTCGGTGGCAGACCCAGCCAACCATCGCCAGTAAAGGTCGACTTCATATTGGGCCAGCCCGTAGTGGCGACATAATCTCCTTCACCGAAATAAGCAGGCTTGTCCTTAGTGCCGCCGCGACGGTCGGGCATGGCTTTCAGAAAGGGGATCTGGTGCCAGCGACGAAAGCCATCAATGCCGCGCATGGAGCCGATCCCAGCCGGGCCGTACCAGAGGAACTTCGGATGCCAGAAACGCTCTAACTCCATCACTTCAGGTCCGCCGCTGAGCGGGTGCTTAACCATCGCCATAAGCATATTTGTAACGGTCTGCATCGTTGCTTCTGTGTGGGCCTCATCCTCTGCCGTAATGCAAAGACCATCCTGAGTTGCCGGGCCAGGTGCCAGCCACTCTACGCCCAAAGAGGGTACCATCGGCCATGCGTTGGCCTGCATCATCAGCGATGGAATGTCCCACAGCGCCTGCGTCTCCACAATCTGATTATCCTCAATACGAAAGAATTCGTGATAACGCATATACGCTGCGTGCCGAGTGGGCGGGATGTCGAGCCATGGCTGCTGAAACGTACCTATATAGTGGCCACCACAGCCAACCCAGTTTGCGCCATTGGATTCCCCAGCCATCATAATGAAGTCGCGTCGCTCCAAATCTGGCATCGCCGTAATCAGGGGTTTGAAAGCTTCTTCCACTAGCCCATCCGACCCGTTTAGATCTTCAAAGGGGGTGGCAAGGTGAATCATCGCGTTGGGCGAAAAAAGTTCGCGAAGCTGCGATGATAGTTTATTGATTTCACAATCGTAAAGCGCCGCGCGATAGCGATTGATCAGCATTTTATTTTGGGCGTGAATATTGTTCACCATAAATCAATTCCAAGCTAAGATTTTTCGAGATAATAGAGGATAAATTTGAACAGCTTTGCTAACTATATATAGATTGCTGTGCGATTTGCAAACATGTTCAGGTTTACCGCTGCGCGTGACTGCCGTGATCCAGTAACTGTGCGTCGAAACATAGATAAATTGCTTCAATTAAAGATGCATCCTCCGTAAGAGTGCGGTCATACGAGCGAAAACCAAAAATTGCCACTTGACTCCGTACCTGTATACGGGGTGTATAATTATAGCAATCATTCAACTATACACAAATTTCAAGGAGAAATAGATGGATAGTCTGCGTTCTGGGCAACTTGCCAAAGCCGCAAACGTCAATGTAGAAACCCTGCGCTACTATGAACGGCGTGGCCTTTTGCCGGAGCCACCACGTCGAGAATCGGGCTATCGGCTTTACCCGCCAGAAAGTATTTCACGCCTGCGCTTTATCAAAGGCGCGCAAGAATTAGGCTTTACGCTCGAAGAAATACAAGATCTGCTGACGTTGCGCGTCGATGAAGCGGCAAGTAAGGCCGATGTGCGTTTACGTTCACATGAAAAGGTTGCCCAAATTGATGAGAAGATTGCCGCTCTCGAACAAATGCGTAATGCGTTGACTCATTTAATTGATAAGTGTCACGGCGATGGGCCAACCAGCGATTGCCCGATATTAGAAGCAATGGAATCACATGCACCACACGATGAATAATTATAGTGGACTCAATATCGAATCAAAAATACAGGAGACAAACATGTCATCAAAAACAGTAACAATCCCAAACATTAGCTGCGAGCACTGCACCCGCACAATTAAAATGGAAGTCGAAGAAATTGAGGGCGTGTCCAGTGTGCAGGCAGATGAGGCCACTAAAGAAGTAGTTATCGAGTGGGATGACCCTGCAAACTGGGACGAGATTCAGGATCTGCTTTCTGAGATCAACTACCCACCTGCATCTTAAAGTAGACCAGTCGGAGAAAAAAATGTCTACACTAAAAACGCTGACCGTACCAGTAATCGGCATCACCTGCGCCAATTGTGTAGCCGCGGTCGAGCGCAATGCGAAAAAAGTCAAAACGGTGAATGGCGCGTCGGTCAACTTTGCCAGCGAACGGCTGACGGTCGAGTATGATCCGACCGTCTCGAAGCCCAAAGAGGTGCTGGTCGAGGTTATCCAGCGCGTGGATAAAGCTGGCTATCAGATCCCAACCGCCACGCTTGATCTGTCGCTGCTGGGCATGACGTGCGCCAACTGTGCCAACACCATCGAGCGCACGCTCAACAAGGTGGAAGGGGTGCTGAACGTCAGCGTCAACTTTGCCAGCGAAAAAGTGACCGTCGAAACCGTGGTTGGACTACTTACGCGTGGCGAACTGGTGGCCGCGGTACGCAAGGCTGGGTTTGACGTTGTCGAAGCCGCAGCGGATGAAGAAATGGAGGATGCCGAGGCGAACGCGCGTCAAGCCGACATCCGTCACGAGTGGACGCGACTCATCGTCGGCGTCACCTTTGCGCTGCCCCTCTTTGTGCTGAGCATGGCGCGCGATTTTGGGCTGGTGGGCATGTGGGCCCACGCCAATTGGGTCAACTGGCTCTTTCTGGCGTTGGCAACCCCCGTCCAATTTTATGTAGGGTGGGATTACTACGTGGGCGCGTGGAAGAGCCTGCACAACCGTAGCGCAAATATGGACGTGCTGGTGTCTATGGGATCGTCGGTGGCCTACATCTATAGCATCGCCGTACTCATTGCCAAAACGCTCGGCTCGACCACGCTGGGCGATCATGTTTACTTTGAGACATCTGCCGTTATCATCACGCTGATTGTGCTGGGCAAGCTGCTCGAAGTGCGCGCCAAGGGACGCACCAGCGAAGCGATTAAGAGGCTCATCGGACTCCAGCCCAAAACCGCGCGAGTTGTGCGCAACGGGGAAGAGCTCGACCTACCGATTGCCGAAGTGGTCACAGGTGACGAACTAATCGTGCGCCCCGGCGAGCGGATTGCCGTGGATGGCGAAATCATTGATGGTCGCTCCGCCATAGATGAGAGCATGATCACGGGCGAGAGCCTGCCGATCGACAAAATGCCCGGCAATGCGGTCATCGGCGGCACGATCAACAAACAGGGAATGTTACGCATTCGCGCCACCAAAGTTGGGCGCGATAGTGCGCTGGGGCAAATCGTCCACCTTGTGGAGCAGGCGCAAGGCAGCAAAGCACCGATTCAGCGTGTGGTCGATCAGGTCTCGGGCTATTTCGTCCCCACGGTGATCGGATTTGCCCTGCTTGTCTTTGTGATTTGGCTGGTCGCAGGCGCTGGCTTTGTTCCGGCCCTGCTGCGCCTGATTGCGGTCTTGGTGATTGCCTGCCCCTGCGCGATGGGGCTTGCAACGCCCACATCCATCATGGTCGGCGTGGGTAAGGGGGCCGAGTACGGTATCCTCTTTAAGAATAGTGCAGCGCTCGAGCAGGCCCACAAACTTACTGCGATTGTGCTCGACAAAACGGGTACTATCACAAAGGGCGAACCTGCGATGACGGACTTTATAATCGGTAATGACCGAGTAATTGTTAACGACCGACAAACCGATCGACCGAATACCGATTACTGGCTCCACCTTGCTGCCTCGGCTGAAAAAGGATCGGAGCACCCTTTAGGCGAGGCAATTGTGGCCGCAGCCATTGCGCAAAATCTGCCATTGAAGAATCCGCTGGAGTTTGAGTCTATTGCGGGGCATGGCATCAAAGCACGCGTAGACAATATTGATCAGTCGGCCCAACATGAGGTGCTGCTGGGGAATTTGCGGTTGATGGAAAAAGAGCATGTCGTACTCAACGGGCTGGTGCCAAAAGCGGAGGCATTACAGGCCGAAGCGAAAACCGCGATGTGGCTAGCTGTCGATGGCGAAGCAAATGCGCTCATCGCCGTGGCGGACACCATCAAAGACGGATCCGCCGAAGCAGTCGCCGCGCTGCACGAACTTGGTCTAACGGTAGTGATGATGACGGGCGACAATGAGGCCACGGCGCAAAGCATTGCCTACGAGGTCGGGATCTCGCGTGTCTTTTCCCAAGTCCTGCCCGGCGAGAAAGCCGATCACGTCAGGCGGTTGCAAGAGGAAGGCTATGTTGTGGCGATGGTGGGAGACGGTGTCAACGATGCGCCCGCACTGGCCCAAGCCGACGTAGGAATTGCCATCGGAACCGGCACTGATGTGGCCATGGAGACGGCAGATGTCACGCTGATGCGCGGCGACCTGCGCTCGGTGCCGCAAGCCATCGGATTATCAAAAAGGACCATGCGCAATATCAAGCAGAACTTGGGGTGGGCTTTCGGCTACAACGTGGCGCTGCTGCCGATTGCTGCGGGAATTTTGGCTCCTTTCTCTTGGGCACCGGACTTTTTACGCCAGCTTAACCCGATTCTGGCCGCGGGGGCAATGGCCTTTTCTAGCGTGAGTGTAGTTTTTAACTCTTTGCGATTGGGAAAAACAATGGACTAAGGCGTTCTGTCCCTTGCTGGTTGAGTGCCCACGGCGCTTTGTGGGTGTAACAAAACCAAAGGCGGGACTGAACCATACCGAAAAATTAACTGTTCTGATGTTTCTATTAACGGAATTGATTACCCTATGACTCAAAATATCATCAACCTTGTCTGGTACAAACGCGATCTGCGAGTTTTAGATCATGCAGCGCTTGCCCAAGCGTGTGAACGGGGAAACGTACTGCCGCTCTACATCGCCGAACCGGACATCTTGACCGCGCCCGATGCGGACACTATCCACTGGTCGTTTATCCGCGAGTCGCTGACAGACCTACGGCATAATCTAGCTGAGCGGGGCGGAACGCTCTACGTGCGGCAAGGCGAAGCGGTGGCGGTACTGGAATCGTTGCGGCATACGGTGGTGGAGCAGGGTTACGATCTTCACATTTGGGCCCACGAGGAAACAGGCAACGGACTGACCTTTGCGCGCGATCTGGCGGTGATCCGGTGGGCGAAGAATCAGGGCGTTCAGTTGACGGAGATACCGGCCAATGGGGTCGTGCGACGTTTAGCAAATCGGGATCAGTGGGCAGGGCTTTATGCCGGATACATCAATGCGGCCTTCGTCAAAGCACCGACGGTGATCCCACCGTTGCCGGAAGAGTTGGAAAATATATTGGAAGAGGGTCAATTGCCAACTCACGCAGGGCTGGGGATAGTAGAGCGGGCGCTCGCCGATGCGCAAAGTGGGGGCGAACGGGAGGCGCACGCGGTTATGCGCTCATTTCTAAACGAGCGAGGGATAAATTATCGTAGAGAAATGTCTAGCCCGGTGACGGCATACAGTGCGTGTTCGCGACTCAGCCCGCATATTGCCTACGGCACCATGTCCGCGCGGGTGGCTCAACATTTGGCAGAGCGACATCGGCGGCAGGTGTTACAGATGCCGTTGGCCGAGCGCGAACGTTTCGGTACCGACTGGCCCAAAATGTTGGATGCTTTTACATCACGACTGCGCTGGCGATCTCATTTTATGCAGAAGCTAGAGACGGAGCCGCGCATCGAGTTTGAGAATTTTGTAACGACCTATGATGGAATGCGACCCGACGATGGTGGAGAGCTATACGAGGCATGGGCCGCAGGGCAGAGTGGCTATCCGCTGGTGGATGCGTGTATGCGCGCGCTGGCGTCCATGGGCTGGCTCAATTTTCGGATGCGGGCCATGCTGGTCACCTTTGTTACGTTTGATCTGTGGCACCACTGGCGGCGACCGTCGCTGCATTTAGCTCGCCTCTTCGTGGACTACGAGCCGGGCATCCACTATTGTCAACACCAGATGCAGGGCGGCACCACCGGGGTGGACACCGTGCGAATCTACAGCCCGATCAAGCAGAGCGAGGAGCAAGATCCGCAAGGGATCTTCATTCGGCGTTGGGTGCCAGAGCTTGAAGGGGTGCCGGATGTTTATGTACATACGCCGTGGCTCATGCCGGGTGGCTTGCAAGCCAAGCTAAACGTGCGAATCGGGCAAAGCTACCCAAAGCCAATTGTGGATCATGAAGTGGCTATGCGGATCGCGCGGCAGCGGCTAGCCAAGGTTCGAAACTTGCCAGAGACGCAGACTCAAGCCCATAGAATCCGAGTAATGCACAGCAGCCAACGTCCCGCACATGGTAAAGAGAGCTCCATTCAAAGGGCAAAGAAAAAGGCACAATCCGAGGAACATCAACCCTCGCTTTTTGAAATTGAAAGTTAATCAATCTCCGGCAGCCTTGCGCGAATTAACTCGCTGAAATTTTCGCCCTCAGAATACTCTTTTGCCACCTGATCAATACGGCTCAGCGCAATGGTCTTTTCGATACCGCCCCAATCCTCGATTAGACCCAACCGTAGCGCTGCCTTAGCCGAATGACCGGGTAAAACCGAGCGCCACGTAAACGGGATCCGGCCCGGCGTAATGAGATTAATGTGTTTCACAATGGTGGTCATGCAGGTGGTGCGCAATGAATGATACCACTCGGCTTGCTTTGCCAGTGATTCGGTGCGGCGGCACAAATCGATGAAGATGGCGCGCTCTTTTTCGGGGCGCGCGACAACGCGGAACATGTGGACCCGATCCTCGCGGGCGTTGGTGCGTACGCCAATCAGATCGCGCTCGGTTCCCCATGCAAGGTAGAGCTCGTACGTGCGCCACAGTCCAAGCCATGGATTGTAGCGTTTGCCCTTTTCGCGCCGCGCTTCGAACGACGCTGTTAGGATTGTGCCGTCTTTAAATTCGAAGGAGAGCATGGTGTGGGCGAGGCTGCTGACGACATCAAAATGGACGATGATAAACCATACGTGGAGCAGATCATCAACCGTCACGCTCTGTTCGATCCACGCCTCGTCGCGGTCACGCGTGGTGCGCCATTTGAAATCGCGCACGTTTGAGAAATGCGCTACGCCATCTTGGATCTGCACACGGGGTGTTTGGGCACAGTCGGCCGTCCAGTCGCGATCGAGTCGTGGTGTTTTGGGGCGCACGCGCGTCCACCAGATGAAGGCTCCATACAGGATTAGGCTGGCGATGAATCCGCCGAACAGTAGGGCTATCCATTGCATTTGCTCATAATCCTTTGGCTATCGGTTAATAATGTTGACAGACCCTTATCCCTTCACCGACCCAGCGGTCAGCCCACCAACAATTTGATCCTGTAAAACCAAATAAATGATCACAATCGGCAGGCTGCCCATCACCGCGCCCGCGGCATAGGGACCCCAATTTGCGCCATATTGATCGCTGATAAACGATTGTAGACCCAGCATCAGCGTAAAATGTTCGGCCCGTTGTAGCATCAAGCTCGGCAGGATCCAGTCACCGTAAGTGCCAACAAATGTGAGAATACCGACGACAACGACAATGGGGCGCACCAACGGGAAAATCAAGTAGCGGAAGATTTGCCAGTGAGTCGCACCTTCTACCATGGCCGATTCGTCAATATCACGCGGGATAGAGTCGAAGAAACCTTTCATTAGCCACACATTAATCCCCATTGCGCCGCCAAGATAAATTAGGATCAACCCACCGTGGCTGTTTAGCCCCAAGCTAGGAATATATTGACCCAACTGCTGCAGCAGCGAAAAGAGTGCAATCATCGCCAGCAGCGCGGGGAAAACTTGAATCAACAGGATGCCGAGCAGCAGTTGGTTGCGCCCGCGAAAGCGGAAGCGCGAGAAGCTGAACGCGGCAAACGAGGTAATAAAGACGGACAGGATAGCCGAGATGCCCGACACCTTGGTCGAGTTCCAGATCCAGCGCGCAAATGGCTCATCTTGCAGAATAGTGCCAAAATGACGCAACGTTGGATTAGTTGGAATAAGCCGCTGTCCGCTGACGCCGTTAGTCGGGTTGAACGCAGCAGAAAGAGTCCAGATAATGGGGAAAATGGCAAAGCCAACCACGAAGATGGCGAGCAGAATTTTGGCTGCCATAATAATACGTCGCTGGTTCTTATTCGATTGCCAGATGCGTTGCTGGAGTGATAGATCGTTAGACATTTTCGCCCACCTCTTCCCATACTTTCATATAGCGATACTGGATCAGCGTGACGACGACCAGCACAACAAAAATGATTATCGTAATCGCGGACGCATAGCCAAAATCTTGACCGCCACCCGCGGCAAAAGCCAGCCGATAGACATAGCTGATTAAAATATCGGTGTGACCAGCGGGTGTAGACGTGCCGACCATGGCCGGACCGCCGTCGTTAAAGAGATAGACCACGTTGATGCTGTTAAAATTGGCGGTGAATGAGGCAATCAGAAGCGGACCCACGCCAACTAAGAGTAGCGGCAGCGTCAAATTGCGGAATTGCTCCCAGCGCGTCGCCCCGTCGATCTTGGCGGCTTCGAAGATATCCTCTGGAATGGCTTGCAGCGCGCCTGAGTTGACGAGCATAAAGTAAGGGTAGGCCAGCCAAACGTTGATCAGCAGTAGCGCGGCTTTAGCCCACCATGGATCGGCAAAAATAGGTGGCCAGCCAACGGGTTGACCAAAGAACGCAGCAAGATTTGTGCTGATGACGCCGTTAAGCGGATTGAGCAACCCTTTCCAAACCAGCACGGTGATCACGCTCGGAATCGCCATCGGAATGATCAACAGCGACTTGATAATCTTCTGGCCTGGCATGTCGCGACCAAAAGCAATGGCAATCAACAACCCAAGCGAAAAGGCAAAAAAGACGCTGAAAAAGGCAAAGGCGAAGGTCCAAATAAAGACGCGCAGTAGCGGGCCACGGAAAGAACGATTATCCAGAAAACGCATAAAATTTCGTGCGCCGATGGTCACTTGGTAGCCGGGAACCAAGGTCTCGCCCGCATCTGAAATAAAGGAGCCTACGTTTGGATCCGCACGATAGAGCGTTTCGCTTTTGTGATCAAAAACTGTGTCGTCGGCAGCGGTGTATGTATAGCGCGGTTGCAGTGCAGACGCTTTGCCCAACTGAGCGGTGAGTTGAACCTCGTTGGGCGGGTCGCCAAAGCGCAGATCCTGCATGTCCGTAATCGACCGCACGAGGCCCACTTTGTCTAACCGTTCGTAGCCATCTACCGTGAGGGGCACACCCTCTTCGTCTAACGCACCAATTGCGGGTAGATCGACAACACCCTCATCGCCAGCTGATCGCGCTGGCGCAAAGAAGCCCGCACCAGAGTCATCTTGGAGCCAGAGCGCGTATCCACTATTTTCTCCAGCATCTGTTGTTTTGAATGCGGTATAGTTGAGCGTGATACCCTCTTCGGGCAAAAACTGTCGGCTTTCGAGTACTTCGATGGTCTGGACTTTGGGCAGCAGGTGGCCGGTGCCAAAGTTTGTAAAGGCAATATAGATGGTGAAGAGGATGGGATAGACGGAGATGAGCAACATCAGTGCCAAGCCAGGCGACATCCAGCGCAGGGGATAGGCTTTTTCGCGTAGGAATATGATGTTGATGCAAATGGTAATAAAGGTGAGCGCGCTGGCAAATTGCCAGTAGCCATCGCCATAAAGTTGGGCAATGAGTAAAGACGCAAACGCATCGAGGATCATCAGGCCGATGAGACGGAGGCCGAGTTGGCGGAAGGTATTAGGCATGGTGCGTGATTCGTGGTGCGTGGTGCGTGAACTAAAGATTAATTTTGCTGTACTGTGGCAAGGCTACTTACTAGAGTATCTAGCCAATAACTTTGCTATAGCACAACCATAATCTGGACTAGTTCACGCACCACGCACCACGTCTTTTCTATTCCGTTCCGGCTATTGCGTTACGAACCTGCTCGGCGGCATTGGTGAAGGCCGAAACCGGATCATCACCTTGCTGCCCAACGAGCGTGACTGCATTGCCCCACGCTTCCCACACCGAACCCATTTCTGGGATAGCGGGCATCGGCTGGGCGTTGAGACCCGCTTCGCCAAAGGCTGCCATGTCGGGATCGTCAAGCGATTCGAGGAGTGGCAGGTAGGCTGGAATGCGTGGATCCGCATCATAGATCGACTGCATTGCTTCGGTGGTGGCAACAAACTCGGTCAGGTACACCTGCGCCAGCAGTGATTGTTCGCTAAACGAGCTAACCATAAAGCCACGGATGCCCATAAATGGTGCGCCCGGTTCGTTGGCTGACGGCAGTTCGCTGATTGCGAAATTCATGCCAGAATCTCGTAGCCGACCAAGCGCCCATGGACCCGTAATGGTCATGCCTGCTTGGCCCGTTTCGACGAGCACGTGACTGGTTTCCCAATCCACGGCTGGTGGCTGTAGGCCAGATTTAACCATGTCGTCCCATACTTGTGCGGCTTCTAATGCACCTTCACTGTCAATACCCACATCCTCTGGATTGTAGCTGCCGTCATCGTTGGTGCCAAAGACGTAGCCACCGTAGGCCGTCATAATCGGGTAGAAGTGATAGGGATCCCCTTCCATCCGGACAAAGCCATATTTATTTGTAGACATGTCATCGTCGTTGTCGGCGGCTAGCTCTTGCGAAATTTCGAGCACCTCCTCCCATGTGGCTGGCGCGTCTGGCACGATATCTGTATTGCGGACGAGGGCAATATTCTCGGTGGCAAGCGGCATGCCATAAAGCTCACCGTTGTAGCTCATGCCTTGAATAGCGGGTGCGCTGAAATCAGCAGCCTTGTCACCCAAATCAAATGGCGCAACAACACCGCTGGTTACCAATTCGCCTAGCCAGTCGTGTGCGCCGACGATAATGTCTGGCCCTTCACCGGCTGGCCCCGAAACAATTAGGTTGTCGCGAATCGCACCAAAGTCTACTTCCTGCACAACCACGCTCAATCCATATTCGTCGCTAAACGCGGCAGCGGATGTTTCCAGCGCTGGGGCTGTATTGCCATCGGCCCAGATAACTAAATCACCCTCGGCACGTACAACTGGGGCTTCTTCTTCCATTTCTTCAGCTTCTTCAGCTTCTTCTGCTACTTCTTCTTCAGCTTCTTCTTCCGCAGACGCTTCCTCTTCAGGTGCTTCGGTGGCTTCGACCTCTACTTCTGTTTCGGCTTCTGTTTCGGTTTCTGTCTCTGTAGCAACCTCTGATTCAGTTGGCGCTTCTGGCTCTGCGGGTGTCGCTGCTGATCCTGGACAGGCAGTAAGCACAAGCGTCAATATCAACAAGATTGATAGAACTAACACATTTTTTTGTTTCACGGTTTTCTCCTAAATTGAAAATTTGTTTAAAAATCGACCTGATTAGCTCCCTAGAAAAATTCTCTCCTAATTTTTGCAGTAAATTCATTTTGCTTCTTGAAATATGGTATGAAATTTTCTGTGCAAATATATCTGTGGAGTTACATGCATATAATTGCAGATCGATGAAATAGTCATAAGATGGTTATATGACAATTAAGGGCAAGGGATTTTTTGCTGAAATGCATGGGGCGATTTTGATAAGTGAAATATATCAGACAACCCTATAGGATGCAAACGTGTGTAACAGATATGCATGGCACTATGTTTATTTTGGGGCGAATTTGACGCCCACCTATATAGCGGTGATACTCTATTTGCGATTTGGTTCATTTAAATTTATCCTTTCGATAAAGTTACCTCAGTTCAACCACATAAGATCCCAAAGAGCTATCACTTCTGACGGTGATTTCATTTACAATGACTTCACTTTTTATCTCAACAACTATACAACTTCCTAAATAACCGACCCTCAAAAACATGGACACAACATTCAACATGACATCCAAAACATTAGACCAAATCGTAGCCGAAAAACCTTTTAAAGAGTTTGCTGAGTTTTGGCCCATGGGGTCGAACTTTATCGCCTTTATGTCCAACGCCATTGTCTCTGAGTGGGTGGCACTGCCGGGCAATAATGGCGATCTCGCCCCGGTTCGCAGCTTTTTTGACGAGTACTTAAAGACCGTTTTCAATCGCGACGCAGACACAGCACTGGTGGACCAATTTGCGGCGAACGAAGTTCCGCAGAGCATGAAATCGGGCGAATTTGACGCGCTCTCGTACGCTTTTTATCGCTCTGCCTTCATCATTATTGCGCAGAATATTGAGCAATATAGAGAGTCACTTGCACGCGAGCGGCGGCTCTACACCAAACGCGTGGGCAAAATTTTCTTTCATCAACTGCACGATCATATTTCTCTTCGCCTACCCACCGATCTAGACACAGCGACCCACTTTGCGCAGCTAGACGATGCGATTCAAAAGACAGGCGTATTTTTAAAGGAAGAAGGATATCTGCACACGCACTTTGACTTCTCCTTCGACGTGAAGACCGAGCACGCTGGGCGACACATTCGCCAAAGCAAGGCCAATCTGCTGGCGGATCTGCGGGCGAACGGCATGGCGTATGCGCTCTACGAGATGGGCTACCCTGTTATTTTGCCCTCGGCTGTTTATCTGTACCACACCATGGGCGAAGCGCAACATCATTCGTCGCGCACCATCGAAGAATTGTTCGACCGTGTTGGATACGAAGCGCGCGAAACCGACGACTTTGATCCAATCGGCTATCCGTCTGATATGGTTGTGGAGCTGTGGGAGATCCGCAAGTTGGGGTGAGGGGAGGCATAATGCAAGCCAAAACATCATTCAAAAAAAGCACCCAGTGCGCTTAATGACGACGCACTAACTCTTTACGGGTGAGCATCAGTTCACGTTACAGGTGAGTGGCGACACCTTTGATTCGTTGACATTTCTGCTGGCGGAAATTTAATTACAGCTCAACCGCCTCTACCCTTTTCTCTACCTTTCTTCTCTACCATTTTGGCGAAACGACTGCCGGTTTCAAAAGCATCGGCTAGAAAGTCTGCATCGTTGGCATACGCCTCGCTTACCACCACTTCGAGCGACATCGGCTTGGTGTAGACCGAGCGCGCAATGTACCCCGCCAATCGTTTAAAATCAATACTCTTGGTGAAAAGATTACGATGCTGATCGGCACTACCATCATTATCGTGTAAGTGCAGCACGTAGAGCCTGCCCAAGAATTGGTCGAGCAGATCCATACGGTCATAGCCAAGATTAGCGTGTCCGGAATCAAAACAGAGACCCAGAAACTCTGGTGGGTAGATGGCAAAAAGATCGGCGAGCAGTTCGCTATTGTCGCGCACTTCTGTTAACGGCACTCCGTCGAAATATGCCCCTTGGAAGTCGATTAGATTTTCGATGGCGATGGTTATATTGCGTTCTGCCGCGTAGGGCTGCAACGCATCCAAGGTTTTGCGCAGTTGGCCCCACACTACTTGTTTCAAGTTCGCATCCGTTGGCAGCGGGTACGCGTGCATCACAACCGAGTCGCCTCCAAAGCGTGCCGTAAAGTCGATTCTATTCTTCACTAAGTCCACGCCAGCCAGCCGCGCATATTCTTGAGACGAATACCAAAATTTTTCGCGGCCCTCGGATCCGTGAACATCGGCAACGGTGAGTCCATATTCATCCAACAGTTTGCCAATTGCATCAATTTCGGACTCGCCATAAAGAAAGTCGCCACTCCAGTGGTGGCACCAGTGGACGTGCGTAAATCCGGCTTCTGCAATTGCGCGTAAGGCCGAGTTTGGGTTGCCGATGCCGTTGTACCAATCCTGCATTGAGTGAAAGCCATGTATATCTGTACTGTGATCGGTTGCGATTGAAAGCATAAGAGTTTCCTGTTTGACTAAAATGAAATATGTGCCGACATTGCCAGCTCGCCGGCGTGATTGCTGGCCCAAGCCCGCCCATCTTTGTTACCGTGAATCGTGAATGGACGAGGGTTAAAGAGTGGACTGTGCCCGCGATAGTCAAAACTGCTAATTTGCTTCTCTGGACAGTGCTGACAGAAGAGATCGAGCAGCAGCGTGGCGGTGAGTGGCCCATGGACAACCAAGTTTGGATACCCCTCATGCTCGCGACAGAAATCAACATCGTAATGGATGCGGTGGGTATTAAATGTGAGCGCGGAATAACGGAAAAGCAGCATGGGGTCGGGCTGATATTGTGCGGAAAAATCACTTCGGCGTGGCGCAGGCGCAAGCTCGGGCGAAACAGGCACTCCCCTGGATTGAAGCGGCTCGCGGTAGACGATGGTCTGTTCCTCTAGCAGGCAGCGTTGATTGTTGGCTGATACCTCGTGTTCAACTATTAGCTCATGTTCGACTACTACAAAAACAAGTTTGCCGCTGCGTCCTTCTCTGGGGCTGATCGATTTAACGGTCGAGCGTTTGGTTGCATGGTCGCCGATCCGCAACGGCTGCTCAAAGACAAATCTGCCGCCTGCCCACATACGGCGCGGTGGATCTGCACATTGGTTGTCGCCGTCATTGCCATCGTTGGCGACAAAGCTGATTGGTGGCATAAAGCCGCCCAGCTGTGGATGCCCCTCGACACCCAATGCATTTCCTTGTACCGGATCGTGAAAGTAGAGCCAATGCCACGCTGGCGGCAAGTTGTCGCCATTGCTCAATGTGGGCTGCCGATTGAGCGTTGCCTGCATGAGGTTGGCTCTCTCGACTGCAATTACGCAGGTGGATATTTCTTCTTTGCCGATCCATTTTTGGATATCTGTATTGTTCATCTTTTTTTACCACTCAGCAATGAGTCCATTGAAAAAAAGTCAAAATGGCCACAAAAATACAAAATTTTTTGGTTCAACCGGATCTCATGTGGCTGACAGAGTGCGTCGCACTGTTCAGGGAGTGATTCGAGCCAGAAGCCATTGGTGATAGTGCGACGCACTCGACACGGGAGAGCCACCATAACTGGCTTCAATGTCAATCACATGAGATCCCAAAGAGTCAAAAAGCTTTAACTAAATTTCTGTGGCTAATTCAAGGTTTTTGCAGTAGATTCAGCAATGCGTTTTAAACTCTTTTCGGATCTGCTCGGTGTGCTCGCCAATGGACGGCACGGGCGCGTAGGTTTCATCATTGGTGTCGGTGGTGATAGCTGGGGCGACTAGATGAGCCTCCTTGCCGTTTACCGACATTGTTCGACGTCGCAGCGCCGGATGTTCGGAGAGATCCGCCACAGAATTGACCGACCCATACGCAATCCCTACAGTGCGCAACTTTGGCAGCAGATCGGCGCGGTCGTAGCGACTAAAGACATCGGTGATAATCTCGTTCATTTGGGGGCGGTTTGCAACGCGCGCGTTGTTGGTGGCAAAGAGCGGCTCGTCGGCAAGTTCAGGCCGCTCTAAAATGTCGGCAGCAAACTTGGCCCACTCGCGGTTATTTTGGATCGAGATGACCACCGTCTCATCGTCCTTGGTCTTATAGCCACCATAGGGCGCAATCGACGGATGATTTAGCCCGACGCGGCTGGGGGCCTTGCCGCCAAAATCGTGATGGGCCAGCGGCACCTGCATCCACTCTGCCGCGGTGCCAAAGAGTGAGACTTCTACGCTGCTGCCTTTGCCCGTGCGCTCGCGTAAGAATAGCGCCTGCATAATGCCACCGAACGCGTTAATGCCCGTGCCGATGTCGCAGATCGAAACGCCGACCCGGCCCAATTCATTCTCCCCGCCTGAAACCGCTACAATGCCCGACTCGCACTGCACCAGCAGATCATATGCTTTCATGTATGAGTAATCGCCATCGCCATAACCCGAGACATCGCAGGTGATCAGCCGCGGGTAGCGTGCCCGCAGCGCGTCGGATCCGATGCCGAGTCGATCCGTTCCGCCTGGTGCGAGGTTTTGCACAAAAACATCAGCCTGCGCTAACAGTTGTTCCATAAACGCGAGATCATCTGCATCTTTTAGATCAAGCACAATGGACTCTTTGCCACGATTGAGCCACACAAAGTAGGATGCTTCACCGTGTACGACGCTGTCATAGCCGCGGGCAAAATCGCCCGCAGCGCGTTCAATTTTGATCACGCGTGCGCCTGCGTCGGCTAGTCGGCAGGTTGCCAGTGGTGCGGCAACGGCTTGTTCCAGCGCAATGACGGTGATTCCGTCTAGTGGTTTCATAAATTGGTGTGCCTTATTGCTTATCTACTGACTGAAGGGCAAATGGGTTCTGATAGAGTTCGTCATGCGACTCTACACCCACATCGAGTACGCAATCCGTTTGGGGGCGCGCCACGCAGAGTAAAATATAGCCAGCTTTTGCTTGCCGTCGGTTGAGCGCAGTTGCCCCCGGTTGGCGCACGCTGCCGGAGATCATCTTTGCCGCGCAGGTGATGCATCCACCATATTTACAGGCGATCGGTAGCTGGATCCCCGCCGCAAGCGCGGCATCGTAGATTGGTTCATCATTGCCAACTTCTAGGGTAATGTTTTGGTTACGGAGGATGACAGTGTATTTGGTCATATATGAATGGTGACTGTGGTTGATGGAATAATGATCATTTCATAACCTAAATCGTCTGGTTCAGCTTTGGCTTCCAAAAGGGGCGGAACAGCTCGATCTTTACGCAGCGATCCATCACCACGCGCAGCCCCGCATCTTCGGCGAGCTTGGCCGCATCTTCGTCATAAACGCCTATCTGCGCCCAAAGTATCTTGGCCCCGATGTCGATTGCCTCTTCCGTCACGCCCATCAGCGCTTCGGATCGACGAAAGACCTCTACCATGTCAACCGGCTGCTTGATCGACTTTAACGATGGATAAACCGGAATGCCCCGGATCTCGTCTACACCTTCTTTGGGATTGACGGGAAATATCTTGAAGCCCTGTTCGTGCAGAACCCGCAAGACGCCGTAACTAAACTTTGTTGGATCTGGACTTGCCCCCACCACGGCAATGCTTTTTGTATCGTTGAGCACCGATGCGATATATTCGGCTGAATATTCTTCTTGGTGATTCATTTCATTTACTCCTTTTTACATCTTTACATCCAAATGTCAGATGTGCAGTCGCCACCGGGATAGCGCGTCTCGTGACAGCGCGAGGGGCCATTTGGCTCTTTTCCAAAATCAACGACAAAGCCTTTGTTGATCTCCATGCCGCCATTTTCAGGATCGCAATCGACCATCAGCATTACGCCCCCTTTGTGACGGATCTCTGGATAGAATTGATTGTCCCACGTCGAGAAGAGCGATGTCGTTACGTAGAGACGCTTGCCGTCAAGCGAAAGCTGAATCATCTGCGGGCCACCGGCAACATCGACGCCATTGACAACGGGCGCTTTGCCAAGAAGCCCACCTAGCCAAACTTGCCCCGTCAACTTGGGGCTGAACGGATCCGAGATGTCATACTGCCGCAGATCGCCGTGCAGCCAGTTCGACAGGTAGAGGAAGCGGTCATCCATCGAAAGCAGGATCACGCTAATCAGCCCCGGCAGTGGAATTGGCCATTCGGGGTGACGTTCATTTTCCACATCAATGATCTTATGAACGATCCATTCCGCATCCTTTTTATCATCCTCTCGGTACCAGTGAATGATGTTCGATGAGAGCGCCGCGCCCACAAAGCCGTGGCTCGAATCGGGATTGTGATGGAAGCGAACCTCCAGCGGAACGAGACCATCTTCGCCCAAATACTCGGTATGGGTAACGCTCTTCTTTTCGAAATCCCAAAAGTGCAGCTCACGCCCATATTTTAGCACCCCAACTTCTTCCAGATCAAAGCCCGGCATAAAGGTGTTGGGCGCGGCCCACTCGCTAGAAACCATGGCATTTTGGCGCGGCTGATACCAGAAATCGTAGTTAAACTTCATGCCGCCCAGATCATTTTCCCAGCGCCCGACAATCTCAAACTCTTCATTCAGATGCAGAAACCCGCCAGGCGCTTCACCCTTGGCATCGCCTAACATCGAGATGATGATATCTGACCCCAAGCAATGAATCGTGTGCGGCGCGGAGAGATTTGTCTTGGCTTTGATTTCGTCGCCCTCAATCACTTTGTGCAGGCGCGGGTTGCGCGGATCCGTTACGCAGTCAATGATGTGCAGGTTCGATGTGCGCACACCCGGCACAATCAAGTAGCGGCGCTCTTTACTCGCATCGCCGTGACACGAAGAGCAGGCGTTCCAACCAGTGTGATGAAGTTCATCGCCAATGTTGGGCATTTCCAGTCGGCTAATTACTTGCGAATAGGTGGGGCTTTCGGGGTCGGCATCCACTGTTGCTAGATAGTCGGGTTTTTGGATCCCTGTGCCCACGTAGAGCGCAACGGTGTAGAGCAACTTTTCGCGGGGGGCTTTCATTGCCTCGGCAGGCGACGCATAGCCCGGCCCGCAGCAGGGTAGATTCGTGTTTTCGGTCATCTGGAAATGGTTACTCCGCTGTCTCTAATTCGGCAAAAACCCGTTTGGCAATCCGCTGGCAATTCACCCCGGCTGGAATCCCGCAGTAGATGGCAATATGGTGGATCACGGCCTGGATTTCGTCTTTGGTAATGCCGTTGCGCAGCGCACCGTTTAAATGAAGTTCCCACTCATCCATGCGGTTCAGTGCCGCGATCATTGTCAGGTTCATAAAGGATCGAATCTGCGGGGAAAGGCGTTCATCTCCCCAACCAAAGCCCCAGCAGAACTCGGTCACCACTTCTTGGAAGGGACGCGTAAAATCATCTGCATTTGCTAAGGAGCGCTCGACATATTCTTCGCCTAAAACCGCTTTGCGCATGGCCAAGCCTTTTTCAAATCGTTCGGGATCCATTGGTTCTCCTTGTGTGTGAGGCTAAACCAGAAAAATAATTATACGGATTCTTACTGATTTTCTGCAATAGCCTGCGGCCATGCTATATAATTAATTTTTTGGAATGGCCTGAATAGATTGTTGCACGCTTATAGCCCTTCAGAAAAGTTCCGTCCCATTTCAAAGAATAGAAATGGGACGGAACTTTTCTGGATGAGTATATTGTAGAAGCATCTTGAGGCTTTGCAAAAACTCAGTTCGCTCCGATCCCTTTAGCCACACAAGATCCCTGTGTCGCTCCGTTATGTGTAATGATAGATGGACTGTTCATCTATCTATGTGACTGGTCATCCGTAATGGTACAAACGAGAGCGACGCACGCGGGTCGACGAGTAGGCGGGAAGGACGCTCTGATCAACAAATTTCACGAGAAGAGCGCAGGATTGTCAATACGATGTTGCAGAAATGCGGTTCGATGTTTACACTACTGATCATCATTATCACTACCATAAAAAGACCCGACGCAAAACTAGGAGATCGCACCCATGCAAATGGATCCCGAAGTGGCCGCGGCTGCCCTTACCGCGTTTACCGAGATTTTTGTCAAACCCACAATTGAAAAAAGCCAGCAGTTGATGGGCCGCGCCAAAGATGAGTTTGACTACAGCCGCGCGGCAAAAGCGTACCACAAACGCCTGATCGAGCTTTACAGCAAGCAGCGCATGTTGGGCAAGCCTGACGAGGTGACTATTACGGATCTCTTTACCGATGTGTATGTGCTGGATAAGCAGACGGCGCTACGTCGTTTTGACATTGCAACGCTGCGCGAGGAGGGCGAATTGCGCAGCATGGGCAGACCAGGCGAGCGCAAACGGGGCTTTCCGCTGGTGGCAGAGGGCGATAACCTTTACATTTTGGGCAAGCCCGGCGCAGGGAAGACGACCTTTCTAAAGTACATTGTGACGCAGGCTGCCGTCGCCAATTTACGCAAACTGCCCATCTTTGTTTCGCTTAATGAATGGTCGAATAGTCAATATGGTCAATCTGGGCAAGAGGCGCTGCTGCCCTTTATTGTGGAACAGTTTGCTATCTGCCGCTTTCCCGATGCCAAACCGTTTATCGAAAAGCTGCTGGAAAGTGGCGATGCGCTGCTGCTTTTTGATGGGCTGGATGAAGTGCGTCAAGAGGGTGAGCAGCGGCGTACGTTGAGACGGCTGCTGCAAAACTTTGCCAAACAGTACAGCGATTGCCAGTGCCTGATTACCTGCCGCATTGCCGCCAGCGACGTCATGTTTGAGGGCTTTCGCGATGTGGAGGTAGCCGACTTTACGCCTGAGCAGGTAGAAATCTATGCTGAAAAGTGGTTTACAGAATTCCCACACAAACTTGACTTGTTTAAAGCTGAAATTGCCAAAACAGAGAACGAAGGGCTGGCCGAACTGTGCTGCAGCCCATTGCTGCTGGCCATGCTCTGCCTTTACTTTAATGATGTGCAGGCGTTCCCCACGCGGCGGGCCGAACTGTATGAAGAGGCGATTGAGGCGCTGCTAAAAAAGTGGGATTCCAACCGCGACATTCAGCGCGATTACTTTGCGCTTTCGGCGCGGCGCAAGCAGCAGATGTTTGCGTGGATCGCGGCGCAGACCTTTGAAGAAAACGATTACTTTGTCGAGCAGCGTCGTTTAGTGAGCCTAATCGAAGTATATCTAGCTCGCTTACCCGATATGCCCGCCGACATTGACGGCCAAGCCATCCTCAAAGTAATCGAGGCGCAGCACGGCATCTTTGTCGAGCGAGCCAAGGGCATCTATTCGTTTGCTCATCTCACCTTTCAAGAATACTTTGCCGCCCGCTATATTGTGGAAAATGAGGCGCGCGGCACCACGAAATCGTTAACCCAAAAGCACCTGGGCGATGACCGCTGGCGCGAAGTCTTTTTGCTAACGGCCAGCATGTTGGATGATGGCGAAGACTTTGTCAACCAGATGCGCAAGCAGGTAGATGTTGATCTAGCTAAGGACCCCGCGTTGATCGCCCTGCTGACGTGGGCTGACGAGAAGACGCAAAACGCGATTGTGCGAGACGAATCGCAGCAAGCTGCGATTCGTCTCGCATATATTTATCTCGATCGCGCTCTCGCTCTCGATCTCGATCGCGCTCTCGCTCTCGCTCGCGATCTCGATCGCGCTCTCGCTCTCGCTCGCGATCGCGCTCTCGCTCTCGATCGCGCTCTCGATCGCGCTCTCGATCTCGCTCTCGATCTCGATCTCGCTCTCGATCGCGCTCTCGATCTCGCTCTCGCTCTCGCTCGCGCTCTCGCTCTCGCTCGCGATCTCGCTCTCGCTCTCGATCTCGATCTCGCTCTCGATCTCGCTCGCGATCTCGTTAAAACTCTAAATGCAGATGTGGGCGTTGATTTTGGACTATTATATACATGGCAGTATGCATCAATTTATGGCATTCTTGACAAAGAAAATCGCGTGCGATATGTGCAGAATATGGATGAATATTCTGCATCTTTCTTTCCGCAGGTAATTGATTTAGTACGCGAGCAGGTTGATGCGACCAGACTTTGTGATCGGCTGGCGGCGCTTGTATTACCGACGGGTCAAGATGATGGTGTGGCGTGGCGAAAATTTGTCGACGCGCTGGCACAAATTTTGAACGAGGAACGCGATTTTGATTTTACGCGCAAGATTAGCTATCAGCAATTGAGTATCCTGAATACATACTTTAACGCAAATGAACGGCTGCTGCGTTGTTTGGAGCTTGCCACTGTGTCAAATCGAGCGGGGATTAAGGCGAGATTGTTGCTGCCACCGGAGGGCTGATTGGGTGACGAGTAGGTTGTGGGGAAACCCACGTGCGACGCTCTGACCTGTGAGTGGTTGGGCGTGTGGAACTGAATTTGGTCAGTGCGACGCACGCTAGAAGAGTGGTGAGCGTGCGTCATCCTGTCAGCCTCTCAAGATGCCTTGCGCGCTCGCTGTTCGGCCCACGTCCGCAGCCGGTCGATCTCCTCCCCCATCATGCGGCTTAGTGGCACCGTCTCCTGTAACACATCCAGCAGATCGCTCTCTTGCAGCGGGCGATTTTGGTCAAATGCCTCATACAGCCCCGCAACCAAAGCCTGCTCAATCTCCGCACCAGAAAGGCCGTCCGATGCCATGGCCAACGAATGCAGATCGAACTCTGCCGGCGCGCGGTTTCTCTTCTCCAAATGAATTTGCCAAATGTCGCCCCGCTCCGCGCTGTCGGGCAGATCCACAAAAAAGATCTCGTCAAAACGCCCCTTGCGCACCAACTCGGGCGGCAGTTGAGAAACGCTGTTAGCCGTCGCGATCACAAAAACGGGTGACTTCTTCTCCTGCAGCCACGTAATAAAACTGCCGAAAACGCGGGCCGACGTCCCCGCATCGCTCACGTTGCTCGACCCCACGCCCGAAAAGCCCTTCTCAATCTCATCCACCCAAAGCACAACCGGCGCAATACTCTCGGCAATCCGAATCGCGTTGCGCAAATTCTCCTCGCTCGACCCAACCAGCGAAGCAAAAAGCCGCCCCACATCCAATCGCAGCAGCGGCAGTTGCCACGAATTCGCCACCGATTTTGCCACCAGCGACTTGCCGCAGCCCTGCACCCCCACCAGCAAAATCCCCTTCGGTTCGGGCAGCCCAAAGCGCCGCGCCTCATCGCTAAAGGCCCGCACCCGCTTGCGCAGCCACTCCTTCAGCGTCTTAAGCCCGCCCACGCTCGTCAGCTTGTCATCGCTGTCGTAAAACTCAAGCAGTCCACTTTTGCGGATAATCTGCTGCTTTTCCGCGGTCACCGCGGCAATCGCGCTGCGGTTTAGGTGGCCTTTTGCTTGAATAATCGCCTTGGCAATCGCATTTGATGCCTCGGTTTCGGTCAATCCCAGACAGGCTTTCACCAGTCGACCGCGGTCGCGCTTATCTATTTCAACATCAACGCGGCCACTCTCTTTTGCGCGACCCAGAATCGCTTGCAACATGGTCTGCATCTGTGCTTCATCTGGCAACGCGAAATCAACCACCGTTAACTCTTTTTCTAGCTCGGGCGGAATTTTGAGGACGGGGCCAAGCAAGATGACGGTCTTATTGCTCGATCCAAGCTTGGTCGCAATCTCGCGCAACATGCGCACCACTGTATGATCCTTAAGGTACGGGTGAAAGTCGCGCAGCACCCAGATCCCCGCTTCGGTCTCATTTAGAATCGAAGTGAGAAGCGCCAGCGGATCGCGCTTGGACCTGTCTGCATTCTTGGTTGGCTGCACCGGGTTGACAAGCCCGCTACTGACGCTCCACGCCCACAGTCGTTTTTTTTGCTCTTTGGCAAGCTCTTCAATTTCAAGCAGCGCACGCTGTTCTTCGGGCGTAACGATCCACAAAATGGGGTAGCGTGCACGGATATAGACGTCAAGTTCGTTTTTCATATTGTTTTGGGACTAGGGATTTGGGACTAGGATTTGGGAATGGGGGATCAGGAATAGGGAATTCACTTCATCCGCTCTGTACTCCCCGATCCCTGTTCTATTAACGCAAATGGGGGGAGTGCGGCCAGATCTTCCAATGGTCAACCGTTTTGCCATTTACGTGTACCTCGGTCCCCGTCCAACTTTTGACATACTCCCATAAAGACCAGAAGTGGCGCAGCTCTCTCTTCATAAACATAACACGGTGAATAATTCGGCGATCCTCGTCCATAAGCTGGCTGTAGCCTGGCCGTTGACGCGCCCGGTGTAGTGCAAAGTCAAAATATTCAGAGCGACTCTGCTGGAATTCTAACACAAGATTCCACTTCTGCTGATCGCTTGGCTCCCCATCTTCTCCCTCTTTCCCTCCTGTCATTTCTTCACTAGGTGCCTCAGCAAAGGTGATTGTCGAGGCGCTGAGCGAACCGATCTCGTTTAGCAGTGGCACCAGAATTGGGTGAAGATCCGGCTGGGGTAGGGCGATCCGCAACTCGCGGTGCGCTGACCGCCACCGCCGCGGTGTTGCAGCTTCTTCGCCCAGTTCCTTTAGCGCATAGGCCAGCGGATCTGTACCAAGCGTGCTGGTTAATGACGAGAGCCGCACACGCGCCATTTCGCCATCAAATGGCCTGTTGGTAATGCGCCACTTCTCCATCAACACGCGCAACATTTGGGGGGTCAAAAGCTGACCCAATAAAGCGACATGACCAACCGCCACGCCCAGCTGATCGGCATGTACGTGACCAGACTCAATCGACTCGACGAGTGCTGCACTATCTTGTTCGAGCCAGTGGGCTAGCAGACTAGCGCGTGACAGGGAAACATTTTCACCCCACGTTTTTACTTCGTGTAGATATTTTAAGACGAGTCGGGCGTCTTTGGATAGAGTATTTTGTTCAAAGAGACAGGTTTCTAAATGAGCAAGGTAAAGAGTTTGAAAGGCAGGCGCGGCTGAAGCGGTGGGCTGTTGCAGCCAAGTGAGAAAAGCGTGGCGTTGTGCGGGGGTAAATCCTGCGTAACTTAAACCCGTTTGTGGCGCAGACGATGCTGCATCAGTGGAGGGGCTAATGGTTAGCGCCGGGTCAATCTGTGCGTAATCTGCTTGCGCACAGTCTATTTGTGCATAGTCATCAATATTGCTGGATTGATTCTTATGCAGAAAGTGAATTGGCAGATCATCTTTTTTCTCTGCGGTTTCGAGCAAGGCATAGAGCGTCCGATCCCGATTGAGAATGCGAGTAAATGGACTGATGGATGTAAATAGGGTGGACTGTTGGGCCAGCGTTTTTGTCATATACAAATTGTACATGCATCAGCCGTTATGCTCAACTACCGTTCAGTGACAGATTATCTAATGAGTACCCTCGATTTCTCTTATTGGTTCGTGGGGTCTTGAACCATTTTTCCCTTTATACATTTCTAACGAAGCTGACCCATTCTGCACATTTCTATGAGCAAATAGATTCGCGACTGATTCTTGCTTTACATCTTTCTCGGCTTGTGCCGTCAACCAGTGACCAACCGATTTGTGCAGCATTCTGCGCTCTCGTTTAAGAATACCTTCATAGACCACCTGATATAGTAACGTATTGTTAAAAACAAACTCACGCTCATTGTCTGGGGATTCAGTTTGTACCTCTGTTATCAATCTATTCTCCAGCAAAAATGCGAGTGCATCTTTCACCATTTGGCTGTCACCGCTGCGAGAATCTAAGAGCATCTGTATGATTCCTTCATCCCAAAATTGACGCCCCATAACCGATGCACAGCGCAAAACGCGGCGGACATATTCGGGCAGTTGATCAATGCGCGCTTGCAGAATATTAATTAACGTACTTGGCACCCTAGCGTGAACTAACTTATCGCTGCGGATGCTCCAATTTGTCTTTCCCTGAATAATCACATTGTCGGTGATAAGCAGCTTGATAAACTCTTCGATATGGTATGGGTTGCCCTCGGCGCGTTCAATAATCGTTATAAATAATTTTTCTGGTATGCGCTCGGCACGCTGAAGAATATGACGAATTAATTCTTTACTTTCTTCCTCGCTCAACGGTTCGAGCCTTAAATGGCTATAGGCGTCTGGCTCTCCCTGCACCCACTGCGGATACCGTTTGAAGAATTCGGGACGCGCCGTTGCCAGAACCATGAGTAGCTGATCTGACATTTCGGCATGGAGCTGATAGATAAACTGGATCGATGTACTGTCTGCCCAGTGAATATCCTCTAGCATGATAAGAGTTGGCTCAATCTCCGAGACCGCCTGTATAAATTCCTTTATCTCTGGCAGCATTTGGGGATGAACATCATTAGCGCGTGGATTATTGAATTTTGACAATGATGTATCGGCATATATGGCCAAATCAATGTCGTCTATCCCGATTGCCCGCATACAAACAGTAGCAAAGCGGTTGCGCTGTTCTTGGCTGGCAAACTCTTGCTCGATTTTAAACGCAATTTTTTCACGCGCAACTTCTATATGATCACTATATAATATGTTGAAATAAGAGCGAATCAGCTCCGTGATAAGATAGTAGGGCTGCCCTTCGTTACTTTGCCTAGCCCTTGCTTTAAAGCTAGATGTCTTCCACGATAAGGATTCGACCCAGCTATCAAACTCATAAATAAGTCGTGTTTTTCCTAAGCCAGCCTCGCCGGATAGTGTAACCATACACTGTCTATTTTCAAGCAACATGTTGTAATAATGTTGCTGCAACCACGTAAACTCCTCATCACGCCCAATCATAGGTGTCGTTACACCTTTAATACCTCGCTGTTCGAGCCGAAAGCTGCGCGGACGTTCTCTTTGGACGAGATATGTTTCTAGCGGACGTGATTTACCTTTTGCTTGTATAGGTGCCCGCTCGCGTAGATCAAATAGGCCACGCACATGCAAATATGTGGTGCGCGAGACTAATATATTACCCGGTGGGGCAAGTTTCTCTAAGCGGCTGGCGGTATTAACTGTGTCACCCATTGCCGTATATTCGCCAACAGTACCCACTCTGCCAAGAATTACAGGCCCGGTATTGATGCCAATACGGACAGATAGAGGTCGGTTACTAAGCATTGTGTTTGACTCATCAAGCCCTTGCTGCCATTTCTGCATCTCTAATTGCATTGCAAGGGCCGCACGAACCGCGCGCTCTGGATCATCTTCTCGTGTGGCATGAACCCCCCAAAGCGCCATGATTGCATCACCAATATGTTTGTCAATTTTTCCGCCATGGTCAAGTACAATCTTATCTAATTTGTTCCATAAAATCTGAATGAAGTCGTGAACATCTTCTGCATCCATCTTCTCACTCATAGCCGTAAAACCCGAAATATCGGCAAAAAGTACAGTTACCTGTTTTCGTTGCTCTTGAACAGGCTGGGCCTTATTTTCTAAAAACAGGCTATTTTTAAATGGCGCAATTGCAGCATCAATGAGTTGATCGTCGATGTGACCGCGCTGATTATTTAGATAAGCGATTAGCTCTTCTAGCTTTAAGTGTTCCGTCATGGGTATCCTGCTGTTGTATCGAAGCAGAGCTATTGCTCAATAAATCTCCGATACCTCATGCTTATATAAAAATGTTTCAAGGTGTCAAACAATAGTGTATAAGCCATATGCGAACAGTGTCATGAGACTATTGACGCAATGATTTTCGCACTTACGCTGTGGCGCTCTCCATGAGCGGAAATGAAGGTAGTATGCAGCTTTGTTGTTTATATTCAGTGAAAACTGTATTTATGTACGCTCAAAAAGATTTTTTTACACTATTATTTCTGAAATATGGAGTATGACTGCGGGGAATCTTTGGATAAAATACTTTATGGCAGCAGATTGCAAGAATATCGACAGTTAAACGGGTATCTTTAAAGTACCAAACTCCGTATAATATTTGCTTGTAAGTATGAATGTATAATGTATAGGTGATGGACGAAGATAATTATTATTAAACCCATTCCATACCTAATTATACTTTGCAGCAGCACGTTATATACAGTTGCAGAAAATGTTACATTCAGTACTCACGTAAGTTTTTAAAATCCCCCAAGTAGCACGCCCACGCGCGAATCTATCAGAAAGCAGCCGACGTGGACGTGCTACTTGGGCGGAAAATTGTGAACTACTGGCACTGCATTGTTGCTAGGTATAACAATTTTTAAGCCATAATAGCTGACTCGATATGCGCTGTTATGATAGTAGGTATGTAAAATCGACAGAATGAACTGGATATTAGATGAAAAGTAAAATTACATTGAACGAATTTTTTGCCAGAGATTATTATAAAAACGACGTCAGAGCGCTATTGCAGGTATCTCAGCAATTTGGATTAATCATCTTTATAGCTCTATCTCTCTATTGTCTGTCGCTTGTTGGTATTCCCGCCGACAGTGCTTTTGCAGCTGGTAACCCTGGAGATGTGACAGTAAACGAATTCCCTCAATCACTTCAACTCTACCCACGCTCTCCTATCTCGAATACTGCTCAAATAGACATTATGGGTGTGGTGTCAAATGGTTCCGACTATACGACCATAAAAGTCTTAGTCGAGCGTAATGGCATATATTTTACCGATCCGAGTGTGACGCTGGACTATAGCAACGGAGATGCGCCCTTCTCTTTTAATATCTCTCTCGTAGCCGAATTAGTAAACTACGATTTTATGCTGATTGCGACAGATAGCGCTGGTGATACAACAATTGTATCTGCTAGCGATGTTGTTGCTGGCGATGTTTATCTGATAAATGGGCAGTCAAATGCTAACGCGCGTAAACGAACTGGCAGTGATGCTGTAGGGCCAAATGCCGGTAATTATAAATTTATTCGCTCTTTTGGTCGACGAGAAACCTTTTTTCCTGGGCCAAACCGACCAGATGGCAGCACGATTAACCCCTTTGATAACGCTTGGTATGTAGCAAAAGGCGATTCGGATAGTGGCTCTGGTGAAATTGGTCAGTGGGGCGTTGTTTTAGGACGCCAACTGATTGATTCGTATGGAATTCCCGTTGCATTTTTTAATAATGCGGTTTCTGCCACGGCTATTCGTAAACATCAAAGCAATTATGCTGGATTTGCTAATCCATATACGCAAATACCCGCCAATAATATTTATCAACGTTTACGTTGGCGTGTAGAGAATGCGGGCGTTGCAAATCATGCTCGCGCGATGATCTGGTATCAAGGAGAGGCGGACGCAGGATTTTCGACCGCCTATGAAAGTGCCTTTAATGATCTTTATAATGACTGGATGTCGGACTATCCAAATTTAGAGCAGATCTATGTGCATCAAGTTCGCAACATTACGGCTGCCTGTGGCGGACACGACATTGCCTTGCGCGAAGTTCAGCGCCGCTTGATGGACGATCCTCGCTACCCAAATTTGCAAGTAATGTCTACAACGGCTGTGGATCCGCAAATTGAAGATTGTCACTTCCCCTATACTTCCAACCCTGCATTGAGCGGACATAGTGAGATCGCGGACCATGTCTTCGATTTGATGGCGCGTGACTTTTACGGATCCTCAACTGTACAGAATATTGATGCGCCAAATGTTGACTTTGCTTATTTCGCTGATGCAGCCAAGCAAACAATCACCATGGTCATGCGCGATGTTGATGATACGCTGCAATTTGCCGCCGGAGCCGAGCAAGACTTTTTAGTAGAGTCTGTATCGGCTGCGGTAACCTCTGGCTCTGCGATGGGCAACACCGTTTCAGTAATGCTCGCAAATAGCGCTGCGGGCGCATCGGGCATTAGCTACTTGGGCCATGCTGGTGTCGATTTGAAATCTGTTCCACAATCCAATTGGATGATTACAGAAACTCGCTGGGGACAATGGGTGACCAATGCGAATGGCGTAGGAATGTTGGCTTTTCATGATCTACCCATTGCAGAAGATCTGCCTACGATCAATATTACAAATCCATCTACTGGTTCTATTATAGAGTTGGGCCAATTAGTGGCTATTGAATACACTGCTTCTGACGTTGACGGTCTGCAAGAAGCAAGCATTTTCGCAAATACGCAGCTAATTACGACCACAGTGTGGAGTTCGAGCCCAACTAGCGCAACAGACAGCATAGTCTGGTCACCATCCGCAGCTGGAATTTATACATTTACGGCAACTGTTAGGGATGTTAAGAATGCGCAATCATCTGCTTCATCAGTCACTATCGAAGTGAATACACCGCCGAGCATCTCAATTGTTGCGCCTCTCGCTGGGGCGGTTTTCCCATCGGGCAGTAACGTATCGGTTCAAACCGATCCGAAAGATGTTGATGGCTCTATTGTTGGGACCACTTTATACGCAAATTCGGTGCTGCTGACGAACACCATTACTTCACTTCCTTGGGAATTTACGTGGATGAATGTGCCATCGGGAACGTATAGCCTAATTGCTGCCGCAGTGGACGATGATGGCAGCAGCGCTGTCTCTTCGCCAGTCGCCATTCGTATAAATGAGGCACCCTCAATCGGATTATTGAGTCCGGTTACTGGAACCGTTTACATACAAGGCAGCGCGTCGCCTCTTATTGGTGCCGCACCCGTGGATTCTGATGGAACCATCGCTTCAGTCGAATTTTATGATAATGCTACGCTTCTCACAACGCTGACAACCGCACCGTGGACGTATGATTGGGCATCTGCAGCGGTTGGTCCGCATACGCTCACTGCAAAAACCGTTGACAATGATGGCGATATCGCGGTTTCGGCTCCGGTAAATATTGATGTTGTAATGCCAACACCAACACCAACCGAGACGCCAACGCCAGTGCCAACGGATACACCAACGCCAGTGCCAACGGATACACCAACGCCGACACCAACGCCAACATTCGTGCCGACAGAGACGCCAACACCAACACCAACACCAACGTCGACCGAAACGCCAACGCCGACACCAACGGATACACCAATACCAACGGATGTGCCAACGCCAGTGCCGACAGCAACAGATGTACCGACAGTAATTGTAGAAAATACACCCGTGCCGCCAACCGAGGTACCGCCAACCGAGGTACCGACCGCAGCAGCATCCCCTACGATTATAGTCATCACAACCGATACGCCAACGCCTGTGGCCGTTGCAACAATCGAGCCGACTGTGGACGCGAATACACCAACTGCTGGACCAAAGCTGGCACTCTCTAGCAATATGGTCTCTGGTGCCCCTAGCAGTAAATTTGTGGTTCTTGGAAGCGGGTTCGAGCCAAATACCTCTTTGACACTTCGTCTAAATGGGGAAATAATCGGCACATATAACACGGATGATAGTGGCGGAATGGTTCTTGTCATTAAAACATTACCGCAGGTTCCACTTGGCGCATACTCCGTGACAGTTGAGCAAATGCCCAAGGTTTCGACTACATTTGTTGTTGGTACTGATGCGCCTATACTTACATCAACGACATTCGGTACTGAGGTGACAATACCAATCGTTCAAATTATCGAGAATTCGCTTTATCTACCATTTGTTACAAGGTAAAAATCTGAGTAACCGCTCAGGTTCACCCGCCGACTGAGTGCCATCCGCTGCTCTATAGAAGTTTGTGAGTTTGGAGGCATAGCGGCTGTATTGAAACTCAAGTGGGCCTGAACGGTTGTAAATTTAACTGGTTTCTGGTTATCGGAATTAAGTAGTTATTTACCGCCATGATTTCGGTAAGATACGAATTCACTAGTACAAAAAGAGGGTAGCATCTATAGATGCTACCCTCTTTTTGTACTTATTTATTGTAGATTACAACAAGCTATCTACTAACTTTACTTGGGACTGTACCACAACGTATAAAAGAGATTATCTGCTCAGGAAGGGCAAGAAGATCATCTCTTCTACCTGCGAAGCGTCAATGTCAACTGTTGTTGGGCCATAGTAATTAACGGTCCCCGTAATCTCAATTTCGTAGAGCCAGTATGAGAGTAGGTTGAACGGTGGATCGACCGCTTCGTCATATGGCAGCACAACTTCATAGCTACCACCTGCACTACCTTGGCTCGATATTATCTGGCTTGTAACTTGACGGGCACCTTGCAGAGTTTGATCGCTACTTTGTAAGACGTGGAATCCGTCCGTATCAATCTCGGCACTGGTTGTCCAGCGAATAACAAGCTCCGTATTATTACGCAATTCTGCGGTAAAGCGGCTTAGATTAACAGCCGTTGGTGTACCAACAATACCAGCACCCGATTCAGCAGTGTTTGAGCCTACATTCAACGTAAGAGGCATGAAACCACTTTCGTCGGCACCGCTGTTCGGACCGCCACCAGCATTACGCTGTGTAAATTCGAATCCAGCAGGTGGAATGTATTGTAGTTGGTAATCGCCTGGAGGCAGATTCTCAAACTCGAATAGCCCATTCTCATCCGTTGTCGTTTGTGCAATAATATTGCCGTCCAAATCGTAGATGATTACTTCAGCGCCAGCGACCGGCTCTTCGTCTGCATCCTTAATGCCATCGCCATCAGCATCAACCCAGTAGAACGAGCTAAACGAGCTAGTTGTACCACCATCATCAACATCAAGCGGAATCAATGATGTTACGGTTGGATCATCTGGGTTGCCGTCGCCATTGGGATCCACGTCGGCTGAAATGGTCGGATCGTCTGAGTCATCCGTTACCGGATTGCCGTTGGGGTCGCTCCCCTCGGTGGTTGCTCTGTTCTCGACCACGCCCGCATTGATGTCGGCCTGCGTGAGCGCATAAACACCAGTGAAGGTCGTGCTGTCAACAGC
>ENA-ORXT01000036-ORXT01000036.1-marine-metagenome-genome-assembly--contig:-NODE-36-length-183875-cov-10.389232_pt1 | contig 183875 bp, 157 predicted proteins | sample MGYA00237868_ERZ511482 | MGnify/ENA metagenome assembly ERZ511482
AGCTAAGAAGCTAAGAAGCTAAGAAGCTAAGAAGCTAAGAAGCTAAGAAGCTAAGAAGCTAAGAAGCTAAGAAGCTAAGAAGCTAGCCAATAAAAAAATTAATAGTTAGCTAGCTAAATAGTACCTAGTCATTATATAACTGATCTTTTTATAGCTAATGGTAAATACCAATCGTAACTAAACTATGAGCAATGAAAAACATATTCACTATGGGCAGGCTGATACGGTATCGCTTGCAGTTAATACAAGGCGTTCTATTCGTGCTTTTAAAAGCACAATGCCTCCAACTGGGCTTATCAACGAAATTCTAGAAACAGCGGCTCGAGCGCCGAGTGGCACTAATATCCAACCGTGGAATGTGTATGTGCTGACAGGTGAGTCTAGAAATAATTTATGCACCGCTACTTGTGAAGCATTCGAAGACCCTGATGCAAAGCACGATATTGAAGTTTCCTATTATCCGGACAAGTGGTTCGAGCCATATCTTGCACGGCGTCGAAAAATAGGTTGGGATTTATACGGTTTACTGGATATAAAAAAAGGGGACCGGGAAAAGACGCACGCGCAGCACAAGCGTAACTATCTATTCTTTGATGCGCCAGTTGGAATAATCTTTACTCTGCATCGAGATCTTGCGACGGGTAGCTGGATGGACTATGGTATGTTTCTGCAAAACATCATGTTACTGGCGCGTGAAGCGGGCCTACATACCTGTGCTCAAGCAGCTTGGTCTGATTATCATACTGTGGTTCGTGAACAGCTGAATATTGACCATTCAGAGGTTGTTGTTTGTGGCATGGCTTTGGGTTATGCGGACGAAACTGCGATAGAGAATCAACTGGTTTCTGAGCGAGCGCAGCTTTCGGAGTTTGTGCGGCATTTAGATTAGATTTTCATCTTAGGTTCATATGGTTCAGGGCTAGCACATAGATTTTACGAAACCTTAGGTTGTTGCCCATTAATGCTCAATTTTAGTGCTTTAATAGAGATATAATTCTATAGTCGCCCGCAGCGTAGGTGTCAGTATTCGTTGTGATTATTGCTGATACTTCGCATTAACTGAGCATTCTAATTTCATGGCAAGGTTCTTGATACATCAGGGATTGCAGCTTCCAACTTTCACTCACTTACAATGATCAATCGCATGAGCTACTTTCAGGATTTGCTAACCTCGGTTTTTAACCGCGAGTCGGCGGATCAGCTTGACTATGATACTCGTAGTTTTGAGGAGCTCTGTGATGCGTTGTTATCAGAACGTGGGGAAGTGTCTGGTAACCGTATTGCTAATCAAATTCTCATCAGATTTACACAGTCATCCGAAGAAGAGCAGCTCGCATTTTTCAAAATGCTTGTTAAGCGTTTCGATATAGATACAGTTCAAGTTCAATCAGCCGCGAATAGCTTGGCAGATAACAACACCACTGAAAACTTAAATTTCTTACTCAATTGCGCAGAGCCAACACGACGTGAATTGTTTAGACGATTGAATCGTATTCCAGGTGCTACCGGCCTGTTAGTTAATATGCGTTCATGCTTGTTGAAGCATATGAAAAAGCATCGTGAACTTGCGCGAATTGACAGTGATTTTCAGAAACTTTTTCGTGCTTGGTTTAATCGCGGCTTTTTAGTTTTGCGTGAAATAGATTGGCAAACACCGGCCAATATTTTGGAGAAACTTATCGAGTACGAGGCTGTACATGCTATCAGTAGCTGGGACGCGCTTCGCCGACGATTAGCGCCGAGTGATAGAAAGTGTTTTGCTTTCTTTCATCCAGCTATGCTTGATGAGCCACTAATATTTGTTGAAGTTGCGCTTACAAAATCGACGCCTAATTCTATTCGCGAAATATTAACTGAAAACCGCGATATTCTCATGACCGACAACGCAGATACTGCTGTGTTCTATTCTATTTCGAATTGTCAAACTGGTTTGGCTGGTGTCTCCTTTGGTAATTTTCTCATAAAGCAAGTCGCTCAGGAATTATCCAGCCAGCTGGGTAACTTGAAATATTTTCGTACGCTTTCTCCAGTGCCTGGACTCATGCGCTGGGTAGAAAAATGTCTAACAACGACTGACGATGATGAGCTACATGGACGGCTTGATATTTTAAAGCGCATATCGTCTGGTGATATTGAAACTCCTAATGAGGAAGAAATCAAACTACTGGAATTGATAGCCGCACGCTATCTTGCATTGGAAAAGCGTAAGGATAATCAACCACTTGATCCAGTCGCGCGATTTCATTTAGGTAATGGTGCAATGCTCGATCGTATATTGCCACGTGCGGACCTTTATAGAAGTGGGCTCAATCAGTCGGCTGGTGTGATGGTAAGTTATCTTTACGATTTAGATCGAGTGATTGAATACCATGAAGGTTATGCAACAAGCCGGCAAGTGGTTAGTTCTGATGATGTAAAGCAATTGTTGGGTGCGAAAAAGAAATTTAAACGTCGCCCTGGATGAATAAGCTTTGTTAGTGGTTACTCAATAATAACCAGCTCTATTCGTCTGTTCGCGCGTTGGCCGTCTGGACTGGAATTATCGCGTATCGGATATTGTTCGCCATACCCTGTTGCTCTGAGGGTATTGGGATGTACACCTTTAAGCATGAGGTAGTGTCTTACAGCGTCTGCTCGTCTATGTGACAATTGTTGATTAATACGGGTAGCGCCATTGTTATCAGTATGTGCACCAATTTCGAAAAACGTGTGGTCAGATTTCAGTATAGCCTGCGCTACTTTGTCGAGCAGAATCCGAGCAGTGACATCTAAGTAGGTTTTGCCAGTGCTAAATTCGATATTGCTTAACACCATTGCACGATCTTCTGCGCAGCCCAACGTATTAACACGTACGCCTATTGGGTCAATACAGGCATCTCTATAATCTGGTACACCGTCTTCGTCCTTATCTGCCGCACATGCATCGGTATCTGCATCATGGCATGCTGATGGCTCGATAGTGAGTGAGCCTGCATTCTTTCTATAGTTAATCGATAGCTCCACAGTCGACGTATCTGCATTGTAAAAAGTGAGTGTGTTATTTATCGATACCCAACGCCCAGTGCTGTAGTCGGTAACAGAGTATGAAACCACTTCAAATTCACTGGGAAAAACCCAACTTATACTAGAGTGCGTAAGTTCTTTCCCAGCCAAATCAATATTGGTTGGTACCGATGGAGTTGTCAAAACAAAGTATCCGGGCTGTACCTGCTGCACCTCAACGCCATATTGGTGTTGATAACGAGCGAAAGCACTACCACTTGATATTTCTAGCGTTGCAAGTGTTGTTTTGTATTGATCTTTAAACCGCACCCGTTCGGGCCCAAAAAACATAACTTCTTGTGGAACAACGCTACCTGGCAAGTTCAATTTTAATGACGGGCCAGTGCTTGCCACCGTATGTTGTACCGTGTGCGAACGACCATCTGAATCAAGCACGATAAGGACATCGCTGGTGGTTTCTTCTAGTTGGGGTGTGGATTGTGCAAATGCGGGGGCTTCAAAAATGACCAAAAATGCCGCCGCGAGTATTGCTACACGTAGGCTGAGATTAAATTTCTCGGATGTTGCTTGAATTTTCACGATATTGTTCGGTAGTTCAGCATACTCATCCACCAGCACAGCTGGGCTTGTTACAATACAAAGACTGCTTATTGCCATTGGCAAGGGCGACAAAACAAGACCGCACGCGCATGACAAAACAGACGTATCTTACCGGAATAACTACCACTGGCACACCGCATCTTGGCAATTATGTTGGCGCTATTCGGCCAGCGATTGCGGCCAGCAAAGTTGCAGATAACGAAAGTTACTACTTTCTTGCAGATTATCACGCACTTATAAAAAGTGAAGACCCCGCCAGTATTCGTCAATCTCGACAGGAGATAGCAGCTACTTGGTTGGCTATGGGTCTCGATACAGATCGGTCCACGTTCTACCGCCAATCTGATATACCCGAAATACCAGAGCTTACTTGGGTACTTACCTGTATGACCGCGAAAGGTTTAATGAACCGCGCGCATGCCTACAAGGGCGTTGTCCAGGAAAATATTGACGCAGGTTCAAGTGATCCTGATAAAGGAATAAATATGGGCCTGTTTAATTACCCCATCCTTATGTCAGCAGATATTCTCATGTTTAAGGCAACCAAAGTGCCAGTCGGAAAAGATCAAATTCAGCACTTAGAAATGTGTCGTGATATTGCGCAGCGCTTCAATCATCATTATGGTGAGTTACTCGTCGTTCCAGATGTGGAAGTGGATAAGGACACGCCGTTAATAACCGGTTTAGATGGTCGTAAGATGAGTAAAAGTTACCAAAATACCATCCCGTTGTTTGGCACTGCAAAGCAGCTTCGAAAGATGATAATGAAAATTAAAACAAATTCGCTGGAGCCGGGCGAGCCAAAAGATACTGAAGGCAATACGGTGTTCGATATCTACAAAGCATTTGCAAGCTCTGAGCAAGTCGATACATTGCGAGAAGACTACGCTGGTGGTATTGGTTGGGGTGATGCTAAACAACGCTTATTCGAATTGCTAGATGAACAATTGGCAGAACCTAGAGAGAAATACGATGCACTCATGGCTAAACCTGAAGAAATAGAAGATGTTCTGCAAGCGGGTGCTGCAAAGGCGAGGGTGCACAGTAAAGAGCTGATGCGAAAAGTTCGAGATGCTGTTGGTTTGAGTAATTTATGAATCCAGTACTGGTTAATTTGTGGCGTGGCAATGCGATAGAAAGTCGTCATCGAGGGTCTGTTGCGGTTGTACGCTCAGACGGCCAGTTAATGATGTCAATGGGTGACGTCTTGAACCATACGTTTCCTAGATCTGCGATTAAATTTCTACAAGCGATCCCTTTTGTCGAATCGGGTGCTATTGAACATTATTCTCTAAACGAAGCTCATATAGCGTTATCTTGTGCATCGCACAATGGCGAGTCGGTGCACGTGGACATGGTTTCAGACTGGCTGAAGCTAATTGGGTGTGATGCTGAAAACTTGGAGTGTGGTGCCGACATGCCTATGCATGAGGCGACTAAGTATGAATTGTTAGCTCAGGGAGATGGGCCAACTCGTATTCATCACAATTGCTCTGGCAAACATCTCGGGTTGCTATCGACCTGTCAGCATCATGGGGAAGATATAAAAAACTATCGACTCTATAGCCATAATGCAAATCGTCGCTGGTTTGATGTCCTTGAGTCGATGAGTGGTACGCGTGTTATGCAACTTCCTTGGGGTTATGATGGGTGTGGTATTCCGTGTCTGGCATTGCCACTGCAGCGGGTAGCGCTGGCGATGGCACGATTTGCTGACGCTGCCGGCCAAAGCGCTGAGCGTACCGCCGCTATTGCCCGCATACAATCGGCAGTATCAGCACATTCGTATTTGGTTGCAGGCAAAGACAGGCTTTGTACTGAGTTAATGCAACTACTTGCACCTAAGGTGTTAGTTAAGGTCGGAGCCGAAGGGTGTTACACCGCCTGTATTCCAGAGCAGGGTTTAGGTATTGCTTTGAAAATGGATGATGGGCATGACAGAGGTGCAAGAGTAGCACTGGGTGCTGTATTGCGAACACTGGGTGTGATCGATGCAAACATCGTGGTAGAGCTTGAAGAATACTTAAAGCCGGAACTGACTAATTCACGTGGTGAACCTGTCGGTAGAGCAGAAAGTTCTTCGGAATGGGAGAGTGTTTCTATTAAGGAGCAACAACTTCCGTTATCGCTGTAATGCCTAGTTCAGTTACTGCTCATTCAACATCAATGGCGAGTCCTCACAAGACACCAAAGTTTCATAGTCTTTAATCTGTGATTGCTCACCGTGCTGGTATAGCTGGTATTTTAAGTTTGCAAGTTTGCGAAAGTGAAACAACTTTTGCATTTGCGTTGCGTTGCGCTCAGCATCCAATAAACCGCCGTCGATGCTATTGTCTTCTAGCTGTAAATCAACAAGCTTTTGGTAACTGGGTAGCTCTCGTAGCCATGTTGAAACATTAATCAATTGGCCGGAACCTGACATTGATTGAAATTGCGCTGTATATGGGCCCATCAACGCTGGCCATTTTGTCATGGCTTGACTAGCTAACTGATCTTGAATATCAACTAGTTCTTCTCGCATCGCTTGTCTACGTGTTTGCAGATCCGTTGCTTTTTGCAAATATCCATTGAGTTTAGATCGAATGTGCTTTGCTGCACCATTGCTCATAGCAATGTCGTGCTTGTCAGCTAAAGTACGATAAAGCTTTGCATACTCGTTGTTGGGTAACCCTTGTTTTGCAGCTGTCCATTGTAAGTACCATGGTTGCCAGCTTGTTAAATAATCTTCGCTGGTTGATCTAGAAAGATCAGTGCTATGCGCGTTTTCCAGTGTATATAGATGTGCTTCACGAAGGCTTGTAACACCATCAGCATCGGAATCAGTTGTCATCCCAAGTATTTCACCGTTACGATCATAACCATTCAATGCTGCAAAAAAATACGTTGTGTAATCGCGGTAATCGTCGGTGTCGATACTCGCTGAGCAACCTTCTGCAAGCCGGTAGGCTGACTCAGCTGTGAAACCACAACGTGTAGGGGTAGACAGCTCCATTCCACTTTCAGGGTTTGCATAAGCTAGTCGGTGAAACCCACCGGAATAGCATTGCGTAAATACAAAGCGGGTGGTTGCATTGGATTTTTCAAGAATAGAATGAAGCGAGTTGGCGGTTATACGGGTATTGTCCCAGAGTTCTAGCGTCACCTTGTCTACCGTCGTTTGTGACTGTTTGCCGTGACCATTGTAAATAATCAAACTAGGGTCATCTGGTGCTGATGCTAAGAGCGCCTCTAGGGATGATGTGAGTAGGTCTGCTCTGGTGCCTCCAGTAACATTTTCAACCGTATGATTGCGATAGCGGCGCTGGTTCAGATACTGATCCCCAAACAAGCGCGCAATCGGTTCTAATTGTTTTGCCAAGTCATCTATCGGATTGCCGTCAGTACTTTGTGAATCCAAAACCTGATAGTGAACATCTGCTGCCGGGTCGTCGCCGTCAGTAAAAAAAGTAGTGACTGGGAGGTTGGCTTCTTCCAAAACACTTTGAACCCATTTAACGTTTAATTCTATTTGACCTTGCGAACCATTAATATTGTAGCCACCACCAATAAGTATGGCTTGGTCTGCAAGCGCCGACTGTGTTGGCGTGATCAAGTAAGTGATCAGAACAAAGGAGAATCCTAGACGGCGCACTATCCAACCCTCCTTAATCTGAACCCTATGTCGATAAATTTATATAATATCCAGAGCGCTAAACCCGTCAGTGCAAAACCAGGTAGCACATAGCTAGGCTCGGGGTAGTGCCAAAACGCAATGCCGATGCAGCAAACTGGCACTAAAATTCCAGCGATGTAACCGGTTAATTTATTTCGAGAGAGCAATTGAAAATCGACTACTGCCACCAAACCAAGTAGCGCCGCTATCAGTGCACTAGATTTATAGCCGTTAATAAAATCTGTAATGAGTGTTCGTTTTGGCACTTGATTCCAAGTATCTAAGACAGAACCTTCGCCAACAAAAAAACTTATTGCAAGATTCACTGCGACAAAAACTGGCCAAGCGGCCGCTGCAATGAGCAGCCATAGCAGGATGCTGATCAGTATATTTGAGCGTGGTGACTGCACAATTCTATTTCTTAATTAGGAATGAACCGATAGCCAGAAAATCGAGCCCGGTAGAATAAAAGCAACGTATTGCATCTCGTGGTGATTCGCATACCGGTTCACCTTGAATGTTGAAGCTAGTATTCAACACCACTGGCACCCCTGTACGTGTTCCAAGCTGGCTAATGAGACTGTGATATATCGGGTGTGATTCAGCTCTGACCGTTTGCAACCTGGCACTACCATCGACATGTGTAATCGAAGGTATTACCGATTGTTTGTCTTGCTTTACTTGGCATACTTTTAACATGAATGGCGCTTCAACTTCGATGTCGAAAAATTCCTTGGCTGCCTCTACAGTCGCTGAAGGTGCGAAAGGCCTATAGGCTTCGCGAAACTTCACTTCAGCATTGATCTTGTCTTTCATATCTGGGAATGCCGGATTTGCGACAATACTGCGAGAGCCAAGTGCTCTTGGGCCTATTTCCATTCGGCCTTGGAACCATCCACCAATTCTGCCGTTTTCGAGTAGCTCGGCGGTATCAGCGGCGATGTCCGCACACTGTATATAGTTCAATTTGAATTTTTTAAGTGTAGTTTCGATTTCTTCATCGCTATATTCGTTTCCAACATAAGGGTTGTCATGAACGAAAGTTCGAGGCAAGTTAAGTTCTTGATGCAGCAAAGTGTAAGCAGCACCAATTGATGTGCCGTTATCGCCAGCTGCAGGCATGATGTACACGTCCTCAAAACCGGCATCTCTTAACAGTCTTCCATTCATAACGCTGTTTAGAGCAACGCCACCCGCGATAATTAAGTGAGTTGCGCCTGTCTTTTGTTTTAAAAAGGCCGCCATCTTTAGCGCACATTCTTCAAGCAGTAATTGGAATGCGGCTGCGACGTCATGGTGATGTGTTTCGAATTCACCATCCATTGCACGCGGCTCACCGAACACATCGTAGAATTTTTGCGCACACCTTTTGTAGCCCCAATATTGGTAGCTGAAGTAACTCAGATCAACTTCAATTTGACCATTTTCAGAAATGTGAACTGTTTTACGCGCCTCTTCAATAAACCGAGAAGCATCTCCAAGTGGTGCAAGCCCCATGGTTTTGCCTTCATCATAATTTGGCTTGAATCCGCAGAACTCTGTAACTGATTCGTAAACCGACCCTAATGAATTGGGAAACACTGATTCGTTAAAACAGGTCACCTTATTCTCTTCGCCATGTCCAAGCCATGCGCAAGCCCATTCGCCGGAACCATCGATCGCCATGATTGCAGCATCTTTATAGGGAGAGACAAAAAAACTACCTGCCGCGTGTGACATGTGATGTTCTATGAACGCAATGTCAGGTTTCTTTGTACCCGTGAATGTATCGGATACCCATTGCTTAAAGCGGCGTTGCTTGAAGTAACCGTTAATTAATTCGTGCTTTATAAATGGTGCGGCTTTGTGTGGTTTCTTCAGTGCGTAGGCAACTTTTTTCTGCCAGCAATGAGTAGGTTTTATTGATACCGCAACGTGATCAATCTGATCGGCTGTAATACCACCAATACGCAAGCATTCGCGTATTGCATTTTCTGGAAACTCTCGCGTATGCTTGTTGCGCGTGAAACGTTCCTCTTCAAGCGCGACAATAAGCTCACCATCAACCACCAGTGCGGCCGAAGAGTCGTGAAAGTAGTAATTGAGTCCGAGTACGATCATGTATTTTATGCAGCCGTCTGTAACCGGGATTTTGCTAATTGCTTCAGTTTGTCTATCTGATGCTTCGCGGCCCCCAAGGTTGAATTGTTATAGCGATTGACATGCCAAACAGGGGCAGTGTCTGGGTGCCATCGATCAGCCCAAGGGGGTGATGTCACTAAGCTAAGTGTCTTTATGCCTCGCCCTGGCGCATCAGCAAGTACCGATTCAAGCAATAAGTAACCTGGGGAAAATCGAGCAAACTCTTCGTTGTAGCCAATTTTTAATAGGCTCAGGCATGTTCCGGTGCGTAATCCAAATTGCGCGGCTGTACACTGGTCACCGCACCACAACAAATTGATCTCTGGGGTTATTCCACGAAGGCTAGGGCTGAGTAGGTTTGAATAAAAGGCCACTAATTCGGGATTCGCAGAAATGGCGGTTGCGGCCGTGCCTGCGCCTTTCCAACCCGAAGCTTCGATTTGTAGGAAGTGTTCAAAGGCGTCTGGAAGCAGCGTTGGATCAACGATCTGGTCTACTCGCAACTCACCTGTGTTTTCAATTTGCTTGCGTAAACGTCGAAGATTGCGTTTCAACTTACCGTGAGGTGGGCAAGCCTCGCTACTGCAATCAAAGCTTGCAGATTGTCGCGTTTTCTTCATCATCCAATGGTCAGTTTTAGCATCACGAGCAATGCGCAAGGATGGGTTAGACGCCTGCTCATCAAATTGCACAGATGATTGATTGTTAGCTGTCAATGCATCGACAAGCGGGCTAAAGTGCGGCACATTGGATATTTGCCAATCCAGCCAAGTCTCACCAGCCTCACAAAGTGCGGCATTCAGATACGAGAAGAGTTTTTCAGGCTGGTGGCTAAGGTTAGGAAGAAAGAGAATATCGTTTAGTGATAAATGGTCATGGGCTGGATGTGCCAGTCGCCGAGCGCCTTTCGAGCAGCACAGTGGTACCACCATTTGTAATTGCGTGTCGACATAAACGAAGGCGATGCTTAGCTTGCCTGAGTTGAGGTGCTCACAGACACATTGAAACCAATGTGGATGTTGATAAAAGCGTGCATCTCGCACAGACTCAAACAACTCCAGCCAAGCGTTATGCTGGGTTTGGCTGAGGGTGCTGCAATCTGCTATTTCCAGTTCCATTGATCGACCGTGCTCGGTAGTGCCTATTCGCGCTGACAATTGCGCGTTGATAGGGTCTTATCGGCATATTAGGAATCTGCTTGATGCTTTAAAAGTATAACTAGTTCAGTTAGTTAGCAATTTTCTAAGTATAATCTACAGCTCATCTGCACTGAGCAGCAGTGACCGCCACCAAGTACACAATATCGCTTTGGTTGCAGCCACGGCTTAGATCATTGACTGGTTTCTTCAGCCCTTGCAGAATTGGGCCAATTGCTTGAGCGCCGCCGAAACGCTCTATGAGTTTATAGCCGATATTTCCTGCATCGAGATTAGGAAATATCAATGTGTTACATGGGGAATCGCTAGCTTGCTCAGGGTCTTTGTTGGCAAGAATCTCAGGTATCACTGCAGCATCTAACTGAACTTCCCCAACCACCCTCCAGTCTGGGCGTAAGGCTCTTAGCGAATCAGTTGCCTCGCGCACCTTGTTGACGTGTTTATGCCGAGCACTGCCGGCGGTTGAAAACGACAACATTCCAATCTCTGGTTGCATATCGAGTAATTGGCGAACGCTATCGCCAGTGTCTGCCGCGATATACGCAAGTTCTTCGGCAGAAGGGTCGATAACCAGCGCACAGTCAGCAATAATCAATACATCATCTACGGGATGCCAATCTTGTAGACGCATAATGAAGAAGCTGGATACTTGTTGAATATGTTCTTGTTTTTGAATCAGCTGCATAGCACCGCGAACAACATCTGCTGTCGGAGTGATGGCCCCAGCTACACAACCATCGGCGTCACCGGCATCAATCATCATGCAGGCAAAAACAAAAGGGTTTGTGATTGCTTGCGCTGCTTTCTCCCTATCCATTCCTCGATGCTTGCGCTTCGCAATTAAAAGCTCTGTATATTTTTCAATGTTCGGTGACGTAAATTGATCTTCTATCTTTACCGAATTCAGCGACAATCCAAGACTTTTTGCGCTCAAACGGATTTCATTCGTATCGCCAATGAGAATCGGCTTTGCAAGTTTGCGCTCAACAATTTCCACTGCTGCACGGAGCACTCGTTCGTCGCTCGCCTCTGGTAGCGCAATTTTCTTTTGGCTGGACTGAGCCCGTTCAAGTATCTTATTGAATGCAGTCATCTAAGTGATCTAGCCTGGCTCAAGTGGAATGGAGATAATGCCCAGCCCGACATTAATTGACAAGCACGATTATCGACTCGTACGCTAAGAATGGATTTACGCTAACGCAACTTATCGAAGAATTAAGTCAGCTGCGCGTTCTGCAATCATAATGGTTGGCGCATTGGTATTACCCGATACAATCTCTGGCATAACCGACGCATCCACTACCCGCAGTCCTGTGACACCGCGTACACGCAGCTCTGGGTCGAGCACCGATTGCGCATCAGCGCCCATGCGACAGGTGCCGACAGGGTGATAAATGGTGTTGGAGATATTACGCGCCTGTTCTAATAATTCGTCATCTGTGGTGGCTTTTGGATCTGGCAGGTATTCCTCGAGGATATGTCCTTTCATCGCATCAGATTCCATCACACGGCGGGCATGTCGAATCGATTCTATAGCGGTCAGGCAGTCGAGTTCCGTGGACAGATAATTTGGCACAATCACCGGGTGATCTGATGAATTCGGTGATTTAATCTGAATAGTTCCACGGCTCTCTGGCCTCAGCTGGCATACAGATGCAGTAATTGCCGAAAATGGATGAAACCCTTCACCTGGGGAGTCCGCACTTAACGGCTGAAAGTGGTATTGAATGTCGGGACGTTCATTTGATAGACGAGTGCGACAAAATGCATAAACTTGGCTTGCAGCCATGCTCAGCGGTCCACTTCTGTTGGCTATGTAGGTAAGGCCAGCCCGCATCTTCTGAAGGGGTGTGAATAGCTCATCATTGAGTGTTACTGGTTTGTTTGTTTTGTATACCGTGCGAATCTGTAGATGATCTTGCAGGTTACTGCCAACATCGGACGAATCTACAATGACTTCAATGCCATTGTCTTGCAATAATTGGCCTGGGCCAATACCAGACAGTTGTAGTAATTGAGGTGAATTTATAGCACCACCGCAGAGGATAATTTCGCGGTTAGCTTTTAAAGTGCGGGCAACATCCTTTTGATTAATGTGCACGGTATGAGCTCGACCATTTTCAAACCCAATACGCTCGGCCATTGAATGCGTAAGGATTGTTAAATTAGGCCGATTTTTTATACCTTTAAGATAAGCCACAGCAGAGCTGCAACGACGACCCTTGTGCGCAGTAAGTTGAAAGTAGCCAACACCTTCTTGAGCTTCAGCGTTGTTGTCGTCCGTGATGGGCGTGCCTGTTTCAGCTACACCCTTAATAAAGTCGTCGCAAATTGGCCGTCGAAAACTCATATCGCTGACTTGTAGAGGACCATTTACACCGTGATATTGACTTTCGCCGCGTTCTTGATTTTGCGCTTTTTTGAAATAAGGCAGTACGTCATCGTATGACCAACCAGTGCAGCCGAGTTCTGCCCATCGGTCATAGTCTTGGTGCTGACCACGTACGTAGAGCAAACCGTTGATCGAGCTGCTGCCACCGAGGACTTTGCCACGCGGCCACTTAAGACTGCGGCCATTCAGACCGGAATCAGGCTCGGTTTCGTAGCACCAGTCGGTAGCGGGATTGTGTATGGTTTTGAAGTACCCGACAGGAACGTGAATCCAAGGATTCCAATCAGTAGCCCCGGCCTCGAGCAGGGCCACGGTAGCCGTGCCGTCGGCGGAAAGTCTGTTTGCCATCACACAGCCCGCTGAGCCTGCGCCTATTACTACATAATCGAAGCTGTCGATCATCAAAAATCCGCCCAAGTCTGCTGAATTGCTACGTATAACGGTACTTAGAATCCCACTTTGGAGTTATTGTACCCACCATGGTTGTAAAAAAACACCTATATCGGTACTTTGAGAACCAATATGCGAGGAGGCGTGTAACGTGACGGCTATGGATAAGACCAAGCAATGAGTCAAGAGAAGCTAGCTGCGCCACGACCAGTTAAAGGATCGACCATAAATCGTGTGCTTGATATACTGGAAACGGTGGCAAGATCGGAGCGTCCGTTATCCCCAACTGATTTGGCAGTTCAGCTGGATATTCCCAAAGCAAGCTTACATCGATTGGTATCGGTTCTTGAGGAGCAAGGGTATCTGCAAACCAGGATGAATAAGCGCGGTTTGCAGCCCGGACACCGCTTACACAGGGTAGCTTTGGGCGTGCTTGCCAGTTCGCCAATGCAGGCGCAGCGTCAAGCCATACTCGGTGCTCTGTCAGAGGAAATTGGCGAAACTTGTAATATTGCTGTTCCTGAGGGGTCGGAAATGATCTACTTTGATCGTGCAGAAACACATTGGCCAGTCCGTGTGCAACTGCAGATTGGCAGTCGGGTACCCGTCTGCGCGACAGCAGGTGGTAAGATGTTTCTAAGTAGTTTGCCTCGTGCAAAACGAGAATCTCTTATCAGTCACATCAAACTCGTGCCATTTACTGCCAACACCATTCTCGACCTTGCGCTATTGCATGCAGAGCTAGATGCAACCGCGGCTCGTGGCTACGCACTAGATAATGAAGAGTATATCGATGGCATGGTGGCATTGGCAGTGCCGATAACAGATGAAGATAATCGGCTGTATGCCACACTGTCTTTTCATGCTCCGTGCATGCGAATTGCTTTTGCTGCAGTGACAGATTTCCTGCCACAAATTCGTAAAGCCGCCGACAAGCTCTCTACGCTGTTGGCTGATTAAGAACTATCACTATGCAAAATGTGTTCTGGACGACTCTAGTACAGCGTCTAACTCCTTACGTACCTGGTGAACAACGACACGGTGATGACATCGTGAAACTCAACACCAACGAAAACCCCTATCCGCCCTCTGACGACGTGTTGAGCGCGCTGAAACAAGTAGACGGTGATGCGCTTCGACGCTACCCCGATCCCGAATCAGTTGAGTTACGTCGCAGTTTGGCGCAATACCATGGTTTGGATGTATCGCAAGTATTTGTTGGAAATGGGTCTGACGAAATCCTCGCCTTGTCGTTTATGGCATTTTTTACTAACGGGCAGGCGTTGCAATATCCAAAAATAAGCTACAGCTTTTATCCAGTTTATTGTGATTTGCTTGAAATTGAAAAACAGGTTCATCCTTTATTGGCAGATTTTTCCATTAATATGTCTGCGTTTACCGATAATCGTGGCGGAATCATTTTCCCTAACCCGAATGCGCCAACGTCATTGGCAGAACCTGCTTCCGCTATCGAAGCATTGTTGGAGCGTGTACCGAACACTCTTGTGTTAGTAGATGAGGCGTACGTCGATTTTGGTGCTCAAAGCGTAGTGGAATTGATTAATCGGTATCCAAATTTAGTTGTATCGCAAACATTTTCTAAGTCTCGTTCACTTGCTGGGATGAGATTAGGTGCGGCTTTTGCAAACCCTTCGCTTATTGAAGCATTGTCGCGGGTGAAAAATTCATTTAATTCATACCCAGTTGACGCCGTTGCTCAGCGAGCGGGCGTTGCATCGATTAGTGACAAAGCCTACTTTCAACAGACGATGCAGCGAGTCATTGCCACCCGAAATGATACTTCAAAGGCATTGAGGTCTAGGGGTTTTCAGGTTCTTGATAGTGCTGCGAATTTTATTTTTGTCTCACCGAAAGATGGCAATGCGGCATCGCTGTTTGATAAATTGAATCGGCATGGAGTGTTAGTTCGTTACTGGGGTACCGATGAGCTTGCAGCGTGGTTAAGAATATCAATTGGCACTGAAGCTGATATGCAAAAGTTACTAGACGTAATCGATAAGGTTGAGTCTGCTTGATCTACAACACGCGATATAGCTATCGACGAAAAATTCGACCAGTGATGTTTAGACTATTTTTTTTGAGTATGTTTGCTCTAGGTCAGTGTTTTCTGATGCAAGCGCGTGCTCAAGACAAGCCGGTTGAGTCTGCAACCACTGATGAGAAGCCGGGTATGTTGGCTGGTGTGGGGTCGATGGTTGATGAAACACACCATAAGGTTAGTGATAGATTCAGTGCGTTTGTCGTGCAAATCGATGATTTTATTGGCACGGGTGACAGCGGTGAACAGCTCAATACAAGCTGGGCGCGTATTCGACTTGATACGATTAAGCCAGGTGGCGAAAAAGTTAAATTGGCTGCTCGGGTAAAGTTAAGAGTTGTTTTGCCACAGTCTCAACAACGTTTCCGGTTACTCTTAAGCACTGAAGACGGGAATGCCAGTGCGTCGAATTCTGATGCTGCCCAACGTGAGCAAATTGCGACAGAAGACAACAACGACGTTGCTCTTGCATTACGTTTTGTCCGAACAGCCAAGAAACAATTTAGTCTGAACTATGACATTGGTGCGCGTTATCGTGAGGATAAGGCGCAGATTTTTGGCAGGCTTAATGTGGCGTATCGACGCGATTCTAGATTCGGTTTTACGAACGAAGTTAGCAACAATATTACCTACTACTCGGCTTCAGGTTATGAGAACCGGTTCAGACTAGAGAGTCGCAGGCTTTTCTTCGAACGAGAATCGCTGTATTTTAGGAACTCGTTTGACGTGAGTTGGCGCAAAGGTAATAAGGGCGCGGGTATTGGCGAGACCGTTGGCTTCTATGCTGACTTAGGAAAACGCCGAGCACTCGCATTTGAGGGGATAACCGGTTATGTTACTGCTTTAAACGAGGGTGATACCGATAATTATCTTGGTGTTGAATTAAGAATGCGCTATCGTCAAAATTTTTTGCGACCGTGGTTCTATTATGAAATTTGGCCGAGCGTGAGTTGGTCTTCGTCGAACGATTACGAACAAGCTTTCGGCGGATTGTTTCGAGTGGAAGTAACGCTTGGACGAACTCGCTAACAATATAATGTCTCTGTCACCGATCGGGGTTGAAAGGGAAATGCCTGGAGAGTTACAGGCGGTGGATAAATAAATTATTTAACGTGAAAATTGTTTGTATAAGTGATACCCATGGAGAACACGAGCAAGTGAGCTTGCCGTTTGGCGATGTGCTTGTGCATGCAGGTGACATTACCGCTCATGGCACTCGGAATGATTTTCTTAATTTTATAGAGTGGTTTGCATCTCATCCGCACCAGCATAAAGTTTTTATTGGTGGTAATCACGATACTTATCTTGAAAAAGAACCAGACGAAATCGCATCAGTGGCTGCATCCCACGGTGTTAGTTATCTCAACGACAGCGGCATTGAAATTGACGGTGTTCAATTTTGGGGTTCACCCATTACACCACGTTTTTTTGATTGGTCTTTTATGCGCGATGAAGAGGATATCCATCATCACTGGGCGCTCATCCCTGAAAATACAAATGTATTAATAACGCATGGTCCAGTTTGGGGCGTGCTTGATGAGGTTGAGCGTGCGCCGAAAGTAACGGAAAGCACCGGTTGTAAAATGTTAGCTCAAAGGGTTAAAGAGGTGTCGCCATCTTTCCACATTTTTGGCCATATTCATGAATGCTATGGCAGTCGTTTAATTGACAAAACGCAGCATGTCAATGTCAGCACCATGAATAACGGTTATCAAATACAGAATGCGCCTGTCATTGTTGAGCTGTAGCAGCCAGTTGCGAACTTATTAAATTCTACAAATGAAAACGGACCGTCATACTCACCAGTTATGACAGTTATTGACGGTCCGTGTTGATAAGCTTCTAACGACAGACTTTCAGTTAAAGCTGCGTTGTTAAAGACCCATTTCGTTCCTTTCAAATTCTGCACGTTCATTGATTGTTGCAATAATGCCTTCATGACCACCTGAGATATTTGAACTCGCACGGTACTTACCATTGATTATAATCGAAGGTACAGAGCTGATACCAGACTTGATGGCCATGTCGGTAGCACGTTTCAGCTTACCTTCTACGGCGAAAGAATCCATGGTAGATAAGAACTTCGCTTCATCCATTCCCAACGTACCCGCTAGGGCTGCAATCTTTTTCTTGTCGCGCATTGGCTTCTTTTTTTCATGAATCTGTTCAAACATAGCAACAACAAATTCTTGCTCCATACCGAGCAACTGGGCTGCATAGAATCCACGTGAATGGTTTTCCCAGCTCGGATTTAGCGGTGGAGCTTCCCGAATAAACTCTACGTATTCAGGTTTAGTTTCTCCCCATTTTTCCATGCTTGGTTCTAGTGCATAGCAATGTGGGCAGCCAAGCCATAGGTACTCAAGTACTTCGACTTTGTCCGAGACTGATGTGTTTTGTGGTGGGTCAATATTCTCAAAACCTTGTGCTTGCGCAGGCTTTGTAATAGTGAGTGCAGCAAAGGCAATGATTAAAGCGCCCATGCTCAACGCCATGGTGCTAGCAAGGCGAGACTTTTTTGTTGCTATTTTCATTCTAAAGCTCCGGGGTTTGTTGTTACTGCCCATCTAACAAAGTAAGACTAGTTGGGCGCTCGAAGGTTCCGCAGTGTGAACTGCTTCATATTACGATGATAAAACTGACGCAAGGCACGTGCCTAAACATGCCAGCTTAAACGCATCTGTCTAAATGCGCTGTGCAAACACTCTGTGCATTCGCTCTGCATGACCGCTCTGCCCAAACACGTCTTTACCAAGTACTTCTGTGTAATCCTTTCGGCGCAAGCGCTCTTATGTCCGTTGAACGGCAACGAGAGGCACGCACTAACATAGGGTGGTTTGACGCAAAAGAGGGTCGATAAGATGTTCGACCCTCGTTATTTACTATACGAGTTCTAATGCAATCCAGACGAGTAGTTTGCCAATGCGTCAATTTCTACATCGCTAAGGCGGTGAGCTAACGCGCGCATCATCTCATTTGGATCGTTATTTCTTTCGCCAGAGCGAAACATCTTAAGCTGGGCTGCTAGGTACGCTGCATTCTGTCCGCTAAGCACAGGATAGATTGCGGCTGGATTGCCCTGGCCAGATGGTCCGTGGCAACCTGTACATGATGCAATGCCAGCGGATGTTACACCGCCACGGTAAATATTCTCACCCAGCGTCAAATTTTCTTCCGCCGATACGCCTTTAATCGGCGTCATGTTGGCGTAGTAAGCCGCTAGATCGAGAATATTCTGATCAGTTAATGCTGCAGCCATTGGGCTCATTAACTGGTTTACTCGCTCCCCGTCTCTATAGGCCGTCAGTTGCTTTGCGATATAAGACGCGTGCTGTCCAGCTAAATTTGGATAGTCTGGTACTAGGGCTTTGCCGTCTGCGCCGTGACAACCCGCGCAAGTTGCTGATACTTCTTTGCCTGCAGCCGCATCGCCAGCTGCGTTGGATGGGCCTGCTACACAAAAACACAGCAGTGCGGCAGCCAAGATCCGCTTGTTCATTAAACCTCCGGAAAATCAATAAGAAAACTGGTTAAACTCATGCGGACACGCCGCTTGCTAATACAGATTTTAGCAGACTGCCAAACACTTCCATGGTGATAGGCCAGATGAATTCGATTTATTTTGCAACCCAGTTTCAAAGCAGTGCTGAACACCTCGGTCAGTGTCCTGACTCTTTTGCCGAAGTGGCCTTTGCAGGACGCTCCAATGCGGGCAAGTCCAGTGCCATTAATGCCATTACTCGGAACGGAAAATTGGCCCGAACGAGTAAGACGCCGGGACGAACTCAGCTGATCAATCATTTTTTGGTCGAAGACGACCGATACATCGTGGATTTACCTGGTTATGGGTACGCGCAAGTGTCGAAATCCAAGCAGCAAGCTTGGCGCGCATCGATGCGTCATTATTTGACCAGGCGAGAGACTTTGCGCGGAGTAGTGTTAGTGATGGATATCCGTCACCCGCTTCGGGACAGTGATTGGAATATGATCGAGTTGCAGCAGGAGGGTGAAGCTGAGCTCCACCTTTTGCTAACCAAGGGGGACAAAATCTCCCGATCTGCGCGAATGAAAACCGTGCAAGATGTGCAAAAAGAGATGGAAGAGTCGGGTATCAGCGCCACCATTCAGGATTTTTCGGCCCTCAAAGGGGATGGTCTTAGTGATGCACATCGCGTTTTGGACGCTTGGCTTTTTGACCGAGCGTTAAAATAATTAGGCATGTCGTTTGTTTTCGTTACCTTTCGTAACACTGTGCTGGCTTAATCAGCTAAAAAAGCGCTGATTCCATTCAGTCAGTTCATTAACATATTGATATTAATAGTGTTTTAATATTCCTATGGCTAGCTGGTCATTTCCTTATACTCAGCCAAGGAGTTTTATGGGTCGCTGGGGTACAAAGTCTGTGCCTTTGGAAAATAGTCAGTCTGTTAGCTGAACCAGTTGTGTTTGAGCCTCTTGGCCTTGCGCACTGGACAAAACAGATCCAACACTTCCGCAGTCTGGTCATTCCAGTCGTGCCAACTAGAAAAGTCACATAAGGGTTCAATTCCCGGAGGAATTTTTTGCATGAGTAAGAAGAAAACACCACTTAGTACTTGGACACGTCGCGACGTGTTGAAAGCCGGTGCGGCTTCAACAGCAATCGCTGGCGCTCCAATGTTTTTCTCATCCCGCGCTTTCGGTGCGGACTACCTAAACGAACCTACTGGCAAGACTGTCACTTTAGGTTTTAATGTACCTCAATCTGGCGCCTATGCAGATGAAGGTGCAGATGAGCTGCGTGCTTATGAGTTGGCTGTTGAACACCTAAATGGTGGTGGCGACGGCGGCATGATGAATACCTTTTCATCGAAAGAGCTTAAAGGCAACGGTATCTTGGGCCGGAAAGTTGAATTCGTAACCGGTGATACTCAAACTAAACCTGATGCCGCACGTGCATCTGCTCGATCAATGATCGAAAAAGACGGTGCGATAATGATCACCGGTGGTTCTTCTTCTGGTGTTGCGGTTGCGGTACAAGCACTTTGCCAAGAAGCAGGTGTTATTTTCATGGCTGGTCTGACTCACTCAAATGACACAACAGGTAAAGATAAGAAAGCAAATGGCTTCCGCCACTTCTTCAACTCTTACATGTCAGGCGCAGCATTGGCACCAATTCTTGCCGAGAACTACGGTACAGATCGTCGTGCTTATCACTTAACGGCTGACTACAACTGGGGTTACACCACTGAAGAAGCTGTAAAGAATTCAACAGAGGCAATGGGCTGGGAAACAGTTGCTGCGGTTAAAACACCGTTGTCACAAACTGACTTCTCATCTTATGTTGCTCCTGTTCAGGCATCTGGCGCTGACGTTCTGATTCTGAATCACTACGGTGCGAACATGGTTAACTCACTGACCTCTGCGGTTCAATTTGGTCTGCGAAATGCTCAAGCCAATGGTAAGAACTTTGAAATTGTCGTTCCACTGTACTCACGTCTAATGGCGAAAGGTGCGGGTGAAAACGTTAAAGGCATTTTCGGTTCTACTAACTGGCACTGGTCTCTGGAAGATGAAGGTTCAAAGGCTTTCGTTAAATCTTTCGGTGAAAAGTATGGCTTCCCTCCAAGTCAGGCAGCACACACTACTTACGTACAAACGCTTCTGTATGCAGATGCTTGCGAACGTGCAGGAACGCATAATCCTTGTGGTGTTGGTGCAGCACTTGAAGGTTTTGAATTTGATGGTCTTGGTAACGGTAAGACACTATACCGAGCTGAAGATCACCAGTGCTTCAAAGACGTATTGGTTGTGAAGGGTAAAGAGAACCCGAGTTCAGAGTTTGATTTACTCGAAATCGTGGAAATCACACCAGCTTCTAAAGTAACTTACGATGCCTCTATTTTTGGTGGCGATCTAGGTACTTGTAACGCTGGCGTATAAGTAGCATTCTTTGCGTCCGCGTAGTGCGGGCGCAAAGATTTAAGTACTCTGTAACTTTAAGATTTCCCTCGACTGTAACCAACTTCAAATAGACCGCAATGGAACTATCTGCTTTTTTGCTGCAGGTCCTTAATGGGCTTGATAAAGGAAGCGCCTACGCTTTGATCGCGTTAGGACTCACTTTAATTTTTGGCACCCTAGGTGTTGTGAACTTTGCGCATGGCGCGTTGTTTATGATCGGTGCATTTTGTGCAGTGACGCTGCAAAGAATTTTGTCAATTTCTACCATAACGCTCGACGAAACTAAAACCGACTTTCTTGGCAATCCATTAAAAATAAAAACGCCAATAGTTGAGAAATGGTTCGGCGAAGTTGCTGGCCAAGCTCTTATTGATTGGTCCGTGCCGCTTGCAATCCTATTAGCTATCCCGGTGATGATGTTGATCGGCTTCATCATGGAGCGGGGACTAATCAAACACTTTTATAACCGCCCTCACTCAGATCAAATACTAGTGACGTTTGGATTGGCCATTGTCCTTGCAGAGTTAATTAAGGCCTACTTTGGTGCCAACCAGATATCGGTGCCAGCTCCTGATATGTTCATTGGATCTTTTGACTTCGGTACGCTTATCGGGATGGAAGCTGGGAAATTAATGTACCCGTATTGGCGAATAGTCTACTTTCTGTTTGCTTTACTTATTGTCGCTGCCGTATTTGCCTTCCTGCAGTTCACGACATTTGGCATGGTGGTTCGAGCCGGTATGGCAGACAGAGAAACAGTGGGTCTGCTTGGAATAAATATTGACAAGCGCTTTACCATCATGTTTGGTATAGCGGCGGCAGTAGCAGGGGTCGCTGGGGTCATGTATACGCCCATCAACTCACCTAGTTACACGATGGGTATGGACTTTTTAGTTATTTCTTTCGTTGTTGTGGTCGTCGGAGGTATGGGTTCGCTTGGTGGTGCTGTGCTTGCCGGTTTCATTCTTGGTATTCTCGAAAGTTTCGCCTCTATGCGTGCCGTCATTGAATTCTTACCCGGTATTAATCAAGTAGTGATCTATCTCGCTGCTATCGTCATCTTACTTGCTCGTCCGCGTGGTTTGCTGGGCCGCAAAGGCGTAATGGAGACTTGATTATGCTTGGTTTATCTAGAAATGATTTTTTCATGCTGCTGTTCGTGCTTTTGTTGGTAGCAGCAGCTCCGATACTATTGAATCCTTTTCAGGAAGGGTCTAGTTTTGCTCAGTTTAATGCAGGCTACCCTGACTTGATGCAGCGGTTTGTCATATTTGCCATTTTTGCTGTGGGCTTTAACATCCTGTTTGGACTGACTGGTTACCTGAGTTTTGGACACGCAGCGTTTCTTGGTGCGGGGTCCTATGCCGGTGTCTGGATGCTTAAGCTACTCACTATTAATGTGCTGCCAGCTATCATTGTGTCAACGTTAGTCGCCGGTGTGTTCTCGCTTATCATTGGTTATATCTCATTGCGTCGTTCAGGAATCTATTTCTCGATTCTGACGCTTGCGTTTGCGCAAATGTCGTTTGCCCTGGCAGCGTCGGTGCTAACGCCGATTACCGGTGGTGAAACTGGTCTACAAACTGCATTGAACGATCCACGCATTCTGGATGGCGCTGCTAGTGATTCGGGAAATATTCCTGCACCTTCACTTTTTGGTTTTGAAATGCGCGATAGCATCCAAATTGACTTCAACGGTTGGCTATGGACCTTTAACGTGGGGTACTACCTAAGCGCATTCATACTGCTTATCGCGTTCTATATTTCTATTCGGATATTCCGATCACCTTTTGGCATGATGCTAAAGGCTATCAAGTCAAATAGTCAGCGCCTGAGCTACACCGGAATAAATCCTAAACCTTACACATTGGCGGCATTTGTTATATCGGGCATGTATGCAGGACTTGCAGGTGGGTTAATGGTGGCGATGGATCCGCTAGCGGGTGCCGAGCGTATGCAATGGACAGCATCTGGCGAGGTTGTTCTGATGGTTATATTAGGTGGTGTGGGTTCCCTTGTTGGGCCGGTTCTAGGCGCAGGTTTGATTAAGTATGCTGAGAACATCTTCTCTAAAATTAACGAGAATTTGTTACAACAATGGTTTGCCTTTATGCCCGATGGTTTGACAGAATTTATGGTGACTATTGTGAGTCCGTTTGTGGGCAAAGGCTGGCACTTGTCGCTTGGTCTTATGTTTATGCTCGTGGTCACCTTTCTACCGGGTGGATTGATCGGTGGCGTGATGGGATTATTCAAGCGAATTTTTACCCGTCGTTCGAAGGCACAATAGGAGACTGATATGGGTGCTCTCGAAGTTAGAGGTGTTAATAAGCGCTTTGGAGGATTGCAGGCGCTTAACGATGTTAATTTAACCGTTGAAGAAGGTCGCATTCACGCGATCATTGGTCCCAATGGTGCGGGAAAGTCAACGTTGCTTAACTGTTTTGTTGGCAGGCTAACGCCAGACAGCGGTACGGTGATGTTCCACGGTAAGAGTTTGCTTGGTATTCAACCTCACGAGATTAATCAGGCTGGTGTTTCCCGCGTGTTTCAAACTCCGGAAATATTTTCAGATCTCACGGTGCTTGAAAATGTCATGATTCCGGCGCTAGCGCATCGTGATGGTATTTTCGAATTCAATGCAATGAGGCCAATGAGCGGCGAAAAGGATATTCGGGACCGTGCCATTCATGTTTTGGAAGATCTTGGAATGCCTGACAAACATGACATGATTGCCTCGTCCATGTCACGTGGTGACAAACGCCGCCTTGAGATGGCAATGGGTTTGGTTCAGGAGCCTAAACTATTATTGCTCGATGAACCTACTGCGGGTATGAGTCGCGCTGATACCAACAACACGATAGGTGTGCTGCGTCACATCGGCGATAGCCGCGGAATCACCATGATTATTATTGAACACGATATGCACGTTGTTTTCAGCCTTGCCGATCGTATTAGTGTGTTGGCGCAAGGTACTGTCATCGTCGAAGATGCGCCAGAAAATATTAAGGGTAATGTGAAAGTGCAGGAAGCTTATTTGGGAGGTGCGCATGAGTAGCGCATCGCAGCCAGCAAAAGACGCCTCAAAACCGTTTTTTTCCTGTAACGATATCCATTCATATTACGGTGAGAGTTACATTGTTCAGGGTGTTTCTTTTGACGTAAATGAAGGCGAAATTCTGGCCATGTTAGGTCGCAACGGCGCCGGTAAAACGTCAACACTGCGCACCATAGCTCGAATGGACGATCCCGCACTTACACAAGGAGAAATATGGTTAGCAGGTGAGCCGTTGCACGACATGAAAAGTTATCAGGCTGCTATTTGCGGTGTAGGGCTTGTCCCTGAGGACCGATGCATCATTCCTGGTTTAACCGTTGAAGAAAATATAAAGCTTGCACAGATTGCAGAGCCGGTCGGTTGGTCGATAGATCAAGTGTACGAACTCTTTCCCAGGTTAGGCGAGCGCCGTAAGCAAGAGGGTATAACGCTCTCTGGTGGGGAACAGCAGATGCTGGCTATTGGCCGTGCGCTTGCTCGCGATATAAAGCTTTTGTTACTGGACGAGCCGTTCGAAGGCCTTGCGCCGGTTATTGTTCACGAGATTGAAAAAACCCTTCGCATTATTCGCGAGCAGGGAATAACCACCATTATCGTTGAGCAAAATGCCGTTGCTGCACTAAAATTGTCTGACCGAGCGATCATCCTTGATACTGGTCATTTGGTTTATCAGGGACCGGCTCAGGAAGTATTGGATGATGAGGCACTGCGGCATGAGTACCTCGCGATATAAATCACGCAAAGCGCTCAAGCTTTGTTCGCTTCAATGTGCCGGCTGAGAAAGAACTGTTGCGTCACGACTATCTGGCAATCTAGCTAGACACCAAAATTCAGGTAACCTAGCCTCGCATTCTTGCAAGAATGTGGAGGTTAGCGCTTATACTACGTCACTCACATGACGGATCCTACCCGGCTAATGGCATTCCGGTTTGTTCACACAGCAGATGTTCATCTAGACTCGCCGCTAAAATCATTGGCGATGCGCGACGAAGCATTGGCTGACGTCGTGGCGAATGCCACGCGCCAGGCTTTTGTGCGCGTTGTTGATCTGTGCATCAATGAGCAAGTCAACGCGCTACTGATCGCTGGCGATTTATACGACGGCAATCAAACCTCCATGAAGACTGCGCGGTTCCTTGCCTCGCAATTGCGTCGCTTGGATGAAAAACATATAAATGTGTTTATCATTCGTGGAAATCACGATGCCGAATCAAAAATCACTCGCCAGCTAACGTTGCCCGATTGTGTGCATGTGTTTGGTAGCAAAGGTGATTCTGTTGTCCTCAAATCAAACGACCCAAACTCATCACCATTAGAGCGGCCTGTTGTCGTGCACGGTGCAAGTTTTAGTAAGCCACATGCCCCCGATAGTTTATTACCGCTTTATAAATCACCCGATCCGAGCGCCATTAACATTGGCATGATGCACACCAGTCTCGACGGCGCAGTTGGACATGATCTGTACGCCCCTTGTTCGTTGGCAGATTTGCAGAGTCACGGCTATGACTATTGGGCGCTAGGGCATATTCACAAGCGAGCCATCCATGTAGACGCTGGTTGCACAGTGGTTATGCCCGGCATTCCGCAAGGTCGCGACATTGGCGAGTCTGGCGAGAAGAGCGTGACCTTGGTCACCGTTAACGATGATGGTCGTGTTGATGCGCAAGAACATTTATTAGCGCTTGCTCAGTTTGAGGAAATAGCCGTGTCGTTCGAGGGCCTAGAAGATTGGTCTAAAGGCGTTAATTCGGTGATGGGTGAAATAGATCAGGTCGCAGACGCTTGTGATGCCGAACATTTAGTTGCCCGCGTGGTGATAACGGGAGCCACGACATTGGCTTGGAAGCTAAGGCGAGATGAAGATCTTTTTAAACAAGAGCTTGTAAGCAGGCTAGAAGATGACGGCCAGCGCTGGCTCGATAAACTCATCATTAAGTGTGAGCCTCCTGCGAAGAATGACAATGACAGCACAATCGATACTACCCCGTACGAAGAGCTGCACGCATTGATGATTGATGAGATCAAGCACACGGAAGCGTACCGTAAAAAAGCAAAACAATCAGTAGAAGTTTTGCTTGGATTGTTGCCTGTTGAGCTTCGTACAAAATTTGGTGAAGATGAGGCGTCGCTTGAGAAAAACATTGAGCTGCTCGCGTTAGAAGGCAGTACTCAAATAAGCGCAAATTTACAACCCGCTGACAATACTGAAAATACAGCGTCTCTTGTTGACAAGCGGGTGCCAAGCTAATGCGCATAGACAGGCTAGATCTTTGGCGTTTCGGCAAGTTTACCGATACCACTATTAATTTTGGTGAGCACCAAGCAGGTCAGCCCGATCTGCATATTGTCTATGGACCCAACGAGGCGGGTAAGTCCACTTTGATGGCAGCTTATTTAGACTTTCTGTTTGGGTTTCACCCCAAAACGCCTTATAACTTCAAGCACGCTAATAATGTGTTGAAAGTGGGCGCCGTTATTTCAATTGGCGAACAAGCTACAGAATATCGACGGTTGAAAAAGAATAAAGACAGCCTACTTGACGCTAGTGATCAGCCGGTTAGCGATAGCATCATTGCGCAGCAATTAGCTGGGCTAGGTAAAGAGTCTTATGCAACGATGTTTTCGCTTGACGATGACACGTTAGAACAAGGCGGTGAGAGCATCCTTGCCAGTAAAGGTGATTTAGGCAAACTACTTTACTCAGCCACTACCGGCGTTGCGCAACTGAGCGAATCGTTGTTGCAAATGCGCGAAGAGACTGATCAGTTTTATAAAAAAGGCAAAAGGAAGTTTGAGCTTGCTGAATTGAAATTGCAGCTAAAGGAGATTGAGGCGGCACGCAAGCAATTGGATACCGAAGCCAGTGGATATTCAAAATTGGTCAAGCAGCGCGAGGAAGCTGATAAGCGTTATCAAAGTCTAGGGGCTGAGAAAGATAAGCAGAAACTGCTTATTACTAAACTTCAACTTAAAAAAACAGCCTACCCGCGGTTAAGTTCATTGAATCGCCTGCATGACGAATTGAAGCCGCTATCCGGACTGCCCGATGTGCCTGCCGGTTGGTTCGAAGAAGTAAGGGCGCTGCAAAAAGGCAGCGTTGTATTTAATGCCAGAGAACAAGACCTTACCAAGAAAATTACCACACTCGATGAGTCTATTGCAGCGATTAAGCTTGATGATGCGGCCTTAGGTGCTCAGCCAAAATGGCAACAAATAGAAGCTGAACGCGATCACTACTTGGTTGCTTGTACGAATTTGCCCGAGCTCCAGCAGCAGATGAGACTGTGTGAGCATGAGATAAGTAACTGCTTACGAAATCTCGATCAAGCTGATGTTGAGAATCCAGAAACGCTATTGCTGAACGCTTCTATCAGAGCTAACTTACGTGAGCTAATCCAGCAACAACCATCGCTACAAAGCCAACTGGCGACGGCTAAAAAAGAATGCTCAGCAGCATCAAATCAAAATAATGAATGTCGTGAGCGGTTCCTATTAGCGGGTGGAGTTATTGAAACAAAAGAGGGTGTCGACACGATTGATCGAAGTCGTGCGCCCATTCATGATCTAGATCGTGAATTAAGTGCCTATAGTAATAACGATTTTGTCGTTCAGTACAGAGCCAAAATGCAGCAAATTGCAGAACTGGAAGATGGGTTAATTATCAAATTAGCGCAGCTGAGTCCATGGGTTGGAGATGGTAAAGCGCTGCAATTGTTGAGTGTGCCGCATGAATCGGAATTACAATTGCTGCAACGAAAGCGTGACCAGCTTAATAGCCGTATCAGCGAAGTAGAACATTCCATTAATGTGTTAAACAACACTATTGAACATACGCAGTCTCAGAAACAGTCGTTTAGTGTAACTGGATTGGTTGACGACGCTGAGTCGAGTCGTTTGCACCGTGAGCGAGACGAAGCTTGGGTCAGGCACAGAAAAACACTTGATGAGGCGACAGCGGACGAATTTGAACGTACGATGCGCGCTGATGATCTAAGTCAGTCGACACGATTACAGAATACCGAGACACTGGCGCAGTTAGGTCAGATGCAACGAGAGTTGTTTGTCGCAGAAGATTCCATTACCAAAGCGCGGACGCAGCTCGAGCAATTTGAGGCAGAGCTTGGTGTTGTAGCGTCTGAATTGTCTTTGTTGGTAACTTCACTATCGCCTGCACTAAAACCTACCATGTCAATCGAAGCAATAAACGGATGGTTAGAGTCTCGCGCTGACGCCTTACAAGATGTACAAAGACAAGCTACCCTAGGGCGCGAATTGGCTGATATTAACGAACAAATATTGATAGCCTGCGAAAACCTTTCTGGCTGTTTAGAGGCAACCGGTGCTGTAACGCAAAATAGTACCGAGCAAACCAACAGCGTTGAGCGTCTCGTGAGTTTGCAAAAACAAGCCAACGCGACAATCAAGCTTGAGTCGGTTTTGTCGGGAATCCGAGATCAATTTGTTTCTAGTCAACATCAACTGGCTTTGCGCAGTACGCAAGTAACCGATGCTGAGAACGTACTTGAGCAGTGGACTACATCGTGGGAGCAACTTTGCAGCAAGTGTTGGTTTGGATTGACCAACTCCGCACCAAGCATAGCGGAAGTTGACGGAATGCTACCGCATTTAGCAAGCCTTGATCAACTGTTAACGTCCCAGGCCGGATTGCTGGACAAGCTCATGCAATACGAGGGTGTAGCCGCGTCTTTTGGTGATTCATTAACAGCACTATCGGATATTTTGACCATCGCAACTGATAACATGCCGTCCGATCAACTGTATCTTATGCTTCAAACACGGATGGACCAAGCCGTTGCAGATCGGGCTGAGTTGGGCGCGTTTCAAATACAAAAAAATGAAGCGCTTGAGCTGCAAAGATTAAATGCTGAAAAACACACTGCCGACGTTAACTCCATAGAACGTATGAGTACGCATTTTTCTGTTCAATCAATAGACGAAGTTGAATTGAAGTTGTTGGAAGCGGATAACAAAGCGAAGCTACAGCAACGTATCGCTGCAGAGCAGCAGGAGTTACTTGATATGTTAGCTGTGGAGTCACTCGATCAAGTGGTCCACATGCTCAGTGATTTCGATAACGATAAAGCGCAATTGGCGCTAGACGAGCTAGAGAGAGCAGCGTCCGACACCGATCAACAGCTCCAAGAATCGCATTCGCAACGCGAGCAAGCGCGCGTGGCCGTCGAAAGTGTGGGTGGTGATGAAGAGGTTGCAGTACTTGCTGAGAAACGTGCCAACTTGTTACTAGATATTGAGGAGAAATCAACACGTTATTTGCAACAGCATCTTGCGCTCATAGCTGCAGACTCTGCATTGAAAAAATACCGTGATAACCACAGAAGCTCAATGATGAAAAGAGCATCTGATGCATTTTCTACGATCAGTATGGGTCGCTATGCACGTCTTGATACTTTTCAAGATGGGGGTTCTGAGAAACTAATTGCAATTGATAAGGATGGTGAAACGAAAAAATCGCAGGAGCTCTCAAAAGGAACGCGCTTTCAACTTTATCTAGCATTACGAGTGGCGGGGTACCATGAGTACGTAAACTCTCGTCCATCGGTTCCGTTTATCGCAGACGATATTATGGAAACATCAGATGACGAACGAGCTTCACGCACGTTTGAGGTGTTGGGGGATATGTCTCGTGTTGGGCAGGTTATCTACTTAACGCATCATCAGCATCTGTGCGATATAGCGAAAAACATCGTGCCTGAAACTAACATTCATCAGCTCGGATAATCTAACGATTCAAATTATCCGAGCTGTATCATAATAAGAAAGCTTATTGCTATAGCCCATCGGGTAGATTGAGAACAGCTTTATCCGATCATACCCATGCCAGGTTTTGGTATCCCATCATCTTCACCGTCACCAGGTTCTTCCTCTGGCTTTTCAGCTTCGGGCTCAAGCGATAATTCAAACAAAGAGGCGGTATCTGCCGACACACTAGGCTCGTCAGCAGCACTTGGGTTGTCATTTGCAGCAGCCTTCTTAGCAGCCATAGCTGCATGAATCTCAGCGACTTTTATAGCGGCGGCTGCGGCACGTGCTGCAGGAACATCCTCATCGGGTGACCCCGACTCTCCAGCGTCAGCGACTGCCTCATCTTCGTCTTCATCCGAAGTAGCAGCAGGCTGCTGTCCGCGTAAAACAAGCTCTGCTGGATCTTCTTCATCCTCATTGCTTTTGCCGCTTAATTTTAAGCGCAATCTCAAGTTGTTGGCGGAATCAGCGTATTTCATTGCTTCTTCTTCGCTTATACGGTCACCTTGTACAAGATCAAATAGAGCACTATCAAAGGTTTTCATGCCCATATTCTCAGACTTGAGCATAGCTTCCTTAATATCAGAGAGCTGGTCTTTCATGATCATCTGCTTGATGGTATGAGAGCCGAGCATAATCTCGATAGCGGCACAACGCTTACCATCAATCGTTGGCACTAGCCGTTGAGATACAAAAGCACGAATGTTGTTGCCAATATCATGTAACAACTGCGCTTTACGTTCTTCTGGAAAGAAGTTAATGATCCGATCAAGTGCTTGGTTAGCGTTGTTAGCGTGCAATGTTGAGATAGCGAGGTGACCAGTTTCAGCAAACGCCAATGCATGCTCCATGGTTTCGCGATCTCGAATCTCTCCGATAAGGATGACATCTGGTGCTTGTCGCAGTGTGTTTTTGAGTGCTGCTTGGAAACTGAGCGTATCGACACCAACTTCTCTTTGATTGACTATGCACTTCTTGTGTTGATGAACGTATTCAACCGGGTCTTCAATTGTGATGATGTGTCCACCGCGTGCCTGATTACGATGATCAATTAGCGCTGCTAGTGAAGTTGATTTACCCGAGCCGGTTCCACCAACGAATAGCACTAAACCATTTTTTGCAGTGATGACGTCCTTTAGAACCTCTGGTAATCCGAGGTCATCGAAATTTGGAATTTCGGTCTGAATATTTCGAGCAACTAGTGATACTTCGTTGCGTTGAATAAATATATTAATTCGGAAACGACCAATGTCATCGATAGCCAACGCTAAGTTCATTTCTAGCGTTTGTTCGAATTCAGCCTTCTGATCTTCGTTCATTAATCCATTGGCGATTTGCGCAACTTCACCCTTTTCATAAGGTCGATCGCTAAGCTGTATGAGTTCACCTGAGAATTTTGCGCTAGGAGGTGCGCCTGTGGCGAGATAGAGATCGGATCCCTCGTCATCAACTAGTTTCTGTAAGAATGAATTAATATCCATGAGATGGCCCAAAATTAATTGATAACTGATATTAATGTAACGGCACTATTTCGAAAAACTTATGGCTCGAATCGCGCCCCAAGGCGTGTTGAAACAGCCTATTGGGTCTAATAAATGAATTCTGTGGAGAAGGTGGCAACTACGTCTCAACTACGTCTCAACTACGTCTCAACTACGTCTCAACTTTGTCGAGAGCGAAGGGCCTTGTTACCGGTGGTCGTCATACCGGCCTAGTTCAGGCCGGTATGTAGGTCTACTTGAAGTCAGTTATAAAATGACCTTATTTGGCGTGCCAAAATACGGTCTTAACTTCGTTTTCTATTTCACCCACTGGCTCTTTTCCAATCATCATAGTAGGAGCTGGAAGATAAGCAATTGTTGCTGATGGGGGTATAGTGAATTTCTCCTTTAGCTCTTGTGCCGGTGGTCTACCGTCTACTTTGCGGATAGAAGTTGTGCCATTGCTATTGAGTTCAACTGGTTGACCGTCAAGTAAGTTCAGCATGTATAGTCGCCCAACTGTGCTGATTGAACAAGGGTCAGCATTGCCATTAGCAGTTAGTGTGGGATTAGGGTCAAAAGTCGTCGCATACAGGGTTCCCTGGTATGTTGTTATTTTTGATAATGATTTCTCACCGGTTCCCAATGCTATTTTCCATCCGCTTGCAGTATCTAATGCTGATTCAGCGGCAGCTTTTACGCTATCGTTTCCTGAGCCAATGTCGTTGTTGCTTGCGTCATATAGGTTCGATGCATAAACGGTTGAGAAAGTGGCTGCATCTGGCGCACCCAAGTCTATATGCATGTCTCTAATCATGTATAACCAGTTGTCTGAACTGTTCAGCATCGGCTGAGTACGATCGCCACTACCAAACGACAGTGCTAAAAAGCGTTCGCCGTCTTTGCGGTTTATAGATACGCTAGGTGCATAGAAAAGCGGTTGATGGTCACCGGCGAATTCGTTGACATCAGCAACTTTACTAACCGTGATGTTTTGAATATCGTCGAAATCCAGTCTCCAAACCTGTCCACCTAAGTCGCCAAAGTAGGTACGATCGACTATACCGTCTCTGTCGGTATCGATAATGGTTAGATCGGATGGAATAGAGTAGTTCATATCCACGTTAGTCACAGTGGCCCGCTCTGATCCGTCCGCTGGGTCGACAAAGTAGATTGCATTACCGCTAGCAAACGTTGGCGCAGTGGTGCCATCCACTACTGCGGCGTCATAACCTCCGCCGAACATCAACATATCTTTTTCAACGCCCGCGTCTATTACTCGAACCAATGAAGCTCTTGACCAAGTTTGAGCAAGGTTTGGAAAATCGGCATCATCCCCACTAATTTGCCAATCAAGCTCAGGATTATTTGGGTCTGTTACGTCTATAGAGTAATAACTATTGCCACCGCGACGCATACCAATAATTAGCTTGATGGTTTCAGTTCCCGCATCAACGTAGCCGTCTCCGTTGAGATCGTTATGCCAGCGCGTGATGGTGCCGTCAAGACCATAAATATGGCCAGTATCTCTGCTCGGTTGATAGAGCTGTGGTATGTTTTTCAACAGCTCCTTTGGCATAAATGCGAATAGTTCATTACCACCGGTAAGGTCTGGAGTCGCACTAGGCGCTGTCGGTTTGGAGGCATCAAAGGCGTGCAAAATACCTTGGTTAGTCATAACGAAGACAACCTTGTTATCAACCCCGTAGTTAACCGAAACAGGTTTGGTGTGCAATGGGTCGCCTATTGGCGCATTAGCTAGCCAATCAAGTGCTACAGGTCCCCGAGGGTCGGTGATTATATCGGTGACGTCTGTGTTGGCTGAAGAGAGATAATCAGGAGCTGAACCAGGCCCATTAATGAACGTGAACAGATTCCGGTTAAAGGGGGTGGCAGTAAAATTGCTGATACCCTCTGAGACACCACCAGTCGAAATATCATTGCCATCGGCAGTTGATGACCAAAAACTCTGTGCGGTGTTTGCGAATACCAATCCATTTTCGGGGTCCAGAACGGTCGCAGTATTGCCGTAAACATCCAATAATCCGGTGTTGTCCAGGAAATAGCCTTTAAGATTGCCGCTCCAGGAAGACTTGCTACTTGGGGCAAACAGAGAAAAATACGTACGGTCATCGTGTGCAAATGTTGCCGGATCAAGATCGATCGAAGGCTGTGTAAAACTGGGCGAGCCGCTAAGAATGCTGTCAATAACATCGCTAAGGGCGTCGTTCAATTCAGCTGGTTTACTGGCCTCGTAGAATTGGCCTTCACCCTTACTGGCAAGCAGCTTCAAATACTCTTTACCCGGTCCCTCAAGTGAGAAACCAACGGTGAACGTTTTGACGTTTGAATCTGCAATATCAGGGTTTACATCTGAAGTGGCCAAATATTCAACTACCTCGGGGGCGCAGTTTCCTTCTGTTACAGGATAATCTGTGCCATTGAAAATTGTTGTACTCAAATCTTCGCAGCTCGAAGATTTACCGGCAGGTACCCCAGCTGCTTTAAGTACCGTATCTAGTGTTTCGTTACTGTTAAGTGCCGTCGGCATCCCATCTGAAATCAGTACGATAAAGTTTGCCTGGCATTCGCCCTCTATTGGAGAGACGTAGTTGGGTGTAGTCCATGCATCTGGGTGATAGTATTGACAGTGTGTATACCCTTCTACGAGTTCACTTCCGGCGTCCCACCCAGGGCCTCCTTCAAATGACGGCGTTGCATCCCAAGTACTGAGATGTTCTTCAACGGTACCGCAGTTGAACGTTACTTTGTCTGCGCATCCCATGTATCCTCCGTCTACAAGGGAGTCTTGGCACCAACCGTAGCTTTTACGGTTCTCTTCTAATGTGTCATATTCGTAAGCATTGGTTGGTGTGTAAGCGCTTGGTATCGCAGATGTGACTGCGCCTCCAGTGTACTGGCCAGTGACAGCGTCCCATTGATCTGGTTTGTGATGATCAGGTTGATCTGGCCAGCCGATGTGTCGAACCGGGTCGCCGCGAAAGTAGGCTGCGGCCTCCGCAAGTCCGTTGACGGTTGCGGTGGCGTTGTCGGGACCGATGCTCGATAGCTGAGATGAAATGATGTCTGCAACTGTCTTAGTGCCTGCCGGGATATTAGGATCAATTGTGTTGGCGTCAGCTGCAAGATCACTTGCTGGCCATTTTACGCCTGACGCTTCATTTCGATATAACGAGCCCAGGCCCGCATTGATTTTTCCAGCGTTGTCTTGTAGAACTGCGTTTACAGCCGACTTGAGTATCTCAATTTTTGACTCTGCCGCCCCATCTACAACCTCCTGGTCGTTAACGTCCCTTGCCATGCTGCCTGAATAATCCAATACAAACATGATATTGGGTTTTACTTGCGACGCTACAACAGCGCTGTAGACGTCAATGTCATCAGCTGACGCTGGGATTGATATTGAAAGAGCTGTGGCTGCAGCCACTAGCGGTGTTCTGACTAATCTAAATCGCGCGTGTTTTCGCATCTTGCCATCCCTTAAGTCGGTGCACAGGTGGTTGAACCGGTAAAATCAGCCGGTTAAATGACTATTCAACCCATCAAGCACGGTGGCGGCTAAACGTTACGTCAGCTTGAAGATGCTGGGTTAGTATGTGATGAGTATGTGTAATTAATTTGATTGAGTAGAGGTTTTTGGTGCGCAATAAGATCTACCGGGCATGGTTCGAATCAATCGATGCAAGCTCTTTAGCCGTATTTAGAATTATGTTTGGCGGAATGCTCTTATTTGAGAGTGTGAACTACGGCCTGTTTTTGTGTCTAGATTGTATGTATCGAAGTTCAAGCTTGTTGTTTAAATATCATCGGTTTGAATGGGTGAACTTGTGGCCGGGAATTGGTCTCGAAATTCATTTTTTAGTGATGGCGCTCAGTGCGATAGGCATCATGCTTGGGCTCTATTACCGAATTTCCATAATCGTCTTCGCTTTATGCTTCAGTTATCTGTTTTTTCTTGATCAAGCGCTTTATCTAAACCATTTCTATCTTGCCATATTGTTTTGCAGCATCATGATTTTCGTTCCTGCGCATCATTATTGGTCGTTGGATGCTCGTCGAAAACCAGAGATTGCATCAAACACCGTGCCTGCATGGAGCCGACTCTGGTTAGTTGTGCAGCTAGAAATTGTGCTGATTTACGCAGGTGTTGCCAAGTTGAACCTTGATTGGCTTAATCTTGAACCTATGCGTTTGTGGATGAATGATCAAAGCCAACATTCGCACGCTATTTTTCAATGGCTGACACAAGACCCTGGCATAGCATTGGCCAGCTATGGCGTTATTTTGCTTCATATTGTCGGTGCACCGCTACTACTTTGGCGCAAAACTAGACTAGCCGTCTTCTTGCTGTACTGCGTTTTCCATATTATTAACGCTCTGGTGTTTAATATTGGTATTTTCCCCTGGATGACGGCTGCCGCTACGCTGATGCTGTTTGACCCTGATTGGCCTAAGCAGTTTTATCGCTGGTTCCGTTCTAAGCAAGGTTTTTTGGTTAGTGAAGCATTAACACGAAAGAGTATTAATCAAAATACCAACTCACTGCCCGGTATTAACATGATGAATATTGCCATTGTGTTATTGGTGAGTAGTTGGTTAGTTGTTCAAGTAGTCGTTCCGTTACGTCATTGGTTCATTCCTGGAAATGTTGCGTGGAATGAAGGCGGGCATCGTTTCAGTTGGCGGATGAAGCTTCGTGATAAGCGTGGCACAGCTAAGTTCTATGTCGTCGTGAACGACAAATCAGGCTTGTTAGTAGATTCAAATCAACATTTGAATCGTAGGCAAGTTAGAAAGATGAGTTGTAACCCAGATCTTATATGGCAATACGCTCAATTTCTTGAAGATGAATACACGAAAAAATCTGATGATGATGTGAAGGTCTATGTTGATGCGCTGTGTTCTCTTAACACACGTGAGCCTGCAAACTTGATTAATAGACTGGTTGACTTAACGAGTATTGAACGGACAGAGCCTGTTCAAAAATGGGTGTTACCAATGACGAAGGCATTGCCAAGAAAATATATTTCGTTGTAAAGACTATTAATTTTAATTCATTAACGAATATGAAAAATTATGAATAATTCAGCCCTATTTAAGCTTCAATCAACTTTGCATTACATCGAGTTTAGTAATGTCCTACATACGCATCTGTAACTTGATCGAGTTTGGTGTTGGCGTTAATTTTCTCTCAGCCCGAGCAATTGGTTCAAGGTTTTCCAATGTCAATCAAAGGTGAGTCATATGAGAAAAGTAAATATAACGAATGCCGTAGTTATGTTTTCACTACTAGTGTTTGGTAGTTCCGCTTACGCTGAAAGTCCTGCTTGCGGCGAGCCACAAGACGATAGCTGGATGAAACCTGATGTCATGCAAGAGCAAATTGAGTCTTTGGGTTACACCATCGAATCCATGGGTGTCTCTGACGGTAACTGTTACGAAGTCACCGGGCTCAACGTTGAAGGCCAAAGCATGACGGCTTATTTTGACCCAAGAACAGGCGGTGTCGTGCAAGAAGATATAGCTGAGTAATAACTTAGTTCTCTTGAAACTTGGTGCCCGGGCTTCGGCTCGGGTTTTTCTACTAATGTTAGAGCGCCGAATGCCATAAAATGACGTTATAATCGCGCGTAAGCAGTGCGTATATGCGTCTTTGAAATGCTTCAACTACTGATCGAAATTTTAGGCATTCTTGCTCCCGCAGCTATCCTCGCCTTAATTGGCGTCTTGTGGGCAAAGAAAGATCTAGATTATCCCATTCAATTTGTCACCACCCTCGTAATCCAACTGGGGATGCCGGCATTGCTGTTTCACACGTTAGCGACTAGCACAGTCGACTTAAGTTCACTGCGTAATCTAGTGTTTGCAGCCCTAGCTGTACATGCCGTATTTACTGTTATTGCTATTTGCTTGTTGCGCATTGCCCGTAAGGATTGGCGTCTTTGCATAGCTCATGTTTGTGGAAATACAGGTAATCTTGGCTTACCAGTGTGTTTTTTTGCCTATGGTGAGGCTGGGTTAGCTTATGCAATGGCCTTTTTCTCATTGCAGTGTCTTTTATTGTTCAGTGTCGGGGAGGCGGTGCTAGCTGGTAACGCGAGTATTAAGCCGGCACTTCGTTCGCCGATACTACATTCGGTATGGGTGGGTACGTTGGTGCGGTATATGGATATCCCCGTACCGCAGTTTGTTATGGATACCACGTCGCTGTTAGGTCAGTTGGTCATCCCAATAATGTTGATAACTTTGGGGGTAAGCCTTGCAAAAATGACAGTACAACGTTTTCCTGCAACGGTGCTTTGGTCGCTGGTGCGCACAGCTGTTGCATTGCTGGTTGGGTTCTCGATAGCGACCTTGTTTGGTCTAGAGGGTGTGGCACGTGGCGTGTTAATAATCGAGACAGCTGTGCCTGTCGCTGTTTTTAACTACCTGCTGGCTGTGCGTCATAATCGAGACAGCGATGAAGTGGCTGGGTTAATTCTAGTAACGCATTTGTCTGCAATAGTGTATCTACCTTTGCTGTTGGGAGTCTTACTCACTTAGGTGCTTGCACGAGTACAGATGTTTACTTGTACTCGTGCTCAATGTTGTGTAACTAAGCGTTATAGCTCGTACTTGAAATACCTGTTCCGCTGCCGGTCCAGTCAGTATGATGATAACTTCCATCACCATCCACTTTTTGATATGTATGAGCACCGAAGTAATCTCTTTGCGCTTGTAATAAGTTAGCTGGAAGTGATGCTGTTCGATAGCCATCGAAAAATGCTAATGCGCTACTTATTGCAGGAACGGGAATGCCAATTTCAACTGTCTTGCCAATGACCTTACGCCAATTAGATTGTGCAGCCTCTACTTCTTTGCGAAAGTAGTCATCTAGCAACAAATTCTCAAGCGCTGGCGCTTTGTCGAAAGCCGCTTTTATTTCATCCAAAAACGCCGACCGAATTATACAACCGCCTCGCCACATTTGGGCGATGCCGCCGTAGTTTAAAGTCCAGTTATATTCTGCTGCTGCTGCACGCATTAACATAAAGCCTTGAGCGTAAGAAATAATTTTAGATGCGTATAACGCATCGCCCAATGCCGGCACCCACTCTGTTTCGGTTAGAGTTTGATCGGAGGTACTAGGCCCATTGATAAGTTTGCTTGCAACGACACGTTCGTCCTTAAGCGCTGATAAGCATCGAGAGAATACGGCTTCACCAATTAACGTTAATGGAATACCCAGTTCTAGAGCGTTAATACCAGTCCACTTACCAGTGCCTTTTTGACCAGCTTTGTCTAGTACGGTGTCGAGTACATACTGTCCGTTTTCTTGAAATGCCAAAATGTCTGCTGTAATTTCAATTAAATAGCTATCGAGCTTTTCCGTATTCCATTGGGCAAACGTGCTGTGCATTTGGGCGTTGTCAAGGCCAATGCCAGCTTTCATAAAATGGTATGCCTCACAGATAAGTTGCATATCGCCATATTCAATGCCGTTATGAACCATCTTGACAAAGTGCCCAGCGCCATTGTCACCAACCCAATCACAACAAGGTTCACCAGTATCAGTTTTTGCAGCAATTTTTTGAAACATATCCTTCACTAGTGGCCACGCTGTTACATCTCCACCTGGCATGAGTGAAGGGCCGTTGCGTGCACCTTCCTCACCACCTGAGACACCCATACCCAAATAGCGAATACCAATGGCCTTCATTGCTTTGGCGCGTCTTTCTGTATCGGTAAAGTTAGAGTTACCGCCGTCAATGATGACATCGCCTTTATCTAATAAAGGCAGCAACTGATCGATGGTACTGTCAACGGGGTCACCAGCTTTAACCAGTAACATGATTTTTCTTGGTGACGAAAGCATGCCAACAAGTTCTTCAAGGCTACTCGCACCGCTTATGAGTGTGTCGGCGGCAATGCCATTAACGAAGTCGTGCGTTTTTTGTGTTGTGCGATTGTAAACCGCGACCTTAATTCCATGATCGTTCATGTTGAGAACCAAGTTCTGGCCCATGACTGCAAGCCCGATCAAAGCAATATCACTGTCGCCGCTCATTTGTTTATTCCTATAATGTTTAAAATTATAAAGCTAACTAATGTGTGTAGTTAGCAGCAAACCACGCACTTGTTTAGTGTCGATTATTTGTTTTAGCGTGGGTTATCAAGACTTCAGACAACGGATGCGCTTAAAGGTTTTCCATCAAAATGACATTGAAGGTTCTCTAGCATCAAATCACCCATAGCTTTTCGTGTTTCCCATGTGCCACTCGCGTTGTGCGGTTGTAGTACAACGTTATTTAGACTTAAAAGGGCATCGGGAATGTTTGGCTCATCATGAAATACATCAAGGCCGGCACCAGCAATCTTGCCGTTGGATAAGTACTCAACTAACACAGGTTCATCTACAAGAGTGCCGCGCGACACGTTAATTAAATACCCGTCTTTACCTAATGCATCTAATACCGATTGGTTAACCGCGCCTATTGTTCCGGCGGTTGCAGCGGCTGTAATGAATAAAAAGTCTGAGTCAGTAGCCAGTTGAGTAAGAGAGGGAACGAAGTTGTGAGGGGAGTCGGCTTTTTCACTCCTATTACAATAACTTATTGGCATGTCGAAACCCGATAGTCTTTTTGCTAAGCAAGCGCCGATGCTACCCATACCGTAAATCCCAGCTTTTTTCCCCATCATACGAGTGGTTAATGGCATTGCTCCATTTTTAGGCCACAGTCCTTGCCTTGCATATTGATCACCAAAGACGACTTGCCGGCAAACACCTAACGCGAGTGCGATAGCCAAGTCGGCAACGTCATCACTCAGTACATCGGGAGTGTTGCCAACGGCAATACCCGCAGTTTGACAATAGTCGAGATCTATTGCGTCGACCCCCACGCCAAACACTGAGATGATTTTCGCGTTCGGCAGTTGTTTCAAAATGTCGTTAGAAACACCTTTGCCGCCATCGGTAACCACGCCAACACAGTCTTCAGCGATTGATTTAAGCAGGGCTTGTTGATCGTCGGCTTCCCAATATCGTTTGACGGTGTAGGTCGATTCAACTGCTTGCATAGTTGCGTCGAATAGTGGACCCATAAGAAGAAGCGTTTTGCTCATAAATAATCCTGAAAATTGGGCGTGTTGATGTGGCTATTAGTTTAGCTACGGCAAAGGATTCAGTATATGCCTTTGCCGTTGACTAGGTTTGTTTACACTTGGTCCGTCTACCGTTGGTTTGACTACCAATAGCCTCGTTAATCGCAGGGGCGTCTAAATGGCTCAACTGTGCGAATCGACCTGATAGGTTTGTATCGAGTGCTTATACGTGCAAGCCGCTTTGTCGTAACGCTAAAATGGCGTTATCCGCAATTACCGAAGCTGTTGAGTCGATCATAACCGTGACGACTCGATTCTCATGCTCTGGGCGTTCCAGTGCTTCATACTGAGAATCTAGCAGTGATTCTGGCATGAAATGCCCTGTTCGCTGATGCATTCGCTGCTGTATCAGGGATTGTGGGCCATCCAAAAAGACGTAGCAAGCCCCAGGTGCTTGGTTAAGAATTTCTCGGTAAGACTGTTTCAAAGCCGAGCATGCAATAACACAAGACTCGTTCTTTGACGAAATGGCAAAGGCATAATCTCTAACATTTTCCAGTCAAGGCCATCGGTCCTCATCTGTCAGTGGGGTTCCAGCCGACATAAGCCGCTTGTTTTCTGGTGAATGCAAATCGTCCGCATCGAGAAAGTTAATGTTAAGCGATTCTGCAATGAGTGCTGCGATGGTTGATTTGCCGCAACCACTGACGCCCATGACAATGATGATTAGGCTTTCGGACTGTACGCTGTTCATGGCTCCACTATCGCGTAATCTGCGCTCGAATGCGAGTGAGATTGCTCAAAACCAGTTTTATTTGTTCTATGCCGCTGATTTATCGGCAATTTTCACTTTTTGAAAGTGACAGAATTGACTCTCTAGATTAGACTGGGATATCCGTCCCTGAGCTATCCGATCGATGCAGCAATCTCTTGTCAACCGCGCCGTTATCATCTTGGTTTTAGCGGTGATATCAGTGCTCTTCTACCAGGTAATTAAGCCGTTTCTGTTATCGATATTTCTTGCTGCGCTCTTTGCCGCTCTGTTTACGCCCTTATACCGTTGGTTTCTCGAACGTGTTGGAGACAGGCCTTGGTTAGCGTCATTGTTAACGTTGTTACTGGTGTTGTTTTTTGTATTTGTGCCATTGTTTTTGGTGTTTGGAACTGTTCTGTCGCAGGCACTTGATATTGCACAATCTGCTAAACCTTGGGTGCAGCAACAAATCGCCGAACCGGGCCTTATCACGGCTAAATTACAGGCGTTACCATTCTATGAAACCCTTTTGCCTTACAGAGAGATGGGTTTAGATTGGTTAGGGAAAGTAACTGGTGCGGTCAGTAAGTGGGCGGTCGATACTATTCAAGCTTTAACGCTGGGCACTTTTAGTGCCTTGCTGTCAATTGTCATAATTTTGTACACCATGTTCTTTTTCTTAATGGATGGTGATCGTCTACTTTATTACCTTCTTTATTACCTACCGCTTAACGATGCCGATGAAAAACGTTTGCTGAGACGTTTTACCTCAGTGACCCGGGCTACGTTGAAAGGCACCGCTGTCATTGGCATGCTACAGGGTATACTTGCAGGCGCGGCACTGCACGTTGCGGGTATCCCCAGTGCGCTTTTCTGGGCTGTAGCAATGATGTTTTTGTCGGTCGTGCCCGGCATTGGTACCGCGTTGGTCTGGGGACCTGCTGTGATTTTTCTGATTGCTAACGGCGAATACGTTACCGCAACGTTATTGGCGGTTTATTGCGTCGTGGTGGTGGGTAGTATCGACAATGTATTACGCCCGAAACTAGTTGGCAACGACACACGGCTTCACGAGCTAATGATTTTCTTCAGCACGCTTGGTGGTTTGGCGATGTTTGGGTTTATGGGTTTTGTTATCGGGCCAATTATTGCAGCCTTGTTTGTAACGATGTGGGAGCTTTACGGCGCGGAGTTCAGCGAGTGGCTTCCAACAACCGCCTTTAAACCAAGATCGGGCGAGGTTCGTCTACCCCATCTGGAAATGATGGAAATGTCAGATGATGCGACTGCAAGCAGTTCTGTTAGCCCCAAGTCTGCCGATGACTCCAGTAATGCAAACGGCTCCGATGTTGCGAATTCATCTCCAGACGATGTATATCAGCAGGCTTCAAACACTAAATCTGCGGGCACAGCCCCGGTCGGTGGTAAAATTACCCGGAAGAAACGTAAGCGTAAAAAACGTTAACGAGAACACTATACTTAAGCGATTCGTGTACCGTTTTCAATGATTTGAGCGTGTTTGTAAGGGCTGCTCTTAATCTACTTTACAAAAACGAGCTTACAAAAATTTACGCAGGTTTTGCCAGCCGTTTGTGCAATTTGTTCATAATGTGTTGCCATAGAATCACGATGTTGCGGTGTCGTGATTCAATGCTTTATTGTTGATTAATCCAAAGGAATTGCCGATATGTCCGATGCCATTGAAGTACTTCGTCCGGTTGAGCTGTTTCAACATCTAGACGATGAACAACTGAGCAAACTAGCTGCACATTCGCGAGAGGTTCAGTTCAGAAAAAATGCCATTCTGATGACCGAAGGTGATGCGGGCGAGTCAATGTATGTTATTCAATCTGGACTGGTAAAGGTTTTTGTTAGTGACGAAGATGGCAAGGAACTGGTTTTATATGAGCAAGGCGCTGGCGCGGTTATTGGCGATATCGCGTTGCTTGATGATGAGCCTCGTTCGGCTTCGGTGTCCACGCTTGATAAAACTACGGCATTGATGATCGGCAAGTCCAGTTTTATTCAATGTTTAAAAGAGAGTCCAGAAATGGGCCTTGGCATTATTCGTTCACTCACCCAACGGCTACGCCATGCGACTGAAGGCAGTCGAAGCTTGGCACTGGATAATGTATATCGTCGGTTGGCTGATAAGTTACAAGAGCTCTGTGTTGGAGATCTAGAAGCGGGCCAAAAACTAGAAAAAAAATATTCGCATCAGGAGCTGGGAAACATGATCGGTGCCTCGCGTGAGATGGTGGGTAAGGTTATGGCTGAATTAGTCAAAGGCGAATACATTGAATTGCAAGATGGTGTTATTCATATATTGAAAAAACTTCCGCGCAATTGGTAATCCGTAATCGACTGGGACGCTTATTATTATCCTAGATAATTAGCCCAGTCGTCTATTCTTAATACTCTGTTTAAGTACAAACTTTCAATGAATGATCGATACGATGGGTTTCGTGCCGTCGCACAAGATTTATCTCTGGATGCCGTGGCGTTAGTGCCAAGCGCAAATTTTCGCCGCTTATTTGATGCAAACTTTCATCAAAGCGAGCGTCCGCTATTGGTTGTTATTCCGGTTGAAGGTGTGCCTTGCGCCATTGTTCCAAAGCTTGAGTTGGGTTCGTTTAGCGCTATTGAGTTTGAAGGCGAGGTGTTTGATTGGATGGATCAGGCAGGCTATCAATCTGCGTTCGATAGATTGTTTAAAAGTAGCAACATCAAACGCATCGGTGTTGAAGGGCAAGCTATGCGAGTGTTTGTGCATCACGCTATTAAAGCTGCAAACAACGAGCTTGAAGTGATTGATGCCCAAAAAGAACTAGCGGCATTGCGCATCTGTAAAGACGAAAATGAGATTAGTGCCCTACGTAAAGCCATTGCTGTATCCGAACACGCGTTGCAGGAAACCATTGATCAGGTACAAGTAGGCATGACCGAAAAGCAAATCGAATCAGTGCTTGTTCAAAGCTTGTTTGCAGCTGGTGCTGATGAAATGTCTTTCGACCCGATTGTCGCTGCTGCCGATAACTCGGCTAAGCCGCATGCATCTGCACGTATCGATTATAAAATAAAGGCGGGTGATGCTTTGCTGATAGACTTTGGAGCTCGTGTGGACGGACTATGCGCCGATATAACACGTACTTTTTTTATACAGCAATACAGTGAGCAGCAAAGACAGGTATATGAAACTGTGTTGGCTGCGAACTTGGCTGGGTGTGCTGCAGTGAAGCCCGCGGCGACAGCACACGATATTGATGATGTTACTACGAACATGTTAGAAGAATCGAAGTACAAAGACAGAATACAACACAAAACGGGCCATGGGCTTGGTCGCGATGTTCATGAAGATCCTTACATTATGCGAGGCAATCACCAGGCATTAGAGCCAGGAATGGTGTTTACCATTGAACCGGGTCTTTATCAGCTTGGTGAATTTGGTGTTCGTATCGAGGATGATATTCTCGTCACCGAATCTGGTTGTGAAGTATTAACTAGCTTCAACAAATCATTAACCTGCATAGGTTGAATAAGTGGCCTGACATGTCGCGGGTCATCACGGAGTAGTTGTTTTTTGTGATTTTCATACACCGATAGATGTGCTAAACCACGCTTAATTCCACTCATTAGCGAATAGAAGTCTCATTATCCTGTGTTCTGTTACCAACCGTTACGGTACTTGAATTGCCTCAACAGGTTAATATAAGGCTATGTTCATGTGGTTCAAAAATGATTTTCTCGGTATTTTCTATCGAATTACACTAGTCACGGTGTTGCTGGTGAGCCCCACCGTGTTCTCGGCAGACATCTCCCGTGATGTTCGCGAAGGTCGTGAAGATGAGTCAATCGAGAATGGTGGATATATTGAAATATCAGTCTCTGCGATTTTGAACCAAATGCCCATTCCCGGGAGCGATCAACTCATCGGTAATATCGGGCTTGGTGGACATTACCGATACAAGCGATTGTTTGTCGACGCACATGCTGAAAGCTACAACCAATTTCAATTTGGAATTAATGCATACTCTGGAGAAGTTTGGTCTTTCGATGTACTCGCAGCAAGTAGCCAGCACGGTATCGACAGTGAATTAAACCGAGAATTACAAGAATTTTCGAATCGTGAACCCGCATCTTTTCTGGGAGTTCGTGGAACGGGCTACAACGGACCCTACATATTTCAGTTCGAAGCGCTCAGAGATGTGTCGGAAGTCCATAACGGTACATTGATAACGGCCACAGTCGCTAGACAATGGTTATATCGCAATTGGAACTTTCATGCGTTATTCGGTGGCCGCTTTGAAAGTGCTGAAGCGCTTACTTATCAATTTGGCGTTGAAGCATCGAAAGCGACAGAAATATATCCAGCATACAGAGCTGGCTCTGGAACCACCATCGTTAGCGAAATTGGCGTCACCTATCCGTTAAATGAACACTTTATACTTAAGTCAACCGGTCGATGGTGGGAGCTACCCTCGGCTACTGTGGGTAGCCCCTTTATAGAGGACGATAGCTACCTAACGTTCTCTACCTCAATTACCTTCGTGTACTGACTATTGTGACAAAACGAAATTTACCAGTGACGGTGAGTGGGTTGTTACACGCAGTAGTAGCGTGTTTTTTCATTGTGGGGTCAGTCTTTTTATCGGGAGTTGCATTTGCTGAAGAATCTGCACAAACCGTTTTTGAAGTATCACCAAAACGCTGCGTCACACTACGACAGGGGCAGCCCTGTTTTGTAAAGGTGCGTATCGAATGGAGCTCACTGGAGGCTGTTCAAGTTTGTGTGTACGGTGCGGCAAACGAGAAGCTTAAATGTTGGGCTGCGGCTAATAGTGGGTCATTCGTCTCGCCGCAAACACTGCCTGGAACAACTGAATACGTTTTAGTTGATAGTGCTGGTGCCGAACTCAAACGAGCTACTGTGTCGGTTTCATGGGTATATAGAAAAAAGCGCTCCAAGCGACGCTGGAGATTGTTCTAATGACAAATAGTGACGACAAAGCCATTCACATTATGGTGGTCGAAGATGACGAATCGTTGGCTGCATGGATAGCAGATTATCTAAACTCCCATCACTATCAAGTGAGCGTGGCAACTCGGGGTGATGATGCGCTTGAACTCATCAAAGCTGACGACCCTGACCTAGTGGTGCTCGATGTCATGCTGCCGGGTTTGTCAGGAATGGAAGTTTGTGCGCAGGCTCGACAATTTTATTCTCGACCCATCATAATGTTAACCGCGCAAAGTGAAGAAGAAGATGAAATCCGTGGGCTTGAGACAGGTGCAGACGACTTTCTTCCAAAGCCTGTAAAGCCAAAAGTATTGCTCGCGCGAATAAAAGCGCTGCTACGACGTGAACAATCAGACGAACCTGTCCATATTATTCGAATTGGTGGTTTGTATATCGACCCAACATCTCGCACTCTAACGCTTAATGAGCAGGATATTAATCTGTCGTCTCATGAGTTCGATTTACTTACGTTGCTCGCATCTCAAGCAGGAATGCCTGTCAGTCGAGAGAAGTTAATCAGTCAAATGCGTGGAATTGAATACGATGGCCTTGATCGTTCAATCGACATTAGCATTTCAAGGTTGCGTAAAAAGCTTGGGGATATAGCATCGAACCCTGAGCGCATAAAAACCATTCGCGGTAAGGGGTACTTACTTGCACCGGATGCTTGGTAGGTTGTTGTGCGCCGTCTGAGCGTTTCTCTATTAATAGTTGTACTGCTATCCACTATAGGATTGGGGTGGGCGATTGATCGTTTGTTTGATGGACTGGTTAAGCATGAAGCAGACTCACTACAGTTGTATAGAGATGTGGGTAGTGATTTAGTCGGCTCTGTGTCGTCAGCACTTGAGCTTGGAAAAATAGTGTCTGCTTGGCCTGATAGTAACCCTATTACTCTGCGTTTGATCAGCGCCCAAGAGCTTGCATTGCCGTCTGAATTAGAACAGCAACTTAATGTTGGTGAGCCATTGGTACTTGAATCTGAATCAGATGTTTCTTTGTTCTTTGCCATACCAAATTCATCACAAGTGCTGTCACTGTCTCCACCTAAAATCAAGAGTGAAACGCCGATACGTGTCATGCTCACCATGTTGTTTTATGGTGGAATGATCTCTCTCGTGCTTTTATGGATATATCCACTTGCTCGACGGTTACTAGCTCTGGGTCGATCAGCTCGTGCTTTTGGGGAAGGGCAGCTCGACAAACGAGTAGCGACACACCAGCGAAGTTTTCTTTACGGTATTGAAAGTGAATTCAATTCCATGGCGCAGCGTATTCAAAGTCTGGTGGCGGACAACAAGATGTTGGCGAGTGCCGTATCTCACGATCTTCGCACACCGTTGGCTCGATTGCGTTTTGGTATAGATCTACTGGATGAGGCTAAGGATGAGGAGGTTCGTACTGAGTACCAGCTTCGATTGAGTAACGATCTAACCGCCATGGAAAACTTGGTGGAAGTCTTATTGGAATATGCGCGGCTTGATCAGCAGTTAAGTGATATGCCCAAGTCTGCAATAGATCTAGCAAGCGTGGTTAATCATGGTGTTGATTCTCTTGTTGATACTGAAGGCACTATCATTCATTGGGAAGTGTCAGCAGAGCGGTTCTTAGTTCAGGCTCATGTTCGTTATGTGACCATGCTGATAAATAATTTATTACAAAATGCGGTTAATTATGGGAACGGTAATGTATCGGTTTCTATTGTAAGAAAGCGTGCGAATATCCTGCTTAGTATTGAAGATGATGGGCCGGGGATTCCCGAAACGCAACGTCAAGATATTCTTAAGCCGTTTGTTCGAGGGCAGGACAGCGAAGGGAATCCATTGGGAAAAGGTTATGGCATGGGGCTGGCTATCGTTAGCAGAATTGCACAGTGGCACAACGCATCCTTTTCTATACATCGCAGTGAATTGTTGGGTGGTGCTCGGTTCGATATTTTGTTTCCAGTTGCGAGTAGTGCATCTGCTGTCAGCCTATCTTCAGATAAGTAAGCTAGATTGGTTCGTTGTTACTGCTGCAGATAGTCAAAAACCATAATCCGTTTTTAGTTAAACTGGTCCGTAGTTTAACTCTGGACTAACAAGATGCCGAATGATCTGAAAGTCGATTACATAGAATTCCCAGCGACCGATTTTTCCCAACAACAAGCTTTTTTTGAATCGGTCTTTGATTGGAAATTTACCAGCTATGGTCCCGAATATCACGCGTTTACCGATGGCCAGATTGATGGTGGTTTTTATAAATCCGATGCGCAATCGCAAGCGAGTGGTGGTGCTGCATTGGTTATTTTCTATGCCTTAGATTTGGAGGCAGTTGAATTAAAGGTAAGGTCAGCCGGAGGAGCTATCAGTACTGCTGTTTTTGATTTTCCGGGTGGTCGGCGATTCCATTTTAACGATCCGCATGGCAATGAATTTGCTGTTTGGACTGATCAGCAACCTGCTGGTTATTCAGCAGGTTGTTAGTGCTGTTTAAGATAGTCTTTTTGGGGCTATACCACTAGCAGATCGATGCCGCATCAGGCTCAGCAATATTGAGCCGCTCTGCCACTAGAGTGTTAGTTTCGCGATCAGTGCTGGTAGATGCGCCCACCGTGTAAACAATAACCAAACTACCAATTGAGTTCAGCGAGACGATCGCATCAGGAAATGGACTGATATCCATAAATAATAGCTGGTTTACTTCCGACTGCATGACACTTCCTTCTGAATCAATGAAATAGCAGTTCTGACCGAGCCCAGTGCGTTCGTCATCAAAGTCAAAAACAATAGCCTCAGCTACGCCTACGTTATCAGGGCTTCTAATGACAAGATAAGCTTGATCGTTGTTTTCACCGTTCCAATTACCTGGCAAATTCCATACGCCAACTACCGGTTCAACAGCCATGCTGGCCGTATTGTCTTGGGGTTGTGCTGCGCTATCACCGGCACCGCTACCACCACAGGCGGTTAACAGACTAAGTGATAGAACACTGCCTAGTACACGTAGCTTAGTTAAGCTGTTGTACTCTCGTGATTGGCGCGGTATGAGTTTCATCTTTAGTGCTTCCGTATCAAACGTGATAATCAGTATGCACTGATCCTAGTAACTTTTTAAGTAACGTTTTGTTTAGAATTACAAAACACCAGTGCATAAATGTTGTTACTACGATGCTTGTAAGTGATCGATAACATCGTGTCTGAATTGTAGACAAAAAAATACCCACCGAAGTGGGTATTTTGTTCAGCAAGTAAAGCGATGGGCTACTAACTAGCCACCAAGCCCACCTAATTTTTCCATGATAGGTCCAATAACTGGACTTAGAATTGAACCAACGCCAGGAAGAGCTAATGCCTTATCAACTAAGGGTTGCACAGTACCCATGCCTGTTTTAGCTATTGCGCTAACTGGACCTTGAGCAGCTTCTGGTAGACCACCAAACATTTCTGTTACTGAATCTACTTTGGTTCCTAACTCACCAAACGCAGGAATTGCAGCTTTAGCACTGTCCGCATCGGTAATGCCACCCAAAGTTTCTGTGGCACTTGAGAACAGGCCGCCAACTTGATCACCAACAGCGCTAGGGTCGAGTGCGCCTGCTAAACCAGCAGTTGCATCTGTTGCTGAATCGGTAGCTGTAGCTGCAGTATCTTTGACAGCATCGGTTGCTGATGCAGTTGCATCTGTGGCAGTGTCTGTTACTGCAGCTGCTGTATCTTTTACCGCATCGGTTGCAGATGCAGTCGCATCTTTAGCAGTATCTGTTACTGCAGCTGCACCTTCGCTTACTTTGTCTGTCATTCCAGTTGTTGCATCTTTTGCGCCTGGCATTAGAAACGTAAACGCTGCCCATGCGAGTGCTGCAAGAATGGCAAGTGGGGCCAACCAACGAAGAAAAGAGCCACCTTTTTTAGCGCCATCGCCAACTGCATCTGCTGTGTTACCCGCAACGCTTGAAACGCCATCACGAGCGTTACCAGCTGCATTAGCGACACCATCACGCGCATTGCCAGCTGCATTAGCGACACCGTCACGAGTATTGCCAGCTGCATCGGCGACACCATCACGAGTATTGCCAGCTGCATTAGCGACACCATCACGCGCATTGCCAGCTGTATTCGCGACACCGTCACGCGCATTGCCAGCTGCATCGGCGACACCATCACGCGCATTGCCAGCTGTATTCGCGACACCGTCACGCGCATTGCCAGCTGCATTCGCGATACCGTCACCAGCATTACCAACTGCGCCTGCTGCAGAACCTGCAGCATCTCGTGCGCCGCCTGCGATACCAGACGCACCAGCTGCGACCGTACCAGCAGCACCGGCTGCAATTCCAGCTCCAGCACCACCAATCCCACTTAGGCCACTAAGAAAGCCTGATGAATTTAATTGATCGCCCAGACCCTGAGGAAGTGATGCGCTAATGTTGTTACTTTGGTTAGAGAGCATGCTAGCTAGACCGCCAGCGTTAAGGCCATCGTCCATGACTTTGCGCTTCAATACGCCAAGAACAATCGGTGCAAGCATGCCCATTAAAGAGCTTGTGCCGCCTTTGCTAACACCAGAAAAACCTGATAGAGCGCCAGCAAGTTTTCCTAGCCCGCCACTACCAAATAAATTGCTTAGTACAGAGTTACCGTTGTCGATCACTGTAGAGGCTTGGCCACCGTCAAGTAGTGAGCCCATGTTGTCGAGCAATGAGTCGTCTTGATCTTGGATAGCTCCAAACAATTTATCAGCGCCATCATTTGAACTCGCTGAACCAGTTAATCCGTTAAGTAATGCCGGAATCATGCTGTCTACTGCACCGGTTGCTTTCCCACCTTCATTTCCGAGCAGGTTACCCATCTGACCAATCAATTGGCCTTTAACCTGATCCTTTACTAAATCAACAATGTTGAATGACATAAAATGTCTCCTTAAAACTAACTAAAATATTACAGCTACGCACATGCACCATTGTGCGCAACCAGTGTGAATAGAAGAACGTTAATAATACAGGAACAAATCTGCTCTCGATGCTTGAGTCGTTAACTATTGCAAGCTAAGCAATTCAAGAGAGACGTTACATTTTTTTTCAATAGCTTAAAGAGCTCTATATGAGTCATATAAGTGTGTTTCTAATGTTTTTGGATAAAGGAAACGAATTGTGTCCGGAGTAATCAATTGCATTGTATTCTTTAAGTGTTAGCTTAAAAGCAACCCGTCAATTAATTTACTAAAGAAGCTGTATCCGTTAAAACACGTGGTATCTTGCAATGAAGAAAGTAAGGTTAATAGATGTTTATGACTGGTGAAAAAATAGTGAGCTTTACGGCAATGAAAGATGGAACACGTGCCGATTATCAATTGCTGGAAGAGCTTGAAAAACCTTATCTAGCTGGTACTGCACAGCGAGTGCTGGATGAACTTAAACGGCAAGGTAAATCCACACTGGAAGGCTACAAGCTAACGCGACTAGATCATGCTTTGCAGTCAGCATCAAGAGCCTATAGAGATAGCGCAGATATAGATTGGGTAGTGGCTGCTCTGTTGCACGATATTGGAGACGGCCTAGCGCCACAGAATCATGATAGATATTCGGCAGAAGTTATTCGTCCATTTGTTCGTGAAGAGGTTTCCTGGGTTGTAGAACATCACGGTATTTTTCAAATGCTTTACTACGCGCACCACTATGGGTGGGACAAAAATGCGCGCGATCAGTTTAAGGATCATCCGGGTTTTGGTAGTTGCAGTGATTTTTGCGAACGCTGGGACCAATCCTCGTTTGACCCAGACTACGCATCTGAATCTTTAGCTTTTTTTGAACCTATGGTAAAAACTGTTTTTTCAAGGAAAGCTTACGATCCTGATGTTATGCAAGCCGGCGTCTATAATGGTTTACCCGATTGATTCATCTTTGTTTGGAATCAACAACACAATTATCCATAGTGAATAGGAAGGTATGAACAAGCTTGTTATTGAGCAGTTAGCGCCGACTGGCGTCTTACGCGCTGGAATCAACATGAGTAATTTTTTGTTAGTTAACAGCAAAACTGCCCAAGGTGAACCCGCAGGCGTATCACCTGATATGGCAAAAGCGCTGGCTGATAAATTAGGGGTTGAACTAAAACTGGTCGTTTATAAAAATCCAGGCGATGTTGCCGATGCAGCTACGCGCAACGAATGGGATATCGCCAATATCGCGGCTGAAGCTGAACGTGCGAAAGTGATCAACTTTAGTTCGGCTTACTGCGAAATTCAAGCGACTTATCTCTTGCCTGCAAATTCCCCGATTCGCCACTTAGAAGAAGTTGATAGAGAAGGCGTTCGAATTGCTGTGAAAGAGCGTGCCGCCTATGATCTTTGGCTGACGGAAAACTTGGTGAACGCTACATTAGTTCGAGCGCCTAGCATGGATGAATCTGTTGAGCTATTCCGGCAACGATCGCTAGAAGCATTGGCTGGATTAAGGCCTAGTCTTATCAATGAGGCCGAGAGAATATCCGATTCGATTCTTATGGATGAAAGTTTTACCGCAGTTCAACAGTCTATTGGTTGCCAGCCTGGTCATGTTGAAGCTGCCCAGTTCATACAAGCATTCGTGCGCGATTCAATCGAGTCGGGCTTTGTGGCGTCCCTTATAGAACAGCATGGAGTGGTGGGTCAGTTGTCAGTTGCCAGCAACTCGTGAATCGGTTGCTGTCGACATTTTGGGCATTGCTGCAAGCATCAGATGGACTAGAGGCCGATGCGCCATCACAGACTATGCTCGCTGAAATCATTGACAGTAAATTGGTTCGGCCAGCAAACAATGAAATACTAGCTTACTGGTTTGCAAGGTATCTTTCGATACGTCATGGATTGTGGGATTTAATCAATGAGTGTTTAGAGTCTGGTAATCGGGAGGCTAACGGGCTGAACGATGAGCAAGTGTGGTCTCACTTTGTCATAGGCTACTCGGCTGCATGTTTGCTTATTCGAACTGATCGGTATTTTCTGTTTGATATCGCCACTCACAGCATTTTGCAACGAAAATTCAACGAGGAATTTTTAGAATACCGGATACCTCGTAAGCAATATACAACGATCTTTTCAGCATTTGTTGATGGGCGCGATACCTTGCGTATCTACGATGCGATCCATGATGCGAAGAAGAATCAGGCTATGTTGGAACATTTGTGTAATGACCCTGTCGTGGGTGGGGTTGCAAAAAGAATTCCTGAGTTCGAACAATGGCTTGACTACAGCAAGCGTAATTATGCACAACGTTTGATTACTTACATAAGTCATAAGCTGCGACGAAAAGGTGTGGTTATACTAAATAACCTTCTTTCTAATGCTGTGGAGAATGTTGGTCGAGCTGCGTCGGGAATTCAGTTGCCGCTGAAAAAGCGTGTATCTCGTGAGATGCGCGAGCACATGCTATCGCAGCTTGAGCCAGGAGATATATTAGTGACGAGGCATGACACTGCTTTTACTAATTTATTCTTACCCGGCTTCTGGCCGCATGCCGCATTGTTTGTAGGTACCGAGCAGCAACGAATTGACTGGGGAATTGAAATTGATGCTGATAAAGCTTCGCGGTGGTGTGGCAATAATTGTGTGCTTGAAGCGCTGAAAGATGGAGTTCGATTCCGCCCGCTAACAGAGACGCTTGCAGTAGATAATTTCCTGGTACTCCGACCTAACCTAAGTGCTGACGATATTCGCGTGGGAATTGAGCGCGTCGTACATCATGAGGGAAAATTATATAATTTCGATTTTGATTTCTTTAGCTCAGATCGTCTGGTCTGTTCTGAAGTGGTTTACAGAGCTTTCGATGGGGTAGGGGGATTGACCTTTCCATTGGTTGAAAGAGCAGGTCGTCATACCTTATCTCCAGAAGATTTGGTCGACTTGGCTATCAACACCGATAGTATGGAAGTCAAAGGCATCTTCGGAGTAGATATCAGCCGTACTCAGTACATTGTTGGTAGCATGGCTGAACAGATCGCAATCAAAAGTGTGACTGAGCATGAAACTCAAGCTTATATAAGCTAAACACTCGATCGACCTAAGCTATCGTTTTGATTTACGGATTTACGGATTTACGGATTTACGGATTTACGGATTTACGGATTTACGGATTTACGGATTTACGGATTTACAGATTTACAGATTTACAGATTTGCAGATTTGCAGATTTACAGATTTGCAGATTTGCAGATTTACAGATTTGCAGATTTACAGATTTGCAGATTTACAGATTCTCAACTATACGCATTTATATCGTAGAGTTTCAATGCCGTTATCTGTCAAAGGATCTAAGCATCTACCGTAGAGACGTATTCGATTAATAGCGGCGCATTTAACATAGGCAGTGTAGCTAGATGTGTGCTTATCTCGCCCATTAGGTTGGCGCAAGCGTACTTAGCGTGCATTGACTGTGCAAGTAAATCCAGGTTAGGTCCTCGCACATCAACTCCTACGGGTGTAATCTCATTACGCTCCATAAAGTCGTTAATTTCGCGGTAACTATTGTTGTTCCATACAATAATGGCGATAGCTATGCCATTTTGAGATGCGCACATTAATTCGTTTAAAGTAAATTGAAATCCACCGTCGCCAACTATTGCTACAACAGGTGAGTTGGGCATGCCCAGTTTTGCACCAATGGCTGCTGGCAGTGCATAGCCCAATGTGCCAAAGCCGGTTGCTGAATTAAACCAGTGTCTAGGTGCGGGGGCGCGGTGTATAAAATTTGAATGATAGATCGGTTTGGTCGAGTCGCCAACAATGATGGCGTTGGGTAAGGTTGTTGTGATGTTGGTTAGCAGGGATTCGTACTGCTGAGTTGTTTTACTGAATTCTTCTCGCATAGATGCATTAATGGTTTTTACCCATTGTTGTGCATCGAGTTGCTGGGCATTGTTGTCGCAGACTACTATGGCGTTTGATAGGGCGCTTAGTGCTTGTGCCGCGTCGCTGACCATCCCAATAGTTGGTATTGTATTATTAGATAGTTGTAGCGGGTCGATGTCGATGCGTATAAGTTCCCCGTTTGTTTGCAGCGGTCCAGTGTCATAAAAGTCATAATCAGTTTCCCCAAGCTCGGTGCCAATAGCAATAACAACATCGCAGTCGGCAACGTAATCTCGAAAAGCTTGCACGGTTTGGACCCCATCTAGCAGCAAGGGGTGGTTGGGCGCAAGCAGGCCTCGAGCATTAATCGTAAGACAGGTAGGAGCGCTTAATAAATCAACGAAGCGGTTTAATTCTATTTGAGCGTTTACGCAACCTCCGCCGGCGAGAATAACGATTCGTTGCGCATCGTTCAGGCGTTGTGCAATAAGATCGACCGTATCTTTTTCTGGTGCAGGCCTCTTTGGCAGCAGTGTATTAATTACTGGCCTACAATTGACCTTTTTCGTCATCAGATCGATTGGAATTTCAATGTGTACCGGTCTCGGTCTTGACGATGAAAACACAGCGAATGCACGTGCTAACACATCAGGTAATTCGTTTTCTGAGAGCAGGGTATGACTAAATGCACTGACGCCTGACATCATCTGTTGTTGATTCTTTAATTCGTGCAAATGACCTCGGCCCAGACCGAGGGTGTTGGTTTTATTAACGCTGGAAATAACGAGCATAGGTATGGAATCGGCATAGGCTTGTCCCATTGGAGTGGCTATGTTGGTCATGCCTGGACCTGTGATGCATAAGCAGATGCCAACTTTACCAGTGGCTCTGGCATATCCATCGGCCATGAAGCCTGCGCCTTGTTCGTGGCGTGGTGTTATGTGACGTATAGCTGAGTTGCTTAGTCCTCGGTAAAGCTCAATAGTATGCACGCCGGGTATACCGAATACCAAGTCTACTCCATAGCTTTCTAACAGTTGGATGAGTTGTTCGCCAAGTAAGATTTGCTGATTGGTAATCTTTGTATTTGTCATTAGTGTTTCAAATTCTAGGTGTGGTTTGGCAAAAGGCCTAGTTAACTGACACCATTTTTCCAGGGTTCATAATGTTGTCTGGGTCGATCGCTTTTTTCAAAACACCCATGAGTGCATAAGCCGCTCCGTGCTCTTCTTCCATGTATTGCTTTTTGCCCAACCCAACTCCGTGCTCGCCGGTAACGGTTCCACCAAACTCCAAAGCCAGCATGCTGACGTCACCAGCCAGTTTCTTAGCACGCTGCATTTCCTCGACGTTTCCAGGTTCAACCAGGATGAGTAAATGAAAATTACCGTCTCCAACATGGCCAACCAATGGTGCAATCATGCCAGAGTTGCTGACGAGTTCTTTAGTGCGAGCAATAGCGTGAGCTAAAGCTGAGATAGGCACACAACAATCAGTAACCACACCTTCACTGCCTTGCCTTAGTGATTTTCCTGCATAGTAGGCGTTGTGTCTTGCTTGCCAAAGTCGATTACGATCTTCTGTCTTTGAGGCCCATTGAAAATCTGATGCATTGAATTCTTGAGCTGCTGACTTAAATAGTTCAATTTGTTCTGCAACACCTGCATCTGTCCCATGAAACTCCAAAAACAGATGTGGCTTCTCAGGCATTTGTAGATCAGGGTTATAGATATTCATACCCTTCATTTGCAGTTCGTCCAGTAACTCGACGCGGGCTAGCGAAATGCCCATTTGCATAGCAGTGATAACAGCATCGACTGCTTGCTCGACTGATTCGAAAGCGCAGGTTGCCGCAGATATATTTTCTGGCTGTGGAAAAAGTCGGACCGTAAGTTTTGTGATTATGCCAAGCGTGCCTTCGGAGCCGACGAACAAGCGGGTCAAATCATAACCAGCTGACGATTTACGAGCACGCGTGCCGGTCTCGATAATTTGCCCATTCGGTAGCACCACTTCTAGCGCGAGTACATTCTCACGCATGGTGCCGTACCGAACGGTATTGGTTCCAGAGGCTCGAGTTGCGGCCATTCCACCCAGTGTTGCGTCAGCGCCTGGATCTACCGTGAACATAAGTCCAGTCGCACGCAAGGCTTCATTAATTTCTGTGCGAGTTACCCCAGGTTGTACGACTGCATCCCAATCGCTGTCGTGTATTTCAATAATATTTTTCATGTGGCTGGTATCAATGCTGATACCGCCATGACTGGGAATGATATGCCCCTCTAGTGAGGTTCCAATTCCGTAAGGCACAACTGGGCACCCGTGCGCCGAACAAATTTGCATTATCTTGGAGACTTCTTCTGTGCTTTCCGGATACGCCACTGCGTCAGGAAGAACAGGCGTTGAGTAGGCTTCGTCGTGGGAATGCATTTCGAGAATTGAACTGCCGGTGGACAAGCGCTTGCCTAATAGCTTAGTTAGCTCATCTATTGCTTGTTGTACGTTATCTCTTGTCATTGATTTCGCTCATCTCATGTCGTCGTATCGATATATTGTGCGCGACTTGCTGTTGTGTTGAGAACGTTCGAGTGTATCACTCGATTCGGGTTCCAGTTTCGCTGTGTGCACCCTTAGTGAGGTAGTTCATGACAACAATTTATTCAGCCAGAGAAATTCTGACGATGAATCCGGCTAGGCTCAATGTTACGCATGTCGCAGTTCGAGATGGTCGCATTTTAGGTGCCGGATCGCTTGCTGAGCTGGAAGGTTTTGGAGAGTATGTTCTGGATGAGCGTTTTGCTGACAAAGTGCTCAATTGCAACAAAAAGAAGCCACTCTAGATGATTCAAACTTGCCACTCACAGGGTGGGCAGTTGCCCCTATCTACTACCCGACGAATAAAATTACCCGTGAGCAGCTTGGCAGGCGATGGTCTGTATCGATTGCATCTGCTAATGTTCAGCCTGGTTTGGTTTGCATTGGTCTTACCGATCTAACACCTCCTGCTGATGTCATACGTAAACAGTTAACGGCTTTAAGTCATTCAGAATTCGAGGAACGCGTTACACTATCCAGATGCTGAGTTTTATTTTTCAACGGTTACTGCAATCTATTTTCGTGATGCTGGCGGTTAGCCTGATTGCGTTTTCACTGTTTCGTTTTGTAGGCGACCCGGTTGCGCAAATGGTTGGGCAAGAGACCTCTATAGAAGACCAAGAGAACTTGCGTGAGCGACTGGGTCTGAACGACCCTCTCATTACTCAGTACGGCCGATTCGTTAGCAATTTATCTCGTGCAGAATTTGGGTATTCGTACCGTACGCGCCAACCTGTTAGTGAAATGATTCTAAGCCGAATGCCTGCAACCCTTGAGCTTGGTGCCGTGTCATTACTCATTTCATTGCTCGTCGGTATTCCAGCGGGTATTTACACGGCTATAAAGCGAGGTGGTGCTCTGTCTAACATTTTGCTTACCACAACGTTAATTGGCATCTCAGTTCCAACGTTTGTCATTGGTATATTCCTTATTTATCTGTTTGGTGTAAAGCTTGGCTGGCTACCCACGTTCGGTCGTGGCGAGACAGTGCAAATTGGGTGGTGGCAAACCAGCTTGCTAACGCTGGATGGCTGGAAGTCGTTGTTGTTGCCAGCAATAACATTAGGGGTGTATCAATTGACGCTGACGATGAGGTTGGTTCGAGCTGAAATGCAGGACGTACTTAAAACCGATTTCATCAAATTTGCGACTGCTCGTGGCATTAACTATCGGTCCCTTTACTTTAACCACGCTTTTCGCAATACGCTGGTACCGGTTATTACCATCATTGGGTTACAGCTTGGCGGTATTATTGCGTTCTCCATCGTTACTGAATCGGTGTTTCAATGGCCAGGTATGGGGCTGCTATTTTTAGATTCCATCCGGTATGTCGACATACCCGTTATGTCGGTGTATTTGGTTTTAATTGCTCTAATGTTTGTGGTGATCAATTTGCTGGTTGATTTACTCTATATCGCGATTGACCCACGCGTTCGTTTAAAAAGTGGACACGGATAGCTTTTCTTATGTTGGCTTCTTGGCGTCGTATTGCACGCGAAAACGAACTTCTTTATTTATTCCTACACAACCGGGTTGCGCAAGTCGCCGCGCTCATCGCTATTTTGTGTTTGGGAGGGGCCGCTTTTGCGCCTTTTATTGCACCGACCAACCCGTACGACATTGCCAGCATTGATATCATGGATTCATTAGTGCCACCCGTTTGGACCGAGGGTAGTGATGAACGATTTTTGATTGGTACCGATGATCAAGGGCGTGATTTATTATCGGCTATTCTGTACGGCACTCGTCTTTCCTTGTTAGTTGGTTTACTGTCTATTACGTTTGCTAGTGTGTTGGGTGTCAGTGTGGGTTTGATGGCTGGCTACTTTGGTGGTCGGTTAGATGCCATCGTTATGCGTATAGCCGATATTCAGCTTAGTTTGCCAGCCATTCTTACCGCCCTACTGATTGACGGTATAGCGCGTGGCTTGTTGCCGCGTGATAAACACGATAGCTTAATGATTGTGGTGCTCACGGTTGCTATTGGTTTATCGCTTTGGGTTAATTTTGCTCGAACTGTTCGTGCATCAACCTTTGTTGAGCGCAATAAGGAATACGTTCAAGCCAGTGAAATTATGGGCATGCACCCTTTTCGAATTATGCTGACCCATATTTTGCCGAATATTATGGGGCCCATTCTTGTCATCTTAACGGTTGATCTAGCGGTGGCCGTTTTGCTTGAAGCAACATTGTCATTCCTTGGGGTGGGTGTGCCGCCTAACCAACCCTCTTTAGGAACACTCATACGCATTGGTACTGAATACATGTTCTCGGGTGAATGGTGGATTGTCATCTTTCCCAGTGGCATGCTTATCATGATGATTGTCTCTATCAATTTACTAGGCGACTTCCTGCGTGACGCGCTAAATCCGAGATTGCGTTGAATAAGTTACTCGATATAAGCAATTTAAGCGTTAAGTTCCCTACTCGTTTTGGGGAATTCACCGCCTTAGATTCTATTGAGCTCGATGTACATGCTGGTGAGATACATGGTTTGGTGGGTGAGTCTGGTGCTGGTAAGTCCACTGTTGGTGCAGCCATCATGGGTTTGTTGCAAAGCCCAGGTTATATCTCTAGTGGCGAAATTAATTTTCTTAATGAGGATCTAAGAGCGCTAGATGATGATAGTTATCACAGCATGCGTGGTAGTCAAATCAGTATGATTTTTCAGGATCCTCAAACCAGTTTGAATCCGTTGCTCACGGTTGCGGTCCAACTGATCGAAACTATCCGTCAACATTCGGATGTTAGTCATGCTGATGCGCGTACGCGAGCCATAGCTCTACTAAAAGAGACCGGATTGCATGATGTTGAAAAACGAATGGACGATTATCCGCACCAATTCTCTGGTGGTATGCGGCAGCGAGTTGTTATTGCCCTGGCCTTATGTACCGATCCAGAACTCATCATCGCAGACGAACCAACGACAGCTTTGGATGTATCGGTTCAAAAGCAAATATTAGAATTAATACGTTCGCTGTGCAACGAGCGGCAAATTGGCTTTATTCTCATCACGCACGATATCGGCGTTATTAATGAAATAACAGATCGTGTGACCGTGTTGCGCTCTGGTCGAGTGATTGAAACCGGAGCCACTCGCGATGTGCTTGGAAGTCCGAAAGATGAATATACTCGGGCTTTGATGGCTGCGGTCCCAAGGCTTGATAAGCGGCTCGATCGATTCAGAAATATCGTCAACGATGACGTGCTCGACGCTGAAGATAATTCGTGGACAGTGCAAGGTGCTAGTGCCGCCTTTGCATCTGAATGGTTCTTAGAAGAGCGTGGCAATAGTGAATTACGAGAAACGTCAACGGGTCCGATAGTGTCTGTTGCCAATCTGGATGTGACCTTTAGCAGTGGGCAGCCAGGTTGGTTTCGGAAGAAAGAGGGCTTTAAAGCCCTGAATAATATTAGTTTTGATATGCAACCGGGTGAAGTGCTAGGCATCGTAGGTGAAAGTGGTAGCGGTAAGTCCACGTTAGCTAAAGCCATTGTTGGTTTGGTTGATCCATCAGCCGGTTCCATGCAGTTTCGAGGTAAAGAGCTGCCATCAGGCAGCCTGAGAGATCGAAAACATGCTGCGCGTCGTCAAATTCAAATGGTGTTTCAAGACCCTTACTCATCCTTGAATAATCGTCAGACGGTTGAACGCATTATTGCCGAGCCAATCAAGTTCTACGGATTAGCCAACGACGACAAAACGGTGAGAAAGTTAGTGGCATCAGTATTGGATTTAGTAGAGATGCCACAACGAGCAATGTTGAAATATCCACATCAGTTTTCAGGTGGTCAGAGACAACGTATAGCGGTAGCTCGAGCGCTTGTAGCACGGCCTGAATTTTTAATCTGTGATGAACCGACATCGGCATTGGATGTATCTATTCAGGCGCAAGTACTGAACCTACTAAAAGACCTTCAACAAACGTTTGGATTGTCGATCATGTTCATTAGCCATAACCTTGCGGTCATTAGACAAATGGCAGATAGGGTAGTTGTGCTGAAAAGTGGACAACTGGTGGAGATTGCAGAAACGGAACAATTTTTTAGTGCACCTGCAGAGACTTACAGCCAGATGTTACTCAGCGAAACGCCATCGTTAAGTTTGTTGGAAAAAACGTCATAGAATTTTGATGAGGAAAATCTTGAAAGCGCTACGGTTGGCTCAATGAAAACTCGGCGCTTGACACATTAGCGTCGATTGCGCGTTAAGCAGCTTGCTGCCGTGCAGTTAACGCCCAAATCCCAGCAGCACTCAACATTAGGCCGCCTGTTAAATTGAATCGCTTGTGCGCTTTTGGTGGGCTTAGGATGCGTCGAGCCGTTGACGCGAAAATGGCATACAGAGTTGCATTAAGTGTGGCGAATACTACGAACGTCGCCGATAGAATCCACAGCTGGGGTGTCACAGGCTCCGTTAGGTTCACGAATTGAGGCAGGAAAGCCACAAAGAAAATGATCCCTTTAGGATTAAGAGCCGTTACCAGCCAAGTATTAAAAAATAATTGCCACATGGACCCTGGTAATTTAGGTGTTGTCTCGGCAAGTGTTGATACGCCTGCTCGAATAAGCATAATTCCAAGGTATAGCAGGTAAAGTCCTCCCACTATTTTCACCGCGGTGAACCACAGAGCAGAGGTAGCGAGTAGCGCACCCAAGCCAAGCAGAGACAGCGCTAACGCGGTTGAGTCGCCCAACGCAACAGCAAGCACAAGCGGAATGTTTGCCCGTCTCCCGTGTGCGACTGAGTAGCTGATAACTGTAAGTATGGTTGGTCCGGGAACGAGTAGTAGTACAATGCAGGCAGCTGCGAATGTAAGCCAGAGTTCGATGGTCATTGGGCAGTATTAGTCTTTTAAGTTACTAGCTGGATTAGCCTACATGAAATTTAATACGCAGGTAATAATCAAGGCCTGGTTGTCGCGCTTTAGTTTTAAGGGTGTTTTAACAACGACTATGTTGGTCCTCCTTGTGTGGGGATGTAGCTCCAGCAAAAATGAAAACCCAGCTCCAGTTGCGACGCAAACAGCATCTGGTGGTGCGGTTGAAACAGCAGGTGTCGACCTTAGTGGTGACGACCCCGACCCCGGAAATGGATCTACTTTTGAAAATGAAGAATTTTTTACTTGCGAAAATCCTTTCATTCCCATAGCCATTACAGATATAGGTCCGTTAGTGCCTATGATATTAAGCGGTCGAGCATATGCTCGAGATAGAGATGCGTGGTATCAGAAAATGTACACAGGGCAGCCGGTTCCTATAAATCATTTTGTGCTGGCAATATCAGCCGACTGGATGCGCACTCAAAACAATGCCGAAAGTCTTTTACCGTTAACAACTCAGATTCAAACGCGTTCCAGTTGTCTTAGCGGATCTTATCTCGAAGCCACTCAACGCTTGTCGCTGTTAGACATTACCAGCAACGTTACCTTTTCGGCTGAATTGCTTGCAGGCAATTCTATGGCTGACTATGCGCGCGTTAGAACGTCGATCTATTCTCTGAATGTATTGCCGTCGGCTACCAGTGGTATTGGGGAATTTAGGAGTTCAAACAGTTTTCCAGTAGAAACGTATGCGAAAAAACTACCAACGGTGGCGAGTCTTTTCTCTGATACTCAAGCGGAAGAACTACCTGATGCGCCATTGCAAGTGGTTATATCGCTAGAGTTACCAAAGGAATGGGTTGTAAGTTTAGATCAAGAGGTTGAGTTTACGCTCACTTATGGGCTTGAGGATGGCACAACATTCACAGCAATATCAGAGCCTGTTGATTTAAAGCCCTACCAGCCATTAACGAAATTGCAGCAGGCAAGTTGGCGCATGAGTCGGTACACAAGGGCAGATGGTAGTGTGGTTTTGGATTCCGATTTTTATCTGGAAGAAGGTGTGGTGAACGGTCAAGGCGCAACCGTTGATGATGCGTATCAGAGTCTTTACTTTGACTTTGACTCTTTGACTCTTTGACTGACAGCGGTGCAGTCGATAAGTTAAACGTTAAAATGCCATCTGGATTCTGTGCAATGCAGGTGCTGGTAAGTGATCGTTCAGTTTCTATCTCAGATTCCTTAATCGAGCCAGGTAGCCGATGCACTACATCTGGACTGCCCTCACAACTAATATCAGATATTGTTCAAACATGGTTAGCAGTTGATACTTGGAGTTATCAGATCGAAAATGAAGTCCTGAAAGTTCAATTTGGCGAAAGCGGTGTTGCTGAATTTACTGCCTGGCGCTAATATTTTTACATCAGTGATTGGGTCGGTATTGAGAGTACGGTGGTTTATATTTTTAATGCCTTTTTCACCGATGCTTTTGCGAAAAGCACATCTGCCCAACGCGTAACGGCCGGGCATTTTTCTCGCCACTTGATTCCAAATTTTTGTAAGTAGCTTTGGTTTGATGCAACCCAGGTAATGGATGCAATATCCGCTACTGTAAAATGATCGGCTGCTAGAAAGTCAGATTGGGTTAATTGTTTTTCAAGCACGTTTAAACAACGCCAAACCAATTGTTCAAAGTGCTCCACTGCGGCGGGGTTCTTAGGTGTTGCAGTTTGGAATCGGCCGAACTGTCCTGCAAATGGGCCTAATTGTCCAACCTGCCAGAATGTCCATGACATGACCTGCGCACGCTCCACAGAATTTTTTCCATGAATCGCCGGAAACAAATCAGCAAGGTATAGCAGTATGGCTCCAGATTCAAATAGGGTTACCGTTGATTCGGTGTGGTGAATCAAGGCCGGTATTTTCCCATCTGGAGAAATGAGTTTGAAGGACTCAGCGTGTTGCTCACCGTTCGAAATATCAATGAGATGGTAGAGGTAGTCTGCACCGACTTCCTCTAGTGCAATGGTTATCTTCTGGCCGTTGGGTGTATTCCAACCGTACAGTTCTAATGTGGGCTGATTCATGGCAGCGATAGTTTGTTGTAGTTGTCGAAGGGCAATGCAATCGACACCTAGTACAAGGTGCCTTGGGTTAGGGCAGGGACAATAATGTTAAGCAGTTCCACCGAAAAAACCATCGGTGGAACTGTTGGTTCTAAAAATTATCTACTTAACAGTAACCCAGCGCAGAATGAAGAAGTTGTCAGTTCGCTGTGTGAGTTCGACGTTATCTTTCGATGCCCAAATCAGCGGTTGTACGTACATAGGAATGTACGCCACTTCTTTTTGCATTATTGCTGTGGTCTCATCAATCATACCTTGGCGCTTGCTGTCATCCAATTCTGTTTGAATCATTGGCAGTAGCTCATCTACTCGAGCATTGGAGTAGTCACCAAAATTCCAGCTGCCCAGTTTCTTTTCGGTGTTCGGTGTCGTTGCCAAGAAACGAATGGGGTGTTCTGCATCGAAAGTACCTGGAGACCAGCCGAGTAAATACATATCGAACTTGTCTTCACGTAGCTCTGGCCAGTAGTTACGAACAGGCATAGCGGTGAGTTTTGCATTCAAACCGACCTTAGCAAACATGGAAGCGGCTGCTTTACAGATAGCTTCATCGTTAATGTAACGATCATTTGGGCATTGTAGGCCGAAGCTGAATCCATCAGGGTAACCAGCGTCTGCAAGTAATTGCTTTGCAGCGTCTGGGTCGTAAGCTAGACGCTCGGCATTTGCACTGGAATAGCCTTTCATTGCATCAGACACCAATTGTGCTGCAGGTTGTGCATTTCCACGCATGATTTTCTGGATAAGGGCATCAACATTAACAGCCTGATAGGCCGCTTGTCTGACACGAACGTCTTGAAATGGGTTCTTACCCGTTACGTCGTCTGAGAATTTTAGCGCATCCGCTTGATGTGCAAAGCCAAACATTAATACCCGAGCTTCAACACCTTCGTGGACGGTAAAGCCATCGCGCTCTTTCATGCGAGGTACATCTTGGAGTGGAATGGGAGAAATGAAATCGATCTCACCAGATAACAGTGCTGCCATGCCAGTGGCACTTTGTCCAATAGGGGTAAAGATAGCTTCTGTAATGTTGCTTTCTAGTGTGTCCCACCAGTTAGCGAATGGCTTGAGGGTAGTTTTTACGCCAGGGTCACGAGAGGCAATGGTGAAAGCGCCGGTGCCATTGGTATTTCTTGTAGCGTAATTCTCTGCCTCTTTCGATGGCCGAGTGGCTTCATTGCTCGTAGTCCAATCTCGATCCATTATCATAAAGTTCGCGATGGAATCAGGAAACAGTGGGTTGGGTGCATTCGTCATAAAGTCGATGGTTTGATCATCAACGACATTGACGCTCTTTACCGGTGCAAACCAAGATCGAACGTCTGACTCTTCTGAAGAGGCGCGCTCATATGAGAACAGTACGTCGTCTGCTGTGAGTGTTGCGCCGTCATGAAAAGTGACGCCTTCGCGAAGTGTAAAACGCCAGCCGTCGCTTCCAAGTTGCTCCCAGCTTTCGGCCAGGGCAGGTTCAATTTGCATTTCTTTATTACGACGAACTAAGCCCTCGTAAACGTTGTTCAAAAAACCCAGTACTGGGGCTGAGTTAGTTGCGTGTGGATCCATTGTTTGAGGATCGGTTTTGCCTGCCCAGCGGAACGTTTCCGCCTGCGTTGCGCCTGCAAAAATCGACAGTGCAGTGGCCGCGCCCAGTAAGGTCATTGTGCGGTGTGTTAGTGCCATTAAGGTCTCCGTTATAAGCCGAGTGAATTCGGTTGGTGACTCTAGTTTACCTACACTGTCAAGCTACGAGCATTGTTTTTCAAGCAATGTTGGGGAAATTGGGATTCTTCCGGTAAGTTTTGTATCAATTGCCTGCCTTGGTGAACTTGTTCCCCGTACTTTGTAGAGGGCGACAGCCCTACGTGCTATAACGGCTGCATCATCGATATGTTTATGGGTTCTTTATGTACGTAAAAAATGCTTGGTATGTAGCGGGGTGGGCTTCTGAATTCACTGAGGCGCTATTGCGTGTGACTGTACTGGAAGAACATTTAGTGATGTATCGCATTGATGCCACGACGGTCGTCGCACTCGAAGACCGCTGTCCACATCGTCTAATGCCGTTGTCCAAGGGCAAGCGTATTGGTAACGACATCCAATGTGGATACCACGGAATGACGTTTGACTGTAAAGGCACCTGCGTTAGAGTCCCTGGTCAGGAAAATGTGCCGTCTTCTGCGTTTGTACAAGCTTTTGAAGTTCGGCAAAAAAACGATATTGTTTTTGTTTGGATGGGTGACCCAGAAAAGGCAGACGAAAGTCTTATCTTCGATATGCCTGAATTTACATCGGCTGGGTGGCATGTTCATCAAGGTGATGCGCTTCATCTAAAAGCGAATTACTTAAACGTTGCAGAGAATCTTGTAGATCCCGCTCACGTCAGTTTTGTGCATCCCACGACCCTTGGCAACGCGGCGAGTGAAAATGTTCCAGTGCACGTTGACACCCAAGGCGATGTACTGGTTGCGTGGCGTTGGATTCGAGATGCAGAGCCCGTTGGTTTTTTTCAAAAATTCGGTGATTTTAAAGGTCATGTTGACCGCTGGCATTACTACTACCTACACCTTCCTTCTATAGCTGTAATCGACTTTGGTAGTGCGGCTGTCGATCTGAACCTCAAGGAAGATGAAAGAGACCGTGGGGTGAGAATATTCGCATTGCATTTTCTAACACCAGTCAATGAGCACTACACTATTGATCGATGGATGCATATTCGCAACGCAGCTATTGACGATGATGCGGCGTCAGCGCAAATGGATGCCATGTTTCGTATCGCGTTTGACGAAGATAAAGCCATACTCGAAGCAATCGATGAGCAGGAGCGTCTTCCGCAAAAACGCAAGCCGATTCGTTTGGCTATCGATAAAGGCCCAACCGTATACAGGAGGCGGATTCGGGATTTAGCAGAGGCTGAAACGACCGATGTCGATATTGATGAGCCTTTAAGGCCTACGTATGTTCATCACGAGTAAATCGTTCAAATTGGTACTAAATTGGAATGTATCAATTGATAAAGCTCAATGTTTTATTTTACTTTTATAAACCTATTCTTAATCAATATTAGGTAAATCACTCTTTACGGCCTACGTAGAAAATTAAGCATGTAATTGCATAGGCTATGTGTGTATATTCCAAACGAGCAGTTTTATAACTCTGTGGTGCAGACGTCACGCATAACTTCTTGTTATTGCGCATGAATACAATACTAAAACTGCCTATTTGAAAAACATGTAAGCATGTTAAATCAAGAGTGCCCCATCCAGGCGCGTCGCTTTTAAGCTGTCGTGATGGGTGCGGTAGATTTAATTTTGGCTATCGAATTTTTACGCACTTGGAGAGTACGAAAAATGTCATTACGAAAAACCGCACAAAGCCTGTTGCCTCTGACCGGAATGGTTATGGCTTCATTGTTTTTAACAGCTAATGTATCTGCAGCAGATTGCCCTCGTGGTGACCTTGATGAGCGTTACTGTGATGTCGATGGCGACCTTGTCGCCGACGTACCCACGGATGAAGCTGAGTGGGCTGATCCAAAAACACTGGTTTTCGCTTATACCCCTGTAGAAGATCCCGCAGTATACAAAGCAGCGTGGTCTGATTTTCTAACTCACATGGAAGCGGTTACCGGTAAAAAAGTTCAGTTCTTTCCTGTGCAATCGAATGCTGCGCAAATAGAAGCAATGCGCTCTGGCCGATTACATATCGCTGGTTTTAACACGGGTTCAAACCCTTTGGCCGTCAATTGTGCAGGCTTTCGCTCGTTCGTCATCATGGGGCGTGAAGACGATACTTTTGGCTACGAGATGGAAATCATTACGTACCCAGGTAGTGGCATTGAGAAAGTTGAAGATATAAAAGGTAAAACCTTGGCATTTACGTCACCAACGTCAAACTCCGGATTTAAAGCGCCATCGGCCATTTTAAAAGCCGAATTCAACATGATTGCAGAAACTGATTTCACACCAGAATTTTCGGGTAAGCACGACAACTCAATACTGGGCGTTGCCAATAAGGATTACCCTGCAGCCTCTATAGCTAACTCTGTAAAAGATCGCATGATCGCGCGTGATGTTATCGAAGCAGATCAAGTTGTCACCATCTATAAATCACAAACTTTTCCAACAACGGGGTTTGGTGTTGCTCACAATTTACACCCGGATTTACAAAAGAAAGTGGAAGAGTCTTTCTTTACATTCAAGTGGGTTAATGATGATGGAACGCCAACATCGCTTAAGAAAGAATTTGAAAAATCGAAAGAAGGTAAGTTTCTGCCAATCACTTACCAATCTCATTGGGATGTGATTCGAACTATAGATAAAGCCAACGGCGTATCTTACAGTTGTGGTTAGTTCTAATACTCAATTATCGTTTTGAAACTATTGGGTTACCAACCTCTGGCGCTCTGCCAGAGGTTGTTCTATTAATTTGCTAAATGTTGTCGGTTGCCTTTTGTGCACAATGCCTAACTCGTAGCTTGTTGTTAATTTAAGTGAGTGCGAATCCATAGATGTTTGTGCGTGGCTTTTTGAGTGACTGTCCAGGAATAACATGCTACGAATTACAGAGCTGTCCAAACGCTATAAAACTGGCGATGATGCGCTCACGAAAGTTAGCCTTGAAGTGCCAGATGGTCAGGTACTGGGCTTAATCGGTCCAAGTGGTGCCGGTAAAAGCACACTGATACGGTGCGTCAATCGGCTGGTTGAGCCAACATCTGGAGCCATTGATTTGAACGGCGCCCAGATCCAAAAAATGGGCAGTCGCAAATTGCGTAAGGCAAGACGCCGTATCGGAATGATTTTTCAGGAATACGCTTTGGTTGAACGTCTGTCTGTCATGGAGAATGTATTGTCTGGTCGGCTTGGTTATGTCGGTTTTTGGGCAAGCTGGTTTCGTAAGTACCCTCAAAAAGATATCGATGAAGCTTTTCGGCTTCTAGAGCGCGTTGGTCTTGATCATATGGTGACTAAGCGTGCTGATGAATTATCAGGTGGACAGAGGCAGCGTGTTGGTATTGCTCGCGCACTCATACAAGACCCCGAATTACTGCTTGTTGATGAGCCAACCGCCTCTTTAGACCCAAAAACATCACGACAAATTATGCGACTCATTTGCGAGCTATGTGAAGAGCGCAACCTTTCTGCCATTATTAATATTCACGATGTTGCGTTAGCTAAACTCTTTGTACAGCGCATCGTGGGTCTGCAAGCTGGGCAGGTGGTCTTTGATGGTTCGCCAGAAAGCCTAGATTCAGATGTCTTAACCCAAATTTATGGTGAAGAAGATTGGGAAGCGACTGCGAACGACAAAACAAACACGGCGAACGATGCCAACGCTGATGAATCGGATGCGCTGAATGTCTGAAGCTCTCTCTCAAACCAACCATCGAGTCTGGCGTAAGCCACCTGCCATTGAGCGTCCGTGGCTGCGCTATGGGCTACTGATATTCACTCTTATCTATCTCTACTTTGCTGTGGGTTCTTATGATGTGAATTGGTCGCGGGTAGCCGAAGGTATGGAGCGCGGTTGGAAGTTCGTCAAGGCGTTCGCTAGTCCAGATTTCGTCTCGCGCAGAAGTGATTTTATAGAAGGTATGGTTGAGAGCATAATCATGACGGTGGTATCAACCGTTATTGGTATCGTTATATCAATTCCAATTGCATTAGGTGCGGCCAGTAACTTGGCTCCCATGCCGATCTACCTTTTTTGTCGCACTATCATTGCCATCTCTAGAGCTTTGCACGAAATCATTGTAGCGATTTTGATGGTTGCTATTTTCGGTTTTGGACCATTGGCTGGGGTCATAACCTTATCCTTCGCAACTATTGGATTTCTGGCTAAACTCTTGGCAGAAGACATAGAGGCGATGGATAAAACCCAGGCCGAGGCCGTTAAATCGACCGGCGCTAGCTGGCTTCAGTGGGTTAACTATGCTGTCCAACCGCAGGTAATGCCACGTCTCATCGGTTTATCGGTCTATCGTTTAGACATTAACTTTAGAGAGTCTGCGGTACTTGGATTGGTTGGAGCCGGTGGCATTGGTGCCACGCTAAATACCGCGTTTGATCGATACGAATTCGATACCGCGGCGGCTATCATCATTACTATTATTGTGATTGTTATGATTCTTGAGTACAGCTCTAGCGTGATACGTGGGTGGGTACAGTAATGGTTGATAACACGTTATCTAAACCTGTCTGGCAAAGACGGACACAGGGCAAGCAGATGCTTAGCTGGTTCGGCTGGCTGATAGCGGTCGCTATTTTTATGTCATGCTGGATGTACATATCGAATCGAACCGAGTGGTACTTTGTTTATGATGCGCCGCGTATTGCATCGGATATTTGGAACCGAGCTACTCCACCACGATGGTCTTATTTAGATAAAATTTGGGGGCCACTGTGGGACACGCTTAATGTGGCGACCATTGGTACTGCCTTATCGTTAATCTTTGCCGTGCCTATTGCCTTTCTAGCCGCACGTAATACCACGCCGAGCGTAACATTCGTAAGACCATTGGCCTTGTTGTTCATCGTATCTTCTCGATCGATCAATTCACTTATTTGGGCTTTGCTGTTAGTGGCCATCATTGGCCCCGGCATTCTGGCCGGCACCGTTGCCATTGCGCTTCGGTCAATCGGTTTTGTTGCCAAGCTACTTTATGAGGCAATAGAGGAGATAGATACAGATCAGGTGGAGGCAATTACCGCCACCGGTGCAAAGCGTTCGCAAATAATGAGCTACGGCATTGTGCCGCAGATCATGCCTGCGTTTGCGGGTATAACAGTATTTCGTTGGGACATAAATATCCGCGAATCAACCGTACTTGGTTTAGTCGGAGCCGGTGGCATTGGCCTTCAGCTACAAGGTTCGCTTAATACACTGGCGTGGCCACAAGTGGCGTTGATTTTATTGGTTATCTTTTTGGCTGTTATTGTAAGTGAGTGGGTTTCTGCGCTCGTTCGACGGGCCATTATTTAGCTAAACTGTTTGGTTTGCTGCGCACAATATGCGCTAGCTCTTCGGCGTACTGGACGTTTGAAGAGCGTTCTTTTATCAAAAGTGTTACGGGTCGCTTATCATCAATTCCTTTAATTTTTCTGAACGTTAACTCACTTGGCATTATTTGTATAACCTGTTGGGGAAGTACGGTTACCCAACTTTGAGTTCGTACCATCCCAATGAGGGAGAGCGTATTGGACACGGATACGTTTACTTGTTTTAACGCCAACTGAAATGCTTCAGACCCAATCATGCGGCATAAATTATTGCCAACCAGTCCTGCGCTAATCAGATCACTCATGGTTGGAGTGCTCGATTGAGTCGCCAATGGATGTTGTGACGAGCAGACTAAGCCAAATTGATCTTCGAATAGTAATTTGGATTTAATGCCGTTTAATGAATGATGTCCTGAGACGACCCCTAAATCTGCCTGTCCTTGGATTAACCGATCGATAACGCTTTGTGAGTCAGTGTCTTGTAGTTCAACTTTGAGACCCAGATGATTTCTGGTTAACATATCAATTGCGGATGGGAAAATCATGCTGGAAACTGATGGGATAGATGCAATACGAATGAGTCCGCGTGGAAAGCTGGCGGCGGTTTGAATAGCATTCGCTGTGTTATCAAATGCGCGCAATTGTTCTTGTGCTATTTCGAATACTTGTTCACCCAGTGGTGTAAGGCGGTTCTTACGATCACTTTCGAATAATTTATGACCCACCTCTAATTCAAACTGCTTGAGCGTCATGGACAGAGCAGATTGTGTGCGTGAGAGTTGATCCGCTGCTTCTGCCAGATTACCTGCCCGTGCAACGGCGCTAAAACAGCGCAACATTTCAATTTTTATATTCAATTTCAGAAAATATGAAATAAGCTTAAGTTATTTCAGTTTGACTGATTTGTTGTGAGAAGTCATGCTGGCGCTATCTTTTCATCTCGTAAGCAGAGAAACCATGTCTGATACACAACTTAACCTTATTGCCGGCAACTGGGTTGCTGGCACCAGTGAGATTGAGAACCGAAATCCTTCTGATTTATCAGACCTGATTGGAATGTACACGCAAGCCAGTTCAGAACAGCTCAGCGAAACGTTAGAACGAGCAAAAATAGCGCAACTTGAATGGGCAGCCTACGGTTTGGAGCGCAAGCAGGCTGTGCTGATGGCGATCGGCAGTGAGATGATTGAGCGGTCTAAAGAGCTGGGCTCTTTGCTCAGTCGTGAAGAAGGTAAGCCGCTGGCTGAAGGGCGAGGCGAAGTTTATCGCGCGGGTCAGTTTTTCACTTACTACGCTGCAGAGTGCTTACGTCAGATCGGCGAGAATGCTGATAGTGTGCGCGATGGAATTGAAATTGATGTGCGTCGAGAGCCAGTCGGTATAGTGGCTGTCATCTCGCCTTGGAACTTTCCAACGGCCACGGCTTCTTGGAAAATTGCCCCTGCACTGTGTTACGGCAACGCCGTCGTATGGAAGCCAGCTAACATCACACCAGCATCGGCAGTTGCACTAACTCAAATTATTGCCAAACAAGATATTCCGAAAGGACTGTTTACCTTGCTCATGGGTTCTGGTGGAATCGTTGGTCAGCAGTTAGTAGAAAGTCCTTTGGTTAATGCGATTTCATTTACAGGCTCAGTACCGGTTGGAAAACAGATTGCAGCTTCAGCCATTGGCAACCTGACCAAACTACAAATGGAAATGGGTTCAAAGAATGCACTGGTTGTGATGGATGATGCTGATCTTGATCTGGCGGTGACTGTAGCGGCAGGTGGCGCCTTTGGCGGTAGTGGACAAAAATGCACAGCATCATCACGCTTGATTGTTCATGAAAACTTGCATGATGCGTTTGCCGAAAAATTAGTAGCAGTGACACGTGCAATGAAGGTGGGTCATGCTCTGGAAGAAGGAACGCAAATGGGACCTATCGTTAGTGCACAACAATTAAAAGAGAATTTGGCCTATGTTGAACTTGGGCGTAGTGAAGGGGCAGAATTAGTTTGTGGTGGAGAACAACTCGAATTGTCACACGAGGGCTATTACATGTCGCCTGGTGTGTTTGTAGCCTCAACTAACGATATGCGAATAAACCGTGAGGAAATGTTTGCGCCGCTAGCATCTATCATAAAAGTCTCCGACTACGATGAGGCGTTAGCACTCGTTAATGACACTAACTTTGGACTAACCTCGGGCATCGTAACCAAAAGCCTTGCGCGTGCAACTCACTTTCGTCGCAACTCCCGCACTGGTGTGGTCACGGTCAATCTGCCGACAGCTGGTACTGACTATCATGTGCCGTTTGGCGGAAGAGGTGACAGTTCTTACGGCCCTCGGGAGCAGGGCAGTGGTGCGGCAGAATTTTATACTATTGTTAAGACAGCCTATATTAGTGCAGGACAACCCTAATGCTTATCGACGGATTGCAATACGCAAACTGGTCCGAAAAAATATTCCGGCAAATGCGTGAAGGTGGCGTAGATGCTGTGCATGTGACCATCGCGTATCACGAGAATTTTCGTGAAACGGTATTGAACTTTGAACAATGGAATCGTTGGTTTGAACAATATCCCGATTTAATTCAAAAAGGATTGGTTGCCAAAGACATAGACGATGCGCGTAAAGCTAACCGCACCGCTATCTTTTTCGGTTTTCAAAACCCTAGCCCGATAGAAGACGATGTTGGCTTGGTAGAAATTGTGCACACCTTGGGCGCACGCTTTATGCAGTTGACCTACAACAATCAATCATTGCTGGCTACTGGTTGTTATGAAACGGAAGATACCGGCATCACTCGTATGGGCAAGCAAGTTATCAAGGAGATGAACCGAGTTGGCTTAGTGGTAGACATGAGTCATTCGGCTGATCGCTCAACGATTGAAGCGGCTGAAATCTCTGAACGACCGATTGCAATCACCCACGCCAACCCGCACGAATGGGAGCCTGCTAGGCGAAATAAAAAGCACGAAGTTATAGAAGCTGTTGTGCAGCATGGTGGCATGCTGGGCTTCTCACTGTACCCGCATCATTTGAAGGGCAGCTCAAACTGTACGTTACAAAGTTTCTGTGAAGAGGTTGCACGTACCGTCGAGAAGTACGGCGTCAATCACATAGGCATCGGTTCTGACCTTTGCCAGGATCAGCCGGATTCTATCGTTGAGTGGATGCGTGTTGGGCGGTGGACGAAAGAGATTGATTACGGTGAAGGCTCAGCCAGTCAGGCGGGTTTTCCACCGATGCCAGAATGGTTTCAAAACAACACAGATTTTGGAAATATCAAAGATGGGTTGTGTGAAGTTGGTATGAACGAAGAAGAGGTTGCCGCTGTCATGGGTGGCAATTGGTATCGATTTTTTACGGATAATTTTTCATCGCAAAAGCCCTAAGCCGCCACTACTGTTGTAGATAGCACTCCAGCCATTTAAGCGCAGGGCGTTTAACGCCATTCGCATTAATTAGATGGGAATTCGCACGCCATATTTGGTTCTCTCGAAATCCCCAAAAGGTAATACCGTTTACGTGTGCAGAAGTATAAAAAATTGGGAACAGCTGCTGCATTCTTGTCAGTTGTTCTTGATCGTCTTCAATGTTGAGATCAAATTCGGAAATGTAAACTGGTAAGCCGGTTGCGCCTAAGCGGTCCAAGTTCAACCTGATTGTTTCATCGCTTTTGTTTTCTAAGAAGTGAGCTTGAACCCCAATGCCATCGATAAGGCTGTCTGCTTGGAGTGCCGTTATGATTTCAAGGTAGTCACTGGTATTGGTGTCACTGTTTAAAATACTAAAATCGTTCAAAAGTAATTCGCTATTAGGGAAGCTTTGTCGAGCTTTTACAAAAGTATTAATCACCCAAGTCCAGGTCGATGGTGAGGATGTGCCCATCTGCTCTAGCGCCGCGATATAAATCGGTTCAACATGCAATGGCTCGTTTACAACGTCTATTTGTGCAGCTGTTGGATAGCGCATAGCGACAAGCTCTATCCACTGTTCTATTTCTGAGCCTTGTTGTTCGGTACTTAGTTCAGAAAGCCATCCGGGTTGATTCGCCCCCCAAACCAATGTGTGATGTTTGTAGGGCATTGCATTATTAGCGGCATAGTTAAAAGCTGCATCCAGACGATTCCATTCCATGTTGTCTTGTTTGCTTTCAACCTCGCCCCATTTACCGGCATTTTCTGCAGTTATCTGATTCCAAAGCTGAGTAAATTCGCCATCAGAGTCTACTTCTTCGCGCCAAATGTTCCCAACGTACTTAACGCTAGTTTGTTTTGGCGCAGATGCAGAGATGGCGTTGCAATTTCTTGTTTGCTCTTCTGCTGTTCCCAAGAACGCATTTGGGTCAATTAGTACTGCCGCCGTTCCTGGTAACCCTGCATTGTCGTTATCATTTGAGCTACAAGCGCTAATAACTAACAGGGTCACGCACAGTGCGAGGTTTTGTTTTTTCTTTGCAAGCATGGATACGCAAGGTATTGCCAATTAGTGGTTTTAACCTATGTTGCGCATTTCTCACCGAGATTGCACGGTGTTTTTACCCACCTAACAACTGGATTTCTACTTATCACCCTACTTGTTGCAGATATGACTTGATAACAAATATTAAGGCGCTGTCCCAGTAAGCTTACGGGTAACGGAATGGATAGGCTTTATAAAAAGGCAACATAATGCATGAAAATGCCTGCTGTGACGCTGTGTTGCACTTCCGAGCACTCTCAATGCACTACACTTGATAACAGCTGTGGGCGCTTATCATTGCCGTTGCCAGCCCGACATGAAATCCTGATGGATTTTTTTTAAAACTGAGAATGAGGTGTACTAATGAAATACACATATAAGGCAGCGCTTTCCAGCGCGCCGAAGCTTTTAACAGTAGGAATGCTGTCAATTATTTTGGTTGCCTGTGGTGGTGGAACATCGGGTGACGGCACGATAGACGCTGGAGATGCTGGTGGTTTAGACGGTCTTGGAACTTCAGATGCTGATGGTGGGCTTGATGGTTTTGGCCTAGACGAAAGTGGCTCTGTTGATGCCGATGGTAATGGTGATGATGGATTCATTGATGGCAGTGACTTGGTGGATGAAAATGCGATCTGCCAAGGCCAGCCTGGAACAGATGAAGATTCAAGCAATTTCGATTGGGATGATAACTGTGAAATGCGCTACAAACTCAGCGATGGGTCTAATTCACCGTTCAAACAAAGTAGTTATGCTGGGGGTATACAGCGTATTGTGTATTGCAGTGGTTCGGCAGGTGTTGCAACGTCAACTGCAACCTTTGCCGACTCTGACTTTGGTCCAGGCACTGAATTGGCGGTCATAGCTTTTCAAGAAGCTGAAGGTCTAGCCGCTGATGGTATTGTAGGGCCCGCTACATGGGCTAAATTACAAACCAAAGTACTTGACCTTGCAGGTGATGTTGATGCGTCACTCGGGAAAGAAACGGTTAATGGACTTGATGTTGAAGTGTTTGGCGTGCTTCAGTCTGCCGCTAGTGTTGACAACGGCATTGACTGCACAACGCAACGAAATTTCTTAGGAGTGATTTCTAGCGAAACGCTTATTATCGACAGCTGGAGACAAACAGACGGTCCAGGCGGTCCTAGCGATAGCGCTTTCTCAATAGGATTTTAATATTGAGACGGTAAGGCAGTGGTTCAGCGATCGAATGATACTATTGTTCGGTCGTTGAACTCGCATAAACATAATGAAAGCCTTAAAATCAGTTGGAATCGTTGCAATCTTTATGATTTTAGCGGTTCTGGCTTATCAAAGTCTGATTGGCAATAAGTCTCTCCCAACAGAACCTTCCACTGCACAATTAGGTTCGGATAGCACAATAGTTGCCGAGTCTAAACCAGTATCGGCTAGAGCGGATGTATCGAAAGAAGACACTATCAAAGAGCCGCCAGCTGAAACGATCACATCTAACTCGGCCTCAGAGTTAGACAATCTGAATACACAGCTAAGCTTAAATTACCCTCCACTAGCCGCCTACGATATTGGCAATGAACCAGTATCAGATGAAGAGCTCATCAATCTGGTTAATCGTTTAAACAACGACCCAGCTTTAATGGCGGAACTCATCAGCGAATTACGTGCAGAGACCAACCCAGAACGTTTAAAACGTTTGGTGTATATCCTTGGAGCAACCGCGAATTCAGCAGTGCTGCCAGTTGCAACAGAGCTCATTTATTCTGGTGTTCCTAGTTCGCGCGATGCAGGATTGACTTTGCTTAGCCGTCTAGCGCCAAATAATCCTGAAGCATTATCTATTGCCAGTAACTTGCTGGTTAGTGAAACAGAGCCTGACGTTCTTATCGCTACGATGAATGTGATGGCACAACCGGCGAATGCGAGCCCCGAGCTTCGTGAATCATTGGTTACTCAGATTACGCCACTGTCCAATCATGAAGTCACTAATGTACGAAGTATTAGTGTGTCTATATTGAGCAGACTGACGGATGACCCGTCTGCATCCCCTGTTTTTTATAATGCCTTGCTAGATGCGGAAGCTCACGTGCGCCGAGCAGCTGCCTATGCCTATGCTAATTTTCCATACCATACGTCGGAAGCCAGTCAAAAATTACTCGACATGGCAGAAGACCCCTATGAAGATGCTGAAGTACGTGGGGGCGCCATTTTCGCTTTAAAAAATAACTCACCCGATGAACTGACTTTGTCACGACTTGAAGAAGCTAGCCTTGCAATGCGCCGGGAAGCGGCGATAAAGAGGCAGCAGCGAAACGACGCGAAATAATTTTGATAGATATAAACACGGCCAAACATTTTGAAATTCAACTCAACAACCCAAGATAAATTAAACCAACAAGCAAATATGCTTGTTGATGCTCAACAGTTCCACAGTGTTGAATGGCAACTGTTGCAGAAAAAGAATGTCTTAAGTGGTGGATTGGTATCTGCCGCACAAACCCCAACATCTCCTATTTATCGAATATATTCAATGACTAAACCCATTGTGTCGTTTGTCGCGATGCAACTAATTGGTGAAAAAAGGCTCAAGCTTGACGATCATGTCGCTAAGTTTATTCCAGCAATGAGCGAGCTAAAAGTATTGGATAACAATGGAAACAGCGAACCGTTAAGTACGCCTATCACTATTGAGCACTTGTTAACGCACACCGCTGGATTCTCATACGATTTTTTACCCGACTGCGCAGTTGCACAAATGTATAGAGAGACAGAGCTTAGTGGTCGTGGCGATCGTCCGCTCGCAGAGGTCATAGGTTTGCTTACCGCTCTACCGCTGGCGTATCAACCTGGCACCAAGTGGCGATACAGCGTAGCGACAGATGTACTGGCGCATGTACTCGAGAACGTCACTGGTAGAACATTACCTGAATTGCTTTCAGAATGTGTTTTTAGTCCGCTAGGAATGCACGATACCGCTTTTCATGTTGAAGCAGACAAGCTCGGTCGTCTGTTACCGATGTACGGTGCAAGAGAACTTGGTGAAGTCCTGGTTGAGTCTGATCAACCTAATATAATGAACGCAATGGACGTTGAGCCTGGCTATCCAAGTATGGAAGGCAGTGGTTTTTACCGTGGTGGGCATGGATTGTTCTCAACGCTTACAGACTATCAAAAGTTCATGCATGTATTGCAAACCGGGGAATCACTTGAAGGGCAGCGACTCATAGGTGAGGATACGTTCGAACTGATGTGGGGTAATCGACTGCCTGATTCATTAAAACCATTGGTGCTAGGTTTTAATGTGCTTGGTGGCTATGGATGGAATTTAATGGGCCGTGTTATGCAAGACCCAACCCAATGTGAATTCAAAACGGTAGTGGGTGAGGGCGGTTGGGCAGGCGCTGCATCAACTTACTTCTGGATAGATCGAACCAACAACATTTCAGGCATAGCCATGAGCCAGTATATTGGTTCCAATCCCCATCTAGGTGCGTTGATGCAGCATGCCGCATACGGTATGTTTAGCGATTAGCTGGTGGCTTTAAGTAGTTTGTCTGCTTGTCTAGCTGACACTTTCCACTGTTCATCTTCAAGCGCTTTATTGCGCTGAGCATCCACTTCTGGCCAACCTTGGCAATGACGTTCAACAAGATCAGCAAGCATAGTTATGTGGTCTTCACGGTCATTTAAGCATGCAATATATTGAAAGCGTTCGCCACCGTTTTCCATAAAATATTCTTTGTTCTCACCTTCGATTTCTTCAAGTGTTTCCAGACAATCGGCAGAGAACGCCGGACTGATAACATCAATTGATTTTATGCCCTCTGCGGGCAGTGCTTTCATGGTTTCGTCGCAATACGGGCGTAGCCACTCTTCTTTGCCAACGCGTGACTGAAAAACAACGCGCCATTGATCGTCATTCAAGCCCAGTTCTGCTGCCATCAAGCGGGTGGTTTTTTGACAAAGGCAATGATATGGATCGCCATTCAGTAGGTAACGTTTAGGAATGCCGTGATACGAGGTCACTAACAAGTCACCGCGTCCGTTTTGTTCCCAGCTCTCACGCACACTATCGGCCAAGGCTTTGATATAGGCCGTCTCATCACAGAACTGGTTGATAAATCGGGTTTCGGGAATCCAGCGGGTGCGTTGCAGTCGCTCGGTTACCGCGTCGAATACAGAGGCGGTAGTGGTACCGGAGTATTGCGGGTACAGCGGTAGTACTACCAAGCGCCTCACGTTGTGTGCTTCAAGCTCAGCGATCGCCGTGTCGATGGACGGAGAGCCATAGCGCATACCGAGTGTGACTACCACGTCTTCGCCGAACCGTGCTTTCATTTGGGCTTGCAAGGCGGCGGTTTGGGCCAAAGACACGCTCATGAGGGGTGAGCCTGTTTCCTCATCCCAAACCTCTTGGTAGGCCGCAGCGCTTTTGGCTGGGCGCACTCTTAGAATAACGCCGTGCAGGATGGCCATCCATAGAATTCTTGGAAGTTCGATAATGCGCGGATCACTTAAGAATTGGCTTAGATAGCGGCGCACAGACTTTGTGTCGGGGGCGTCTGGTGTGCCTAAATTGACAACGAGTACGCCAAGCTTATCGCTGGTTCCGTGCTGGTAGTCTGGTCTTCCGACGTATTTCATAGTGAATTTGTCTTGTGTAGGCTGAACTAATATACGAATTAAAGATGACTCTGGAGCCAACCCTATTATTCGTGATGCGGTATGCTGGCAACACGGCGTGAGTTGAAGTAATATCCGCCAAATCGAATATCCGATTCCTTCGTAGTATAAATCAACCCTGTACGCATTAAACTGCAAATTGGCTGTTAGAGGACGTTCTGCGTGGCATTGAAACTGGCGTTACCACTAGAGAGTACAAAAGGCGAAAAGCGCGTTGCGCTCGACCCTACAACGGTGGCGCGTTTGCGTGATCGTTATAACGTCAAAGTGGTCATTCAAGCAGGTTGTGGTCACGGTGCCGGTTTTTACGACGACGACTACGAAGACGCACCGGTAACCAAATCGTTCGCGGAATGTGTGTCTGAAGCTATTGTTGTGGTTAAACTTAAGCCACCCACGATAAAAGAGGCAGAGTATTTACCAGTGGGTAGCGTTCTGTTGTCCACTATCACCCCTTATTTGCATCTAGACGTTATTGAGGTGCTGCGCCGCCGGCAAATTACCACTTTCGCGATGGACCATATGCCGCGCATCACTCGTGCACAGCCGATGGATGTACTTTCATCTCAAGCAACGGTTGCAGGTTACAAAGCGGCACTGCTGGCTGCAGAATTGTCACCTAGATTATTTCCTATGCTGACCACCGCTGCCGGCACCATCCGTCCGTCACGCGTTATCGTCATCGGTGCAGGTGTTGCCGGTTTGCAAGCCATCGCCACAGCGCGACGCCTAGGTGCAAGAGTAGAGGCTTACGATATTCGCAGCGCAGCACGAGAACAAATCGAATCACTGGGTGCAACCATGATTGATACCGGTGTCTCTGCCGAAGGTCCTGGTGGGCGTGCTCGTGGGCTAAACCGAGAAGAGAAGCAGACACAGCACGATGTCTTGGCCGATCGGATGTCACAAGCGCACGCTGTGATCTGTGCTGCGGCTATTCCGGGTAGACGAGCACCTACAATCATTACTGAAGACATGGTAGAGGGCATGATGCCCGACACCGTTATCGTTGACATGGCGGCAGAAACGGGCGGTAACTGCGAGCTGACTCGAGCCGGTGAAGAATATATGCATGGCGATACGCTCATTGTTGGGCCGCTGAATTTGCCGAGTAGCGGTGCGGTACATGCCAGCGAAATGTATTCGCGAAACTTGTATAACATGCTCAAGCTCATGCTCGACGAACGTGGTCAATTGCATTTGGACTGGGGTGATGAAATTATTAGCACGTGTTTGTTGACTCACGACGGCGGTATTTATCATCAAGCGACGGCTGAACTGATGAGCTTGGAATGCGCGCCACCAATAACCGAAAAACGGCAACGCTCCGCCGAACAACCAGACCAGGCTGCAGGTTGGATTGAAGGTGATGATCGGCGTAACCCAAATGCTATCGACTCGGCGTATGAGTCATCATCGAGTAGTGACAATCCGACAGATCTGAATGAATCTAGCACTGTGGCGTCTGCAATTATTGGTTCAGTAGCGACTAGCACCGCCGGCACAAGTGATTCGGAATCAACTTCCGACTCAACTGGCGATGTAGCTGAAGAAGATGCTGGTGAGCGTGATGATCTGATGAAAATCGATGGCATTGGCCCAGCTTTGCAAAACCGGCTGTACGCTTTTCATATCAGAACCTATGCGCAGCTCGCAAATCTAGATGAATTTGATATGGAAAGGCTTGAGCGACAACTCGATGACAACGAAGGGCTGAATATTTCAGAGTGGGTCAGCCAAGCAAAAGAGCTGGAGAAATACTAATGGATGGATTTGTTGCTCTGTATTTGTTCATGCTTGCCGGTATTGCAGGCTATGTATTAATCGCAAACGTTCCTTCCATACTGCATACGCCATTGTTGTCCGGGTCAAACTTCATCCATGGTGTGGTGTTGGCGGGTACCATGGTTGCACTTGGGCACGCGCAAGGGACATTGCAAATAGTCATTGGGTTCTTAGGTGTCATGGCAGCGACTGCCAATGTGGTTGGCGGCTATGTGGTTACCGATCGAATGCTTGCGATGTTTGAATCTACTGCCAAGCGTAACAAGCGTCGTGTAGAAGAGCAGGCATTGCAACTCGCTGAACGTAATAGCCAACTTGATGACAATCTGAAAGGCAGTGTCGAGAACGATTTATCAGAACCTTCAGTGTCTGTTGATGATGATGGGAAACCGTCGTCATGATTAATTCCTCTTCTTTCTTTATCGATCTATCTTATTTTATTGCAGCAGCTTTGTTTATCTATGGGCTGCGGCGAATGAGCTCCCCGATCAGTGCGCGGTCCGGTATATGGATAGCTGGCGCTGGGATGTTGCTGGCGATTGCAGCATCGTTCGCCCATCCAAACGTGACCAATAATCACTGGCTAATCTTGATTGCCATATTAATTGGTGGCACGTTGTCATTCATTCATGCCAAGCGAGTTGATCTGTCGGAAATGCCACAGATGATCGCTCTTTATAACGGGCTAGGTGGTGGGGCCGCTGCGACCATTGCAGCGGTTGAATTGCTTCGTGCAGCGGAGCATGGTGCCTCCGAGAGAATGTTGGGTATTGTTGGCGCCCTCATCGGCTGTATTGCATTCTCTGGTTCATTGTTGGCCTTTGCTAAGCTTAGTGGTTGGGTAAAATTTGGTCGGTGGTTTGGTAATCGACAAACTGCATATGTCGCCATTATGGCCAGTGTTTTATTACTCGGTTTTTTACTGGCTTTTTCAAATACGGCACATCCAGTTTTACTGTTGTTGTTCTTCATGCTCTCTTTGTTGTTCGGTTTTGTCATGACACTACCCATTGCGGCGGCCGATATGCCCGTGCTTATTTCGTTGTATAACGCTGGCGCAGGTTTGGCGGTTGGTTTTGAGGGCTATGTATTAGGTAATCCGGCAATGATGGTTGCGGGCACTTTGGTCTGTGCTGCCGGCCTGTTGCTAACGCGTTTAATGGCAAAAGCGGTTAACCGCCGCTTAAGCGAAATTTTATACTCCGGCTTTGGCATCTCGCATGAGATCACTGAAGAAACCACTCAGTACGGTCACGTTAACGAAGTTGAAACCTTTGACGCTGCCGTCACTATGGCGTTTGCCGATGAGGTTCTTATCGTGCCCGGCTACGGTATGGCAGTGGCTCAAGCCCAACATAAAGTTCAAGAGCTAACGCAATTGCTTGAAGAGCGTGGCGTTAATGTGCAATTCGCTATCCATCCCGTTGCAGGCCGTATGCCTGGACACATGAATGTGCTGCTGGCCGAAGCCGGAGTGGCTTACGAAAAAATTCGCGAGCTCGAAGACATTAACAGCGAAATGAGAAAAATTGATGTGTCACTGGTGATAGGCGCTAATGACATAGTGAATTTGGCTGCCCGTAGCGATGAGAAAAGCCCGTTGCATGGTATGCCTATCCTGAATGTCGATGAATCCAAGAGCGTCATTGTTCTGAAGCGAGTCGATGGAAAAGGCTATGCGGGGATCGATAATCCATTGCTGCAACACGGCAAAACTCGCGTTCATTATGGTGACGCAAAAGAATCTGTTCAGGAAATTATTAGCGCAATTAAAACACTGGACTGACAAGGCGCTCAAACATAATCGATATAACTCTCTGTAAACAAGCGAATTTTATCTAAATATTTCGCAAATACAAGCAATTTTTGTAACAAAATACAGCGTGATTAGGGCTTGACTACAACCTTTTTATAACTGGTTATGCACATACAAAAAAATAAATGATGTAGGTCTCACTTTCATGTTAGTTGCGGGATTGAATAGTTTAAGAAGCGTTTGTAACTATATGAATATAAACAACAATACGAAATTGTTCAAATTTTCGCCATTTTTATCAATCAGTCATTTTTGACGTGTTTTTTGACTGTTTCGTGTTTTCATCCACAAAGTTATCCACAGATTATTGGAGATAACGCTCCCTCGATATATCGGGTGTTTTACTCAAATGACGTCAAATTATCAATAAGCCAGTGATGCACCTATTCCGTCCAGTTCAAAAAGCCTTACAGTGATGTGATGAGCGCATCCACTGATCAACCGTTCCCGTTCGTGCAGGTGGCTGTGCCAACGCCATTGCATCTGCTGTTTGATTACCGCTGGCGTAACCCTGAACCACCCGTTCCGGGTACCAGAGTTAAGGTGCCTTTTGGACGTCGCTCTGTTATCGGTATCGTGGTGTTGGGTTTGGCTGAATCTGCCTATCCCGCAAATAAACTGCGCGCGGTAACAGAGGTGTTGGACGATGAGGCTTTACTGCCTGAAGATATCATGTCGGTATTGAGCTGGGCCAGTCGCTACTACCATCACCCTATCGGCGATGTACTCTGTTCAGCTTTGCCTGTCATGCTCAGGCAGGGCAAGCCTGTGGCCTTGGCACAACGAGAGATCTTCCGCCTAACAACGGGTGAGCATGTAGCGCCGTCGGAAAAAAAAGCGGCCCTGCAGCACAGCGTGTACGCCGTGTTGCAAGAAGCTGGCGATCAACCGATTGATGCCTCGACGTTTGCGGCGATGAGTCCTCGCTGGCGTAGTGCGATGAAACCATTAATAGAGCGCGGAGTGGTTGAAGCTGATTCGAGCATGGTATTGCCACGTAATAATGCGGTTGAGACTGGCCCGGTGTTAGTGCCTGAACAACAACTGGCAGTCGAGGCGATCACTGAAAGTTTGGGTTCATTTTCGCCGTACCTCTTACACGGCGTCACTGGCAGCGGAAAGACGGAAGTTTATCTTCGTTGCTTAGAGCCTGCCTTGGCAAAAGGACAACAGGTTTTAATACTCGTACCAGAGATTGCCTTAACTCCTCAACTGATGCGGCGATTTCAACGTCGCGTTAGTGGTTGTCTGGTTAGTCTACATTCTGCAATGAATGCAACTGAGCGAATGCAAAACTGGTTACTTGCAGCGAAAGGGCATGCTGATGTTGTTATCGGTACGCGTTCCGCTGTTTTGGTGCCGCTACCTCGACTGGGGTTGGTCGTAATCGATGAAGAGCACGACGGCTCTTTAAAACAACAAGATGGATTTCGTTATCATGCGCGTGATCTTGCCATGGTGCGTGCACGTGATCGTTCTTGTCCGATTGTATTGGGTACCGCCACGCCTTCGTTTGAAACGTTGAACAATGCGACCACTGGTCGTTATGTGGAATTACCTCTCACGGTTCGGGCAGGGGACGCAAAGCCACCGATTTTGTCTCTGCTCGATATCCGTCGTCGGCCATTGATAGAAGGTATGAGTGATCGTCTGTTCGATGCGATTGGTCAACATTTGGAAGCGGGTAACCAAGCGTTGGTGTTTATTAATCGACGCGGTTTTGCGCCCACACTGCTTTGCAATGATTGTGGCGCATGTGCCGATTGCCGTCGATGTGATGCGCACATGACAGTGCACGCGAAACGATCGCGTTTGCGTTGTCATCATTGTGGTTCTGAACGGCCAGTGCCTGATGCTTGTGAAAGTTGTGGCTCTGAGGAACTTGATCGTGTTGGATACGGCACGGAACGTATTGCGGCCGCTTTGGAAGAAGCTTTTCCTGATGTAACGGTGGCTCGTATTGATCGAGACAGCACCCGTAAAAAGGGCGCTTTACAAACACAACTTGATGCGGCCACTAGTGGCTCTGCACGTTTGTTGGTCGGCACACAGATGCTGGCAAAAGGTCATCATTTCCCGGGTGTGACGCTCGTGTGCATTTTGGATGCAGACCGAGGCTTGTTTGGAACCGATTTTAGATCATTGGAGCAAATGGGCCAGTTGATTATTCAGGTTGCTGGCCGTGCCGGGCGTGAACTAAAGCAAGGCACGGTACTTATTCAAACTCGCAACCCTGATAACCCAATGTTGCAAACATTGGTCAGCGACGGGTACCAAGCGTTCGCAAAAATAGCATTAGATGATCGTCGCTTAGCTGCATTGCCTCCGTATGCATTTGTGGCGTTAGTGCGTGCTGAAGCGCCTGATGCAGAATCACCGATGCGATTTTTACGTGGCGTATCAGAACGGTTGCTGAATCCACCAGTGCCAAGTGTTTATGTGCTTGGGCCAGTTCCTGCCCCTATGGAGCGGTTGGGTGGACGTTATCGTGCGCAGTTACTATTGCAAGCCGACCGTCGGTCTTTGTTAAATGAGTGTCTTGCTCGGTTGACCGTGAATTTAGGTACATTAAAAGACGCACAGAAAACACGTTGGTCGATTGATGTCGACCCGGTAGATTTATTTTAACCAGAGATAAGTAATCATGAGCTCGACTGTTTTTTTCGCCGTGATTGCCGCCGCCGTATTGCATGCCACGTGGAATGCATTGGTCAAGAGTGGGTCAGATAAAACCTTAGGCATGAGCGCCGTTATCATTGGTCATTTACCATTCGCACTGGTTTGCATTCCGTTTGTTCCTTTCCCATCAAGTGAAAGCTATCCGTTCATGCTTGGCAGTGTGGTATTGCACGCGGGCTATCAGTACTTTCTTTTGCAATCCTACAAAGTGGGTGATTTAACTCAGGTTTATCCTATTGCCCGTGGAACCGCACCTCTGCTGGTGGCTTTTTTTTCTGTGTTTGTATTAAGTGTCGAGCTCAGTTCCATGGAGCTGATAGCCATCGTTGTCATTGGTGTTGGCATACTCAGTCTTACCTTGGTTAAGCGAGGTGATGGCCAGCGAAATCCACAAGCTGTGGTATTTGCGTTAGTAACCAGTTGCTTTATTGCCTCTTATTCAATGGTTGATGGGTTGGGTGCACGTGCTGCTGGAACGGCTTTGGGATTCTACTCGTGGCTTAGCATGGCCAATGCATTCATTATGATTACCTATGTGCTTGTAGTTCAGCCCAAAGTGTTGCGCCAGCTGGCGACCTCGCATCGTCAAATATTCTTTATAGCGGGTGGTGCGTCTTTTGTTGCCTATGCCATTGTTACTTGGGCGTTCACTCAAGCACCTATCGCGTTGGTAACTGCTTTGCGTGAAACTAGCATTGTCTTCGCGTTGCTGATCGGTGTTTTCTTTCTTAAAGAACGAGTGGATTTGGTGAAGGTGTTTTCTACAATGACGACATTGCTGGGTGCAATTTTATTGCGCTTTGCAAAATGAGGCAATGCCTGTGAATCGATTTGACCGCGTCACCTCTATATTGCTGTTGTTGCAAACTCGCTCGGTGGTTACAGCAGGTTTTTTGTCAGAGCATTTCTCGGTAACCGAGCGAACCATTTATCGAGATATTCGAACGTTAGAAAATGCCGGTGTGCCAATTGGTTCGGAAGCTGGTGTAGGATACTTTTTGGAAAAAGGATTCCGTTTACCTCCGGTCAGCTTTACCTTAGATGAGGCATCCTCACTGCTATTGGGTGAAAAGTTGTTGGCTGCAAGTCTCGACCAAAACTCACATGCCGACTATACGCATGCGCTGAATAAAGTTCGGGCTGTACTTGATGTATCTGGAAAAGACTATTTGAGCTCACTTGATACCGATATTGAGGTGTTGCCTACCGGTCAGTATTATTCACTTGAGGTTGTGGGTGGTGGTGGTCGCAAAATCAAAAATAGTGGCAAAAGTGATAGTGATAAAAACGGCAATAGCAGTGATGTTCAAAACACGTTGGCAAACGATCAAGGTGATAAAAGGAGTGAGTTGAGTTCTGGTGATCAATGGTTGAGGGAGTGCCGTGGGGTTCTTGTGCGTCGACAGGTTGTCGATATCTCGTATGCAGCTGGACACATGCAAGACTTAACACAACGCCATATAGAGCCCATCGGATTGTTCTACTACAGCTTGCATTGGCATCTGATTGCGTGGTGTCGATTGCGTGAAGGCTATCGCGATTTCCGGCTCGATCGCATCATACGCTTTGCGCCAGTGACGGAACAATTCGCTAGACACAGCAGAGATACATTGCAACAGTATTTGGCGGCCCAACGAGACAAGCCAAATTTGCAAGAAGTCGAGTTGTTGTTCTCACCAGAAGCGGCGCGCTTTGTCGGTGAGGTCCGCTATATGTATGGATTTGTCAGCGAAGAGCGCACTGAAAACGGAGTCAAGATGATTTTCATGATGGCCTCGATAGACTATATGGCACGGTGGTTACTGCAGTTCACTGATGGGGTGGAGGTGGTGGAGGGTGATGATTTACGCTTTGCGTTGGCTCAATTGAGCTTGGATTTGACAAGCCATTGGAGTGCGGCGCCGCGAAAAACATGAATATCTGACGACCCTCCTGACATAGGGTTGTCAGTAGGTCTTGCGATAGTTGGTTCTACGGCAAACAAGCCGTCGAACGTCACTCCAGCATTGTGCTGGGTTGATCTACCCAAACAGGAGCTATTGTCATGAATATTCTTACTTCAAACAGTGTTAGCGTTGTTTACATGCACCTGCGTACCACTCACGCAACTATCACGAACGATGTGGCTGAGCTACCTGACAAGCTTGCAGCAGATTTGATTCCGGCAGGATTGTTGCCCACGGGTCCCATGATGTTTTTGTATGACGGTGTCGATGCAGACCCGCATAATGAATACGACCTGCGCATCGCACTACCAATTTCTTTAGCTGATAGTGCCAAGTACAAAGGGCCGTATTCCTCGGCTCGCTTTGAACCATTCCACTTTGTTGAAACGGTATTACATGGTGATCTTGCCGAGTTGGGGCCTAAAGCCTATGAACCACTAATTGGTGAAATTACTGCCGCCGGTTTAACGATGACGGGATATTCACGCGAGGTTTATCAAAACTTCGTTGATGCCTCGTCGCCTGACAATGAAACTCGTATTCAGATTGGGGTGGTTGCTTAACTGTTTTTTGAACCTCAAGTATTTCTCTATGTGCACGGTGAGCTAAAGCATATTCGGCTCTCCGTGCTCTCCGTGCTCTCCGTGCTCTCCGTGCTCTTTGTCTTGTGGCTCGCTCAACACGTAAAAGCCTTGCTCAATATTGAGTTTATTTAACGCTTATTAGAAGCTTACTTCTGAAACTTACTTTTGAAACCCAAAATGAATCCAGATGATATTGTTAGCTTCCTGCTGGGCAAATATACCGGCACCACTGCTGTAGATGCGTGGGGCGAGCGTTCCATTTTTTATAACCCCGGCCTAGTGTTACCTCGCGGCGTGTACTTCGCCACAGTGAAAGAAAAGGACGGGAACCACGATAAAGCATCGAGTCTTGACAGAGAAGGGGTCTATCGCCTCAATATAGGCACGCCTAAGAATGTGTTTATTGCACAGTTTGGAGCGATCCCAAAGCGCCCAGCGAAAGGCTGTTGTATTCAAGGTGATTGGTATTTCACGGCGCTTGATCAACTCACGCCACACCCCGTGTCCGGCTGGATGGGGTGGGTGTCGATAAACAACCCGTCCAAAGCAGTATTTGCTGGTCTTGAGCCGTTGTTTGATGCAGCCTATGAGAAATCGGTTGTCTCGTTCCAGAGGCGTTGATCTGTAAACACAGCTTGGCCAACTGGCGGTTCAGTTCAGCTGATCCCTGTTAAACTCACATCCAGATTCCATCATCATCTGCGGTTTTTTCAGTGAAAGCGTTAATCGAACAACACTTAGCCGGCGCGTTAGCCAATTTAAAGGCGGCGGGCACTATCCCTAACGATATCGAACCAAAAATTGCGGTGACTCGTACGCGTGATCCATCACACGGTGATTTCGCCAGTAACCTTGCGATGATGTTGGCAAAACCTGCAGGACTCGCACCTCGCGATGTAGCTCAGATGCTGATCGATGCGTTGCCTGAGAATACTGACATTCGCGAAGTGGCTATTGCCGGACCGGGTTTTATTAACTTCTTCCAGAACGATGCAGCTGCGTCATCGGTTGTCAGTACTGTGCTTGCTCAAGGCGATCAATTTGGACGCTCAGAGGTTGGCAAGGGTCAGCGCTGGCAAGTGGAGTATGTGTCCGCTAACCCGACAGGTCCGCTGCATGTAGGTCACGGACGCGGCGCTGCGTTGGGCGCCACCATGGCCAATATGCTGGGTGCGATTGGTTTCGATGTTCAACGTGAATATTATGTTAACGACGCTGGTCGACAGATGGACATCCTAGCCGTCAGTGTTTGGTTACGTTATTTAGCGCTGTGTGGTGAAACGTTCGAGTTTCCTTCAAATGGGTATAAGGGCGAATACATAAAAGACATCGCGCAATCGCTCAAAGACAAGCATGGCGATGCACTGCGTCATCCAGCCAATGCCATATTTGATTCGATTCCCGCCGATGAACCTGCCGGTGGTGATAAAGAACTTCATATTGACGGTGTTATCGCACAAGCCCGGCAGCTTCTTGGTGATGGCTATGACGCCGTATTCGATGTTGGATTAAAAGCTATATTAGAGGACATCAAACAAGATCTTGGCGAATTTGGCGTTATTTACGATGAGTGGTTCAGTGAGCGCAGCCTGGCCGATCATGTAAAGACTGTGGTTAAGAAGTTAGACGATGCTGGGCATCTCTACGTTAAAGATGGCGCGACATGGTTCCGCACAACTGATTTCGGAGACGAGAAAGATCGGGTAGTCGTACGTGACAACGGACAGACCACTTATTTTGCATCCGACATCGCGTACATCGACAACAAGCTTGAACGTGGATTCGATAAGGTGTTGTACGTGTTTGGTGCCGATCATCACGGCTACACGGCTCGTATGTTCGCCGCCTGTGAAGCTTTGGGGCATCCTCGAGACAAATTGCAATTTCTGCTTATCCAATTCGCCAAGCTGTTTAAGGACGGCCAGCCAGTGGCGATGACCACCCGTGGCGGTGAATTTGTGACCATTCGAGAGCTTCGCGAACAGGTTGGTAAGGACGCAGCACGCTATTTCTACGTGATGCGCAAATATCAACAGCATTTGGATTTCGACCTCGATTTGGCTATTTCACAATCAAACGATAACCCTGTGTACTACGTGCAAATGGCACACGCGCGAATTTGCAGTGTTATGCGCCGTTGTGAACAATTGGGTATGAGCTTTGATCAACAAGCCGGTCTTGAATCGTTGGCGCTGTTAACCGAGCCTGAAGAGGCTGAGCTACTCACGCTGTTGGCGACCTACCCAGAGCTGCTTCAGCGCGCCGCATTGAACCATGAGCCACATCAGCTAACAACTTACTTGCGCGATCTCGCAAATGGTCTACATTCATACTATAACGCCCATAAAACCCTAGTCGATGACGACGCTTTGCGTCAGGCACGGCTGTGTTTGATGCTGTCAGTACGGCAGGTACTGGTTAATGGGCTCACTTTGATCGATGTATCTGCTCCTGAGGTAATGTAGGGAAAATGGCTTCAGATTCAATTGAATCCGGCAATACGAAGTACTTTGTGCTCGCGCTCGGTTTGTTGGTTGGTTTTGTTATTGGTTTCGTCATGCTGCTTTCGCGGCTGCCGGTCGATAGCACTCTGACCGACTATCATCCAACGCAAGTGTTTGGTAAAGATATTCGTGCCAGTGATAACTACGACTTCTATAAGGTTTTGCCTGAACAAGTCGGTGGCAATCTACCCGTTGTAACGGATGTAACAACGACTGCACAGAAAACAGTGATCAAGCCTGCGACGCGTGTTGTTGCAGGTAATGTTCAGAACACGCAACGTCGTAATCTAGCGGCAGAAACCTATGCGGAAATTCCGGCGAGCAGTATTGGTCAAGAATCGTACTATTTGCAAGCGGGTAGTTACCACGCAGCCGATGATGCTGAACGCATGCGCGCAGCGGTTCTGATGCTCGGTTTTGAAGCCTTCATTGTTAAGCGTCAAGATGCAGCGGGTGCCATTGGTCATCGTGTTCGGATTGGGCCATTCTTCGATCAAGATCGGCTGACTGAAGCGAAAAAGCGGCTGCGCCGTGGTGAAGTGAAATACGAGATCGTTCGGGTCACAGGCTAACCCTTAGGTCGTGTATATTATTGTGTAATTTTGCCTATGCCTGAATAGCGCATGTGCAAGTGAACTGGTTGTACTTCCAGCGCGTACACCATAAGCTAGCTGTCTAGCAATTCACCCACTTCTTTAGAAACATCATGATTCTCGACGCCGCCGATCTTCATCGGCGCATTGACCAGTGCATGCAGGCGGACCGTCATCGGTTGCGGCGACGCATTAAACCAGTGGCTGGTAAATCCAGTGATACTGATGCCGCGGCTGGCTTGCTCAAAGACATTGAGGCATCGTTTAATCGTTGTGAGGCGCGTAAAAAGCTGCGCCCTGACCCCAACTATCCTGAACAACTGCCAGTCGTCCAGCAGCGTGAAGAAATTCTTGCAGCGCTATCCAAACATCAAGTCATTATCGTTTGTGGTGAAACGGGTTCAGGCAAGACGACCCAGTTACCGAAAATGTGCCTTGAAATTGGTCTAGGCACGGCCGGATTCATCGGCCACACCCAGCCTCGCCGTATTGCTGCGCGCAGCGTATCTTCACGTATTGCCAGCGAACTTAATTCAACTGTGGGTGAGGCGGTTGGCTTTAAGATTCGATTTACCGATCAGGTCAGTGAACGCACTCATATTAAGCTGATGACCGATGGCATTCTGTTAGCTGAAATTCAGCGCGACCCGTTTTTGAATCAGTACGATGCAATTATCATCGATGAGGCGCATGAGCGTTCATTGAACATTGATTTCTTAATGGGCTACTTGAAAACACTGTTGCCTCGTCGACGTGAATTAAAGCTCATCATCACGTCTGCAACGATTGACCCAGACCGATTCTCACGTCATTTTGATGATGCACCGATCGTGTTTGCAGAAGGTCGAACTTTTCCTGTTGAACTTCGGTATGAGCCGTTAGCTGGAGCAGATGGCGATCATCTTGACGATGTCGATCTTCCATCAGCGATCGTAACTGCGTGCGAGACGCTCATTAGGGAGCGTCATCATGACGTACTGGTTTTTCTTCCTGGCGAAAGAGATATACGTGAGTTAGCTGACCTATTCAGTAAGTCTGCGTCATCCTCGCAAGTGTTACGGGGTGTTGAAGTCGTCCCGTTGTTTTCGCGATTATCTAACACGGAGCAAAATCGGATATTTCAAAAACACACGCGACCGCGCATCGTGTTGTCGACCAACGTTGCTGAAACATCGTTAACAGTGCCTGGTATTCGAGCCGTGGTGGATGCAGGTTACGCTCGAATGTCACGATACAGCGTGCGCAGTAAAGTTCAACGCTTACCGATTGAAAAAATATCACAAGCGTCTGCGAATCAACGTATGGGGCGGTGTGGTCGAGAGGCTTCGGGCGTTTGTATTAGGCTCTATTCAGAAGAAGACTTCGATGCAAGGCCAGAATTTACAGAGCCTGAAATTCTTCGAACCAATTTGTCGTCTGTTATTTTGCAGATGGCTTCTATGCGATTAGGCGATATCGATTCGTTCCCGTTTGTTGAATCTCCAGACTCGAAGTTTATTAACGATGGGTATAGAACGCTACAGGAATTGGCGGCCATCGATGACAAGCGAAAGCTGACTAAGCTTGGACAGCGCTTGGCAAAGTTGCCCGTTGATCCACGTTTGGGGCGCATGTTATTAGCGGCAGCTGATGAAGGCTGTGTGTCTGAAATGTTGATCATTGTTAGCGCGCTGTCGGTGCAGGACCCGCGTGAACGACCGTTTGAAAAACGAGCCGCAGCAGATGAGTTGCACGGTGAGTTCAATCACGAAAAGTCTGACTTTATGGCATGGCTAGCCTTGTGGGAATTTGTCACTGTTCAAAAAGAGCGACTGTCGAATTCGCAATTTCGCAAAATGTGTAAACAACGCTATATCTCTGCCTTGCGTGTGATGGAGTGGATGGATGTGCGTGTGCAACTGCAGCGCTTATGCAAAGAGCTTAAGTTGCCGTTGAGCACCACTGAAGCTCCATACGATAATGTTCATCGTGCTTTGCTCACAGGGTTGCTGGCGAACGTTGCGGTAAAAACTGATAAGCACGACTACCTAGGTACGCGTAACAGGCATCTGGCTATTTTCCCTGGTTCGGGCTTATTTAAAAAAGGCCCAAAGTGGATTATGTCAGCTGAGATTGCCGAGACCAGCAAACTCTATGCAAGACAAATAGCAGCCATTGAACCTGAGTGGATAGAAAAACTGGCTGAACACTTGTTGTCCAGAACTTACAGGGATGCGCATTGGCAGAAAAAAATGGGTACCGTGGGTGCGTACGAACAGTCGACGCTATACGGATTAATTATAAATCCAAAGAAGCGCGTTAACTATTCTCCAATCAATCCGTCAGAGTCGCGACAGATATTCATTCGTGCAGGCTTAGTTGAAGGTGGTTTGAAAGCGTCAGGCGACTTCTATCGTCATAATTTAGAATTGCTTGATGAAGTAACAGCGCTTGAAGAGAAGTCGCGTCGTCGTGACATTGTTGTTGACCATGAAGAGATGGCGCGTTTCTACGAAGCCATTATTCCAGAAGATGTATGCACATCGGCATCGTTTGAACAATTTCGTAAAACCTATGAGCAAGATGCGCCACGTGGTTTGTATTTCTCCAGAGAGCTCTTGCTGTCCGACGATTCCATTGAAATAAATAGCCGTGACTATCCTGATCAAGTTGAAATGGGGGGCATGGTACTCCCTCTGCGTTACCACTTTGCGCCAGGCGAGGATGATGATGGTGTGACTTTGGTGGTGCCAGTTGAAGTCATTAATCGTATTCCTGCGCAAGCTTGTGAGTGGTTAGTTCCAGGATTGATCGAAGAAAAAATAACATTGCTCATAAAAGCGTTGCCCAAAAGCCTTCGCCGCAATTTTGTACCGGCTCCAGATTTTGCTAAAAAAGTGGTCGGAATGCTTGTCTCTGGTGAGGGGGTGTTAACCCGTGAACTCAGCACGCAACTGCGATCAATGACTGGCGTTGATGTTGCGCGGAGTGAATGGGATGCGGATAACTTGCCCCATCATTTGGTTATGCGTTTTGAATTGATTGATAATACTGGCAAGGTATTGCGCACTGGCCGAGACCTTGAAAAACTGCAGAATGAGTTTATTGATCAATTAGAAGAGACGCTGCTGCAGCACAGTGACACCAGCATAGAGCGAGAACAAATCACCGATTGGAATTTTGGCGATCTACCTGAGACCGTCGATATCGAGAAAAGCGGTATCACTATGCAAGGCTATCCAGCGTTGTATGCTGTTGATGGTAGCTGCAGTATCAAATTGTTCGCAAGTGTAGGTTCTGCGAATGCGGCTATGCCCACCGGTTTGCGCTTGCTATTTCGACATGTGCTGCGTGATGAAATCAAATATTTGCAACGCAAGTTACCAGGCATTGATGTGCTAACACTGCGTTTTGCACCGTTTGGCAACAAGCAAATACTGATTGACGACATAATCGATGCCGCCCTTGATGATGTGTTCATCAATGATAAGCCGTGGCCCCGAACGCGTGAGGCATTTCAGGAAAGGTTGGCATCGAATCGAAAACAGCTGGTGTCGGTTGCGAATGCCATGTGCGAGGCCACGGCCGAGGCGTTTGAGCAGCATCGCATCGTCGCTAAACGCATTGAAGGTACAGTTGCGTTGAGTTGGGTTGAGGCTATCAGTGATATTCGAGACCAAATTAGCCAGTTGTTGTATCCAGGTTTTGTTACAGCCACAGGACTAATCAGGCTCAAGCGGGTCGGCATTTATTTTCAGGCGATGGGCCGTCGACTCGACGCAATTGATCAATCGCCAGATAAAGATCGGCGAGCAAGGGCCGAATTACTACCCGTTTGGGAGCAGTTTAAAGCGCTTCCAGAAACATCAGAAGATGAGCCTGACTATCGGCAGAGCTACAGTGATTTGCGTTGGTCGTTTGAAGAGTTGCGTATTTCGTTGTTCGCACAAGAACTGGGTACGAAAGAAAAAGTGTCAGTCGCACGACTGGAAAGCAGGCTTAAAAAGCTAACTAATTGAAATACGGATAAAAATAGATTTTTCAGCGCATCCTTAGCCTGATGTAACGAAGTTAATCGCGCCTGAATAACAACACGACTTGCGGCCTGTCAAATCACGTCTAGACTCTACTTACGGATAGAAGATTTGCGCTTTGGGGTTGTTAGATGAAAAAAGTGATTGCAGGTTTGTGCCTGATGATTGGTTCCTTCGGCGCTGAGGCCGGTGGGCTAGATGTCGCCCTGAGCAACGAGACGGCGAACATACAACTGCTGCTCAACCCGTATCAGTTTTATCAAGGTGGTGGGTCTGAACTGGCAGTTGGCGGTTTTATCAGTGAGCAAGGCGATAGGCTCGCTCATGCCACATTGATGGCACGTGGCTTCCGACAAGTGGATGGGCAACAATACAGCGTCGGTGCTGGGATGAAGGCGATAGGTGGGGATGTCGCTATTCCTGCCATTGGTGCCGAAGCCGAGACCGAAGAGTCGGTTGGCGCTGTTGCGTTAGGCTTTCAGCTTGGTATGTTGTTAGCCTCTGGCAAGCACAATCCAATTGAATTGGCTTTCGAAGGGTTTTTAGCGCCAAGTATCACAAGCTTCGCCGATGCTGAACGTTATGCAGAAATTGGCGCTCGTATCCAGATTGATGTTATACCGCAAGCACGGGCCTACGTTGGTTATCGCCGCATGCGTTTTGATACAAACGATTATGATGATGTGCGACTCGATCGCAGCGTTCATGTTGGTATCAAATTGACTTTTTAAGTTAATTTTCTGCTGAAATTGAAAAAACAAGTACGGCAACCTGCTCACGGTTGTGCGGGTAGCCTAAAAAGCTGTGAACCGACTACACCAGTATTAAAAATCCCTGCGCGCTGTCAATAGTCTTACGCCCCTGAATTGGAACTCCCATTGAGTGAATCGTTGACGCCCATTGAAGAGCTGATCGACGTCATGTCGCGGCTTCGTGACCCTGACACTGGTTGTGCTTGGGATATAAAACAGACCTTCGAAACCATTGCCCCTTACACCATCGAAGAGGCATACGAAGTTGCTGACGCTATTGCGCGAAACAATATGCCTGATCTTCAAGATGAGCTCGGTGATTTGCTGCTGCAAGTTGTTTTCCATTCTCAAATTGCCAGCGATCAAAATAGCTTTGTATTTGATGATGTGGCGAACAGTATTGTTGCAAAGCTTATTCGACGACATCCACATGTCTTTGGCGACGATAGTATTACTGACGCAGATGAGGTTAAGGCTGTTTGGGAGAATGAAAAAGCGCGTGAACGGGCAGCAAAAGGAATCGATGAAGATCAATCTGCACTTGCCGGCATAGCTCACGCTTTGCCAGCCCTAATACGTGCAGACAAAATCCAATCCCGTGCTGCTCGTGTTGGTTTTGATTGGCCAGATGTTCAACCGGTTTGGGGCAAGCTTGCCGAAGAGATAGACGAGGTTCGCGAGGCGGTGGATAACGAAGATGCAGCAGCTATTAAAGATGAAGTTGGTGATTTATTGTTTACAGTCGTCAATTTAGCACGGCACTTAAACATTGACTCGGAGGCCGCGTTAACTTCCTCCAGCGCTAAATTTGAAAAGCGATTCAGACGGGTTGAAGATCTAGCTAAAGCGCAAGACACCATAATGAATGATATGGATTTGGTTGCACTGGATGCATTATGGGATAGGGCGAAACAAGAGGTTTAGTCTATAACTGACGTTCGTAACGGTTGACTTTATACATTGCGCAATGTGTTTGGCGCTTTAGCCAGAACAAAGTTCAAAAACATGGCGATATCTGAACAGACTGCGGTTGCAGCCATGGGTAGTAAATATCAATTGCAAAAATTTACTTTCGTCTAAGCATGCATAAATTAGTCGAGCAAGCCACTAAAACCGCCGTTTTAAAGCCTTTGAATTGTCTCGTATTGTGAACAACATTCATCACCAATAGGTGATGACGGGAAATGCTGATAACGAATGTTATATTGAAGACAGATAGCAATATCTATCTGCTTAATCAACTTCTTCTTAACACCATCAATTCCGAGCTTGTTCCACTAGCATCAGCACGAGGGTTTTCCCTATGTCTAAATTTGTATTGTTTTTGTTTGCGCCTACCTTACTATTATTAACGGCTTGTACCGACACAACATTGGGTACCAAAGCGTTTGAAGAAACTCTTGACCCCATCATCATCCCTGGGGCTCCTATTAGTCTTGGCATCCTAGAACTACCCGAGCTTAAATTTCCTTTGAACTTAAGGGAGCAAGAAGGTTACAGGTCATTGGATAACGTTACCTCAGTCCATATTCGTTCAGCTACTTTCACCGTAAATCCGGAAACAGATAGCCCAGAACTGGATCAGTTTGCCGATAATAATCCTGATAACTTTGATTTTCTAGGCAGTATTACACTCTCACTAAGGGCAACCTTTGGCGGGGCTAGCCAGACTATTCAAGTAGCTTCGTTACCAGAAGGCGACCCACAAATCGGTACTAATGCGACTGAGTTAAAGCTGATTATTGATAACGTTGACATACGAAATTACGTAGAAGCACCGGATGTCGAATTAGTCGTACTAGGTTCTGGCACAAACCCGTTAGATTTTGTCGTCATTGATACGTCTCTGCGTTTTCGCGTTGGTTTAGGCGTGCGTTAACGTTATATAAGACGTGGCTCGGTGTGGGTTTGTGCGTAAAAGGCCACGGAACCAGTTGTCACATATTGTTTATTGTAAGTCGTTCAGTGATGTCTGGGTGGCACCCTTCGCGGTAGTCATATAGGAAGCTGTTTTGGTTTTTTAATTATAATCAGTTAATTTACTTTGGTAGTGAATTTAGCTTTTTAAGCCAGCCCATAAAGGCTTACGTCGAACGGTGCTGCGTATGTAGCGAGCCGGTGCAAACGGAGTTGTATCAATCTCACTTTGTTCGCCGCTGATTTGCTCAGAGATTAGCTTGCCTGTAATAGGACCAGTCATAAGACCAATGTGTTGGTGACCAAATGCAACCCATACATTGTTGTGGTTTGGTGCTTTGCCAATCACAGGTTTGCTGTCCGGTAGCGTGGGCCGATTGCCTTGCCATATTGGGTCACTGGTCTGTTCTCCCAAATCAATGGCCTCTTTTATAGAGGGTAGAACTTGTTTCAATTGCTCATGATTGGGTGCGGCGTCTCTGTGATCAAGATCAACGCCGGTTGTTATGCGCAACCCCATCTCCATTGGGCTCATAATAAACCCTGATTGAACATCGAATACTGATCGTCCAAGGCTTGCATCGTTTTCCAAGTTGTAGTGAGCGTGATAACCACGTTCAACGCCCAAGGGAACCTCGTAATTCAACAGCTCAAGAATGTCGTTGCTCCAAGGGCCTGCTGCAACTAGCAACTGATCGGACTCAATATCGTGCGCATTGGTACGACAGGTTATTCGCTCACCGTTAGTTTCAATTCCGGTAATTTCAGCGTTTACCAGTGTTCCTCCATCAGCAACAAATTGTTGTGCATACTCAGTAATGAGTGCGCCGGGGTTATTAATGCACGCCGCACCGGACAGTAAATACCCAGATGCGTAAATATGTTTCAGAGAAGGCTCAAGATCGCGTAACTCATCGGTGTTTAATTTCTGACCAGGAATGTTGAATCGCCTCAACTGCTGGGCATCGTAGGAGTTCTCATCAAAGCCTGGGTCTTTTCTATACACGCGCAGCCATCCTGCCTCACTGAGTCTGTGAGAGTTTCCCGCTCTTTGCATAAATGCTTTGTGTTCCTGCAAGGATACCGAAGTAAGAGAGTAGAGCGCTTCAGCAGTTTTATCCGATTGGCGAGTTTTGCTTGCTTGCAGAAATTGTACTGCCCAAGGCAGATTTTTCAGGATGTGTTTTAGGTTATAGCGCAGTTGTGGTTTGTCATTCTTTAATAGCGATGCTAACGATTTGTGCATGGCTGGGCTGTTAAGCGCAACCATAGACCCGCTATTGATCACACCTGCGTTTCCGTAGGATGTTTCACGTCCGGGGCTTTTTCGATCAATAAGAGTGACGTCCCAGCCACGTTGTTGTAAATGCAATGCGCTAGACACACCGATTGAGCCGGCGCCGATAACGCTAATTGACTTTGACATAGTAAAGAAGTGCTCAGATGATCAGAACACTGATAATAAACAAATGCTTGGTAGGATCCAAGTTTGAGTGCAAGATTAACCTGGTGTCAGCGAGTTACGACCTGATTATTGCAACGTGCTTTGAGGTTCGGACTTTTGAGTTGATTTTCCAACGCCACCTGAATTTGTGGCGCTGGAAGTACTAGAAAAATTGTCTATAAGTCGTTTTGTTCGGCCAGTATAGTTATCGGACGGTTTTTCAGTGTCGATATCAGCGTTTTCTTTGCTTTCAAGCCTGCAAGTAGTGGCTTGTTATGCTTGTACACATCTTTGCGCTGATGCAGTTTTCCATCGTCTCCGACCCACGCAGTGAAGTAGCTAATATGCGTTGGCGTTTTATCGTTCAGCTTAACCCGGGTCGTTTTAGTCTGCTTAAGGATATGGTCTGTTTCGTCTAGGCTTTTGCCATCGAGTTGCAACAACAGACTTCCAAGTCTAAATGGATCACTCAACCGAATGCAGCCATGGCTGTACGCGCGATCTGTTTTAGCAAATAGGTTCTTCGCCTGAGTGTCGTGCATGTAAATGGCGTACTTATTAGGCATTAGTATTTTTATTTTCCCTAATGCGTTGTCTGCACCAGCTCTTTGACGAAGCACGTAAGGAAACGGTTTTTTATGGAAATCCGCTTCAGTAACTTGAGATCGAGGAACTTTGACGAGTCTTCCCTCAACCCAGCGAAAGTAATCCATTCGCTCTGAATCCAAATAACCTGGACGTTTGAGTTCGAGAGGAATGAGTTCGTTGTTGGTAATGCTCGCGGGTACAGTCCATGTTGGCGCAACTTCAACAAACTGCGCACCTTTACTGAAGACGGGAGTTTGATGTTTTTTTGAACCTACAACTACCGGCATATCAACTATTTGCTGGTCGCCGTTCATCATTGATAGTTTGTAAGAAGGAACGTTGATCATGATGTGGCGATCGCCAAGCTCACGAGGCATCCAGCGCCAACGCTCCAAATTCATGGCAACTTCATGGATGTCGCTATCGATCGATCTATTCAATGCTACGACAGTCGATTCCGTTAATTCACCTGTTGCTGTAATGCCGTGACGATCTTGAACTGATTTAAGCGCCTGCTGCAAATCACTTCCAAAATGGAGGGTGAGTGGTCCGTTGTCCTTGAGATCACCAGTTTCCTTTAACCGTGCACGCAGATTGATAATCGAGTTGTGTTCAGATCCTAGAGCCAGACCTTTGATGTATTGGACTGGTGTACGAAGAGCGCCAGCATCTCGTTCTTGGAGTAGAACGCGCATATGCTCAACCAAATTCTCGTAGTCGGGTACGTTTGGCGTCAGTTCAGTTAACAAGCTGCCCACAGTAGCCTCACCTGAATTCAAGCGACTCAAAATTTGTTCTGTCTTGACTGTTGGTGGTGCACGATAGAGGTTACGTTGCGTCGTCTGAGCGTTGAGCACGCCTTTTCCTAAATCGTTAGAAAGACTTGCAAAAGACTTTTGAAGGATTTGTTCAAGCTTCTGGCGTTGTTGGCTGGTGGAATCGGAAATATATGATCCCGACTGTTCACTCTTTGTTACGAATGAATCTAATTCTTGTTCTAGAATCTCGAGTCGATACGAATTCGGATTTAATCCGTGTGCGGCTACATCTGAAATAGCAGACACCAGTACTTTAGTATTGTTAGTAATGCCAGCTTTTGAAAACCAAATGTTGTTTTTTACTACTGTCTGGGTAGCAGATTCGTACAGCGCTTTGCTGGAGTTAGCCGCATTTAAATTCGTATATGCCGTAGCAGGTGCTACCATCATTAGAGCTGCAAGCAAATGGGCTGTGGTAATTCTGTACTTGATGACCATGTCCGATTTCTTATTGTCGTTGTTATTGGATCGGCATGCCTGACAAATAACCCAGTCTGTGTGGTTAGTTGAATGTCAGGCAGTAAGGTATGGAGCGTCAGTTGCATGAGTTCCTTGATAAGCCCTGCGTAAACATGCGAAGTAATGAGCAATTGGTTTGGCATAGTTATTGTTATTTTTGACCTTTGTCCGCGCCTATTAGCGGAACTGTGAAACAAAATTTGGAGTAGTGAGAAATGGCCATATTAGGCAATAAGCGATTGATTTCTACGGGAGTTCCCGTTTTGATCTGCGGACTCTTCGCCGTTGAAGCATCGGCACAAAGCAAGCCGATGGTGGCTGAAATTCTGCCGCCAGCAAAAAGCGGAGAGTGTTACGCGAAAGTCAGCGTTCCTGCTAAGTATCGAAATGAGATGGTTGATGTACTTCTCAAAGAGGCGACAGAGCGATACCAAATAACCCCTGCAAAATTCGAAAATCGATCAAAGCGGGTGATGACACGTGAGGCGTCTAGTACGCTTAAGGCGATTCAGCCAGTACTAGAAGTTGAGAAGGATACATTTCTCGTCTCTCCTGCTAGCACCAATTGGGTTCGAGATTCATTGAAAGGTAAGGTGCCGTTAAGTGAAGGCGAGAAGCGTGATTTAAGCGCTGCTGGCGTAAAAATTGAAGAAGTGCCTGTAGGTAGCTGCCTTTATGAGCACTATCGTGATGCAACTATAAAGCAAGTGCCAAATCAGGTACTCATCAGCGAAGCAACCGAGAAGCTATCAACAACCCCTGCTAAATACCGAAAAGGTACAGAGAGCGTGTTGGTTAAGCCGGCATACAAGCGTCTAATTGAAGTTCCAGCAGTTTTCAAGAAGAAGCAAGATCGCGTACTAGTTGAAGCTGCACATTCTGTATGGCAAAAAGGCACTGGCCCTATCCAGAAAATCGATAACCAAACTGGCGAAATCATGTGTCGTATAGACGTGCCAGCTCAATATAAAACGATCGACGTGGATGTTATTGGAACTGCACCTTTGGTTACCAGTGTTACTGAAAAGGCTGTTTATAAAACCATCAACATAGAAAAACTTGATGCAGACGCTACAGAGCAGCGTGAGCCTGTTGCGGCGCAGTTTAAGACTATGAATAAAGAGCAAGTTCAATCTCCAGGTGGCTTTACTTGGTTGGCAACACGTACCGGTTCAGCTGCGGATGGTTCACATACTGGTCGAGTTGTTTGTAATCAAGCGATACCTGCGAACGAAATTGCTTATGACCGCACGGTTGTTAAAACAGCAGGGCGTTTTGAGCGAGTCAAAGTTGATGCAACTTATGAAGATGTAAGCGTGACAGAGTTGATCGCTGATGCTAGTAGTGTAAAAATTCCTGTACCAGGTGTTAACAGCAAAGTTGAGCGTCGAGTGAAAACTGATGACTCGCGTTTTGAGTGGCAGGCAGTATTGTGTGAAACAAACACAACTGGCGATATCATTACTCGTCTACAGGCTGCATTACAGAAAGAAGGATTTGCACCAGGTTCAATTGATGGCGTACTTGGACAGGGTACTTTGAATGCACTTGAAAAGTACCAGAAAAAGAATAAGCTGGCTGAAGGTGGCGTTACAATGGAATCAATGAAATCGTTAGGTGTCGAGCTGTAGTAGAGCTTTTACCCAATAAGAAAAAAGGCGTCCTCGGACGCCTTTTTTGTGTCCGCATTACAAAAGCAGCTTTAACTTTTCGAGATAGGCTAGCTCATCTGGCTCCCGCTGCGCACGTTGCGCATCCCATAAAAACTCGCCCAAGCATTCGATCATGAGATGCTCTACGGTATGACCATCACCGTGTTTGAGCAATAAAGAGCGTGTCAGAGGTGCTATTCCTTTTGGTCTATCTGTGCCGACTTGTTCTCGCAATGCCAGATGTAAACTTAAATGTAAGAAGGGGTTAAGTTCACCATGTTCTGGCGTGTAATCCTTATCAATAGCATCTGGATTTTCGACCAGTGCATGGTACTCGGGATGATCTTTAAGTAAGGACACAACTTGCTTTTCCATTGGCTCCAATGGTTCTTTTTGCAAGTGTTTGTTCCATGCGCTGAAAAACATTTCTCGCATGCGGGTTCGATCTTGTGTAAACAGCATAAATTTAAGAGACGGTTGTGTTGTTAGAACGAGCTATTTCGGGCTCTGTTAAAAACATTTCATTTTTCTGCGCCAATGAGTGATCGATTAGATTCTTGCCAGCGAGCATTAAACCTAAAATAATAAAAGCGCCAGGTGGCAATATCGCTATTAGCAATCCGTTTTTAGCATTAAATACTTGCAAGCTCCAGTTGCGCGCGTTTTCGCCAAACAGAAAATGACTGTCGGCAAGTATACTGCCTTGGCCAATCAGTTCACGTGCCGCTCCCAGCAAAACCAACACTGCCATAAACCCTAGTCCCATTGCCAGCGCATCCGCTATCGCAAACCGTATCGGTTGCCTGACTGCAAAGGCTTCGGCCCTGCCAAGGATGAGGCAATTAGTAACAATGAGTGGAAGAAATATACCTAGAGTCACGAACAGGTTAGGTAGCCAAGCTTGCATCAGCAATTCAATGATAGACACGGTTGAAGCTATTAATAAAACGTAAAGTGGAATCCGGATGGCCGGTGAAATGGATGCACGAAAGGTAGATACCAAAGTGTTGGATACCAGTAGAGTTAGCATTGTCGCTAAACCTAGAGACAGTCCATTAATCAACGTGTTGCTCACTGCTAATAAAGGACACAACCCCAGTAGTTTGACTAGCCCGGGGTTTTCAGTCCAAAGCCCATCTTTTATCAGTTGTGAAATATTCATTTAGCGCTGTCCACGAACAGTTTATCTCGATTGTGTTGGTACCACTGAGCTGTTTGATGAACTGCATGAATGACTGCGCGTGGGGTGATCGTTGCCCCAGTGAATTGATCAAATGCGCCGCCATTTTTACTCACGTCCCAGTCGATAGACTTCATTGAACTTGGCGTTAAATAGTCGAAAGCGTGTATCCAGTCCGAACGCTGCTCGTCAATGTCATCGCCGAGTCCCGGCGTTTCTCGGTGATTAGTGACTCTAACGGCAATAATTTTCCCTTCGTAGTTAAACCCAATGAGTAACTCAATTGGTCCATTGTATCCATCTGGCGCGATAGTTGAGACAACTGCGCCAGTGGGCTTTCCTTGAGTTTTGGCACGATAGACAGGTAGTTTGTCGACGCTGCCGAGGGCCAAGTCATTTATCATGATGAAGTCTGTCGCTGGATTGTTATCGTAGCTATTGGCAATGAGTAGTTGGGCTAGATTACCTTGTAGTTGTTCGCGCGCGGTTTTTTCAATGGGTGTTCGGGTTAAGTTGAATGCCAATATAATCACGAGGATTGCAATTGCAGTACAACTTCCTAGTACAAAACCATTTTTATATTCGGTGATATTCATCAGTTTAGCCGACCTGCATATCGATATGATCGATTAACGGTGCAGTTAAATTCATGAGCAACACGGCGAAAGCGATTCCTTCGGGGTATCCACCATATTCACGAATAACAAACGTAAGTGTACCAACACCAATACCAAAAATAATTCTACCGCGCTTACTACTTGCGGTTGTGACAGGGTCTGTTGCAATAAAGAACGCACCAAATATCAACGCGCCTGAAAGAGCAGAAGTATATAAAGGTGTGCTGTGATCTGCAAACAGCAGTGATAACACAAGAAAACTACCGATAACCGCAACCGGTATGTACCACTGAATGATGTGTTTGATTAGCAAGAAAACACCGCCAACCAGAAAAGCAAGGTTAATCCAAAGCCATCCAGATTGAATAAATTGTTCTTGAAGTTCGTTTGCGTTTACGTCCAGTGATTGTAATCTCTGTGAACGAACGTACTCCAATGGCGTAGCTTGAGTCACCCCATCCCAAAGCGCATGTGCGCCTAGTATATTGTTAACACTCAGCTTGGTTTGCATGAGCGCTAGTATGTCAATGTTGTGTAATTCGCCCGGTGCAAACCAGAGCGTCATGTTTTGTGGGAACGACACCATTAAAGCGGCATAGCCGACCATTGCAGGGTTAAACGGATTATGCCCTAAGCCTCCGTACACATGCTTGCCAAGCATGACCATAATAAACACCCCGACAATGAGTTGCCAAAAGGGCAGTGTAGGTGGCACAGCGAGGGCTAGTAGAAATGCTGCAAGACCAATGCTGCCGTCTTGAATGACTGCGATGCCATTCGATCGTCTCAGGCGAACCGCCAATGCTTCTAATAAAAGTGCGGCAACAATGGCTATGATGATGTTGATCAGTACGATAGGACTGATGAAATAGGCATAAGCCGCGGTGCCTGGCAACAAAGCTGCCATGACTAGTAGCATGATGCGCTGCGTATTGGGCGTGGTTACTCCGATGGCCTCTTTATCTAAAATGAGATTAGGCATTAGGTGTCTTTAGGCTTACGGTTGGCGCGAGCCCTTGCTAAAGCTTCGGCTATTTGTGTGGTACTGGGTTGGGTAGTTGCTTTAATAGATTGCTTGCGCTGTTCAATAGCAGCAGCTTTAGCCTGTTTGCGTTGGAGTTCGCGATGTTCACGCGCCTCATAGCGAAGTTCAGCATCTGAGGCTTTTTGCTGTTGCAACGTAGCTTCAGCTACTTGTGATTTTGCATAGCGAAATGTTTCAGTGAGCTTGATTGATGCTGGGCAGACAAGGTCGCAGCAGCCACACTCTATACATGCCTCCAGATTAAGCTGTGAACATTTATTCAAGTCATCTGCCATGGCGTACCAGTGTAATTGCTGAGGCAATAATTTTGCTGGACAGACATCACTGCATTGGCCGCAACGAATACAAGCAGATTCTGGAATATCCGAGTCTTTTGGTTCTGCAAGAATGCAGTTTGTTTTGGCCGTGGCTGGAACTGATAAAGTGGTTAGGTCGAATCCGCTGAGTGGACCGCCGGCGCGGATGCGACTGGTATTGATGGCTCCAGCATTATTTGTATTTCGTATGATGAAATCTATTGGGGTGCCAAACCTTACAAGTACATTGCATGGGTGGGGCATAGATTTTCCACCTAAGGAAATAATGCGAGAGTCAAGTGGCCTATTATTCAGTGCTTGCCAAAGTGCGTGAGCTGTTGCGATGTTGATACAGACTACGCCATGGTCAACCGGTCTCTCATCGTGCGGTATAAATTGACCGGTTACGCATTCAATCAACGGGCTTTCAGCGCCAGTAGGGTAGCGTGTTGGAATGGTCATCACTTCAATTGAGGAGTCTATACCGATGAGTGCTTTGCGCATGCACTCAATGGCCTCAGGCTTGGAGTCTTCGATGGCCACAATACAAACTTGGCAACGAGTTAATTTAGTTAGAGCGCTGATGCCTTTCGCAATGCTTGAAGCATCGCTTTGCATCAGTGCCTCATCACAGGCTATCTCAGGTTCGCACTCTGCTGCATTGATGATCAGTGTATGTAAGCCTTTTTTTGCAGCAAGTAGTTTGGTCGCGGTAGGGAACCCTGCACCACCTAAACCCAATAGAGCATATTGATTCAAAATTGAAATAGCATCCTCATCGTCACCGTCAGATACAGTATTAATATCGATAGTAAAAGCGTTAGTCAGCGCTTCAAGTCTGGTTTCATAGCTTTGGTGCTGTGTTCTTACTCGTTGATCTTCTCCATCACTATCTAAAATAATTGAATTAACCTTCAACGAGTCAGGATGGATGGTTTTATGGATTTCAATGGCTCGTATCAGACCAGAGGTTGGAGCCACCAAGCCTTGTGCTAATAGTTGTCCGCGTAATACAGATTGGCCTGCATCAACGATCGGAGTTAATGGTTGTTTGGCATAGTTGATCAGAGGCAACACCAATGTTGGTGGCACTGGCAACTCAAACAAGTCGCTTTTAAGTGCCCGTTTGTTCGGCTCAAGTGCGAGTCCACCATGAAAATTAAACGGTGGTTTAATCTGTTTTAGGCTTAGGCGCGTGCTGATATCGGCTATCAGTTTTTTTGTTGTACTGGCGATCATAATGGGCGAGGCCATTTCCAATCAGCTGCAGTTTTTGCTGGCGCGAGCAAATCTATACAATCGACTGGACATGGTGGTAGGCACAGTTCACAGCCAGTGCATTCATTACTAATAACCGTGTGCATCAGTTTTGATGCTCCCACTATAGCGTCCACAGGGCAGGCTTGGATGCACAACGTGCAGCCGATGCAAACAGATTCATCAATAACAGCGACTAATGCGGGCTTTTCGATTCCACATTCAGTATTAAGTGCAATGACGGGCATACCAAGTAATTCAGCAAGATCGGAGATGGTTTTATCACCACCTGGTGGGCATCGGTTAATTTTTTCATGTTCGTTGATTATTGCGCTCGCATAGGGCCGGCAGCCGGGGTAGCCGCATTGAGCGCATTGGGTTTGTGGTAAAACGGCATTGACTGCTTCTATCATTGCAGTGTCGTTGTCTTTCACACCTGCTTTCGCCGGTCGAGATAGTCGTGCGAGTAACGCACCAAGTAGCATTAACAGCCCGACAAATAGCAACAGCGGAATCAACGCATTGGCAGAGTCAAATGAATAACTCACGTTAAACCTGTGAACCCCATAAATGCCAAAGACATAATACCAGCGGTGATCAGGCCAATCGCATTGCCTTTGAATGCGGTAGGTACGTTAGCGCCGCTAAGTCTTTCACGCAGTAATGAAAAGAGGATTAACACCAGCGTGAATCCTAGTGCTGCGCCAAAACCAAACAGTACCGCTTCTATGAGCGAGTGGTGTTGTCTTGCGCTCAGTAGGGCGACCCCAAGCACAGCACAGTTGGTAGTAATCAGTGGCAAATATAAACCCAGTACCCGGTGCAACATTGGACTGCGTTGGCGAATGACGATTTCAGTGAATTGCACCACAATGGCAATAATTAGTATAAAACTGATCGTGCGTAGATAAGGTAATTCAAACGGCACCAACAACCAATGATTGATTATGTAGCTTAATGCTGATGCCAATGTAAGTACGAAGCTTGTTGCCAGTCCCATACCCAACGCACTTTCAAGGGTGCGTGAAACACCCATGAACGGGCACAGCCCAAGAAACTGAGTCAGAACAAAGTTATTGACCAGTACCGTGGTGAGTAATATGAGTGCATATTCGCTGATGCGTTCGTCTCACTTGGCTCGCATGCCGGCATCAGCGCCTTCATCAGGCGATAGGATGAATAGCTCGCTGCCACCAGGGCCTGCCGCCAAGACCATGCCCGAAGATAAACCAAAGCGCATCTTGCGTGGCTTCAGGTTAGCAACCATCACTGTTTTTCTACCAACTAAATCTGCCGGCTCGTAAGCGGCTTTAATTCCAGCAAATACCGTGCGTGTCTCTATGCCGATATCTAACGTTAGTTCAACGAGTTTATCCGCACCTTCAACTGGTTGTGCATCAACGATGGTTGCGATACGCAAATCTATTTTTTCGAAATCGCTAATGTCTATTTCAGGTTTGATTGGCTCAAGCTGAGTTGATGACTTTGCATTGGATGCAGAGCCTGCAGTGCTAGCTGATTTTATTGCCGCATTTTGTTTTTCTGTGGCCGCCATCAGTTTTTCAACTTGTGCCGTTTCTACTCGCGTCATTAGTGGTTTGAATTTTTCTATCTTGTGATCAACCAAAGGGTGGTCTAATGCCGCAATCGTAAGTTCGGTATTCAAAAAGCTTTCAGTCTTTTGCGCTAGTTGAGGTAGCACGGGACTTAAGTAGGTCATGATGATGCGGAAGTAGTTGAGTCCAACAGTGCAAATAGCTTGCACTTCATCACGATTTTCTTCCTGTTTGATTTTCACCCAAGGCTCTGCATCGTTTATGTAAGTATTAGCGTGCTCTGCTAACAACATAATTTCGCGCATGGCCTTACCGAACTCCCGTTGCTCATAGTGTTCACAAATAATAGATTTTGCGCTGACAAGGTTATCGTAGTCGTTCTGTAGTGCTACAGGGTATTCTGCGCTTAGCATGCCGTGGAACTGTTTGGTTATAAATCCTGCACAACGGCTGGCGATGTTAACTACCTTGCCAACTAAGTCTGCATTAACGCGTGTAACAAAATCGTCTAAATTTAAATTGAGATCAGTGACGTTGCTGTTTAGCTTGCTAGCAAAGTAATAGCGCAAATACTCAGGTTCTAAGTGTTCTAGCCAAGTTGCCGCGCTAACGAAGGTGCCGCGTGATTTTGACATTTTCGCGTCGTCTAACATTAAGAATCCGTGACAGAACACACCAGTGGGTTTGCGAAATCCTGCCCCTTCAAGCATGGCAGGCCAAAACAAGCAATGAAAGTTCATGATGTCTTTGCCAATAAAATGATAAAGCTCGACATCTGAGTCTGGCTTCCAACTATCCTCAAAATTTTCGCCAGTGCGTTTGGCTAAGTGTTTATGACTACCGATATAACCAATGGGTGCATCAAGCCATACATAAAAATACTTGCCTGGTGCATTCGGGATTTCAAAGCCGAAGTAAGGAGCGTTTCTGGAGATGTCCCAATTTTGTAAACCACTGTCGAGCCACTCACGAAGCTTGTTACCAACTTCGTCTTGTACAGCTGGTCCTGCAGTCCATTGCTTGAGCATTTCGCTGAATTCGCTCAATGCAAAAAAGTGTTGTTCGGAATCGCGCAGCTCAGGCGTAGTGCCTGACACCTGCGAAATGGGTTCTTTTAATTCAGTAGCGTCATATGTGGCGCTGCACGATTCACAGTTGTCACCGTATTGATCTGCAGTGCCGCAGTTTGGACAAATTCCCTTGACGTAGCGGTCGGGCAGGAACATGTTCTCTTTGGCATCGAAAAGTTGCTTAATGGTTTTCTTCACAATCAAGCCGGCATCGTTCAGTCGGTTGTAGACCAACTCAGACATTTCGAGATTTTCTTCCGAATGCGTCGTGTGAAAATTATCTGGCGATAACAAAAACCCAGCGATGTCCCGCTCGTGTGAGGCCTTCATGTTGTCTATGAGGGCTTCAGGCGTTATGCCTTCCTGCTGAGCTCGCAGCATGATTGGCGTACCGTGCGCATCGTCTGCCCACACCCATTGGCACTGATTACCCATCAGTCGCTGATAGCGCACCCAAATATCGGTCTGGATGTACTCTAATAGATGTCCAAGGTGCAAATCGCCGTTTGCGTAAGGCAAGGCGCTGGTGACAAGAATCTTTCGGCTCATACTCTCGTATTCTTTTCTAAGCTGGGTGTGTATAGTCAGGGGTTCGTTTACGTAGTCTAACAGCCCACCGTCATGGGAGCCACGCCACAATATGTCTGATTTATCACGAGAAAAAGTCGAGCAGGTGCTCAGCGAGTTTATCGATCCACATCTGGAGTCCAGTTTGGTGAAAGCCAAGGCTGTTGATGACATTCAGATTACTGGAGATGAGGTCACCATCACGCTCACGATGCCCTATCCGTGTGCCCAATACAGTGAAACACTGGTTGAGCAGTTACACACTGATCTGGTTGCCAAAGCGGGTGCGACCAACACCAATATCAATGTTCAGCAAAAGATCATTGCTCATTCTGTTCAGCATGGCGTCAAGCGGCTTGATAACGTCAAGAATATTATTGCCGTAGCATCGGGTAAGGGTGGTGTTGGAAAATCCACTACGTCGGTGAATTTGGCTCTTGCGCTTGCTGCAGAGGGCGCCTCGGTTGGGCTTCTCGATGCTGATATTTACGGTCCAAGTCAACCACGCATGATGGGTTTGTCTGGCCAGCCTGAGTCTGCTGATGGCAAAACGCTTGAGCCAATGGAAAACTACGGTGTGCAAACCATGTCGATTGGTTTTCTGGTGGATGAGGAATCTCCGATGATTTGGCGTGGACCCATGGTCACGCAAGCACTGGAGCAATTACTGAACGACACCCGTTGGCGCGATCTTGATTATTTACTGATCGATCTACCACCAGGAACTGGCGACACCCAGCTTACGCTTGCTCAAAAAGTACCGGTTAGTGGGGCTATTATTGTCACAACGCCTCAGGACATAGCCTTACTGGATGCCCGAAAGGGCTTGAAGATGTTCGAAAAAGTTGATATTCCAATTCTGGGAATTGTGGAGAACATGTCGACTCACATTTGCAGCAACTGCTCACACGAAGAACATATCTTTGGTGAGGGTGGTGGCAGCGCGATGGCCGCTGAAGCTGATGTGACTTTGCTGGGTTCGTTACCACTAGAGATGCGGATTAGGCAGCAAGCCGACAGTGGAAAGCCCACGGTGGTCGCAGAGCCAGATTGCCGAGCCTCTGAAATTTATCGCGAAATAGCTCGAAAAGCGGCTGCCCGTTTGGCAAAGCAAGCGAAGGATTACAGTTCGAGCTTTCCAAACATTGTTATCCAAAGTACCTGAGGTCGCATTTAAAGCAACGCTTTAACACTGTACAAGCACAATTCAAAAGCTGTGTGAAGGAGCAGGGGCTTAATGGTTAAAACTGACAGACCAGAGAAATATGAGTATTAAATCTGACAAGTGGATTCGGCGCATGGCTGAATCCACCAATATGATTGAACCGTTCGAATCGGGGCAGGTTCGGGTGGATGAAAATAACGAGCGTATCGTGTCGTATGGCACATCTAGCTACGGCTACGATGTTCGCTGCGCTGATGAATTCAAGATTTTCACGAACATCAACCATGCGATAGTCGACCCTAAAGCCTTCGACCCAGATAGCTTTGTCGATTTGAAGTCCGATACGTGCATCATTCCACCCAATTCGTTCGCTCTTGCGCGCACGGTAGAGTATTTTCGTATTCCGCGTAGCGTTCTCACGGTCTGTTTGGGGAAGTCTACGTACGCTCGCTGCGGCATTATTGTCAATGTCACACCACTTGAACCAGAGTGGGAAGGGCACGTAACACTGGAATTCTCTAACACCACACCGTTGCCTGCAAAAATCTACGCTAACGAAGGCGTGGCTCAAATGCTGTTTTTCGAAAGCGATGAGGTTTGCGAGACTTCCTATGCAGATAGAGGTGGAAAGTATCAGGGCCAGCGGGGCGTAACGTTGCCAAAAACCTGAAGTTTTGCGGCCACTTAATTTTTTAAGAAGGTGTAGGTGGCACTTTTTTTGGAGCAGATTTGCCAGCGACCCTAATCATTGCGTAGAGTAGGGATAGTGGATGGAAAAAGTTACATAGAATCCAAATGATAGATTGTGATGGTTTTCGCCTGAATGTCGGAATAATCCTGAGTAATGATCAGGGACAGGTATTTTGGGCTCGTCGAGTTGGGCAGGATGCGTGGCAATTCCCTCAGGGCGGAATCGATAAGGAAGAGACTCCCGAGCAGGCAATGTACCGCGAGCTCAAAGAAGAGACGGGGTTAAATCCTGGCGACGTGGACATTTTGGGCTGCACTAATGACTGGCTGAAATATCGCCTGCCAAAGCGCTATGTGCGGCGCAATCAATTGCCTGTGTGTATTGGCCAGAAGCAAATTTGGTTTATGTTGCGTATGCTCGGCTCGGAATCGTCAGTCGATCTGGACGTTTGTGACAAACCGGAATTTGATAGTTGGCGTTGGATAGACTATTGGGAGCCCTCTCGGCGAGTTATCTTCTTCAAGCGAAAGGTATACAAACGAGCGCTTAAAGAGCTTGAACCTCTGCTGGTGACCAGCTAAGGCGTATTGAACTTAGTTGCCGCGAGTTAAACCCTCAAACAACGCTCATATGCCAAGCGACTGAGCAAATACCCTTACGATTAGGTGTCGGTCAGCTTGGTTAGCGTCTCTCTGAATTTCTTAAGATCAATGGCCCCCACGTATTTGTCCACAAAATTACCGTCTTGATCGATCAAAAAGGCGGTTGGTGTGCCTTTTATATCCCCAAACGCGTTTAATACTTGGCTGTTCAGGTCAATCGCGACCAAGAAAGGCCAGTCATTGCCTTCACTCAGTTCGACGACATCCGATGGCTTATCAAATGGCATGGCTACTGCGACCATTTCGAAGCCTTTTGGTTTGAATTCCTCATACACCTCCGTCAGATGCGGCATCTCTTTTAGGCAAACCACACAAGTAGTTGACCAAAAGCTCACCAATAACGGTTTGCCAAGTTCGCTCAAATACAAAGGTGTTTTATTTTTTAGAGTTTTAAATCCGATCTGCGGAGCTGGACCTTCTATACCGGCATGGTTGCTGCACGCATTGAGCGATACCGCTAATCCCAAAACGAGGGTAATGGCGGCGTAACGGCTGTAATGGCGGAGTTTCGGCATTGGTTCGAGCTTCTCTGTCACTTGAGAACGAGATTTTCACATAATCCGCGCGAAAGCGTACGACGCATTCATGACACGTCGTGAGTCTGACGCATTGATTTTGTGACCAGATTGGCAATGTGGCCTGTTGGTCATTTCTTAAGAAATCCGCCGATTGACCGACATTTTAGTTAGCACAGGCAGTAAGGCGCGTAAGTGATGCGGTTTGCTACTTATAGAACTTGCTTTAGCGCGCGTCGCGAAGCGGGAAACGGAGAATTTTATGAGAAAGCTTTTAGGCACTATTGCCTTGAGTTTGGGTTTGTTCGCCAGTCAAGCACACGCTGATGTCGCCAAAATGTATTACGGCATTGGTTTTACCGATGGGAAAATGGAGCTGACCAATTCTGGCGACAAAAGCCTCGGTACGATAAACGCAACACTCGGTTTTCAGTTGCTGGATTTTATCGGGCTGGAGCTGGAAGTTGGTACGGCGTCAGATCAGGCCAGCAGTATTATTAGTGAGCCACTCGTTCAGTACCAAGCTGCGTTGGTTCGTTTGGGTTATCGCTGGGATCGCACGGGTGTTTATATTCTCGGTGGGCAAGCTCGACTCGACATCGATAAAAGCCTCAACTCAACGGATGCAGGTACAGCTGTTGGATTCGGTCTCAACTTCTTCGGCAACGAAACAACTTCGTTAAATCTGCACGTGCTTGATATAGACGGCGGCACGTTTACAACGGCCAGCATTGGCTTTCAATATTACTTTGGTGGCTTCCGGTAGGGCTGGGACGTTATGCGAGCGGTAGACTTAAGGACATTGGACATGAAAAAAATTGGTATTTTGCTTGTATCCACAGCATTGGTATTAAGTGCATGTGGAAAGCGCACTGACGAGACTGCTGTGGCTCAATCGCCTACGGGATACAACGCTCAAGGCGAGCCAATCGGTGGCACAGACACCCCTGGTCTTGGTGCAGCTATTGGACAGGAGATAAATGTCCGTGTCATTAGTAGCCAGCCAAGCCTACTGACTGGTGATCAGGCAACAGCTGATATAACAGCGGCGGTCACTAATGCTAGCAACCTCCCCATGGCCGATATGGAGATCACATTTTCTGCGAATGGCGGTGTACTCCAAGGTGCTCAAACTGTCACTGATGAAAATGGCGAAGCAACGGCCGTTTTGTCATTAAAATACGATTCAGCGAACCAAGATATTCTTGTTAAAGCGGTCGCTGGTAATTTTGACGGCGTTGCGCGTGTAGTCGCTGAAGGTTCAACACTTGAACTCTCTGGTGATGAAAACGTAGTGCCAGGTAACGATGTTGAAATTGAAGCAAAACTAACGGCGGGTGATGGTTCTGCGATCGCTAACGAAATTGTTACTATTTCTTCTGCTAATGGTAATGCGTTAAGTTCTACATCGGCGTTGACTGACCCACAAGGTGTTGTTTCGGTCACTTCAGGCAGCGTGAATGGTGGTGACACTATAACCTTCATGGCGTTGGTAGATGCTCTCGGTAATCCGTCTGTTAGCCAAGCACACAAATTCTCAGTGTCGGATGATCAATTGCAATTCGCATCGGATTCAAAGACTGAGTTTGGTGTAAATCAAGCACATGAAATCAATGTTGAATGGAGCTATAACGGTGAGCCGATTGCGCAAAAAGATTTGAAATTTTCCATTACTGCGGGTCAGATTCTTGGGGACTCTGTTGTTACTACTAACAACGCAGGTGTTGCCAAAGTATCGGTACTGTCGACAATAGCGGGTGAAGTTACTCTGTATGTATCGGCGCCAGATGGTTCAGTGACCAATAAACACACGTTCGATTTTGTGGGAGATACTCCTGCATTGATTAAGGTAAACACCACCTCTAGTCGAGTCAATATTCGTGATAAGGCATCTATATCTGCGATCATTACTGATGCCAATGGCAATCCAGTAAAAAATACCACTGTTGTCTTTTCAAGTTCGAATCTTAAGGGTGGCCAGTTGAGTGCAACCTCTGCAGTGACGAACACCAAAGGCATTGCAGAAATTGTTTTCACTGCCGGTACAGCAGCAACAGAGCAAGGTGAAATTGAAATCTATGCGGAAGTTGATGGTAGCGATATTTTCAGTAGCGCCGAGCTCACTATTGTGGAGCCGGTGTTAAATGTAACCATGGGTACAGCACATGAAATATTCACCACAGGTGCAGAGACTCAGTACTACGTAAACTATGTTGTGCAGGTTGCTGATGGTGGTGGACAAGCGCTTAAAGGTGCCCAGGTTCAGTTGTCGATACAGCCAGTAAGCTATACAAAGGGACATCTACTATTGGTAGATGAGAACGGAATTAGTCGTAATGATGCCGAAGACAAAGATACCTGGAAAGAAGATCATTGGGCAAAGCACCGTTCTACAACTTTATTGTGCTTCGGAGAAGATACTAACGGTAATCGAATTCTCGATGCTGGGGAAGATACCAACAATAACGGTGTCCTTGACCCACAAGATCCGGCATTGCTAGCCCCTGTCACTGAGGAAGGTCTGGCAACACTTGAGGGCAATGGAACACTAACCACTGACGATACTGGGTCTGGCTATTTTAGAGTTCAGTATCCGATAACTAACTCTAGATGGGCTTCAATAAATGTTGTAGCACGGGCGCAAGCGCTCGGTGTTGAGGCAACAACGACTTTGTGGAATACATTGGACTATGACGTTAAGGAGTATCCTGCGTCGAACTCTAATCCGGCTAACCGCGTTAGTCCCTATGGCATGCAGTTAGATTATAACGAGTATGCAGCTGATGGAATAACAGTGACAAACACGGTATCGGGCTGCACTCTTCCGTACTAGTAATGACCAGTTGGAGTGGCGGGAGCCGCTCCAACCTATTAAATCAAAAGATTGCGATTTAGCTAAACAAGGCGAACACAGTGTTTAAAAGTGATTCTAATCCAGCGGTTTCAAGTTCAGATGAGAACAGTATTCTCATTTTATCAGCAGCAGGTGCTGTTGGCCCTGTAAATGAGCTCAACGCTGTTAATCGTGCTGCTCTTTGTAAATCTGCAGTTGTTGTGCATGTGCAACGAAACGATCAATTAAAACCAGAAGGTGCAAACCGATGGTTAATGTATTTGATCGAGGGCTCGCTGACGTTATATGACGGCAAGGACGAAGTGGGTACCATTACCGCTAAAACGACAGATGCAATGCAGCCATTGTTTCAAGATAAAACAGCTTACCAACTTGCCAAGACACCGACGGTTGCGAAAATTGTAAAGTTCGGTAGAGAGCAGCTAGATATTTTGCTGCGCGAACAGCAGAAGAACGCGATAAGCGTATTGGATGTGCAAGTTACCGAAAAAGATAACCTAGTATTCGATTCCATCGTCGCGGAGATGAAAACGAATAAAGTGAATCTGGCAAGTTTTGGTGAGGCTGCTGCAAAAATTCTGACCTCTCATTCAAAGGTTGCTGGTATTCCAGAGCTAGCTGAAATCATTCAATCAGATCCTGGATTGTCTGCGAATATTGTACATGCTGCCAATAAAGCTGATGGTGGTGCAGGTGATTCTATAACCAGCATTCGAGGTGCGATATCGCGACTGGGTGTTGAAGCAACTCAGAGAAGCTTAGAAGAACTGTTACGACAGAATACGATTGTTGCGGCTAACGATGTTATTGAAAGACGCTTTCGACGCTACATCCAGAGAACGGCATTATCGACGGCAATTGTTCAAGTACTAGCTAAAGAAATTCCTGATCTTAAAGGGGATGTTGCTATATTGGTTGCACTGGCATCTGATATTGGCGAACTGATGGTAATCAGCCATGCGAATAAATTTGCTGATCAATTCCAAGATGAAGCTGAATTAGATGGCGTTGTTGCTAATCTTCGCACGGTACTCAGCGGTTGGTTGATGAGTAGCTGGGACTTTCCAGAAGAGTTTGTTGATGCGGCTCATATTGCTCGCGATTGGTATCGAAACCACACCGGTGAAATTAACTACACCGATCTTGTCACTGCATCACTACTGATTATTCAGTCTGAAATGCCTGATGGACAACCTAGCTCTATTCCAAGTGCTGATAATTTGTTATTAGCTCGACGTTTACAGCAGGCTGGCATCGATCTGAAGGCGCCTAGTGAAATTATGAAAGCGGCGACCAATAAGTTGGTTACCGTGCAAGCCTTGCTAAAAGCGGGCTAAATCAAGATTGGCCGTCGACGTTTTGCGTTGACGGTCTATCCATTCGACGCAATTCTTTTGGTATTGAGAACGACACGTTTTCAGGTATACCATCATTCTCCACAGCTGTTTCCCCACCGGCATCTTTAAGCCTTTGCACCACTTCCTGTACTAACACTTCTGGTGCTGACGCACCGGCCGTAACGCCAATGCATTTTTTGCCTTCAAGCCAATTTTCTTGTATGTCTTGAGCTCGGGTGATTAAGTATGAGGCTACGCCGGCACGCTCGCCAAGTTCTTGTAATCGGTTTGAGTTGGAGCTATTGCTTGCGCCAACCACTAATAATAAATCAACTTGTTCGCACAAGGCCTTCACCGCATCTTGACGATTCTGCGTTGCATAACAAATATCATCTTTGTTTGGTGCTGCGATGCTAGGGAACCGTGAGCGTAGTGTGTCGATAATATCTTGAGTGTCGTCAACCGAGAGGGTTGTTTGAGATACAAAAGCGAGCTCATCTGGTTGCTTAATGTCTAGCGATGCAACATCCTCTGGTTTCTCCACGAGGATAATACGACCGCCATTGCTAGTGTCGTAACGCCCCATCGTACCTTCAACCTCTGGATGGCCTGCATGACCAATTAAAATGACTTCTTTGCCTTGGCGTGCATACTTTACGACTTCGAGATGAACCTTGGTTACCAAGGGGCAGGTGGCATCGAATATTTGTAGGCCACGCTTACTGGCGTGATCTTCCACTTCTTGCGATACGCCATGGGCACTAAAAATAACGGTGTTGTCGTCAGGAATTTCATCGAGCTCATCGACAAAGACAGCCCCTTTATCTCGAAGTTTGTCCACAACGAACTTGTTGTGTACAACTTCATGACGTACATAAATAGGTGCACCATGTATTTCCAGTGCACGCTCAACAATCTCGATCGCGCGATCGACACCGGCGCAGAATCCGCGAGGGTTAGCGAGTAAAATTTGCATATATGGTCGTCTCGAGCTGCGTTTGAGTTAGTCGTCCTGAGTGGTTGGCTCAGGTGTCTTCTCGAAAAAGGTCAGTATTATCAGCAATGCTGCGCCGCAAAATATCGCAGAGTCTGCGATGTTAAACGTCGGAAAATAGCTATTGCCATAATAAACTTGAATAAAGTCGACAACATAACCATGAAATGCGCGGTCAATAAGATTGCCAACAGCGCCGCCGAGAATTAGTGCAAACGACAAGCTCATCCATTTCTCTTGCATGGTTAGTCGGTAGAGCCAAACGATGAGCAACAGACTCACCACCAAGCTAATGCCAGTGAATATCCAGCGTTGCGCGCCACCTGGCACGTTGAGAAAGCTAAATGCTGCCCCGTAGTTGTAAGCCAGTGCAATATTGAACATCGGCATAACCTGAATGGCTTCGTGTAAATCAAGTGCACGCTCAGCAGCGATTTTTGTCACCTGATCCAGTACAACGCAAAAAATGGCAATTCCAAAACGTAAAAACTGAGGCATGATTGGTCCTTACGCAAATTGTCGTTGTTCGCCGTCACCGAATGCGTTTGAGGCGCATCGTGTACACAGCTCGGGGTGTTCTAAATCTGTACCGATGTCGTGGCGTTTATGCCAGCATCGTACGCATTTTTCAGCATCAGTTTTAGTTGCAACAATGGCCATCTGTGAATCCTGAACGCTTACCACTGATGCATTCGCTGGTTTTTGATCAAATGGTTTGATGTTAGCTTCAGAGGTGATGAATATAAAGCGCAATTCATCGCCAAGCAATCCTAATGATTTAGCCAGTTCGCCATCGCAGTACAGCGTAAGAGATGCATCTAATCCTCCACCAATTTGTTTGTCGGCACGCAATACTTCGAGTGCTTTGGTAACCGCATTGCGCGTCTCCACAATGCTATCCCACGACTTGTTGTCCAGTGCTGAATTGTCATCAAGCGGGTATAGGCCATCGAAATAGGGCTTGGTGAACACAGACTCGCTGCGATCACCTGGCATGTGATGCCATATTTCATCGCTGGTAAAACTCAATACCGGTGTTATCCAACGCACCAATGCTTCAGTGATCAGATACATCGCGGTTTGTGCTGAGCGTCGACCTTGGCTGTCCGCATGCATGGTGTACTGCCGATCTTTAATGATATCGAGGTAGAAGTTACTCATGTCGATATTACAAAAGTTGTGCACACTTTGATAAACCGTGTGGAACTGATAATCATCATAGGCTTGTTGAACCATCGCTTGCGTTTGCAACGTGCGATCAACTGCCCAACGATCGATTGCGAGAAGATCTTCTTTGGCGACAGCATCTTTGGCTGGGTCAAAATCGTTAATCGCACTAAGCAGGTAACGTGCTGTATTTCGAATACGCCGATATGAATCTGCCATCCGATCAAGAATTTCTTGCGAAACACTCATCTCACCACGGTAGTCAACTGAACACACCCACAGGCGAACAATGTCCGCACCTAGTGTTTTCATTAACGTTTGCGGTGAAATGGTGTTTTTCAAAGACTTCGACATTTTCTTACCGTCTTTATCAACGGTAAATCCGTGCGTCAGCACTTGCTTGTAGGGTGCATGCTTGTTGATTGCGGTACTGGCAAGGATAGATGAATGAAACCAACCTCTATGTTGGTCAGAGCCTTCCAAATACAAGTCGGCTGGGTAGGTCATCTCTTCGTTTTGTTGAAGCACGTGATAGAACGAGGTGCCTGAGTCGAACCACACGTCCAATACATCAGTGACTTTGCTGTATTGATCGGCATCGTCACCGAGTAAATCTTTTGCATCAAGATCGAACCAAGCTTGAATGCCTGATTCTTCAATTCGCATAGCAACTGATTCAATTAAGTTTTGTGTATCGCCGTGCAGTTCGCCGGTTTCTTTGTGCAGAAACAACGGGATAGGAACACCCCAATAGCGTTGTCTTGAAATGCACCAGTCAGGTCTATTTTCGATCATGCCATTAATGCGTGATTGGCCCCATTCTGGAACCCATTTAACTTTTTCGATTTCTGCCAGCGTATCTTTGCGTAAATCATGGCTGTCCATGCTGATAAACCATTGTGGTGTTGCACGAAAGATGATGAATGTTTTTGTACGCCAGCAATGTGGGTAGCTGTGACGAATTTTTTCATCATGAACAAGCTTTCCAGCGGCGGTTAACGCTTCAAGCATATGCGCATCGACTTTGCTGACGTGCTCACCACCAAACATTTCGATTTTGTCTCTGAACACACCGTTGTCGTTTACGGGGTCGAGTAACTCTAGGTTGTAGCGTTTACCGGTATAGAAATCATCAACACCATGGTCGGGTGCGGTATGTACACAACCAGTACCGGTTTCAGTCGTAACGTAATCGCCAACAACCATTAATGAATCACGCTGGTATAAAGGATGTTGCAACACTACGTTTTCAAGATCACTACCTGCAGCTGTGCCGAGTCGTTCGAACTGGTCAAACTCATAACGTTGCATGACGCTTTCGACCATATCGTCTGCAACGATGAGCCGTTCGTTGTTGCATGCAACCAGCGCGTAGTTGAGATCTGGATGAACACACACTGCTTGGTTACCGGGAATAGTCCAAGGTGTGGTGGTCCAAATAACGACGCTGACTTCAGTGCCATCATCGGTGGCATTAAATTTTGCTAACAGCTCTTTTTTGTCTTTCGGTGCAAAACGCACATCGATAGCAGTAGAGGTTTTATCTTCGTATTCAACTTCAGCTTCCGCCATGGCTGAGTGTGCGCCCCAACTCCAATGCACTGGCTTTACGCCTTTGTAGATGTGTCCTTTCTCGATGATTTTGCCCAGAGCACGAACTATGTTGGCCTCATTGGCAAAGTTCATTGTGAGATACGGGTTATCCCAATTGCCGAAGACGCCAAGGCGTTTAAATTCTTCACGTTGGTTGTCGATTTGCTTAGTAGCGTACTCACGGCATTTCTGGCGGAACTCGCCTTCGGTGACTTTGTCCCCGGCTTTGCCGACAATGGATTCCACCTTGTTTTCGATAGGCAAGCCGTGACAATCCCACCCTGGTGTGTAAGGCGAGTCGAAGCCTTCGAGCTGTTTGCTCTTAACGATCATGTCCTTAAGGACCTTATTCACCACATGGCCAATATGCAGATCGCCGTTGGCGTACGGAGGGCCATCATGCAAAATGAATTTGGGTCGACCTTTGGATGCGTCACGAATTTGCTGGTAGACATCATCCTGTGCCCAACGCTTTAGCATTTCAGGCTCTTTTTGAGCCAAATTGCCGCGCATGGGGAATTCGGTCTTGGGTAGATTCAGTGTTTGTTTGTAATCGGTCACGAGCAACTATTCACGGTAGTTTGTTGTGGTATTCACCAAGGCTTATGGACAAAGTATTTGCCCAAGCACTTAGTGTATGCGATTACACAGAAATGTGAGTCCTGGATTGCCGTTCAGTATGCGAGAAGCTGTGTCCGAATCGTTAGAAATAGCCTCTTTCAATGCATCCAGCGAGTCGAATTTCTTTTCACCACGGATATATTCAAGAAAATCGATCTGCAGGTGATGGCCATAGAGCTGCACAGCAGAATTTAGCGCATGAACTTCGAGTAGTAGTCGGCGACCACCGACGGTTGGTCGTTCGCCCAGATTGGCGACGGCTGCATAGGATTTCTGCGTGGTTAGATCGTGTGCGATCACGGCAAAAACACCCTTCAATGATGGTTTGTGACCGTGTAGAGCAATGTTTGCAGTTGGAAACCCCAATTGCCGACCGACTTTTTCGCCGTGCACCACTCGTCCGCTAATTCGGTACGGGTGGCCAAGTAAATCCGCAGCCTCGCGTAGCTCACCTTGAACCAAGTGCTCACGAATTCGAGTGCTTGAAACACGCTTATCAGCAACAGAAATAGTTTTATATTGCTCTACGCTGAAATTGTTTCGTTCACCGTGTGCCTTTAGCAACTCAAAGTCGCCGGTTCGGCCACGCCCAAAGCGAAAGTCGTCACCGATTAGTACGTGTGGAGTGCGCAGAGTCTGAACTAACACTTGGGTGATAAATTCGTCCGCGGTTTGATTTGCCTGGACCTCGTCGAAATCGAGTAGCAGCAAGATATCCACTCCCTGTGCGGCCAAGCTCTGGACACGATCTCGGAAGCCATTCAGGCGTGACGGTGCGTTTTCGGCCGAGAAGAACTCTTGCGGCAGGGGTTCAAAGCTGACGACGCAAGACGGCAGTTGATGGTTAGCAGCGGCATCGACCAGTTGTTTAAGCATGGCCTGATGGCCAAGGTGTACGCCATCAAAGTTGCCAATAGTTGCAACGCAGGCGGTATCTTCTGGCCATCGATGAAGGCCGCGGACTAAGCGCATACAGGGTGATTCTCAGTTTTTTCGATGCGGTGATCGAAAGGTCGCCTATCAATTGTGGTTTGAATAGCCTTCGGTAGCGATAAGTACATTGGTATCGCTTTAAGGGCTTGCTAAGTCTTTTGGCCTAATGCCGACCAATAACAGTGCTGCAGTATAGGTCGCAGCGCCAGCCATAATTATAAACAGTAAATTCAATGCGCGAGAGGTTGCATCAAGTGCATGCCAGTCGCCTTGGCTCAGAATCCAAATGACCACCCCCAAAACCAGCCAGGCCAGCACCATGCGCTTACAAAAGGCGATGAGTTCTGCCGAGACACGATAGATGTCCTGCTCACCCAGCTTTTGATACAGCATCCATGCCTGCTGAATGGCTGACATGCTGGTGGCTATAGCCAGTGCGGTGTGCGGGGCTGTGAACCCAAACCAGACCATTGGCAATACCAAGATAAGGTTGTACGCCATATTGGATATCAGCGCGATGATGCCAATGCGAACGGGTGTTTTGGTGTCTTGCCGCGCGAAAAACGCTGGTGCAAATATTTTAATCAGTATGAATGCTGGCAGGCCAATCGAGTAGGCAATCAAGCTGTAGCTGGCCATCGTGGTGTCAGCTGGTGTGAACTTCCCGTATTCGAATAAGGTGCTGAGCATGGGGGCGGCTAGTATTATTAGACCAATGGCTGCTGGCACCCCAAACAAGGCGCAAAGTCTCAGCGCCCAATCGATTGTGCGGCGAAACTGGTTGCCAGAGCGTTGGGCGTGTTCTCTGGAGAGTCGAGGCAGAATAACCGTGCCTAGAGTTACCCCAAGCAGACCAAGTGGGAATTCCATCAAACGGTCTGAATAATACAGCCAGCTTAAGCTACCAACCGCTAAGAATGACGCGATCACTGTATCGAGCAGCAAGTTTATTTGCGCCACCGATGACCCCAGAATGGCGGGTGCCATCAATCTTAAGATGCGTCGAACACCGCTGTGTTTCCATCCCCAACGAGGTTTTGGCAACAAGCCGAGTTTCTGTAAGAAAGGCAATTGCAGTGCTAGTTGTAAGATGCCGGCAGCAAATACACCCCATGCTAGCGCCACAATAGGCTGGTCGAACATAGGGGAAAACCAAAGGGCAGCGGCGATCATGCAAACGTTGAGTAAAATCGGTGTAAATGAAGGCACGGCAAATCGACCAAACGTGTTTTGAATGCTGCCTGCGTACGCGAGTAGGGAGACAAAAAACAGATAAGGGAAAGTAATGCGCAGCATGTGGGTGGCAAGATCAAATCGAGCCTCATCCTCGATAAATCCAGGCGCAAACAGCATGACCAATAGGGGCGCGAGCATTACACCTAAGGTGCTGATTACTAACAAAATTAATGCAAGTGTGCCAACCACGTGTGCCGCTAAATCTCGAAGTGCTTCGGGACTGTGAGTCTCTTTATATTCGGTGAAAACAGGTACAAAAGCCTGTGCGAATGCTCCTTCAGCAAAAAGGCGGCGCAAAAAATTTGGGATTTTGAATGCCACCAAGAAAACATCAGTGATCGCGCCTGCGCCAAAAACGATAGCTAACACCTGATCACGTACGAACCCGAGTACGCGGGAGGCGAGAGTCATAATGGCGACGACCGAGCTAGATTTAGTCAGGCTCACGTTGGAAAAGTCCTACTTTCTGCACGAATTGTCGGGTTCAAGCTATATAATGCCACAGGAGTTGATTGACTCTTTGGTTCTGCCCGAGCATAATAGTCGGCTAACTGTCATTTTTACACATTTATTAAGAGGTAGTCCGTGGCTAATTCCGCCCAGGCACGCAAACGCGCACGTAACTCCGAGAAATCTCGTCAACGCAACGCTAGTCAGCGTTCAATGATGCGAACCAAAGTTAAGCAGGTGTTTACAGCGATTGCCGCTGGCGACAAAGGTACTGCCGAGACTGCACTTAAAGAAGCTATTCCGGTTCTTGATCATATGGCTCGTAAGGGTCTTATCCACAAGAACAAGGCAGCACGCTACAAGAGCCGTTTTAATAGCCAAGTTCGCGCGCTTTAATTTGTGATTGGCGGGAGCTTTCCCGCCACGTAGTTCGTTTGTAACTGGTTGGACGGTTCTCGACCGACCTTGCTATTCTTAAACTAAGTCCCGTGTTCATCCCTCATTTTATTTGGGGTTCATTGCAACGTGCATAAGACATCAACCAATAAAATAGATTGATGCAAGAAATACTCAATATTGCAGGGGACAATTTACTTTCCCCGATCATTCTCTGTTTTGCATTAGGTTTGGTTGCGGCACTCGCCCGCTCAGACTTGAGCATACCGGAGGCGATGGCGAAAGCCATGTCAATCTACCTGCTCTTCGCAATTGGTTTTAAAGGCGGCGTGGCCGTCAGTTCGCATGGTGTTGACAGTACATTGTTGCTGTCATTGCTCGCTGGCTTAATTCTATCGTTTGGTCTACCTCTCATTGCCTTTGCTTTGCTTCGGGTGATGACAAAACTCGACAGCACTGATGCTGCGGCTGTTGCCGCACACTACGGCTCCATCAGCATAGTCACCTTTGTTGCCGGCACGTCCATTTTAGAAGGCCGAATGATCGAGGCAGAAGGCTATCTTGTTGCGGTTGCAGCGGTTATGGAGGCGCCAGCTATTCTCTCGGCGCTGTGGCTTGTTGCCCGAGGAGATGGCGGTGATGGTGTCGGCATACAAAAAGATCTACTGCGTGAAATTCTGCTTAATGGTTCGATCGTCTTGCTGGTTGGGGCTTTTTTCATCGGTGCTATTACTGGCGAAAAAGGCTTAGCAGAAATAAGCTCTTTCATTGTTTCGCCGTTTAAAGGTGTGCTGTGTTTATTTCTGCTCGATATGGGGCTTATTGCTGGTCGAGGTTTGCGATCAATTCGTGGAGTGCTAGGGGTTGGTGCTATTGCGTTTGCGATAGTAATGCCATTAGTGGGTGCAGTGATTGGGCTTATGGCTGGTATGTTGATTGGTTTGTCGCTGGGTGGAATCGTATTGATGATGGTGCTTTCTGCATCGGCAAGCTACATAGCTGTGCCTGCCGCTATGAGAGTTGCGTTGCCGGAAGCGAACCCTAGTATTTACCTCACACTATCGCTCGGTGTTACGTTTCCATTTAACTTAACACTGGGCATCCCGCTTTACTTAGCGATGGCTCAGTTGGCCGTAGGAGCTTAACGGTATGAACACCCACGAAGCAAAGCGTGTGGAAATCGTGATCGAATCACCGCTGGCGAATCGCTTAACGGATGCGCTGACTCAGGCAGGTGTTACGGGTTATACCGTTCTTCCTGTTCTTGGAGGGTCAGGACGCTCTGGCCAATGGACGCGTGAGGGCCAAGTTGGGAATTCAGGAATGGTTATGGTGGTCTGTTTAATTAAGCCTGAAAGGCTAGATGTTTTATTAGAAGCTGCGTTCAGCGTTGTAGAGAAACATATCGGTGTAGTGAGCATTACAGATGCTCAAGTATTACGCGCCGAGCGGTTTTAAGTTTTATCTATAAAAACTCCCGGCAACCTTATTTCATCGTCACCGAGAGTTTCGTGTATCACGCTGTCGTGACGCTTTTTAATGATTGATAGGGCGAGTTAATCGTCTACGCACAGCACCTACTTATTCCAAATTTAATGCAGTAAAAAGCGATGCGTCATCACGTTGCAGCAGAACGGCAATGGGCGTATTCTTTGGCGCATCTTTCACTAAGTTGCGTAATTGCTCTACCGATTTTACTGCTGTTTTATTGAACGCAAGCAATATATCATTTTCGCGAATACCGGCTCTTGCAGCTGCCTTGCTTGGGTCAACCAGAGTGACTCTGACTCCCATTCCATCGAACCGGTTCAACTGTTCGGTAGATAAATTGGTTGCCGCCAATCCTAATAATGAACTGCGCTTGTTGTTGTGATCGTTAAAGCCTTTCGCATTCATGACCATGTCATCAGCAAGCTCACCGATCGTCACGTTTAGGTTGATGCGTTTATTTGCCCGAAGGATTTCAACATCAACTGCTTCACCGACGCGGACCAAACCTACCAGTGGCGGTAGATCGGATGATCGATCAATGTCAGAATCGTTAAACGATAAAATAATGTCGCCAGGTCTTAGTCCTGCTTTTTCTGCCGGACTTGCTGTGGTCACGCTAGATACTAATGCACCAACAGGACGATCAAGCCCAAAAGACTCAGCCAAAGGTTGGTTGACTCCCTGTATGGCAACGCCTAGCCAGCCACGACTAACGTAACCATCTTGTTGAAGTTGATCCACAACAGATTTGACCACGTTAATCGGTATAGCAAACGATAGCCCCATATACCCGCCTGAGCGAGAGTAAATTTGAGCGTTAACCCCAATGACGTTGCCATCGAGATCAAACAATGGTCCTCCTGAGTTGCCCGGATTGACTGCAGCGTCAGTTTGAATAAAAGGGACGTAGCTTTCATCGGGAAGGCTGCGAGACACCGCTGAAATAATTCCCTGTGTAGCTGTATATTCGAATCCGAACGGAGAACCTATAGCCAGAACCCACTGTCCGATTTTAATATGATCGGAGTTGCCCAGCGTGATCGTTGGCAAATCGGTTGCTTCGATTTTCAGTAGCGCGATATCGCTCCTCTCATCGCTACCAACTAATTCGGCCGTGAATTCGCGTCGATCGGGTAGCAGCACGCTGATCGTGTCGCTACCATCAACGACATGAGCATTGGTTACGACGTACCCATCATCAGCAATGATAAAGCCAGACCCAAAGCCTGCGCGCGTTTGAGGATTTTGCTCTGGGATGTTTTCAAAGTAACGTCGGAACTGCGGTGGCATTTGCTGACCGAACGGACTTAACTCGACCGCATTCGCCTTACCAGATACGGTGATCTTAACCACTGCCTTACCATGCTTTTCGATCAACGATTCGAAATCAGGCAGACCAGTGGTTGTCGCCTTTGTGTGACCTTGTAGCGGGAAGGCCGCAATGCAAATGAGCGATGCAATGGCTAGTAGGTTTCTAAATTTAACACCAGCACGATTAACTGATGTAGTTATCATTGGACTGTCTCCTGTTCAATTTATACAAAGTGCGTAAATTTGTGTAGCACTAACTCTATAAGGCTATAGCGCCTTTAGCGGCCGAGCAGTGCGTTCAACTGCCACATGTTTTTTTCATGTGTCGCGATTCTCTGCGTTGCCATATCCGCCGTGACCTCATCATCGAGATCGGTTGCTAAAGAGCATATTGACTTGGCGGTGAACGCAACAGTGGCGTGGTCCTTAAGCAGTTGATCTAGCATTGCTTCAGCGCAGGGTGCAGAAGTTTCATCTTTGATGTCTGACAGTTTTGCAAATTCGGACAACGAGCCAGGTGCAACATGTCCCAGAGCTCTGATCCGCTCAGCGATATCGTCAATTGCTACTGCCAATTCAGAGTATTGCTCTTCGAACAGTTGGTGTAGGCTCGAGAACATTGGGCCTTTCACATTCCAATGATAGTTCTGAGTTTTCAAGTACAAACAGTAGGTGCTTGCCAGTAATCTACAAAGATTGTCTGCCACGTCAAGGCGAGGTTGTTCAACCGATTCTAAAATGCTAGTTAACGTGACGTTTTCGGCTACTGAATTATTAGACATCCGCTTTGCTCCTTTTGTTGTTTACATAAAGAAGCTGTGGGTATTTAATGAATTTAAAATTCGTTTATTTTTGATTATCAATAAGGAATATTCGAATAATTCGACTGATTTATTGATGGTAATTTGAAGAGCGTCACAAAGTACCGGTGCGTAGGTTCATTGATTGGCTGTTTGCGGTGGGTTCCTGTTTTGTAGAGCAGATAATTGGGCTAACGCGTGCCTGTATTGTGACTAAACTTGGCTTAAATTACTTGCTCAACTAACGACGCCAGCGTCAGAAGCGCGCCGTCATTTCTTGCCAAGCCATCTAGCTCAATCCCAATCGGAAGCCCCTCCACATTCTGGCAAGGCAGTGACACCCCCGGCACTCCAAGCACAGAGCCGGGCTCGGTATTACGTATATAAGCTGAAAATGTCGAAACAGATTGACCGTTTATGTCAACAAAATCATCTTGCCCAATATCACGCGCACGGACTTGTGTAGTAGGAAATACAATCGCCGACAGCCTGTTTGTTTTAAAAACATCTTCATAGCGCGCTTGCATTGCAGGACGGTGTACATTCATCACCGTGCGATAGAAATCATCGGATACTGCATTGTTGTCATCATGGTCTTGGAAGATACTACCTATATCGGGTGAGCCAATTTCTTCGATGAGCTGCTTTATTGAAAGATGTGGCGCATGTGTTTCAAGATAGCTCGTCATATCTCTATAAGCCTCGTACGCACCGATAACATAGTTAATGTCGTGTAAGTGTTCCCAAGCATGCTCAAACGAAACCTCTTTTAACTTAGCGCCAGCATTTTCTAGCAGTCTGAGTTGCTCCTGTATGGCGACTTCAACTTCACTTTCTAAGTTATCGTAAAGCAGGTTGGTTGGTATGCCGAGCGTCACGTCTGACATGGAAAACGAATCGTCCGGTTTGTTGTATTTGCGTCTGAGCACAGAATCGATCAGCACAATATCTTCAACACTACGCGCCATCGGCCCGACGGTATCTCGCGAATGACAAATTGGCACGATGCCATCGCCCGCGTAACTATCAGTAGTGGGGCGAAAGCCGACAATGCCACAAAGCGCTGCAGGAATTCGTACTGAGCCACCAGTATCGCTGCCGAGCCCTGCTGGAAAGATACCCACCGCAACCGCGCTGGCTGTACCACCGGAAGAGCCACCAGCAATTTTGGTTATATCGTGGGGATTGCACACAGCACCTGTCACCGTATTATTCGATGTGATACCTAGCGCCAACTCATGCATCGTCGCTTTTGCACCAACGATAGCGCCTTGTTCTTCGAGGTCTAGCACGACACCCGCACTGGTTTTTGTTTGATGATTCAGTAGTGCAGTGGTACCTGCAGTAGTAGGGTAAGTGGTGGTATTAATGTTGTCTTTAATAGCAAACGGTAATCCACATAGCGTGCCTGCACGTCCTGCACTACGCTCTCGGTCTGCATGACGTGCAGCACTAAGTAACACATCCGGTTCTAAGTAGGAAATTGCATTAAGATCAATATTTTCGTTGTAGTGGCTGATGACCTCTTGTGCGAGTTCTTCTGCGTTTAATTGTGCGTTTTCGAATTGATTTAACAATTCAACGGCACCAAGTTGATGACACAGCTTAGCCATAATTTCCAAATTATCCTAACTGAAGAAAGTGCAGTTGAAAAATCGCAATCAAGTGCGTTTGATCAATATTAGTCAAATTCTGGCTGGCGATTAACAGGAAGCCATTAGTGACAAAATCATCGACCAACTACCCCATCGCTTCAATATTGTTTGAGTCGGATTCGGACTTTAAAAATTACTAAAAAGCAATCACACAAATAGTATAAAAAACGTAAGTTTAATTCAGTTGTTGTATATTTTTTTGCACAATGTTTTACCGAGCTTCAATTTAGGAATCTGATAACACCATATTGTCGCGATGAATCAACTCAGGTTCTCCTTCGTAACCCAATACTGCTGCGATTTTTTTGCTTGAAAGTCCCATTAACTTGCAAGTTTCAACGGAGCTGTAGTTAATTAGTCCACGCGCATACTCAACTTGTTCTTGGTCGACACACGCAACCAATTCTCCGCGTTGGAATTGACCACTGCATTGAGTAACACCGACAGCAAGTAAGCTAGACCCACGTTCGGACAAATTTTTTATTGCACCACTATCGAGAGTAACAGTGCCTTGCACGCGCAATTGGTTGGATAACCAACGCTTGCGGGCATCTTGAGGTGCTTGGTCTGTGGTTAGCATGGTGCCTATGTGTTCGCCATCGCGCAGCCGTAAAAGTACATCCGTTTCACGTCCATGTGCAATGATGGTTGTTGCACCGTTTTTTGCAGCACGTTCAGCAGCTTGTACTTTAGTGAACATACCGCCAGTGCCAACATGTGATCCACTCGAGCCCGCTAGTGCATGTACCGCAGGGTCACTTGCGTTGGCTTTGTCGAGCAAAGTTGCATCACTATGTTCGCGTGGGTCTTTGTTGTACAAACCGTCTTGATCGGTGAGTAGTACGAGAACATCAGCTTCTACTAAACTCACCACCATTGCCGCCAACGTATCGTTATCACCCAAACGAATTTCATCGGTAGTAACAGTATCGTTTTCATTGACTATAGGCAGTACGCCAAAACCGAGTAGAGACGTTAAGGTTGCTCGTGCATTGAGATACCGTCTGCGGTTCGCCATATCTTCGTGGGTGAGTAAGACTTGGGCGGTGTTGCGATTGAATTGTTTAAAGACAGACTCGTAGGCTTGTACTAAACCCATTTGTCCAACCGCTGCGGCAGCCTGTAGTTCGTGAACAGCCGTTGGGCGCTGTTGCCAACCGAGCCGACTCATGCCTTCGGCGATCGATCCACTTGAAACCAAAATTACTTCATGACCTTCATTCATCAGCGTGGCCATTTGGGCTGACCATTGATGAATGAGCTCGTGATCTAGGCCTTGACCGTTTGCGGTTAACAGTGAGCTACCGACCTTAACGACCCAACGATTAGCACGTGTCAATCGTTCACGCATGGCTTAGGTGTCCTTGTCGTTTTGTTCCGTCGTATCATGCGACGAGTCTGGTGTCTCGGGCTCAGCGGCAGCCGCTGCGATTTGTGCAGCGTACAAGTCTTTTTGTTTTTGTTTTTCTCTTGCCAGTGCTTCAGCTTCGGCACGGGCTTTTGAGGCTGCAGCCTCCGCCGCTTCTTTCTCTTCTAAACGCCACTGTTCAAGTTGAATCATGATGTCTGAGCACAATGGTTTAGTGCCCGCACCCGTTGCTGCAGAAATTTTATAAACAGGGCCTTTCCAATCAAGTCCAGTAACGATTTCGTTGCAGATTTCGTCGAGCATTTCTTCTGGCACCAAATCGGTTTTATTTAATACTAACCAACGTGGCTTGTTAAACAATTCTTCATTGTGTTTTTTAAGTTCGCCGACCAAGCCTTTCGCTGTTTTAATTGGATCGCTGTTATCCACCGGTTGAATGTCAATGACATGCAATAGAAGACGGTTACGACTTAAGTGCTTCAAAAAACGAACACCCAAACCTAAGCCTTCAGCAGCACCTTCAATGAGTCCTGGAATGTCTGCGATAACAAAACTTCTGTGCGGCTCAATGCTGGCCACACCTAAATTCGGAATTAATGTGGTGAACGGGTAGTCGGCCACTTTTGGTGTGGCGGCTGATACGCTTCTGATCAGTGTTGATTTACCCGCATTAGGTAAGCCAAGTAAACCGACGTCTGCGAGTACGCGTAACTCGAGTTGCAGTTCTAAGCGTTCGCCTTCGGTGCCGTCTGACGTTTTGCGTGGTGCGCGATTAGTGGAACTTTTAAAGCGTGCATTGCCGAGGCCGTGAAAACCGCCCTTGGCGACTTTGACGATTTCACCATCCGTCTTTAAATCGGCAACCACGCGGCCAGTGAGAAGGTCTGTGGCGACGGTGCCCTCTGGCACATCAATGATGCAATCGTCACCCTTAGCGCCTGTGCAATCGCGGCTACGGCCGTTTTCGCCACGTTTGGCCAAGTACGTCCTTTTGTGACGGAAGTCCATTAGTGTGTTTAGATCGTCGGTGGCACGCAGATAAACTGTGCCGCCATCTCCACCGTCTCCGCCGTCTGGGCCGCCTCTGGGAATGTACTTTTCCCGGCGAAAGCTCATACAGCCGTTGCCTCCGTCTCCGGCGATCACATTTATTCTGGCTTCGTCTACAAATTTCACAATGATAGTGCTGCTGTTGCTGGCGGGTAGTGGAACTGCGAGGTGACACAGAGTTTAGCTTAATTTGAGCAGGCACACTGCCCCCATGAATACTTCAAAACACTTATCAAGCGTGGCTCTGTTCCCGCTTTGTGATGCGCGTAGCGTTCTTATGGATGCTTTGCGCGATTCCTCCCAGGCACCGGCCACTCGTGGCGATGCATTGGTTTTCGCATGGCGCTTGGGATTACCCGAGAGTATGAATGTGGGGCACGCAGCGAATGCCGTGTTGCTGGCGGCTATGAGTATCCGGCGTGAATCGTGGTCTCGTGGACAGTTGCTTATTATTCGAGAGCTTATGGTGCTTGCAGGACGTGAAGAGCCATTACCTACCGATGATGCGAAAAAGCCAGTGAGTAAGGTTGTATCGAAATCGATACGCCAGCGGCGAAAGCCGTCGGTCAGTCGAGACGCGGTAGAGGTGAGCTCTAAGTCCAAGGAATCGCAGCAAGACCTCGCAAAGGTTGCCAAGCAAGACAAAGACTGGTGGAAGCTAGTGGGTCGTAGCGAAACTAAAAACACGCCTGCGCGCGGTCAAAGGCGCACCGAACGTTCTTTGAGAGAAACTTAATGAGAAGTTAATCTTGGCGTAGCCATCAGATGTGGGTGGCACTAGCTCAAGTAGTCGAGCTACGGCTACCCAGCGTTAGTTGGCGTCATAGATTAGTCCTTGTTGAAGTAAAAAAGACGTTTTTCAGGGCAAAGAAAAACCCGCACTGGGCGGGTCTCTCTAGAACTTCTAGGTCTTTCCGACTTATCTACGGCAATTATTCAGCAACGATGTTGATGAATTTGCGCTTGTTCTGGCCTTTTTCTTGGAATTGAACAACGCCATCAATTTTTGCGAATAACGTGTGGTCTTTGCCCATACCGACATTCAAACCTGGGTGAAAGCGTGTGCCACGCTGACGGACAAGGATGTTGCCTGGTACAACAACTTCACCACCAAATTTCTTTACGCCGAGTCGTTTGGACTCTGAATCGCGACCGTTGCGAGTACTACCGCCTGCTTTTTTATGTGCCATGGTACTAGTTCCTGTGTTTAGCCCGCGTTGATGCTGGTAATTTCGAGTTCGGTGTAGTTCTGTCGGTGGCCCATCTGCTTTCGATGATGCTTACGTCGACGAAACTTCACGATATTTATTTTCTTTGCTCTGCCATGCTCTAAAACCTTTGCCGTAACAGAGGCATTGGTGATCATTGGAGAGCCGATAGTAACGTCTTCGCCACTACCAATCATTAGGACTTCGGTTATCTGAACGTCCTGACCTTCGCCCGCTTCGAGCGATTCAACCTTAAGTTTGTCTCCGGCGCTGACACGATACTGCTTGCCACCGGTTTTAATTACCGCGTACATAAATAGCTATTGCCTTAATTGCTGCTGCACATTCACCTTTCGGCGCCATGCAGGTTTTTAGAATCTATTAGAAAACAAGGCACCCAACAGTTGTGCGCTTGCATTGACCAAGTATGGCCATAAACTGATGGCAGCCAAGTAGCTGCACACAGCCGCTTAGTATATCGTCTGGTTGCTAATTGGTCAATGTGATGACCTGAATACGCTTCATCGGTGAAATAAGCCAGATGCGGCAATAAAATGCTTCAAAAAGACCCTAAATACGAACGACTTGAACCGCCAACGGTCACAAATAGGCCGCTTCTCAGTATAGTTACGCAATATGCCTCAACTTGGTCGTTTTACCTCAGTTATGCCTTTGTCTCTAGATCAATGCAGCGCCCTGGTGGCCGGTGATATGAAGCGTGTGGACGATCAAATAACCGATCGCCTGCGTTCTGAAGTGGTGCTAGTCAACCAGTTGGCTGGCTACATTATTAGTAGTGGTGGCAAGCGCTTGCGTCCGCAATTGGTTTTGCTGTCTGCGGGTGCTTGCGGCTACACCGGTGAGCACCACACGACGGTTGCAGCCATTATCGAATTCATCCATACGGCGACCTTATTGCACGACGACGTTGTGGATGCATCGAACCTTCGCCGAGGCCGTGATACAGCCAATGCAGTGTGGGGTAATGAGGCTGCTGTTCTAGTGGGCGACTTCCTGTATTCGCGGGCGTTTGAAATGATGGTGGATGTACAAAGTTTAAGGGTGATGGATATATTGGCTCGCACCACCAACCGTATTGCGGAAGGTGAGGTCATGCAGCTGCTTAACGTCAACGATCCAGAACTCACTGAAGAACGCTACATAGAAGTTATCGAGGCAAAAACAGCTCGCCTGTTTCAAGCTGCCACACAGCTGGGTGCGGTGTTGGCCGATCAACCAGATGATGTTCGGGTCGCATTGGCCGAGTATGGAAACAAGTTAGGAACCGCGTTCCAAATTGTTGATGATGTGCTCGACTACAAAAGCGACAGCGAAGCCATGGGTAAGAACGTTGGTGACGATTTGGCCGAAGGTAAAACCACGCTGCCACTCATCTATGCAATGCGTGATGGAACAACTGCCGAACGTGATTTAGTTGCCAAAGCTATTGTTGATGATGGTATGGATGCGTTGCCAGAAGTATTAGCTGCTATTGAAAACACACAAGCTTTAGAAAAGAGTTTGGCTACAGCGCAGAGCTATGCAACACAAGCGGCTGATGCATTATCAGTTGTGCCAGAGTCTGAGTATCGTGAAGCGTTATGGGCTATTGCGAATTACTCGGTTAAGCGCGATGTTTGAATGGCTCTTAGTTAACATCTGAACAGCGGGTCTTTCTTCGCATAAACGCGATTGCAAACTAGCCGCGATGAACTTGAATCTATAGCGATAGCTTCAAACACCCTCTATCGCACGCCCTGGCTTGGGATTGTTGCCTGAATGTGTTCAACAGACATAGTGAGGGTGTCATGCTGGACTGTCGACAATCCCATGCTTACAGTACTATTCCAGTATTTAGTCGTTTAAATTGTTGAATAACGCTGATATTAATGTTTATCGATAAAGTTGCGCATAGCACCGTCGCTACGATTATAGAACTCGAATAAATGTTAGGCGGCTCAGATGTTTTGTCGGAATTGTGACACCAGGCGAATGCTGTGCGTTCTTATTCCAGCCGTATTGATTGCTCTATCTGCTTGTGGTGGTGGCACTAACAACAGCTCTGCGCCTGAGGCTTCGGCCGCAAACCCAGACATTGGTATTGTTCCAGATACAAGTGTTCAAGTGGTTGAAGAAATACCAGCAGCCTCCCCGGCGGTGAAATGGCAAAACCAAATAGACAACGGCTACCATCTGACTAAAAAAACTTTTTACTCTAGTACGGGAACCGTAAACCGTTCGCGTGTTCATGAACACGATTTTAGTAACGACACTAGTGCAGTCACAATACACTGGCCGAGTGGTTCAATAAGTGGACCTTTAATTTCGTACTACAGTGACGATGGAAATTTGTCATACGCAGAAGACTATTATTCAGATGGTCGCTTAGCAAGTACTACCGAGTATGAATTTTACGGTAATCAAATAATTGGAATAACGGGCGACTACCATACTGACGAATTTATCTATGCAGACAGTGGTGCTGTGCTCAGTAGGGTGACAAAAGCAGGTAGCACGATTGCCGATGAGGCGGAGTATAAGCTCGATGAGCATGGTAGGCCAATGGAAAAAGTTGGAAAGTATCATTACACTGGAGTGAACAGTACGGGTCTCCATACTGATGTTACGACTAGTTTTTTCGAATACAACGAAGACGGCCAGATAATCCTGATCACCAGTTTTGTAGCAGTGTCTTCTAAAACGACTAAGTTAAGATACGATGGCGTTGGAAACCTTGTAGAGGCTGTGCATTATTTGGAGAGCGGAGACTATGCTGCTAAAGAGGTTTATGAATACGATAAATCCCCGAAACCTCGAGTCAATTTAAAGTTGCTGTCGCTAAGAATGTGGCTTTAGCATTAATGCAATTCTCATCGCCATCGCCATCGCCATCGCCATCGCCGCAAGCCGCATGCTCTGATAATAAACAACAAGAGCCCCATAATAGACATGGCAGAGGCACTGCCAATCCCACCAACCGTATCATTCTGCTGGTAGGCAATATCATCAGCAAATGGCTCGCTTTCTGCGGCCACCGCTTCACCTGTGCTCTTATCGAAGGTGAGTAGGTTGATAACCGCTCGGTTATCGTTAGCAGTGACGTCCGTCGCATTCAGTAGTTCCAGTTGTGTTTGTACACTCTCGCTCGAACGGTCTAGCAGCGTTGCTGACATCGACATGCTATGAATGGTTTGTGCTTGCAGTGTTCCGTGGTTACAGGTCACTGTATAACTGTTAACACTGCAGCCAGCACTAATATCGTGTATCAAAGTGCCAAAGGGAAATTTAGTACTTGAAATGACTTCCGTTGAACGCTGCAACAAATCTTGATTCGCAACATCAATGACTACAGAGCGGCGTAAGAATTCACTACTTGGATACGTTCGTAGGCGAACTCCGACATCAATATTGTTGAGGTTGCAGCTGGCATTCAACGATGCTTGCATGTTGCGCGCACTGCAGTGAGAAAATGCAGCGGTACTGCTGCTGGATAATTCTGGCCACATCAGGGTATTGGATTGTTCGTCTACTTCAGTCAAACATTGTTCGTTGTCATCGTGCAATGCGCCCAGGTTGTGTGCTATTTCATGCGCTGCCAATAATGCATCGAACGGGAAGGGCGTTGACATGCTTAGGTCGAATCCATCTAGTCTGCAGGCTGTACTAATCCAACCCAGGCCGATAACTCGGTCGGGGTCACGGTGGCCAGTAAACAGGTGCACAAGCGTAAGATCAGCTGGCAGGCGTTCGTCTGCTTGTCTAATCGGTTTAAAGTTACTTAGTATTTGATTAACAGTACCGTTTTTAGCGCGCATTGGGTCGGTGTTGGGGTTGTCATAAACGCGGATGCCTTCAACGATGATGGCTACCCCTAACTGTGACTGATATATCGCGTCAACCGAATTCATGATACTTAGCGCCCGAGCGAGCCCACGGCTTTGATGTGTTTCATTGAAGCTGCTGTCGACCACAATGCCAACGCGCATCGCGCGTGTGACCTGTTTACCAATGGTATTTCTATTAGTAATTGCATTGTTGGTTTTGTTTCTGGTGCCAACTTTTTTCGAGGTAGAAAACTTGTTTATAAAACGGCTCGATTTCGAAGCCGTTGAATTGAACTTTGACAGGCCAGTATCGACGGCATCAACACTAACGGTTTTTAACTCTGATCGGAACAGTGCTTGGCCCGTATTGGGATTGAATGCCTGAGTTGCTTGATGAAAAGCAGGGTCGTCGCTGAGCCTGTAAGTAGGTGCGAACCGTTCTTCGTCTGCTGATAAGCCAAAACTTCTAAGCATGGGTGCGGCGTGTGATGATGATGCCGGTTCAATGAGTACAAGCGAGCTACCATCGACGGTGTCGTCAATGAGTCCGCGAAGATGTTGGCGGTTATCAAGCTGTAGCAACTTGCCATAGTGAAAAATATGTCCGCTAGGTTCGCCGTCTTTTACACTGATGCGTGCCCAGGAATTAATGTCACCTTCAACACGGCCTTCATATAAATAGGGTAGGTCGGCATTTTGCATTCCATCGAGTTTGCCCACACGGTTCAGCCGAGATGGTTGTAGCTGCAAGAGAATATCTTGGCCCATTGCTGAGAGATGCAATGCTATGGGAAGTGGCTCACCATTGCTATCTACTGGCGTGCTAACGGCTTCCATCACAAGCACATCGTGGGCGCGCAAGTTTGCCAGTGATGTAGCTGAGCTACAGAGCAATAACACGGCGATAAAACAACGCGGTAACAGTGATTGAAAAATCTTCACCGAGCGAGTATATCAGTGTCGAGTTGGTATCACGACGGCGGTGACTAAAGTTGTGATCGTGAGCAGAGTTCGGCTAAATTGAGCTTGTGTTTAGCCCAAAGTGTCGGCTACTTCCTTGTATTCGCCGGGCTCTATCCCGGTCACGCAGTGGCCGCCTATATGCGTGCGAATAAGGCGTAATGTTGGGTAGCTCACAGCCGCCGTCATGCGTCTTACTTGACGGTTCCGACCCTCTGTAATGGTGACCCGAATCCAGCTGGTGGGAATATCCTTTCTAACTCTAATAGGTGGATTGCGCGGCCATAGCCATTCTGGAGGTTCAACGCGTTTTACCTCCGCAGGGGCGGTAGGGCCGTCGTTGAGCTTGACACCATCACACAACTGCCTTATTGCTTTGCTCGATACATCGCCTTCGAGTTGCACAAGATAGGTTTTTGGCAATTTGAAATCGGGGTGGCTAATACGATGCTGCAGCATGCCGTTGTTGGTGAGAAGCAATAGTCCCTCACTGTCACGATCGAGTCTGCCAGCAGCGTAGAGTTTTGGGATTTTTATGTAGCTGGCTAGCGTTTCTCGATCATCTTGGTCGGTGAATTGGCACAGCACCTGAAACGGTTTGTTGAATAAAAGAATAACGGTTGGCTCGTCAACACTTTCCTCCGCTTTTTGCTGAACCTTCGCGCGCGCCACCGCACTATAGGCAGGTTTGCCTTTGTGTGAGGTGTTTTTATGTTGGTGGGTACCTGCGTTTTTGTTGCGCCCTCGACTACCGCTTGCCGCGCCTGATGAATTGCGGCTGTTTTTTTTCGTACGACGTGTTGATTTTTTGCCACTCATTGGTTGATGCTCAATGCCAATCGGTTCGCGCGTTGTTCTGAGACGCCGGCTGATTGTAGCTTTTCGATCATGATGTTGGTGGGTACGGGTTGTCTTTTTAGCTCACTTATTGAATTTGGCAGTGCATCATCATGGATGAGTCCGGTTAGTTGTCGTGCCAATCGGATGGTATCGATATGTTCAGCAATTAAGCTGGCGACACGCGGCGCACCCCTGAAATGCATTTTCGCTACGGCCGCTTGGTTTGCAATCACACCCTCAAGGGTCTCCCATTTTCGTAACAGCCGTGCAGCGGTAGTCGGGCCAACGCCTGGTATACCGGGGATGTTATCGACCTTGTCACCGCACAGCGCCAACATATCGGCCATTTGCTCTGGGAATACTTTGAATCGTTTGGTCAGTTGCAGGTAAGTAAATTGTTCTTTTCTGCCTAGGTTCCAGTAGATGTCATCGTCGCCAATGAATTGCGCAAGATCTTTGTCTGCGCTGATAATAGTGACAGGTTGTTTTGACTGATGCGCAACGGCTGCAAAGCTTCCAATAATATCGTCGGCTTCAACCTTGGTACTGGCGAATATGGGGATGCCCATGGCCGAAGCCACTTCCATACATCGGTCAAATTGCACTTTTAATTCTGGTGGTGCAGGTTCGCGATTAGCTTTGTACTCGGGGAAAATATTGTTGCGCTCACCGATGCCTGAGCTTTTATCAAACGCGCACGCCATATACTCTGGTTGCTTATCAGTTAAAATTTGCGCGAGCGTGTCGGTAAATCCGTGTACCGCGTTGGCTTGTTCGCCATGCGTATTGATGATCGATGGGGAATGCGTCTGCCACGCCCGAAAAATATAAATGCTGCAGTCAACTAGGTACAACATGTTTACTCGTCCAATAGGCCTAGGTTGGCAGGGTGCTGTAACCAAAGCCGAGTTTGGTTTTTCTGACGACTGAGCCAGCCACGAACTTCAACGGTTCGACCTATCAGTTGTTGTAGTGTTCGCTTATTTTCAAATTGGCCAACCAGCTCTGGTCGTACCAGTACCGCTACACGATCATCTAGCATCAGTTTCGTTCGTTTAGTTTCGGTTCTCACGTTAGTCACTGTTCCGGAGATTATTTTAAAGCCACGACTTTTTTTGCTTATGGACTCAGCTGGCGTAGTTAGTGAGCTTGCGAGTCGCCAAACACCAAGTGATTGATTTCTGGCAGAGCGTTCCAGCGTCGCGAAATATTCAGCGCAAATCGTATTAGGCGCTACAGCACTTTGTATTGCGTGACCTTGGCTTATCAGCGCTGGGGCCACAGCGAGGTGGTCCGATTTTCTAACCACATGGGCCAGTAATCGATTATGGCGATCGTGAGACTCTGCGCCAACGTAGAGTATGACGGGCTCATTGTCTGGCAGCATTGCAGCAAGAGCCTCTTTCGCATCTATCGCCGCTTTGCGGTGCGCATCGTTGGGCTCGTTCAATTCGAGGGTGTTAATGCCTATCAGGCGAACCCGACGATTATCGGTCAGTACAACGGTGTCACCATCGGTGATTCGCTCGATGTTGCCAGATTCCATGTGGAGCTGTTCCGCACAATCGGGCTTTGTAGACCCAAACATCTGCCAAGCTGTTGCTGTGGAGGCTGGTAGGCTCCAGAGAAGCGCGGTGAGCGCACAAGAACCGATCAGAGCCCGTAAAGGTTGTACTTGTATGCGTAAGATTGAGTGGCTATTGAGCGAGCTGACAGGCCTTTGACAGCTGCAGACACAAAAAAAGGGCGCCCAGATAGGACGCCCTTTCAAGTTGTCGTACCGGCACGATCGTGGTGCCGGTAGGGACAATAGACTTACTTACCGCCGAAACGACGACGGAACTTGTCAACCTGACCAGCTGTGTCTAGTACTTTCTGCTTACCAGTGTAAAACGGGTGGCAGTTCGAGCAAACTTCGATGTTCAGATCTTTCCCAGCCGTTGAGCCGGTTTCAAACTTGTTGCCGCAACTACAAGTGACGTTGATCTGGTCGTACTTCGGATGGATTTCCGGCTTCATATTAAGGCTCCCAACTAGAGAAATGCGGACACGGATACTATGTCCTCGCTACTCAAAATGCAAGAGTTTTAATCAAGTCAGAGCGAAAAAAGCCGAATTAAGGGGTGGATAACTGATATTTCGAGAAGGATGTTGATTATGTTGACCAGAATTGTCATAAAAATGCTGCTCAAGCTAACTCTGTCCATTGCGTGCATGGTTGCCGTTCTATCCTATGGAATGCACCTACGTGGCGGCGATCCTGGGGCACTTTTAGCCAAGGTCAGTGGCGGCGCTTTTCAGAGTGCTAAGTCATCTGTAAAGGGTGCTGGAAATTCGCTCAAAATAGCCTCTCCGGTCAAATCCAAGACAACGGTTTATAAATGGGTCGATGCCAACGGCGTCACACAATTTGGGTCAGCACCGCCAGATGGGGTTACCGCCCAAGCAAAGACGTACAACAACAACACGAACTTGATGAAAGCCCAAAAGCCAATGAAAAGTGCTCAGGCGGCTGCCAGTGGAGAAGGGCAGCGTGGTTTTGGCCCGGATGGCGAGCGTCTTCCTGGTGTTGCAGGCATGAATTTTCCGACGGGTGGAGACCCTGCTGAACTAAAAGCATTCCTTCAGGCGTTACAAGAATCGCAGTAACGCTATTCGGGGTGCAGTGGGAAAATGGGATAAGTGAGCGGTTTATCTTCGACGGGCATAAATAGTTCGAGCAAGTCGTTCAAGAAGTTAAATCCCTGATCAGTCGCTTTCAGACTAAGCCCGCTTTGCTCCAACAAACCTTTGTTGATCGCTTCATCGATCTGATGTTGCCAACGATTAATAGACACGCCGGTGTGTTGCTCAAATACCGGTATGGCAAAGCCATCTTTAAGACGCAATGCGTTCATCATAAATTCAATCGCACTGTCTTCGACCGTAATCGTATTCTCACCACCAACGAAGTCACTAGTGGCGGCTCCTTTTAAATAGCGCGATGGGTTTTTGTGTTTCCAACGCCTAACAATATCACTGGTATTGGCAAAGCTGACCTTGCTATGAGCGCCGGCGCCAATGCCAACATAATCACCAAACAACCAATAGTTGTTGTTATGTTTGCTTTGCTTTTTTGGCTGTGCAAACGCTGAAATTTCATATCGTTCAAAGCCATGCTGCGCCAATAGATTCATGCCGGCGGTGTGAATTTGCCAGCGTTCCTCTTCTTCTGGCAACGATGGTGGGTGTTTAGCAAATAAGGTGTTTGGTTCTAACGTAAGTTCGTAGTACGAAATATGTGTGGGTTCCAACGCTATAGCCTTTTGAACATCTACAAGTGCCGCTTGGTGGCTTTGCGCTGGTAGGCCAAACATCAAATCTATATTAAGATTGTCGAAGCCGGCCGTTTTAGCAATGCCAATCGCTTTTTGCGCTTCACCGCCCGAATGAATACGGCCAAGTGCGCTTAAGTGTTCATCATTAAAACTTTGCACACCAATCGATAAGCGGTTAATACCCAGCTGCCGGAAGTCGCTGAATTTTTCTTGTTCGAACGTGCCAGGGTTGGCCTCCATTGTGACTTCAACGGTGGGTTGCAGTGCCGTTAGCGCACGTATACCGCTCATTAACTTATTCAAGGCGTTAGCGCTGAACAGGCTTGGTGTGCCGCCACCAATGAAAATAGAGCTTATCGTTCGACCCCAAATACGCGGCATTTCAGCTGTCAAGTCGTCGAGCAACGCATCAACATAGGCGTCTTCAGGCAGCGTGTCTTTCTGTTCGTGTGAGTTGAAATCGCAGTACGGACATTTCCTCACGCACCAAGGAATATGTACATAAAGTGCTAATGGTGGGAGTTCAGTAAACGAGCGCACGTTGATTTTTTAAAGCTTCAATGAGTGTGCGGACAGCCTTGCCACGGTGGCTAAACTGGTTTTTTTCATCTTTACTCAAGGTTGATGATGCCTGATTGGTATCGCTATTGAGGAAAACAGGATCGTAGCCAAAACCACCACCACTGACGGCTTCATGCAAAATGCGGCCTTCCCAAACACCTTGTGCAATGATTGGCGAAGGGTCGTTTTCATGTTGCAAAAAAACCATGACGCTGCGAAAACGGGCAGTGCGCTTTTCATCAGGGATAGATTCAAGTTTTTTTAATAACAGCGTATTGTTATCTTCATCGCCTTCACCTGCATCATGCATTTTTGCGAATCGCGCAGAGTACAAACCTGGTGCGCCGCCTAACGCATCAACCTCTAGTCCTGAGTCATCAGCAATGGCTGCAAAACCTGTAATGCTGGACGCATGACGGGCTTTGACAATGGCGTTTTCAATGAACGTTACAGCGGTTTCTGGTAATGGCTCAACCCCCAATTCTACTTGCGATTTTACTTGCATGTTTAAAGGCGCGAGTAACTCATCGAGTTCACGAATTTTGCCTACGTTACTACTAGCGAATACGATTGGTTTTTTCGTTGGCATGGCTGGTTGCGTCATTGGACGATAATTATTGGTTGTATGCATGAGTGAACAAACACAGGTTAAAGCAGCGCGTTAAAACTGGACAAAGCAGTAAGGGCCATTAATGGCCCCTACCTTTGTCCTAACTTTACTTATTCAAAGCTTCGGTCTGTTTCTCAATCAATGTTGCAATACCGGACTTAGCCAATGCCAACATACTAGCAAGCTCATCATCACGAAATGCATGGCCTTCAGCAGTGCCTTGAATTTCAATAAAGCCACCAGCATCGTTCATTACCACATTCATGTCGGTCTCGGCGGTGGAGTCTTCGGCATAATCCAGATCGAGCACCGCGTGGCCGTTGTAAATACCCACAGACGTGGCGGCAATCATTCCATGAATCGGGTTCTTTTTAATTGAACCTTTATCAAGCAAGGTTTGCATGGCATCGGACAGGGCCACAAATGCACCGGTGATAGAGGCGGTCCGTGTTCCACCATCGGCTTGAATAACGTCACAATCCACTGTGATGCTGCGCTCGCCTAGTGCGCTAAGATCGATAGCAGCCCGCAGTGAGCGGCCAATAAGTCGCTGAATCTCTTGAGTTCGACCCGATTGCTTGCCGCTGGCCGCTTCACGGCGCGCACGCGTATTAGTTGCACCTGGCAGCATGCCATATTCTGCGGTGACCCAACCACTGCCTTTACCCTTGAGCCAAGGTGGGGTGCGCTCCTCAATGCTCGCAGTACAAATAACTTTGGTGTCACCGCACTCGATCAGCATCGATCCAGCCGCGTGCTTGGTGTATTGTCTTGTGATTACGATGTTGCGCAATTCATCTATTGCTCGACCACTGGGTCGCATGGCAGGTCCTTAGGTTTGATTTGGTTAGCCTGTGTCTTTGTTTTAAAGCACTACGCTTTAAAACTGCATAAAGCACAGCACAGCAGGGGCGGCTGAGTATACCTGCACTCGCCATTGTATACATCACAAACACGTAAACAGGATTTATCCATGCTTAAGAGTATGACCGGCTTTGGTCGAAATACGACCGATACCGATTCGGGTGAACTGACTTGGGAGCTTCGGTCGGTGAATCATCGATATTTGGAAGTCAGTTTGCGTATGCCTGAGGAGCTGCGGGGGTTGGAATCCAACGTACGAGAGCGTATTGGCAAACAACTGAGCCGAGGCAAGGTTGAGGCGACCCTACGTCTACGGGCAAGCCAGCGCAACGTAACTGGGCTTAACCTAGATCCGCAGGCACTGGCATCTTTGGCGGGTGCAATACAGCAAGTGCGCGAGGCCATCCCTGAGACTGCGGCTGTCGACCCGCTCCAGGTTATTCAATGGCCGGGTGTTGTCTCATCAACAGATGCTCAAAATGATCAGTTACCGCAACAGACAATGACCAGCCTGGATGCAGCGCTTGACGACTTGGTTGCCACTCGGGCTCGAGAGGGTGAAAAAACAGCGCATATGATGCTAGAGAGAACATCGAAGATTGTGGTTCATCTTGAGCAGCTAAAACAACACCGCCCGGCAGTGGTTGCACGCCAACGCGAAAAGTTGTTGGCAAAACTAACGGAACTCGATATCGAGCACAACGAACATCGCTTAGAGCAAGAGTTGGTTTTTCTAGCGCAACGGTTAGATATCGATGAAGAGCTTGATCGATTATCAGCGCACGTCACGGAGTTCAACAAAGCGGTTCAGCGAAGTGGCCCGATTGGACGACGGCTCGATTTCCTTATGCAAGAATTTAATCGTGAAGCGAATACGATCGGTTCGAAAGCGAGCGATCTAGATACAACCGGTGCCAGCGTTGATTTAAAAGTGTTAATAGAGCAAATGCGTGAGCAGGTGCAGAACATTGAATAAGCACAACGGCGAAAGCGACTCGCCCATCAGGCGTATTGGCAAAGACGAAAAAGACTCAAGACCGCACATGCGCCGTGAATGGCCTGATAGAAAGCAGTTAGCATCGGAGCAAAACATTCCACTACCAAAGCCGGGAGAGAAAAATAAAATTCAATCTGTGTTGATTGCGTTGCCGTTCATCATGCTGATCATTGGTTTGTTCGTATACTTTCGTGGTGAGAGTGCACAGAATAATGGTGAGCCTGTGTTATCGGAACTGATCAGTCGTGAAGGTGAGTTCAAGTCGGTGTCTAAAGTATCAGGCATTGGCACACCTAAGTATTATCTTTGGTACACCAACGGTGATAAAAGTCGAGGTGCACGCATAACCTTCACGCAAGTTGGAAAACTAAACACATTATCTAAGGGTGATAAGCTCAAGCTTGAGCTTGTGCCAAGAGTAGAAGGTTCACCTACCTTATGGGCCTATAGCGTTGTCCACAGCGGCAAAAGTATTACTGATTTAGCTGCAGACTAGGTTCGAAAAACACAGGCTAGCAAAAAACAGGCTAGCAAGATGCCAGTCTGAAATTAGAGGCGCGGAGTTTTTTACTGCTCGGTATTGGTCTTGGGTCTATGTGAATGTCCGCGCCTTAAAAATAGCTACTGGTTGGTTTTTGAAGCCTGCACAACTTGCTTGGTATCGTTTGCTCTGCGCGTAAAGCATAACCTAACTTCAAGCCCAGGGTTGTTATCGTCAAGTTTAAGCGTCGCTCTATGAATCCCAACCACCGCTTGTACTAGGCTTAAACCCAAACCGTTACCCGGTGAATTGCGTTCGTTTTCCAGTCGAACAAAGCGCTCAAACACGCGTTCACGTTCATCTGCTGGAATACCTGGCCCGCTATCACGAACGATAATGTCGAACGCATCATCGTTACCGTGCAGTTCAATCGATACTTTTCCAGGCAACGGTGTGTACTTAATTGCATTGTCGAGCAAGTTCGTGACGGCTTGACCAATAAGGTGTCGGTTGCAATAGTAAACGGGGTTATCTGCAATATTAGATTCAAACTGCATACCTGCATCTTCTGCAACCGCATCGTATAGTTCAGACAATTCTTCTAGCAAATCGCCGATGGCTGTTTCAGACCATTGCGCACCATCAATGCCGGCCTCTAAGCGTGCAATGCTTAGCATGGCGTTAAAGGTCTGGATTAAGCTGTCAGCATCGCCGATGGCGCCTTCCATCTCTTCTCGGTAACTGTCTGGGTCGCGCTCTTCTAGCAGCGTGACTTCCAGTCGGTTGCGCAGGCGAGTTAATGGGCTGCGTAAATCGTGAGCAACATTGTTGGTTACTTGTTGCATGCTTTTCATTAGGTCTTCAATGCGATTAAGCATCAAATTGAGCTTTGTGGCTATCTCATCAATTTCGTCATCACGCGCTGTGACTGACAAACGTTGAGATAAGTCACCACTCATAATTTCGGTTGCTGTTCTATTAACCGAATCGATGCGGCGCAACATGCGCATACCAATCCATACACCACCAATCAATGAAAAGAACAGAGTTAATAACGTTGCACCAACAACCAGTGCAAAGGTATGGTCGAGCAACGCTTTTTCGTCACTGATTTCGTGACCAATAGTCAGTTTGAGTCCGTTCTTGAGTTGTGTTTCAGCAACACGAACTGGATTAAAAGCTCGCGGACTGCCTGGGGGTAAGTCGGCGACGTCGCCCATATTTTTGGTGGTGTGTGAACGCATCGATTTCATGCGTATTGGCATGTTTTCATCGCTAACATCTTCACTCGAACTTGCTGTTTCGTTGTTAGCTAAATAATAAAAGCGACCGTAGGTGTCGATCTGGTTTCGACGTTGAATGGCTTCGAGTAGCTCTGGAAGGGCCGCGGAGTTATATAAGTTAATTAAATAATCGGTTTCGAGTCGTAAGCGTGCATCGACTTGAGATTCGATTTGTGATCGAGTGGACCAGTAGATAAAGCCTAACGTTGCCGCAGAGAGTGCGCTAAAAAGCGTTGCATAGATTAAGGCAAGGCGAAAGGCTGAGGTACGAAATAGTCGGCCACGATCTATTTGCGCACGTGCTGGAGGCATAACGGCGCTCATGTATTACCCGCCAGATTGCAGGACGGCGCTCGCGGTGTCGCTTGTAAGAGATTAAATGCCATAAAGTCAGTGTAGCGCGAATTCGTTGGCGCGTTGCGTTGTATGCATGTCCACTCGGACACCACTGAGCAAATATTTTAGTGCATGAGAGGCAGATACAAAAAAGCCGAGCACTAGGCTCGGCTTTTTCGTGAGTTGTCGCGGGCATCAACTGGGGTGCTTGCGACAATCGACTATTCCAAGTTTGCAGTTTATGAAGCTTCTACGCTGCTAGTCATTTCCTGTAGCTTATAGCCTGCACCTCGGACTGTGTGCAATAGCGGGTTATCGAAGTCTTTGTCTATCTTGCTTCGTAACCGACTGATCTGCACATCGATAACATTGGTCTGCGGGTCAAAGTGATAATCCCACACGTTTTCAAGAAGCATGCTGCGAGTGACAACTTGCCCTGTGTGTTGCATCAAGTACTCAAGTAACCGAAACTCTCGAGGCTGCAAGTTAATGCTGCGACCAGAGCGCGTGACTTTGTGCTTTATTAGATCAAGCGTTAAATCACCCACGTGTAACACAGTGCCTTGCACACCTGATTGTGCTCGACGCGTCAGTGCTTGTAGCCGCGCAGTTAGTTCGCTTAGAGAATAGGGCTTTGTTAGGTAATCATCCCCACCCGCTTTGAGGCCGTTAACGCGCTCATCGACATCGTCGAGCGCACTGAGGATCAATACCGGTGACATGTTACCCATCCGGCGCATCTCTTCAATAATTGACAAGCCGTCGCGTTTGGGCAGCATTCGGTCAATAATGTGTGCGTCGTAGGCGTTGTTTATCGCCATTTGCAGACCTTTTTCTCCGTCTGCGGCATGTTCCACTGCGTGCCCGCTTTCTGTCAGACCTTTGACTAAATAGGCTGCAGCTTCCGTATCGTCTTCGACTAGTAAAATTCGCATAATGCCCCCACTGTTGTATCGACTTTTTGTTCAAATTAACGAACTAAGTGCCGATTAATTCGTATGAGTAACTGAGTGGTAATGCAACACTCTTTAAATATCGTTAGCTCATATACGATGCTTAAGGTAATACAGACTAAAACTAAACTCAGGAGTTCCGGTGCATGTTCACAAGTACAAAGCCTAAAAAAGCGAAATACCCGCCTTCAAGCCCTCATGCATCACAAGTCACTGTAACAAGAATATATGGAAAACCACTTATCTGGTTAGTTTTGATCCCAATTCTTGCTGTTACGAAATCCTTTGCCAACACTTTGCCCGATTTCAGTGCGCTGGTAGACACTGAAGGTGATGCTGTTGTGAAAATATCAGTTACTACCCAATCTGCTCAGAATGGCTTTAGCGGCATTCCTGGACTTGATCTCGAGCAGTTGCCGGAAAATTACCGCCGATTCTTTGAGCAACTACCTGACAACCCCAGCCGACGCCCGCGCCGTAGTACCGGTTTTGGTAGTGGCTTTATCGTCGACCCATCCGGTTATGTGATAACCAATGCACATGTTGTTGAAGATGCAGTCGACATAAAAGTCGGTTTACACGACAGACGTGAACTAACGGCAACGTTAATTGGATCCGACATATCAAGTGACATTGCAGTTTTGAAAGTCGACGCTGATAATCTTCCTGTCGTTAAAATCGGCGACTCAGACAGTATAAAAGTTGGAGAATGGGTGCTGGCGATTGGTTCACCCTTTGGGTTCGAACATACTGCTACACAGGGAATTGTGTCGGCTCTGTCTCGTAGTTTGCCGGATGATACCTATGTGCCATTTATTCAAACTGACGTTGCAGTTAATCCTGGCAATTCGGGTGGTCCATTGTTTAATACCGATGGTGATGTTATTGGTGTGAATTCACAAATTTACTCTCGCTCTGGTGGTTATCAGGGTTTATCGTTTGCTATTCCAATTAATGTGGCTATGTCGATCGCTGAGCAATTGCGTGAGTCTGGTTTTGCTACCCGTGGCTGGTTGGGTGTGCGTATACAAAATGTGGATCAATCGCTAGCTGAGTCTTTTGGTTTAAACCGACCTGAAGGTGCATTAGTATCGGAAGTCACGCAAAACAGTCCTGCAAACAAAGCGGGAATTTTGCCGGGCGATATTATTCTTGAATTTAATAATAAGCCGGTGCCTTTTTCAGATGCTTTGCCACCGTTAGTCGGTGTGATCAAGCCTGGTGATACGGTTGTGTCTACCGTGTTACGAGATGGCGTTCGTAAAGTATTGACTATTACTATCGAGCCACTAGAAAGTGATGTGGATAAAGGCCGTGATTTTATTGGCCATGGGTACGGCGCGTCAATTCTTGGTGTGTCTGTGGCTCCGGTTGAGCAGAGTGAGTTGACCGAACTGGGAATAGAGAACGGTGTGCGTGTGACTAAAATTGACCCTGATGGAGCAGCCGCGGTCTCTGGAGTTGAGCCAGGTGACATCATCGTATCGTTTAACCGATCAAAGGTCGAATCGGTTAAACAGTTGGAGTCACTGGTCAGCGATGCACCTGAGAGTCAATCTTTGCCACTGTTAATTCAGCGTAAGGACTCACCGATTTTTATGGCGATTACTTTGCCACGCAATTAACTGTTACTTGGAGCTGTTTTCGTTTTTGTCTTCAGCTTCTTCAGTTATTAGCACTTCTTCAAGTTTGAGGCCGGTTAATTTATTAACCGTTCGCCAGATAAAATAGAAGATGGCTAGCATCATTATCGTGGACGGGATAGCAATCATTGGATAGCTGAGTAAAGTCATTTTACCCAACTCTTCGTTAAATGCTTGTGAGCCGCTTTCGCTGGTGACGATCGCTTTGGCCAAAACGTAGTTCATGATGGCTGAAAATAAAAATGTCCCAGCAAAAAACAAATTAGCTTTATCGAGTTTTTTTTCGAATTCAGGTTTGTTGTTATTTTGCGCCAACGCAGCTTCAATTCGATCAATGTTCATCAACTTTGGATTGAATAACAGCTTTCGCACTATAGGAAAGCCAAGCTTGTTCGCAACGAGAACGCCAACCCCAAGAATGAGTGGAATAGCAGCCTCTTTTACGGCTAGCCATTGAGCATCAATCTTGAGCAACCCAATACCGCCCGTGAGCAGCACACTGAATATACCTAGCAAAGCGATGTAGTTGCGTTTTTTATTGTTGATGAGTTCATACAAGCCCCAAACAATAGGAAACGACAGTGCGACAATAAGTGCGCCAGCTGGGCCAAGTTTGTCTTCTCCACTGAGCTTCATCAAGATAACCGATGGAAGAATAATGCTGACGATCATGTCAACGAACGGTCGTTGTTTAGGTTCTTCTTGTGTCACTGTGATTGCCGTGATGTTGAATTGAAAAGGCCGCCTTGCGGCGGCCCCGTGTTCAAGCTGACAAATCAAATTACCGCTTGCACCGAACATAAGCAATGATGCGAGAGAAGTAAATTTCAGCCAAACTTTTCAGTCAAAAATAATGAGCCGCAAGCTCAGTAGCAACTTACGCTACTTGCGCTCCGCTCAGGACTGATCTGCCAGTTATCAAAACACTAGACATTTGATCACCTCCTTTTACGTTTGCCAATCGGAGTTTGAGCGTAGCACGAATTTGTTTAATTAGCATACTAAGGCGCCGGTTGGCCTTTAGCTGGCACGATGAGTTCTGCAGTAGGTATAATTTTTGGTGCGCCCGAGCCAGTTCGCAGGGAGCGGTATGTGATCTGATCTGCTTCAATTTGGATGTCAGACACTGGCACCTCGTACTCATTTGATCCGTGGCGAATGAGCAAAGTCACGTTGTGCGTACCGGCGTCCAGTGGAATTTGTACCATCGACACTTGCGCCGGTAGTGTTTCCCAACTTCGAGTGTCAGCAACCTCGCTCACATACAAGGCAGCCGTTATAAAACCGCCAAGAAAGAGTTCAGCACTGCTATCGGCACTTTTCCTAATCTGTCGTGCCAGTTCCTTCTTGGCTGCTAGTCGTGCAATTTGTTTTACGGCCACTTGTTTGCCACGAGCGGCAAGTGCTGAACGAGAGATATCAACCATTTGTGTAGTGACCGTATCTGCTTGCTGTTCAGAGCCTTCTTTTATTACAGTGACCTGAATATTTGGTCGTGGGATGTCAGGGTAAATTGGAAATGACGCAAATAGGTCTGGTGCTAAATAGAGATTGCCAGCGATCTTGCGCGGAATGGAACCACTCTGGACAAAGATCACCAGCTCGCCTTTTTTCTTGCCGATACTGGCAGTGGTGGTTATGAGGTTTTTAAATTTTTCTGCATCTTGATCGCGACCCAATCGACGCGCATTTTGCCACGCGCGTCGAGCAGCACCGGTGTCGCTACCGATCTCTTCGAGCAGTTTTTTATATTCTATATGTGCACTGTCCGGTTTCCCTGCAGCTTCGAGGCTCATGGCCATGAGTGTTCGAGAATACCAATCGTTTTTGAGTGCGCCGCCATGCTCTTCGTATATTTTTAAGGCCTGACGGGCTTCAACAGCAGCACCTTCGGGTTGGCCAAGCAGTAGAAAATTCATCATTTGAAAAGAATGAATCCACAGCCTTTCGCTGTATTCACCTTTATAAGACGTGACCCAGTCGTTGGTAACTAAAGAGGCTGTCTGTTCGCGAACACCGATGAAATTGATTTGATTGAGTAGCGAGCTGGCTTCTTTAAACGCTTTGATGCTCTCTTCGTAGTTGCCTGCTGTGTGTGCGATCAGCCCGTGATCGAGGTGTGCGAGCAGACGGTTTCGTTTTGAAACTGTCTCAGTTGTGAGTGTATCGATCGCCGCTTGTGGCTGGCCACTATAGAATTGGCTTCTTGCATCGTTGAGTGAACCACTAGTGGCACATCCTTGCAAAAGCACCGCGGCACACAACAGTGCCGCGCTATGACGCAAAGAGGTAAACACTTCAAATTACCAACCAATAATAGGCTGTTTAGATTCGCGCGCAATTTCTACGGCATCTGCCCAGCTGATTTCACCGGTTTGGATGTTGGTCATTTCCAAGTTCAGGCTGTAGTACACAAGCTTGCGTTTGTTCAAACGCCACTGCTTGGGCTGACTTTTTTCAATTGAACGAAGTGTGCCTGCCAGAATATAGTTAGCACCGAGCTGTCGTCCTTCGGTTATGCGCTGCTCTGGTGGTACAAAGCCTGCGAATTGGAAGTCTGCTTCCTTAAGGGTGTTGTCTCGCTGTTTGCGATTAACGAAGCGGTATTCACCCGCTTGAATCAGAGAGAGTCGGATGTCGTCACTGATACCACCGGTGTTGATGTGTTCAGAAGTCTCATTAGCGATACCGTACGTTACGATAATTGGCTTGCCAGCTTCTCGCGCCAGAAGCGTCGTTTTCAGTAGGCTGTCGGTCAGTTTGGCAACAATCTCTTTTTTATCGGAAAAATCATAGTTGGCATCGTAGTGAATCGTATCTTCGTTCGGATCGATCGATTTCGTTGTAGCCGCACAGCCGGTGGTTAAAACCGCCATGGCAATGATGGCCGCCCGAATTGGGAATGCGTGGCTAGCTGAGAAAAGCGTCATGTCTGGTCCTTCGCAAAAATGCGTTAGTGTCATTATAGTGCTTGAAGTAGTTTGCGTCCGCACAGCCCTTCTTTCAAGTAACGACATGTAACGGTGCGCAAATTCGCGGCAATGGGCTGTGAGTATCGGAAAAAAATCAGGAAGTTCCTCGCACAATTGTAAAAAATAGCACGAAAAATGGCCCTGAAAGGCGGTAATTTCCACATAGCCATTGTCCGTATTGACCCCGTATGGTATTTTTTTGTCAGTAGAAATACCAATTCGAATGGAACAGGGTTTGTAATAAGGTGACAGGTACACGCAGCAAGCACACAGATGCGCTAAGGCTGGGCAATCGTATTAAGGTTGCGCTAGTGCTTTTATGTGTGGGTCTTATTGGTCTGGGTGCTGTCAGTCTATTTATGTACCGAAAGGCAGAGGCCGTTAGTGAGCTGTCGACCTACGCCAGTCGAGGCATGGTCAATAATGTAAGCGATATTTTCCAAATACCGGCACTTATGTTCTTTTTCGTCTTAACTTTGTACGCGATTAGCGAATTGTACAAGAGCTACAAGGCCTTGAATGATCCTGAAACGTATCGCGCACAAAGTGCTAAGCGAGCCAGTGTGCGGGTCAGCCGAAAGGCGAAACGGGTGACGACTAAGCCTGCAGCCAAACAAGCAAAGCGACAAATAACTGATCAATCAAAGGGTTCGCAAACTCGCCAAATAACTGATCAATCTAAAGATCAATCATTAGGGTTGTCTGCCAGCCAAATTCCAAAGCCAATGTCGAAGCCATCGAAACTCGGTCGCACTCGTCGTGGCCGTCTACGTTAAGTTAAATCTGACCTAGTTCGTTTAATCGCGTTTTGCCAACCTGCAATGATGCGTTCTCTATCTTCCTTTCCCATCGATGGCGAGAACGCTTGTTCCTGCTGCCAGTTGCTGGTTAGATCATCGAGTGAGGTGTAAATACCGCACTGCAACCCTGCAAGATAGGCGGCGCCCAATGCAGTCGTTTCTGTTTGCATAGGTCGCTGAACAGGTACGTTTAAAATATCGGACAAGGTTTGAGTTAACCAATTATTTTTCACCATGCCGCCATCAACGCGTACTGTGTCTAAGTTTGCACCGTCACTTTTAATCGCATCGAACAAGTCCATGGTTTGAAAACAAACCGACTCAAGCGCTGCGCGGGCTAATTCTTTTGGGCCAGTATCCCGTGTGAGTCCAAACAGAGCACCGCGTGCATCGGGGTCCCAGTAAGGTGCACCCATACCAGTGAAAGCAGGCACAAGGTACACGCCCTGGTTATCAGTTAAGTGGCGAGCCATGGCTTCTGTTTCATCGGCAGATTGAATTACGCCCAAGCCGTCGCGTAACCATTGAATAGCTGCCCCTGCAACAAATATAGAGCCTTCAATGGCATAGGTTGTTTTACCATTAAGCCGGTAGGCGACAGTTGTAAGCATCTTGTTTTTGGACGTAACAGCGGTCTCACCCGTGTTTAACATGACGAAACACCCAGTGCCATAAGTACTTTTCACCATGCCTTCTTCGAAACAGACTTGACCAATCGAGGCTGCGTGTTGATCACCGGCGACACCGCTTATAGGCAATGTTGCGCCAAGTACGGAAGCCTGAGTTTGTCCAAAATCTGCAGCGCAGTCTTTTACGACTGGCAGTAAATTTTTGGGCACGTTTAGCATCGAGAGTAGTTTGTCATCCCATTCATTAGTATGAATGTTGAACATCAGTGTTCGGCAAGCGTTAGTGGTGTCGGTTGCGTGAACTGCGCCGTCGGTTAATCGCCAGATGAGAAAGCTGTCCATCGTTCCAAAAGCCAATTCGCCGTTCTCAGCGCGCTTTCGCGCACCATCGACATTGTCGAGCAGCCAAGCGACTTTGGTGCCGGAAAAGTAGGGGTCTAGTAGTAAACCGGTTCTAGCTGTCGTTTCATTCTCGTGGCCTGCGTCTTTGAGTTCTTTGCAAAATGGCGCTGTGCGTCGGTCTTGCCAGACAATAGCGTTGTGTATTGCTTTACCTGTTTTCTTATCCCAAATAACGGTGGTTTCGCGTTGGTTCGTGATACCAATAGCGGCCACATCACGACCTAAGCTTTTGGCAGTCTGTAAGACTTCTTTGCAAACGCTTAGTGTCTTACTCCATATTTCTTCAGGGTCATGTTCAACCCAGCCAGATTTTGGATAGAACTGAGTAAACTCTTGCTGCGCTACCGCGATGCTTGAACCGTCTTTTTCGAATAACATGGCCCGCGAACTCGTGGTGCCCTGATCGATACTTAGAATGAGCGGCTCTGACATGGTTTCTCCGGCTTGAATTCGATGTTTTGCGAGTTGCGTACTTCGGTTCTTCGGGAACGCTTTAGGCAAGCTCGCGCGCTTAGTATAGTAACATTATTGCCTAAATTGTTCGTTATATCTTCGTTTTATAGCCGAATGTGGTATAAAATGAAATGACAGCGAAAATGTGATCAGTTTTCAATGCTGGTCTGCGCCGTGTGCCAGCTGGCGTTGCTTTTGCTCCGTTAGAAACCAAACGTGATTCCATCAGGGAAAAACTATGTCAGGCAATACTATTACAAACGATACGCAGCCCGACCATAATGCTGCCAGTCAGTTCGATATCGTTGTGATTGGTGGTGGTATTAATGGTGCTGGTATTGCTCGTGATGCAGCTGGACGAGGTCTGTCAGTTTTATTGGTCGAAAAGGATGACTTGGCTGAGCATACATCGTCGGCCAGCACCAAACTTATCCACGGTGGTTTACGTTATTTAGAACACTACGACTTCATGTTAGTTCGTCATGCACTTCAAGAGCGCGAAGTGCTACTGCGTGCTGCACCGCATATTATTTGGCCATTACGTTTTGTTTTACCGCATCATAAAGCGCTGCGACCAAAGTGGTTAATTCGTCTCGGGTTGTTTTTATACGATCACATTGGTGGACGTAAGTTGTTACCGGCATCGCACTCACTCGATCTAACCAAGCATGTTAGTGGTGAGGCATTGAAAGATGAATTTAACAGTGGCTTTGAATACTCCGACTGTTGGGTACAAGATGCTCGGCTAGTGACCTTAAACGTAATGGATGCCTCTGAGCGAGGCTGTGACGTACGAACTCGTTGTGAGTGCACTGATCTGGTTAGAGGTGAGGGCCAATGGACTGTGCATTTACATAACAAGTTATCTGACACGAACTCGGTAGTTACAGCCAAGACAGTAGTGAACGCATCAGGACCTTGGGTTGAAGCAACACTAGACCTAGATGAAGAACATGATGCAAAGCACGGCGTTCGATTAGTTAAAGGTAGCCATATTGTTGTGCCCAAGCTGTTCGATCATCCTTATACCTATATTTTTCAAAACGCTGATAATCGCGTGCTCTTTGCCGTTCCATACGAGCAACATTACACTTTGTTAGGCACGACAGATGTTGAAGTAGACGATAAGCCTAGCAAGCAGCATATCGATACCGACGAAATAGAATACATTTGCAAAAGTGTCAGTGAGTATTTCAAACAGTCGGTTGATGCTCAGAGTGTTGTCTGGAGTTATTCAGGCGTAAGGCCGCTGTACGATGATGCATCTGAAAACGCATCGAAGGTAACGCGGGACTACAAGCTCGATCTTGATGTTAGAAAGAATGCGCCAATATTGTCTGTTTACGGTGGCAAAATCACGACGTTTAGAAAGCTGGCAGAGCAGGCGGTTGACATGCTTAACGAATCCTTGAGCTCAAGCAAAGGCGAGTGGACAGCAAATGTGCCGCTACCAGGTGGTGATATAGCCAACGCCGATTTCGATACCTTTGCCAGTGAGCTTGCGCAGCAGTATGACTGGCTCAACAATGTGGTGCTTTTGGATTACGCTCGAAACTATGGAACGCGTATCCATGCATTGTTAGCGGGTGCCTCAAACATGCAGGAGCTTGGCGAACATTTTAGTGGACCGTTGTACCAGGCTGAGGTTGATTACTTAGTCAATAATGAGTGGGCTCGAACTGCGGAAGATATACTGTGGCGTCGGTCGAAAAAGGGGTTGCACACAGAAACCGATACCGAAGCGAAACTGCAAAGCTATTTAGATAAACACTATGATTTTAGTGAATCGCCGGTTTAGCAAAAAGTAGCTTTGCCTGCGCCGCCTTGAGTCGTGAAATTATCAAGCGCAGCCAAAATTAAGCTGCTTTGATAATCGACGCGTTTGGAGAGTTTAACCAGCTTGCAAGTGCAACAATATCCGATGGTGGATACATAATGTTGCCTTGGATAAAATTGCAACCAAGGTTACCTAGAATATCGCGGTCTACCTCCGTTTCAACAACAGTCGCAATGACGGCAGCGTTTAAATGTTCTGCCATATTGATAATGCCCGAAATCAGCATTTGTTTTACCGGGTTGTTCTCTAAGTCGCGGCATAAGCTTCCGTCAAGCTTAATGCTATGCGGTTGAATCCACATCAATGATTGTAGGCTACTGTCGCTGCCACCAAAGTTACTTAGGCTGATGCCATAGCCGGATTCACGCAGCTCGTTAATGTGATTGAGCAATTCATCGTTACCGGCAATTTCAGTGCTGTCTTCAACAATCTCTAAGCTGACTTGGCTTGGTGACAATCCGTGCCGTTTTGTTTCAGCGATCAATTGTGAAATACATTCGGCATCTCGCATCCGTTTCATCGATGCGGTAATGCTGAATTTCGAAATATCCGCTTCATGTTCACTTAGCGTGCGGATCCCTTGCAAACATTGATCTAGCATGACCATGTCAATATTTCTTAAAACGCCATCGTCTGCGTGTTGCTCGAAAGCACCGTACGACAATAGTCCAAGGCTGCTGTGTTTCCATCTGGCCATGGCTTGAATGCCAGACACTAAGCCTGACTGCACACAGAACGTTGGTTGGAAGTGGGCAACAATACTGCCGTTATCACAAGCCTCACTGAGTTCTTTTTTCATCGACTGTACTGAGTCGAATTTTGATCGCATGAATGGGTCGTACAAATGATACTGATTACGGCCTTTCTCTTTTGAGGTATACAACGCTAAATCAGCGTTTTGCAAAAGCATGTCGGGGTCGATGGTTTGCAATGCTTCTTTAAAAGCGACGCCAATGCTTGCACCAATATTGTATTGATGCCCTTGCAGTTGCATGGGCTGATTGAGCGATTCAATCAGACGCTCGGCTAATTCAGCCATGGAATCTACGCTGTGTACTTCAGGGCACGCAACAACAAATTCATCACCGCCTATTCGTGCAACTAGATCGCCTGGTCGGATATTCGCTGAGAGCCTATTAGCCACGACCATCAATACCTCATCGCCAGCAGCGTGACCAAGCGAGTCATTTATTTGCTTGAAACGGTCAAGGTCGATTTGCAAAATGGCTGAGTGTTGTTTGGTTTTAAGAATATCTTGCAAACATTCGAACAATTTACGACGATTTGGAAGTTCGGTTAACGGGTCTAGCATCGCTAAGCGTTCCAAGTCGGATTGGTCAACAACGGTTTTCTGTGATGATTCGAGAACAGCACTGGCCTCATGTAATGCCAGTAACAAATCGCGAAGCGTGTTGACTGAAGCCGCAGGTGAATCTAGATCACACACGAATCCATAACTATGCCGTGGTAAAGCCACCCATTGCTCGGTATCGAGTAGTGCGGGCTCGTCTGGTTCAAGCCTAACGCCGCCTACTTCTGCAATTAGTGCCTCTAGGTCACAATTTGTTGGGAAATTGCCGTGGTTCATTTGTTTCATTGGTTCTTTTAAGCTAGACGACATTTTAGGGCGACACTTAAATCATCGCCTTATACATAGTTGTCGGCTTCAAAGGGGTTAGACTGTATCGCTACCTTGCTTAAACAAGGAGACGTGTTGCAGATTTCACAGTTTGTGTCGTAGGGGGCTGTTCCATCGTCCACGCAGATATGTGAAGCAGTTACTATCATGCAGTCCAAAAGCACTCTAGATCGTTTTATAGATAAGTACTGGTTTGGATAACAAAATGTGAAGTGGTTCAGGTGTCAGTACGCGCATTACATTGCTGCGACGCTATTTGCGTCGTTGCGTGCAGCATGGGCAAGGGCCCTTCACGTGAACTTAATAGCCGGGCGTATTACGTTCCACCCAACGGTGTGACCCATCTTTGAGTGTTTCTTTTTTCCAAAAAGGCGCGCGGCTCTTAAGCGCTTCCATTAAAAATCGACAAGCATCAAATGCTGCGGCTCTGTGTGGCGACCATACAACCGTTAAAACAATCGGCTCCCCAGGTGCTATGTCGCCGACACGATGGACAATGAGCGCTTCTTGAATATTCCATTTTGATTTTGCATCTTCAATGACCGCTTCAAGTTCTTTTTCTGTCATGCCGGGGTAATGCTCTAGCATCATACCGATGACGTCATCACCCTCATTGAAATTTCGCATTGTACCAACGAAGCTTGCCGTAGCGCCGAAGCTGCCAGCGCCCAGATTGGCTTCATGGATTTTTTGTAGTGCAGACGGGTTGAATGATTCTGGTTTAATCAGAACAGGCATGTGTATTTATCCACCTGTTATTGGTGGGAAGAAGGCAACTTCGTCGCCATCAGCTACCGATTCATGGGCCTCTTTGTGCTCTAGGTTGACCGAGCACAGCACGTGGGTAGGCATAGGCTGATCGGTAGCCAATTTCCACACATCACTAATGATTTTGACCGACGCACCATCGACTTCAGTAATGGGGTCGCTAATTTGCTCGCGTAAGCTGGCAAAGAATTTGACTTTAATAGTCATGTGGTTATCCATTTAAGGGACTAACATGATACCCAAAGTACACCCGCACGAGGAAGATGATGAGTGAGTTAACGCATTTCAATGAATCTGGGCATGCCCATATGGTCGATGTTGGCGATAAGGCCGTAACCCACAGAGTGGCTGTGGCTGGGGGGATAATCCGGATGCAATCCGAAACACACGCCATGGTTTGCGCAGGAACCCACAAAAAAGGTGATGTTTTAGGCATTTCGAGGGTTGCGGGCATCATGGCTGCAAAGAAAACCAGTGAGTTGATACCGCTTTGCCACCCGATTGGCTTGACCCGGGTGGACATCGAGTTCCAGACCAATCTGTCGGAGACGGAAATACATTGTCAGGTTCGCGCTGAAGTGCACTCTCAAACCGGTGTGGAAATGGAAGCACTGATCGGGTTGCAAGTGGCTTTAGCAACGATTTACGACATGTGTAAGGCTGTTGATCGAGGCATGGTCATCAGCGAAGTGCGGCTACTGGAAAAAAAAGGAGGAAAATCTGGTCACTTTAAGGCTGAGGACGGTATCGACAATTAAACTTATGAAGTGATGTCATGTTGGCAAAATATTGCTGCACTACACTTCAATTAAGTATCCGACTTTGTTATACAAAGAAGAACACGCGTCAATGAACTTGATGCATAAAGGTAATAAGCAATGAAAGTGTTGAAGTGGCTAATTGGTGGATTGTTGGTTTTGGTACTGGTTGTCGGTGTTGGTGCTGCTGCATTGGTGTATCTGGTTGATTGGAACGACTTCAGAGACACCATTCAGAACCAAACAAAAAAACACACAGGACGTGATCTGACTATCGCTGGTGATTTAAAGCCAACGGTATTCCCATTTATCGGTGTCTCCATTGGCGATATCTCTTTAGCCAATGCTGAAGGGTTTGGCGATGTGCCGTTTGCGAAAATGGCCAGTGCCGATGTCAAAGTTGAATTACTGCCGTTGTTGAAGAAAGAAGTCAACGTTCGTACGGTTGAGCTTCAGGGACTGACACTTGATTTACAAAAAGCGGCTGATGGAACCAGTAACTGGGATGATCTGGTTAAATCCAACGGTGCAACCACCACAACTGAAAGCGGTGATGCGAGCACCGAAGTTGAAGTTGAAGGTGATTCGGCCGCCATCGCCGCTTTAGCCGTTGGTGGTATATCAGTTACCGAAGCCAACGTTTCATGGAAGGATGCGCAATCAGGTACCGATGCAAAGTTATCCAACTTTAATTTAAAAACGGGTGCAATCGAGCTGGCCAAGCCATTCGATCTTTCAACCGATTTTGACTTATCCAGTGACAGTATGGGGTTAGCTGCAGGCGTCAATGGCGCGGGTGAAGTGACGATTGACTTAGAAAATCAAACCTACTCGCTAAGTGGCTTAAAGCTGACCACCAATGCCCGTGGAGATAGTCTGCCTGATGGCAAGCTCGACGCGACGCTGAGTGCAAATATTATGGCAAAACTAGCCGAACAGCAGATATCAGTAAAAGGTCTTTCACTCGACGCACTTGGCTTAGTTCTCAGTGGCTATGTTGACGTGGCGAACCTTGATACTCAGCCTGCTGTGTCTGGTCAGTTATCCAGTAACGAATTTAATCCTCTCGATTTGTTTGCAACCTTAGGGATTGAGGCGCCGGTAACAGCTGACCCCAATGTGCTCAAGAAAGCCAGCTTGTCGATGGAATTAGACGCATCTCCAGCGAGTGCCAAATTAAACGATCTTACGATTAAACTCGATGACACGACTTTTTCAGGTAATGCGTCTGTACCGTCTCTAGCAGGTGAATTTCCCCCGCTGCGTTTTAACTTTGGTGTCGACGTGATCGATCTTGATCGCTATTTGCCTCCGAAAGTTGAAGGTGAAGCTGCTGCTGCAGACACGAGTGCAACTTCTGCAAATGGTCCGGCAGCAACAGGGGATGAGCCTATTGCTTTGCCATTAGACATGATGCGTCAACTTGATGTGGAAGGTGAATTTAAAGTCGGTAGCGTGAAGGTGATGAATTTAACGACTCGTGATATTGCTGTACCCGTTACGGCGAAGAACGGCCGTATTAATGTAAACGGGCTTCGAGCTAGTATGTATGAAGGACAGCTCAACACGAATGCCACAATCGATGCGACCAGCGACACACCAAGCTATGCAGTGGATATGAACTTGGCGGGCATAGAAGCTGACCCATTACTGGTTGACTTGATGCAGAAAAAATCATTCCTGACGGGTAATGGACAATTTGCTGCGAAAATTACCACTGCTGGTAATAGCGTGAATGCATTAACGGCTGGTTTAAACGGTGATTTCAACACGGCATTTAATGATGGCTCTATAAATGGCGTTAATATCGGTTATCAAATTCGACGCGCTAAGGCTGCATTAACTGGGCAGACTTTGTCGGAAGACCAAACACAAGTGAAAACCGATTTTTCGGCATTATCGGTCAGTGGTCGATTCACTAATGGCGTCATGCAGTCAGACGACTTAGATATGCGTTCACCGTTGTTACGAGTTGGTGGTGCTGGACAAGTTGATCTACCGGGTGAGATGGTCGACTACACCATGACGACGTTAGTAACAGGTAGTGCGCAAGGTCAAGGTGGCGAAGATCTAGAGGCGCTTAAAGGTATCAAGCTCGATATTCCCATTCGTGGCAGCTTTGATGAGTTAGCCGCTAACTTTGCTGGTGTGATTCTCAAAGGCATGAAAGACAACATCGCTAACAACCTTAAAGGGCAGGCAACAGCTCGCGCTAAGGAAGAGGCAGACAAGTTAAAGGCGAAGGCTCAAGCGAAACTTAAGGAAGAAGAAGCTAAAGCGCGCGCAAGATTAGCGGCCGAAGAAGAAAAAGTTCGTGCTCGAGTGGATGAAGAAAAAGCCAAAGCGCAGGAGCAGCTTAATACGCAAAAAGAGAAAGCTCAGGAACAAGCTAATGAGGCTTTGCAGAAAGGCCAAGATGAGGTTAAGGATAAGTTGAAGGGTTTGTTTAAGTAGTAAACAATCTATTTGCTGCGAACCCATGTTTGTTGAACTCTCTGGTACGTTCAATATGCCGTTGACCCGTGCACAGTGCTCGACCTGCGGACTGAACAAGCCCAAGATTTACTCCAAGCGTCTCGTGATGATTGGCGGCAGGCCTTTCGTAACGGTGAAGTTGCTCAGTCTTGGGTTGTTGCAGACAAAATCCGGCAACTGAACTGTGCTGGATTGATTGACCCTTCTAGAAAAAATCCTCAACTGTGGCATGTGACTTTGTTTCGCTGGAACGACGCTGATTCACCAAAAGTGTCGATGATCGGTCTGCCCACTGCGATTTCCATGTGAAGTGATCTCAAAAAGGGACTATTCTCCACTTGGGCAGCCCAATTGATTAAATATCAACATTTCTGACTGACTACTCTCCACATGGACGCTCAATAAAGCTGAATATTGGCGATTCTTGAATGCGTTTCTCCACTTGAGTCACTTTCGAACATTGCCTACGAAGATAAGTCGACTTTCCACGTGTAGACTGTTGGAACGGACTGAATATCTATATGTGCAGATTAGTGTGTGTGTATGTGTGTGCACGTGCGTGTGCGATATAAGCGCATTTAATTTACTGCATGGCGCTGTGAGCCTTGTCCGCCTTTTTTAGATTCCACTGAACCACATGACTGCACGAACGGCTAAGACTGAACACGACGCAAATGTCACTTTAACCAAATCTGATCGAAAGCTGTTTGCGAAAGTGGTGCTCGATTGGTTTGACGAGCATGGCCGCAAGCACCTTCCTTGGCAGCAGAACCCAACGCCGTATCGCGTTTGGATCTCTGAAATTATGCTGCAGCAAACACAAGTCGCGACGGCAACGCCATTTTTTGAGCGTTTCATGCTTCGTTTTCCAACCTTGCAATCGTTAGCTGATGCGCCGCTGGATGATGTGCTAGCGCATTGGTCTGGGTTAGGCTACTACGCAAGAGCCAGAAATTTGCACCGATGCGCGGTACGAGTGCAGGCAGAATACGCTGGTGAGCTACCGACCACATTGGACGGACTAGTGGACATGCCTGGCATAGGACGCTCTACGGCTGCGGCTATATTGAGTTTGTCTGGTGGGCAACACCAGCCCATTCTTGATGGCAATGTAAAGCGGGTATTAGCACGTTGCTATGCTGTGGATGGTTGGCCAGGAAAGAAACCGGTGCTTGATACGTTGTGGACATACTCAGAGTTGGTGACTCCTGCAAAAAGGACTGGGCCGTTTAATCAGGCCATGATGGATATTGGTGCAACGGTTTGTACTCGGAGCAAACCCCAATGTGCGAGCTGTCCTTTAGTTGATATTTGTCAGGCGAATTCAACCAACACGCAACTCGACTACCCTGGAAAAAAACCAAAGAAAGTTATACCTGTAAAAAGTACTTGTATGTTGGTGTTACGTAACAAGGCGCAGCAGTTGTTGTTAGTTCAACGACCTCCCACAGGTATCTGGGGTGGGCTTTGGAGTTTGCCTGAAAAAGGTGAGGTGGATTTAGAAGTTTGGCTACACGAAGCTCGGATGACTTTGGCAGGTGATGTTGAGAACATCGCCCGATTCCGACATACCTTCAGTCATTATCATCTTGATATCGATGTATTGGAATTAACCGTGAACTACACGGACGAACATGTGGTTTTAGAGTCTGATAAACATGTTTGGTACGACGGTCATGATTTACCCGGTGGGGTCGCTGCGCCCATCTGTAAAATACTTGCGCTACTTCAATTCTAGCGTGTTGTTTTTTTAGATTTAATAATCGATGAGTACTTCAATTGGTAGTATTGTAGATACTGAATTTGTCATTTAACAGGCAATACCGTTTTGCTACTAAGAGCGACACATCATGATTTCAAAAATACTATCCAAAACACGAGGCGTCCAACTCCAAATAATCGTTTTGGTGCTGCCACTCATTGGTATAACCACTGGAATCTCTGCCTCGACACAGATCTCTCAAAGCCCGGCACCTGTCGTTAATGGCAATACCATCACAGTCGAGCCTGATGGTTGGTATCAGTTTCAGCGCGCTGATAACTTTGTGGAAGTCTGCTCTGGCATCTACACATGCACAGTGACTCCCGGTAAGTACATAGTCGTCAACCACACCACCGGACAACGATGGGATCACATTAAAGTGGGCGGCGAACCAATAGCAGCTCCTGAAGTAAGTGGTAATCGTATCGTGCTAGGAGACGATGGGTGGTATCAAGTGCAAGACGGGCAAACCTATGCCTCTATCTGTGAGGGCGTGTCGTATTGTGATGTACCAGCAGGCAACTACATTGTTATTAACCACACAACAGAGCAGCGCTTTGAACCCGTCATCGTTGTGGGTGTGGATTTAAGAATTTTAGGCATAGATGCACAACGTTACTCCGACTCTGCCGGTGAACTATTCTGGCAGCGAACTGCAGGTGCCACAGCAGTTACCTATGAAGTGTATCGCGATGGTTTTCGCATTGGCGAAACTGGCGGCACGAGTTTTTTTGATGATGAGCTAGAGCCCAGTCAATCGTATTTATACGAGGTGTTGGCATTGGAAACAGGGGCCAGAGCTGAGGTGACGCTTGAAGCGGCTCAGATCGAACAGGAACCAGTCGCCGATCCGCAATTGAATGCAAGCACCGCAGAAGAAATATTTAAGCAAGTTGTGTCGGTGATTAATGAAGATAGAATTGATCAATTATTCGAAACAGCTCAGGCAGATTTAGAATTCCAAGGTCGGCGATTTTTTCTCTCTAATACTACCGACGAGATTTCGTTTAGCCAGAGTATCGACCTGGAAACACCTTATCAATTAGAAACAAACTATGGCACAGGCACTTTCACTGAGGCGTTTGGTGGTGCTCAATACACGTGCGCTGGTGGTGGAACCATCGATAATTTTGGCAGCGATCGTATCTTTAACGCATGTTCAGTAGGCGAAAATACTTATAGTGGTATTAGTGGCCGACGTAATGATCAACTCCGAGGGACTATCAGCCAGTATCCGTTTTATAGTTTTTCAGTATCCAACGCTACTGGAGCTGTCGCTCTTCTTAGCGGTGGTTACTATACCGGCAATCTCTCTTTCGTTTCATTGAATCAATCTAAGGGATGGACTGATGGTGCGTTTCTGGAAATTACTTCTGAAGGCGTATTCTTGATATCTGAATTTAATATAGAGCGAACCGATAAGAGCTTTAATGAACGAGGCGGTATTAATCTCGAGGATGGCACAATAGTAAACCTTGTAACTGAAAACAGGGATTCAGCCATAGGAGGCTCTTTCGTATTTTCCGCTCCAACAGACGTCAGCCTGCTATCGGTCAATGTTTCACTGGCGTTTTCAGACTCCACGCGAAAACCTGTCGACACTAACGTAACCGACATACCCGGTGGGATACAAGCACGTAAAGAATTTCAATGGCAGACCGGTAGTATTGAAGTGGTTGCGGAAGACGGAAGCAGCTTTACCGTCGTGCCATCTGATACGCTATCTCAAAAATTCACTATCGAGTTGAGCAATGGAGAGAGTATTGGACCAATCGATTGGGATGGAGATTACATTATCGATTGTGGCTCAGAAGAAATCTGTCCGTAGGCTTAGGTGTTGTGGCGTTTATGCGGATATATTCATATTCATAACGCACGTTAGGGAAAGCAAGCTATGAACTGGCAGGTTTTTACAGAACTATCATCGCTGCACGTACAGATTCATTGGATGGCAGCGCTTGCATCTGCCGTTATTGGTATCGGTATATTTGTTCGCACAAAAGGCACGAAGTTGCATCGGTTTATGGGAAGACTGTATGTAGTTTTAATGGTGATCACTGCAGTATCCGCTTTTTTTTGTGCGGAGCGTCGACCCTGGTGAAACGTATTCACTTTTAACTAATTTCTCCTTTATTCATTTGCTTATACCACTGACACTGCATTCTCTCTATATGGCTATTCGTGCTATTCGCAATGGTGATGTTGAGGCGCATAAAAAGAACATGATATATGCCTATATCGGTGGGATCGTTATTGCCGGAGCATTTACCTTTTTACCGGGAAGGCATATGCATTCAGTGTTTTTTGGTGACCCGGTAGAGATACAACAAAGAATCGATAGCGGTTATAAGCATTAGATATCGAGCTGCTTCACTCCATGCGCAGCTTTGAATGCGTCTTAGTCTATGGAGTGAAGTGGACGAAGATACCACGCCAGAACATTTGCGTAAGTGACTAGTAGTCGCTATTTATGACGGCTAATGGGTTGTCTGAATAGTAGATGAATTGGCTCTGTGGTACATCGTCGCATTGAGCGAGTACATGCGAATAGCAGCTGGAAATAGAGTAGCTTTATAGGCCAAGAATTATACTTATTTTATTCTATAAAGATGAAAGCAGACACGTAAAAGAGTCATTGTTTTTGTGCATAGGTTTTGTAGTTTTCTAGAAGATCTGAAGTAAAATCTAGTAGTTGTTGCTGCATTTTTTTCGATCTCATTATTGAAGAAAATACTTTTTTAGGAACATAGCGCGTCTGCAGTATTAGCAACGTATGATCATTTTGAACATTAAATGACAGGCTAAAGCCGTAACTAGTGAGCATGTGTGAGAGGCCAAATGTTTCTTCAATAATATCGAATTCAATTTTTTTCAATGGATCAAACAAGGTACATAGTTCAGTTGTATGGCCTTCTTTTCCGTTCACAATTAAGTGATTTTTTCTCGTTATTCCCAGGTCCAACTGTGTTGCGTCGCATTCTACTTTGGTAATGCTGGGTGCCCAATCGGATACCAGCGCGTTGTTAATGTAGAGGTCCCAGCATTGTTGAATCGATCGCTCAACAACAATGCTGGTGGTAACCTCACAAGGTTCTGCAGAACGCGCCATAGATTAAAGCAGTCCGGCTTTACGCTTAAGCGCATCCACTTCACCAGACAATTGTTTCAACTCGCTGTGTGCTTTGACATCTTGCGCGATTCGGTTGTCCATGCTGCGCACCAATGGGAATAGGGTGTGCTCTATGGTCGTGCTTAGCGTTTGTAGCACTTCTGCAAACTCAGGAGATGGTGTATTGGTAATTGAGATATGCGATCGCTTTTGTTGTTGCACCGATTCACCAATGGCATCCAACGATTCACGTAATACTTTCGCTGATTCTGCTTGCTGCTCTATCTGTGCTTCTAAAGCGCCATTAGGCTTCAAGTTGTCGCCCATCGCGCCAACACCATCAACCAAGTCGGCAAGCTGTGCAACTATTCGCTGTCCTGCATCTCCTTCGTCACCGCCCATGGCCTTATTACGTAGGAAGTCCTTTTTAATTTCTTCCCAACGAAGGTCATCGTCAACACTCAATTTGGAACGGATGGATTTAAGCATCAGTAAATTGGCTTCAGTTCCCGAAGTCAGCAATTGCGCTTCACCTCGGTAGTGATCGTTAATCAATTCATCTAGCTCAGTCTCATTCATGACCGCTGATATTTTCTCACCCAATTTATTCATGTTCCGGTAACTGCCCTGGAGCAGGAAGCGAGGTTGCGTTCGGTATTTGTCTTCCTGCGCAGCTGATGCGATGTATTGCTGATTGACTTTCAATACGGTGTCTTGAACGGTAAACAGTCGCTGCAGCACGTTGGTTATTTCATTCACCTCTGCTGAGCTGTATGGGTGTGAAAGGTCCGTCGTTGGTATGTTCTTGCCTTTGGCAATGTCGATAAGCTTATAGACGTCTTGAATGTCACGTGTAGCCAAAGGCGCCAGCACAGCGTTTGAGCTCAAGCAGTTTTCTATGTAACTCAATTTAAACTGCTCGTCTTTACCGCTGAGAACATCGCCCAAGTTGTAGATGTCTGCACGGTTTGCCAACATATCTGGAATTTTGAACGTCTCACCAGATTCGGTATAGGGGTTGCCCGCCATAACCACACAGAACTTACGTCCGCGCATGTCATAGGTTTTGGTTTGACCTTTCCAAATACCGTCGATACGTCTTGTGGAGTCGCACAAGGAAATAAACTTTTGCAGAAATTCAGCGCCGGTATGTTGAATATCATCAAGATACAACATGACGTTGTCGCCCATCTCTAGCGCAAGGTTGAGTTTGTTGAGTTCTTGCGCAGCGGTTGCATTAGGCGCTGTTGCAGGGTCGAGTGACGCTACATCGTGACTCAAAGATGGGCAGTTGATCTTCATGAATGTCATGCCCATGCGGCTGGCGACATATTCCATTAAGGTCGTCTTACCATAACCAGGAGGTGAGATCATCATCAGTAAGCCATTCAAATCTGAACGCCTATCATCCCCAACGGTACCGATTTGCTTGGCTAGATTGTCGCCTATCAGTGGTAGGTATGAGTCGTTGATTAGCTTGTTTCTAACGAACGAGCTTAGCGGCTTCGCTTTAAATTCGTCGAGCCGCAGCGCATCTCGGGCATCGGCGGCTATACTGTGCCTGAGTTCAAGATACTCGGCGTATCCACTAGCAACGTACGTGCAGTGATGATTTAAACGGCTTAGAAACTCATCAAGCGTTAAGCTTAAGCTTGCGTTGTTGATACGAACGTGTTCGCCAAACAAATCTTTTACACTGGTTTCAACGTCCACGTCCACATCTCGCACTTGGACCTTGTCCGCGGTTATTAATGATGCCGCGGCCTCAGGAATATAGCGTTGCGAGTTTTCGTCGCCGGCGAATGTTGCTTGTAACCAAGCGCATGCGAGAGACCATTGTTGGTCAGATCGACCAGCTAGTTCGCTAAGCGATGTACGAAGCTCTTTTAGCACATCGGCGTGCAACGTTTGCTCAAGCCTTCTTTCAAGCATTGATGCTTGTCTGGAGCGTACAAACTTAACGCTGTCGTGGCCAAGCTCTTGTGCAAGGTACGCAACGCTCTGTGCACCCGATTGATGCACCGGTACGGCAGCGTTATGTTCAGCGTTGTTGAAATCAAAGTTATTGACGTCAAGCCAAGTGTCAAACAACGTTTGTAATTCTTGCTCCACAAGCTTCATTGCTGAGGAGTCGTTGAACAAGCTTTGCATGCGGCTGGCCGACTTGGCGCGCGTGTGTAGAGATTGCAAAGTATTCTTGTCAGCTAATGTATTCTCGGTTGAAACAGCCTGCCAAAATAACTGCGCCAGACCTCGACACTCTGGTGAGTATCGAAGTAGTTCACCTTTTTCCATTAATCGCACGATCGCTTTAACGATAGCGGTTGCATCACTGTCGTGTACGCCTTTTTGATAACCTTCGCGATACCGCGCTGTGGCGAAAACACGAATGTGCTCATCGACTGTATCCGCGTCATAAACACTATTCACCAACGCTTTCCAATCTAACTTGTGTGCGCCGCTGCGGACAGCTTCGATAAATCGATAGGCGAGATACTCTGCACGATAAACTGATTCAGTCTCGGAGGTTAAGCTCATGTGCCAATAAGGCCTGAGTGCATTGAGTCTTTCGTTATCAATAGACTCAAAAAACTGTGTTCCAATCAGGTGCAACGCCAGTCCACCTTTTCGCGGAATGATCGTCAAATCAAGGTCTTCTGTATTAACACTGAATTTATGTCTTGGGCCCAGCGAAATCGTTTTGCCATCGCTGCTGTATAAGTCTCCACGGTCACGCAATGCGCGCATGGCCATGTCTCGTATCATTTTCAACCGACCATCGGCATCGTCTGCTTTGACCGCGCTGTCAAGATCTCGTAGTTGGGCGACGATGTCATTGACTTTGAGTACTAAGGCGTCGGACGCCATGTAAGTATTGAGTTCGTCGACTTCGCTAAATCGTTGTGCGCGCTTCTGGATATTCCCCAACATGCGATCAACCGCATCAGAAAGTGTTTGTGCGCGAGCTTGCTGTGCATCAAGTAACTGCTGCTTGTGGGCTGCAAACGTATCGTGTATCTCTTCTCGTTTGTCGAGTATGTCGGCTAAAAATTGTTCATGCTCACTGAACTGGCTTTCCAGCTCTTCAAGCTGAACCAGTAAGCGCGTCAGTTGGTTTTCACAACGCTCAGGGTCTGTTGCAAGACCTAGTGCGTTAGTGATGCTCTGAGAGAACAATTTGAACTGCGCTGAGAATTGACCGACAGCCTCAGCTGAACCCATGTCTTTTCTAAGCTGTTTACCACGTGCGCGGGTTTGATTCAGTTTTGAATAAACCGCAGAGATTGCGTCGACAATATTGGTTTGGACGGTAGCGTCGTCAACCTTTAGCGTCACTATTAATTCAGATAACAAATCCAAACCACCGGCAATGCCTTCTAGCTGTTCTAAGTCGGGGTCAAGGTCAGCTACCTTGGTGTGTGTAGGTAGGCGTGTTTCAAGTTCGCTAATCTGGTTGTGGTAGGGCACCAGTGCAGCGTCGTCACTGAGGAATACAGCGGTACGTTCGCTGAGTTTCTCGTTTAACTCAATTAGCTCCTCGTCCATGGATTTGAGCTTGTCGACATCCATGTACCGGTATTCGCGAATCGTGGTTAAGTGGCCACGTTGCCTGCGTAGGCTATCCAGTGCCTCAACGTATTCATCCACACTGACCATCGTTGCATGAGATACCTGCGATACGATGGTGTTTTGCGCCGCCACCGCCTTTTTCATTTCAGTTGCAGAATGGGCGCGAATGCTTTCCACTTTCTCGAACTCGTCGACGATGAGCTCGACGGTTTTACCTATCTGTTTAACGCTTGCGTCTAAACCGTTTGTTTCGGGTTCACTTATCCAGTAGTGATCGTCAAATAGCTTAGCAGTGGCTTTCGCGAGTTGATCATAGTGGCGAGCACTAACGGTTTCAGACTGAATTAATCGCGATACGCTGTAAAGGTCTGAAACACCGCGTACCAGTTCAGCATTACCAACGCGTGAATAAAATGTTGCATCACTGGGCGCTGCATTGGCGTACTCATCACTACAGAACGGTGTTTGCCACACTTGCATGGGATGCATGCGCGAAGGCTCTTCGCCTGCAGTGAAAACAATGGCGGTGCCGTCTTCAGATAATGCATACCCGTGTGTCAGGATTGGGTTCTGTAGCGTCTTGGTAATCATGTTGTATGAGAGTAGGGCAAAGGTGCCACCTACTGGTTCGTAGAAAATAAACAGCATATCTTCCCCGTTCGGGGACCGTATGCGACGCTTGAACTGCAAGCCTGGGTGATTGATATCGAATGATTTGTACTCACCAGTCTCTAGGTAGAAGCCATCGGGGAAAATCACACCATGGTCTTCTGGCAAACAGACACAGGAGTCGCCAAGTGCATCTATTCTGCGTACTTCTGAATTAGCGGGATTGAATAGTAAGTAACGCCATTGTTCTTCTTTATACGGAAGGACTCGTATCAATAACAATTGCCCCACTTTTGCGTAGCTTATGCTGGCATCGTTGATTGATTGGTTTTCTTCAACAACCGGTTCGCTAAATACACCTTCGCCAGTCTCTGAATTATTTTCAATTTTGACAGTTAAGTCGCCACCGATGGTCTCAACAAACACCATGTCGAGAATATTAACGTGCGGGAATCGCCCCTGAACGATATCTTCGCGCTCAGTTTCTGTCCATTCAAAATCGTATTTCTCAGGAAGGTCAAGATCGCGCTCGCCGCGGTTGTCCAGATACGTAATGGTGTTGCCGTCTGATGAAACGGACCAGCGGAATACACGCAAATCATCCAGACGTTCTCCAATCTGAAAGCCTGCGAGTAGTTTGCTGTCTTTAATGACAAGCTGAACCAGATGGGTGTCTTTGTAATAACGGTACAGTTCGTCAAAGTCATGCTGAAATTTACTATCACCGAGAAACGTGTCGCTTAAGTCAACAGCACTTAGTGCGATATTGTCGTCAGTGCGTTCAAGTGTGTACATCGAAAATACATCCTCGATGCGAGTCGTTTTTTTCAAGCCTATAAAAACGTTGTAGCCGAAAACTAGATGTGGACCGACCTGAACGATATCTCGTCCCAGGCAATTGTGTTCGGTTCGAACACGCGAACGGCCTAACACTGATAAGTCAGTTGAACCGAACGCATCAATGCGTGCGTTGTTTAACTGTGCTACTTTTTGATCGAGCTCGCCACCTTGTTCCACCAGACGCTGTCGAATGATGTCATAAGAGCCGCCCTCAGAGACGGCCTTGTCTACTTGATCACTTACTTGGTTGTCTTGTTCCATAACCCAGACCTATACCCGTTACAAGAGAGAGTCGCCTCATCACGGCCAACGTTGACTAGATGAGGAGTGATAAAAGCGCAGCCGGTGCAGTGGCCTGTGCTTATCTCAACGGTTTACTCTGTGGTAGCCAGCTCAGCGGATGCGCTGCTCGAACCATTCGCCGCTTTACCCACTGGATGAGCGTCGTTGCCAAAGGTTGCAACTTTCGCTAGTAGCATTTGCACAACATCACTTTTCTCAGCTAGACCATCCACAGCTTTACCAATAGACAGTGATTTGGCAAAGTTGTCGAAGAAATGCTCTTCGCCACCGACGATATCGATGTGTGCTTTTTGCAAGGCGATAGCAAGAATTTCTGCATTTTCTTTAGCGATCTCTTTACCAGCATCCATCGAGGCAAGTGATTCCTTGAACGCGGTCTCCAACGCCATACGATATTCTTCGTGTGCACGGGTCTCACCATTCATCTCTGCCATCGCTGCGAACTTATCGGTTAGACCAGCCGCTTCTGCCTGGAACTGAGCCTTAGTAATATCGGCCGTCGCCATGCCCACCTCAGTTGTTGCTGATGCTTCAGCGGTACCTTTAGCTCGCATAACTTCAGCTTCAGATAGTCCGATTGCAGCTTCTTCTGCCTTAACGCCTTCAGCCAGAATCTTCTTCGCATCTGAATCGCGATTCGCCTCTGCAAGACGTGCGTCTGCCAGTACTGTGATTTCGGTTGCCTTATGCTGCGACGCCACTTCTTGCGCTTTAGCTGCGGTAATTTCTTTCACCTTGTCTTCTTCTGCTTGACCTTCAGCGGCTAATACTTGAACCTGCTTGGCACGTTCAGCTTCAGATACTTCACGAACTTCGTTAATACGTTCTTCTTCGATTGCAACCGACTTATCGACAATGGTGCGTTCACGAATAACGTCGGCAATTTCCTTCAATTCGACTTCAACTGCCTTCTTAGCCAGTACTTCTTCTACTGCTACTTCGCGTTCACGAGAAACGATTTCTAAATCGCGTGCACGAGTTACTTTCTCTTCCTCAATGGCTACCGCACGCTGACGGCCTTGTTCAGCCACTTCAACTTCACGTTTCTGGTTTTCAGTTTGTACAGCCAAGTCTTGAACCACCTGAATGTGGGTCTGTTCTGCTTTGCGTCGCTCTTCTTCCTGGATCTTTCTGGTTTCTGCCTCTTCACGCGCTTGAATAGAGAGTATCTCTCGTTGCTGACGTGCTTCGGCATCTTTTTGTTGTCGATCAAGCTCTAGCATAGCTTCAATGGTTGAGACATTCTTTTTCTTGATCGCCAGTTCTTCGTCTTTTTCAAGCTCGTTAGTGCGAACGTTTTGCATCGCCGTTAGTTCGGTTATTTTCTTGATACCTTCAGCATCTAATATGTTTGATGGGTCAAGTGACGACTTCGGAGTTTGCTCAAGATAGTCGATAGCCACATCTTCTAGTACATAGCCGTTCAAATCATCACCGATGACTTCAATGATCTGTTCACGAAATTGCATGCGATTTTCAAACAAGCTGACAAACTCAACTTGCTTACCTACCGTCTTCAAAGCTTCAGAGAACTTTGCTGCAAATAATTCGTTTACAGCCTCTTTGTCAGATGCGCGACTAGCGCCAATTGACTTGGCGACTTTCAATACATCCTCAGCTGTTTCGTTTACACGTAAGTAGAAGGCGACCGATATATCGGCGCGCATGTTATCGGCACAGATAAGTCCGTCGCTGCCGCGTCTATCCACTTCCAGTGTGATCAAGGATATGCGCATAAGTTCTTTCTTGTGAATAATCGGGTACACCAAGGATCCGGTAAACACAACTTTCGGCGTAGACGAAGTATCGTTGACGATAAGCGCTGTGCCTTGTTCTACTTTGAAATAGAACGCTTTAAATAGGGCGGCAATACCCACTATGATCAGTATTGCAAAGCCGATAAACGTGACAATGGGCATCAGTACGGATAGATCTGCCATGGATAATTCTCCTTGTATTATTAAATTGCTTAGCTGTGCTAATTGGTTTTGTTCGTTTGTTCGTTTGTTCGTTTATTCGTTTATTTCGTTGGTCGTGATTTACGCCGGTCTATTAAATTCTTCTTCTGAGATGACTCGGTAAATATTGTTGTTGTTGAGTCTTTCGAAAACAACCACTCGGTCGCCTTTGGTAAATGTGTCTTTACTGCTTGACCTAATTTTTAAAATGAGGCCTGCGCCGCCATCGTCGAGAGTGGCTTCGCCAAAGTTCTCGTCCACTCGGCTAGTGCGTACCACGGCTCTTTGACCGAGAATGTGTTTATGAGCCGTCCCTGCGCCGCGCTTAAAAACCCCGCGTAATGGCTTCATAGCGAATGAGGTAATCCACGCTGCAGCCACAAGCGAGATGGCAAAAAGTGGTATACCCAGCACTAACCGAAGTATCCAGTTTTCGACGTTGCCCAAAAGATAATGCGCTAGGAAATAACAAATGAGCCAGCCGAACAGAAAAATAAGGGACAACGTAATGACAACGGGCACACCGACTAATTTGAACTTGATGAGTAAGCCCGCTAACACGTCAGGTGGTGCGTGACCAGAGTCTGCATTAAGGTCGAGGTCTGTATCGACATTGAGAATATCGATATCGATTAGGCCCAGTACCGCACCTATCCAATAGAACATGCAAATGATGAGCAACACTGAAAAGATAGCGGTTGGAAAAGAACTAATGTTCTGATAAAACGGGTCCATGTTCTTGTTTAGAAATATTGCAAACACCTTGTTACCTCTCCTTTTTCCAAATGGTGTTGTCTTTTTTAAAGAGTGACTACGAGCTCTTTTTCCTAATTCGTTTCAGTACGTCGTTGGCGTTGTTCGAATCAATTATTCCTGCCTCTTCTAACCTTCGATGCAAGGAGGATGGTTGATCGTCCAATGTAATGTCAATTGCTGCGCTCCTTTGCGCATCAGTCATAGCTTGTTTCTCTTTAATACGCTCCAGCGACTCCATTGCAGTGCGAAGCTTGCTGCTGTTGCCACTTTGGCGTTTAGATACCGCGGCTTCTGCTCTTTGTACATTTTCAGTAGCCTTGACTGTGTCCAATTGGTTCCTCATGTACTGCACATCTTTTTCAGCGAGTGCGATGGCGTTTCGTTGCTTGTTAGCGCTCTTGGTAAATCCTTCGCAAGCTTCAACTTCAACGTTAAGTTTGGATTCCAGTGTCGCTATCGTGGACGCAACTTCCAAGGCCAATGACTCATCTGCTTTTTCCAGTGCTTTAACGGCGTAAGTTTCGTGCTCGTCAATCGCACTGTTAAGTTGTGCTATTTTTCCCTCACTGAGCTTTTGCCTTGCAATCGTCGATGCCAAGGCGTCTCGTGATTGATCCACTTCTTCTGCAGCTTCGCGGATTTCCTGATCGAGTATGCGCAAGGCTTGGCTATCGACGATGGCGTCACCCGCTTCCGATAAACCACCTTTAATGGCCGTTACAACTTTGCTCAAAACGTCCATATAACTATTCGGCCTTATTGGAGAATGTCTGCATAAGCCTCGGTAACGCGTATGACGTTATTGGCCAAGGTCTCAATTTCCAGAATGATGCTGTTAATACTAGATACAGAACTTAACGACCCTTCCATCAGGTAGTAGTCTTCATTTGCCCGTAATCCTAAGCAGATGGTCGACAACGGATAGTAGTTCTGCGTCCGCAAAACTGTTTCGTTAAACGCCGCTTTGTCTGCAACATCTTTGGCTGGCCATAAAATGGATTCAGCCACTATCTGGTTACCAGAGACCGTCATAAATACGGGCAAATCACCGTACTCATGCATAGTGATCATCATGGCCGCGTCAGCCTCATTGATCAGCTCAATGCTGGCTTTGCCATTACGAATCATTCCGGTTGTACTTAACTCTCCAAAAAGCGCTCCAGTACGCCACTTCGCACGATTCGAGCCATTTGTTTCTGCTGGAATTCCAGATGTTGAAATAAGCGGTTTACGGAGCTCTTTCTCCATTTCACGTGCTTTTGGACGTTGCTCAGGAAGGATCCAAATCTCTTTCTTGACCAACCCTTGTTCGCGCAACCTTTTGCGATATTCGCGCTGGTAGTGGGCTGATGATTTGATGACCATATGAAAGAGTTTACAATATTACATGTAACAATTCAAGTAATATTACATGTAACAACGTCCGCTAGGATGGATGGTAATCCATGACTGTGGCTCGAAGTGGTATTTGATTGTTGTTTCAGGTGATGTCACCCTAGATTTTCAGTGAAAATGCTGGACCGATGTGCGTAATGGTAAATTCCAGCGAAAAAGTGGGAAGTTGTGGTGAGTAGATGCTTGTGTCGGACAATCAGGACCATATGCTTGTATGCTTAACACATCGAAATTTATGTTGGAGATCGTCCCGTGTCACGCATGGTGCAGTGTGTAAAACTCAATAAAGAAGGCGAAGGGCTTGAGCGGCCTACCTACCCAGGTGATTTGGGGAAGCGCATTTATTTGAATATCTCGCAAGAGGCGTGGCAGATGTGGGTGGGCCACCAGACGATGCTGCTTAATGAGTACCGGTTAACTCCCGTTGACCCAAAGGCGCGTAAATTCCTGGAAGAAGAAATGGAGAAGTTTCTGTTCAGTGATAACGCAACCATGCCAGATGGGTATGTACCTGAAGAGTAGATTGCCCATTGCTGACTCACATTGCCGCTTTCAATATGCACGTTACATGCGCAATTGCGGCTCTGTTAGCATCGTACTGAAAGTCCTTTCGTCAGCGGTTAGATCTGTAAAGTTGTGATATAATTCTGGGCTGCACAGCGTAGGGCCATTTGTATTGGCGCTCTTTGTTGTGTAGCTAATATCTGGTTGACTCTTGCGGCGTCAATCGGTCTAATACGCGTTCCGCAAAATACCTGAATGGCCAGGTAGCTCAGTCGGTAGAGCAGGGGACTGAAAATCCCCGTGTCGGCAGTTCGATTCTGTCCCTGGCCACCATTGTTATCAATGGTTTAGCACCCCTCCCCTGATATTTTAATTCCTCCTTGCGTGAATTTTGCGGGAGCTAGCGAAAGTACACTCCGCGCGCAATGGTCTCCCCAGGTGAACACTCTCTGGTCTGCGACTGTACTGCTGGACTGATTTTGCTGCATCACATGGCGGGCACTACTCACGGTGTTTGGTTACCCTCTTGCGTCTCGTTCTATACGAGCATTTGTTGCCGTACAATACTGTTAGGCAGAAAATGTAACCTTTGTACAACGCGCGGTGTTAAACGAGAAACATTGCATACAGGAGCGTTGCAAACTGACCGTGCGAAGATTGGAGATGAATCCGGATAGCTATCAGATGATCGAGTTCTCAAAGTGACCGTTCCCGCTCAACGCAAGGTCTACCACATAGTGCATGTGGATCGATTGCCATCGATTATTGCAAGCAAAGGTTTGCATTCGGATTCAACAATGAATAAGTACACTGGGCATGGAACAACTATCGGTATGAGCGATATCAAGGCGAGGCGTCTTAATGAATTGGAATTGGACAGTCACGCTGGATTGCATGTTGGAGAGTGTGTACCTTTTTACTTTTGTCCACGTTCGATAATGTTGTATTTGATTCATTGTGCGAACCATCCAGAGTTATCGTATCGTGGAGGTCAAGCACCAATTGTCCATCTGGAGTGTGATCTTAAAGCATCGGTAAATTGGGCGCAGGATAATAGCCAGCGATGGGCATTCACTCTCTCAAATGCTGGTTCATATTACTTCGAGGATCGAAGTGATATGGGGAGTTTGCATGAAATAGACTGGGATTCAGTTGGTACAAACCGGTGGAGCGGTAGGGGAATTTCGAATTTGGTCAAGGAGGGGAAGCAAGCTGAATTTCTGGTCGAAAACAGATTCCCGTGGGAATTGGTTGAACGAGTCGGAGTATCTGGACAACCGACGTATCTCCAAGCTATGCGAGCATTGGCCGCAAGTGCACACAAGCCTCAAATAGAGGTAAAGTCAGACTGGTACTACTGATTGAGGGTTGAATGATGATTGAATATAAGACAGGCAACATCCTCACGGAAGACGCAGAAGCGATAGTCAATACCGTCAACTGCGTTGGCGTTATGGGGCGAGGTATTGCGTTGCAGTTTAAAAAAGCTTACCCGGCGAACTTCAAGGACTATGCTGCCGCTTGCAAGCTTGACCAAGTTAAGCCCGGTCGTATGTTTGTGCATGACTTGGGAGGCTTAACCAACCCACGCTACATCATCAACTTTCCCACCAAACGCCATTGGCGCGGTAATAGCCGCTTAGAGGACATTGAATCGGGCTTGACTGCATTAGCAGATGAAATCCGAGAGCGCGGAATAAACTCAATTGCGATTCCTCCGCTGGGTAGCGGCTTAGGAGGGCTTGAGTGGGCGGACGTACGAAAGCGTATAGAGAACGCGCTGTCCAGCCTAACTGAAGTTCGCGTCATTGTACTTGAACCTAACGGCACTCCTGCAACCGCGAATGCAGTGAAGAACCGAGAAGTGCCTAAGATGACGCCTGGTAGGGCAGCACTGGTGGAATTGATGCACCGGTATCTGGCAGGATTGTTAGATCCATTTGTGACGCTGATTGAAGTGCATAAACTGATGTATTTCATGCAAGAGGCAGGAGAGCCACTTAAGCTTAATTACAGACAAGCCGCTTATGGGCCTTATGCTGAAAACCTACGGCATGTTCTGAACGCCATTGAAGGGCATATGGTTTCAGGCTATGCAGACGGTGGCGATGATCCAGACAAGCAGATGCAACTTGTCCCTGGAGCGGTTGATGATGCCACTGCATTTCTGGATGCTCATGCTGAGACCAAACATCGATTCGACAGAGTAACCGCACTTGTTGAGGGATTCGAATCTCCCTTCGGTCTGGAATTGCTAGCTACAGTCCATTGGGTAATGAAACACGATCGCGTTAATTCTGTACCTGACGTCGTTGACCGTGTACACGCTTGGAACAAGCGGAAACTTCAGTTTAGTCCTCGTCAGATTGATCTTGCAGTTAGTGTATTGTCGCGGCAAGAATGGGTAGGCAAATGAGCGAGTCGCCTTGTGTCAAGCCCAGTGACTCGCTATTTGAAGATTAACTGGAGCTGAGTTTGCGCAGTACGACCATTTCAGGCTGACGTTTTTCACTGCCATCCTTGCATACAGTGTTCGCAGCTCTCTCCATACCCTATTTGTAAGAGCTTTGAGTCATGAACAAACAAACGGGAGAGGAACGGCAGGCGGCTATTCCTTTGAAGTGGATTACCCGTAACCCTGAAGTTATGCAAGGCCGAGCTTGCATACGAGGTATACGCGTTACGGTGGGTATGATCGTTGGTCAGATCGGCGCTGGGCGATCTATCGAGAATGTCCTGGACGACTTTCCCTATCTTGAGTGGGAGATGTGCATGAAGCACTTCAGTATGCTGCCTGGTTGTCGCAGGAACGGGAGTTTGTACTAGATGCAGGATGAAGATTTTTTTGGGTTTGAACCTGTCGCCTCGTTGTTAAGTTCAAAATGCAAATCAGCTTGTGCTTAGTCTTCTAAGGAATACTATTTCCGGCTGTTGGTTTTCACCTTCGATTCTGCAGACAGTGTTTGCTGCTTCCAATAGTCGCGAAAGTTCTGCTGCCGAGTAGTGGGTAGTTATTCTGCCAGAGCGATGGCCAAGCAAGTCCTGTCGATCTTCAAAACTCACTCCTGCTGATCTTAGGCGTCTGCCGTAGGTATGTTTAAGATCGTGAACTCGAACTTGCTGCAGCCCAACTGATTTTCTTGCTCGTAGCCATGCTGTGTTTAGCATACGAGTAATTGGCTTGCCATGAAATGTGAATACATGAGAATGGTGTTTTCCAGTTTGTTGTTTCACAACATCGAAGGCCGTTTTGTTCAGCACAACAAGTCGGTCGTCACCATTCTTCACTTGTTCACTAGGAATTATAAAAACGGCGGTATGGAGTTGCGGAATATCGACCTGCCAACTCCATTGCAAGTTGCAAACTTCACCATCCCTACAGCCGGTATTCACGGCAAACAAGGCCATATCAGTAAGATGGTCTGGTAGTGCTTCAAACAGTATTGCCTGTTCTTTCCAGTTGAGCGGATAGGGCTTTCGTTTATTGGTGTCGCTCAGCAACTTTATTCGTGGTGCTGATTGAAGCCACGTCATGCCGAATTCATCCACCCACTCAGTGCTTGCAAGATTCAGTATTCGTCGGACAATCTTAAGCCCATGATTGATTGTTCCAATTGCTGCCCCTTGCTTACGTCTATGATCTATCCAAGATTGCAGGCTACCTGTGTGCATTTTGTCTATCGCGATATCACCAATCCATGGCATCAGCAGATTTAAACGTCCGACGTCACTGTGCAAACTGCGCTTGTGCTGATTCTCTATAACGAACTTGGCAGCTGCTTGTTCGAAGGTGCGTGAAGGCCTAACGCCATAGACAGATGCTTGTCGTGCCTCCTCAGTTAATCGTGCTATGAACCGCTCTGCTTCTTCGAGTTGATCAGTTCCAGTGCTTGTGCAAACGCGCCTTCCGTTGATGAATTTGTCGATGTGCCAGATACCTGCCCGTTTGATGAGGCCTGGTGTTTTCTTTCGTGCCACTGTTCTGCTCCGTTTGAACGAGCTTGCCGTCCGTGTTGCGAAATGTAGTCGTCAATCCATGCATCAAGTTCGAAACGAT